>Ga0307374_10010035_pt1 | contig 13821 bp, 12 predicted proteins | sample OX3MG_FD_202532 | JGI IMG/M metagenome (GOLD analysis project Ga0307374, IMG submission 202532) | Soil microbial communities from Risofladan, Vaasa, Finland - OX-3 | ecosystem: Environmental > Terrestrial > Soil > Coastal area > Acid sulfate soil | place: Finland: Risofladan, Vaasa | collected... | reverse complement strand
GGCCCGGCGATCGCCGGGCCGCCGCTATCCTTGGTGCCGACTTCCACAACCTTGCGCCGGAATTCGGCCGAAGCGCCATTCGCGGACGCGCCGCCCTTTGATACTGTTGAGAAAGCGGGGTCCAACTCACGATGGCCAATGAAAATATCGATGCCAAGAATTCCCTCCCGGCGAAACTAGCGCCGGAGAAGTTTTTCCTCGGCCGCTTCGGCATGACCGAAGGCGCGCTTGAACGAATCCTCGGCACTGCGCTCGGACGCAAGGCCGATCACGCCGACCTCTACTTCGAGTATCGCAACGCTGAGGCGTTGAGCCTCGAAGATTCGATTGTGAATCGCACGAGCAAGAGCGTCAGCCAGGGCGTGGGCGTGCGGGTGTGCGCTGAGGATAGGACCGGCTACGCCTACTCCGAAGAGGTCACGGTTGATCGGATGCGGATTGCGGCCGAGGCGGCTCGCGCGATCGCGAATGACACGAATGCGGCGGCGCCGGCGGTGCGAGTCGGACAGCCGGTCGCACGCCACGAACTCTATGAGCTTGAGAGTACGCCGCTTGAGGTGCCGCTCGAGGAGCGGGCGCGAATTTTGGGCGAGATCGACAAGGTGGCGCGCGCGTTCGACCCGCGGGTTAAGAACGTGATGGCGTCATTCGCCGCCGAACGCAAAGTGATCATGGTCGTGACCGCCGACGGCCGGATCGCGGCGGACGTGCAGCCGCTATGCCGGCTGAACGTGACCGTAATCGCCGACGACGGGCGTAATCGCCAGATCGGAAGCTCGGGCGGCGGCGGCCGGGTCGAGTGGCGCTTCTTTCTTGAAAACGATCTCTGGCGCGAGCACACGATCAAGGCCGCGCGTCAGGCGATCACCAACCTCGACGCCATCGACGCGCCCGCGGGTGAGATGGTCGTGGTGCTCGGCTCGGGATGGCCCGGAATCCTGCTCCACGAAGCGATCGGTCATGGACTTGAAGGCGACTTCAATCGCAAGGGCGTGTCGGCCTTCGCGGGACGGATCGGCCAGCGCGTCGCGAGCGAGCTATGCACGGTGGTCGACGACGGCACGATGCCGAACCGGCGCGGCAGTATCAATATCGACGACGAGGGCACGCCGACCTCGCGCACGGTGCTGATCGAAAAAGGAATCCTGCGCGGCTATCTGCAGGACCGGATGAACGCGCGGCTGATGAAGATGGAGCCGACCGGCAACGGCCGGCGCGAAAGCTTCGCCCATGCGCCGATGCCGCGGATGACCAACACCTTCATGCTCGCGGGCGAATCCGACCCGGCCGATATTATCCGCTCGGTCCCGCGCGGACTTTACGCGGTCAGTTTCGGCGGCGGCCAGGTTGATATCACCAACGGCAAGTTCGTCTTCTCGGCGTCCGAGGCCTACCTGATCGAGGACGGCAAGGTGACACGGCCGGTCAAGGGCGCGACGCTTATCGGCAACGGTCCCGACGTGCTGACGCGGGTCGCGATGGTGGGCAACGATCTCGCGCTCGATCCGGGCGTGGGAACCTGCGGCAAGGACGGGCAATCGGTGCCGGTCGGAGTCGGCCTGCCGACGATCCGGATCGACGGAATCACCGTGGGCGGCACGAGCGCCTGAACCGGCGCGGCCAAATCACGATGTCAACCGGCCTTGCTCATTTCGAGAGGGCCGTCCGTTTTGCGCGGGCGGGAGAACTATGACCGTAATTTCATTGGAACCGCGGATGGAACTGGCGCAGTGGATTATCGAGCGGGCGCGCGCCGCCGGAGCGACCGCCTCGGAGGCGCTGGTGGTCAGCGGCGAGTCGCTGGGCGCGGGCGTGCGGATGGGTGAGGTCGAGAAGCTCAAGAGCGCGCGCGAGCGCCGGCTTGGCCTGCGCGTATTTGTCGATCAGGCGTCCGCGACCGCTTCGACCGCCGAACTCGATTCCGACGCGCTCGCCGAGTTCGTAATCGATACGGTGAGGCTCGCGCGGCTGACCGCGCCCGATAAATTCTCGGGCCTGCCCGACCCGGCGCTCCATCCGAAGAGCCTTCCGGACCTCGAGCTTGCCGATCCCGACTGCGGAATTATCGACGCCGACCGGGCGCTTGCGATTGCGCGCACGGCGGAGCGCGCCGCGCTGGGCGCCGATCCGCGAATGAAAAATTCGGAGGGCGCCGAGTTCGATTCGGGCCGCTACCGGATCGTGTTCGCGAACAGCAACGGCTTCGCGGGCGAGTACGAAGGCACTTCGTTCAGCCTGGCCGTGGCGCCGATCGCGAGCGACGGCGACGCGATGCAACAGGGGCACTGGTATACGTCCAACCGGCGCTTCGCGCGGCTCGAGGACGCCGAGCAGGTCGGGTTGACGGCCGCGAAGCGGGCGCTCAGGCGCCTCGGCGCGCGCAAGATCAAGACCACGCGCGCACCGATTGTTTTCGATCCCGATATGGCGGCGGGACTGATCAGATCGCTCGTGGGAGCGGTTTCCGGCCCGGCACTCTACCGCAATGCGTCGTTCCTGATCGGACGGCTGGGCAGCGCGATCGCCGCTTCCAACGTGACGATCACCGAGGACGGCACGATGGTCGCGGGGCTGGGGTCGAAACCATTCGACGGTGAAGGCCTCGCAGTGTCGCGCCGGCGCATCGTCGAAGACGGCGTGCTGAAGACCTATCTGCTCGACTGCTACTCGGCGCGCCGGCTCGGGCTTGAACCCACCGGCAGTGCGGCGCGGTCGGTCGGCGACGCTCCGACCGTGGGCACGACGAATCTCTGGCTCGAACCGGGAACGCATTCGCCGGAGGAGATAATCCGTTCAGTCAAGCGCGGGCTCTACGTGACTGAGCTTTTCGGATTTGGAATCAACGGCGTGACCGGCGACTATTCGCGCGGGGCGGGCGGGATGTGGATTGAAAACGGCGAGCCCGTCTATCCGGTTCAGGAGATCACGATCGCAGGAAACCTGAAGAACATGTTCATGGCGATTGAGATGATCGGCAACGATCTGCGCTGGCGATCGGCGGTCGCAGCGCCGACGCTCAAGATCTCGGAGATGGCGATCGCCGGCGAATGATTCAAGGATCGCCGCGCGAAGGGCGCGTTACGATTTGCGGGCTAGTCTCGATTTGATCACGGTGCGCAGGTAGCGCCAGAAGTTAAGGAAGAATCCCTGGCGGGCGACTTTGCCCACCGCTTCGGCTTTGAGTTCGGCCTCGGCCGCGGCGAAGAACTGCCCGAGCATCATCTTGGCCGCGCTGTCGATCATGCGCTGCCCGACCTGCACCAGCGGACCGCCAATCTGGATGTCGCCGGCGAACACCACCGCCGTGTGATTGCGATCGCGCTCGGCCAAATCGAGCGTGCCCGAGCCGCGCATGAAGCCCTGCTTGCCCTTGCCGTCGACGATCATCCTGTAATGCTCGGTCGGGCGGACCTCTTCGAGCTTGAGCTTGCCGGTGTAGACGCCTTTGATCGCGGCGATACCGACGTTGAGCGTGCCGGCGTATTCGGTCGGACTGATTACGTCGAGCTTCTCGCATCCGGGGATAAGCCGCGAGAGCCGATTGGGATCGTTGAATAGCGCCCACACGCGCTCACGCGACGCGGGCAAAATCTGCTCGCCTGCCAGTTTCATATCGCGCTCACGCTAACGGCGATGCCCGGCCGATTCAACGATCCGCGTCCGTTCCATGGTCAACGCTTTGCGCGGGCGGCCGCGTTTTCGAGCGCGCGGCGCGTGTAGACGCGGGCAAGCTCGGCGCGGAAATCCGAGCCGGCGTGGATATCGGCGAGCGCGTCGATTCCTTCGGCCGCGTGCGACGCGGCGTCGGCAATCGACTTCGCGTCGGGCGCCTTGCCGGTCAGCGCCTTTTCGACCGCGCTCGCGCGGAACGCCTTGGCGCCGAGCCCCGTCACGCCGACGTGGACATTCTGTGCGGCGCCCTTGGCGTCGAGCGTGAGCCACGCGGCGACGCCGACGATCGCGAAGCCGGAGGCTGGTTGCGGATGCTTGAAGTAGGCGTAACCGGCGCCGGCCGGAAGCGGCGCGAAGCTTACCTGGGTCAGAATCTCGCCGGGCTTGATCGCGGTAGTCATCAGATCGACGAAGAAGTCACTTGCCTTGACGGTACGCGCGCCGGCTGCGCCTTCGAGCTTCAACTCGCCTTCGAGCGCGAGGACGGCGGCGGGAAAGTCGGCGGCGGGATCGGAATGCGCAAGGCTTCCGCCGATCGTGCCGCGATTACGCACCTGCACGTCGCCGATATGCGCGGCGCATTCGGCGAGCAGGCCTATTTTGCCGCGCACGATTGGATTCGATTCGACCTGGTAATGGCGCACGGCGGCGCCGATAGCGACCCGGCCGCCGGTTTCCGCGACCTGGCCGAGCTCGCCGATCCGCGTGATATCCACCAGATGGGCGGGCTGTGCGAGGCGCATCTTGAGGATCGGTATCAGGCTGTGACCGCCCGAGAGCAGGCGGGCGTCGTCGCCGAACTGGGCGAGCATCCCGAGCGCCTCTTTTATCGAGGCGGCGCGATGGTATTCAAAGGAAGCTGCGAACATTGGATTACGCCTTTTTTGCGGACTGGATTGCGCGCCAGACCTTTTCGGGCTTGAGCGGCATATCGAGATGGCGCACGCCCAGCGGCGCGAGCGCGTCGATAACCGCGTTGACAACGGCGGGCGTCGAGCCGATCGTGCCGGCCTCGCCGACGCCCTTGACGCCGAGCGGGTTGAGCGGCGAGGGCGTCACGGTGCTGCCGAGATCGAAGTGCGGGAGCATGTCGGCGCGCGGCACCGCATAGTCCATCAGGGTTGCGGTGAGGAGCTGGCCGTTTTCGTCGTAGACGACCTCTTCGAACAGCGCCTGCGCGATACCCTGCGCGATTCCGCCGTGTATCTGGCCCTCGACCAACATCGGGCTGATCATCTTGCCGCAATCGTCGACCGCGACGTAGCGGAGGAACTTGACGTTGCCCGTATCCGGATCGACCTCGACCACGGCAATGTGGGTGCCGAACGGAAAGGTGCATCCGGTGGGCTCGAAGAAGCTGGTTGCGTCAAGGCCCGGCTCGAGACCGGGAATCGCCTGTTTGAAATCGTAGAGCGCGGTCACGACCTGCTGCAGCGGGATCGACTTGGTGAGGTCGGAAGTGAGCGCGACGGTGCGATTGTTGAAGACGAGCTGATCGGGCGGCGCTTCCATCATCGTAGAGGCGGCCTTGCGGAGCTTCTCCTGGAGCTTGCCGACCGACATCATCAGGGCCGTGCCGCCGACGCTGGTGCCGCGGCTGCCGAAGGTTCCGACACCGTATTGGACCAGCGCGGTGTCGCCGTGGATCACGTTGATGTCGTCGATATCGATGCCGAGCGCGTCGGCGGTGAGCTGGGCGAAGGTGGTCTCCTGGCCCTGGCCGTGCGGTGAGATGCCGGTCAGCACCGTGACCTTGCAGTCGGGCTCGATTCGGACGGTCGAGCTTTCCCATCCCTGGAACTTCGGCGGAAGCATCGAAGAGGGGCCGATTCCGCAAATCTCGACGTATGAGGCGAGTCCGATTCCGATCAGGCGGCCATTCTTGCGACCGGCGGCCTGCTCGGCGCGCCACTTGTCGTAATCGACCATCGCGAGCGCCTTGTCGAGCGCCTGGCCGTAGTCACCCGAATCGTAGACGAGTCCGGCCGCGGTGGTGGCGGGAAAGGCCTCCTTGGGGATGAAGTTGCGCCGGCGGACCTCGGCAGGATCGAGGCCCAGTTCAGCCGCGACCATATCGATCGTGCGCTCGGCGATATAGCAGGCCTCGGGCCGGCCCGCGCCGCGATACGCGTCGGTCGCCATCTTGTTGGTGAAGACCAGGGTCTGCTCGAAGCTGAGCGCGGGCATCTTGTAGCATCCGCTCATCATCAGGGCGGAGAAGCCGGGGATAGCAGGGGTCAGCAGATGGAGATAGGCACCCATGTCGCATATGAAGCGGCCCTTGATTCCGAGCACGGTGCCGTCGTTCTTGATCGGCGCTTCGACATAGGTGATCTGGTCGCGGCCGTGAGTGGTGCCGGCGAAGTTTTCGCGCCGGCGCTCGACCCATTTGACCGGCTTCGCCAGATGCATCGAAAGGTGGGCGACGAGCGCCTCCTCACCGTAGACGTTGAGCTTGCATCCGAAGCCGCCGCCGACTTCGGGCGCGATCACGCGGACGTGATTTTCGCCGAGCTTGAGCATCTCGGCCAGGCGCGAGCGCAGCATGTGGGGAATCTGCGTCGAGGACCACACGGTCAGGTAACGCTGGCCGGGATTCCACTGAGCGACGACGCCGCGCGGCTCCATCGGGACCGGCGCGAGGCGCTGATTGACGATCCGGAAGCGGACTACGCGGTCGGCATTCTTGAGCGCGTCGTCGAAGGCGGGCGACGGCACCGCCATCGTGAGCGCGACGTTAGTGCCGAACTCCTCATGGATTATCGGCGCGCCGGGCGCGATTGCCTTTTCGGGATCGACCACGGCGTCGAGAGGATCGTAATCGACTTCGATAAGGTCGGCGGCGTCTTGCGCGCGGTAAGCGTCGGCAGCGACGACGACGGCGACCGGCTCGCCGACATAGCGTACCTTTCCGAGGGCGAGCACGGGATGGAACGGGATATGTTCGGCGGGCGCGACGCAGGGCAGCGAGCCGATTTTGTCTTTGAGATCATCACCGGACATCACGGCGACGACGCCTGGGGCCTTGCGCGCGGCGCTCAGATCGATCGAATTGATCTTGGCGTGGGCATGGGGGCTCCGAACGATAATCGCGGAGAGCATCCCGGGGATGCGGACGTCGTCGACGTAGGTGCCCAGGCCGGTTATCAGGCGCGGGTCTTCGCGCCGCTTGATTCGTTCGCCAACGAACTTTGGAATTACCGCCATCGAGTTTTCTCCTTGAATGCGAGGTGCTCAGAGGTTCGCGCGTGGTCAGGCGGCCTTGCGATCGCGCATCCGTGCGGCCGCGAACTGGACCGCCTTCACGATATGCTGATAGCCGGTGCATCGGCACAGGTTGCCTTCGATAGCGTGGCGGATCTCGTCGTCGGTCGGATTGGGATTGCGCGAGAGCAGATCGACCGAGGCCATTATCATGCCCGGCGTGCAGTAGCCGCATTGAAGACCGTGCTCCTCCCAGAAGCCCTCCTGCACCGGATGGAGCTCGCCGTCGCGGGCGAGGCCTTCGACCGTTGTGACCGCGCCGCCGTCGGCCTGGACGGTGAGCACGGTGCATGACTTGACCGCGCGGCCGTCGAGCAGAACGGTGCAGGCGCCGCACAGGGTGGATTCGCATCCGACGTGCGTGCCGGTCAGGCCGGCCACGTCGCGCAAGTAGTGGACGAGCAGCATCCGCGGCTCGACATCGTCCTCGCGCGCCTGTCCGTTGACGTTGAGTGTTATGCGCATAATTGATCTCCAAGCATGGTGACCCTGTGTAGCAAAACGGCGCCATGTGAGCCAATCCGGGAGGCTCGGTTGCCCTGTTTTTCACCGGGCGGTTGCCGGATCGGCGGCGATGATTAAATTAAGCTTCAGGTCCTAAAGGCCACAAGCAATGAATCAAAACCGTTTCACCGAAAAACTTCAGGAAGCGCTCGGCCGCGCGCAGGCCACTGCGCTCGCTGCCCATAATCAGTCAATCGACGTCGAACATCTGCTTGCCGCGATGATCGAAGACAACGAGGGGATCGCTTCGTCGATCCTGAGCCTCGCCGGGGTCGATCGCGCCGCGGTGCGCAAAAAGCTGGCCGACGAACTGGCCAAGCTGCCGAAGGTCACGGGCGCCGGCGCCGATTCGGGCCAGGTTTACATGACCCAGCGCCTCGGCCGCGTGCTCTCCCGAGCCGAGCAGGAGGCGGGCAAGCTCAAGGACGACTACATCTCGGTCGAGCATGCGATTATCGCGATCCTGGACGAGCCGGGCGCCGCGCAACGAATCCTGCGCGAGTCAGGCCTCACGCACGACAAGCTGATGGCGACGCTCAAGCAGGTGCGCGGCAATCAGCGCGTCACCTCGGCGAATCCCGAGGCCACTTACCAGGCGCTCGAGCGCTACGGCCGCGACCTGACCAAGCTGGCAACCCAAGGCAAGGTCGATCCGGTAATCGGGCGCGACGAGGAGATTCGCCGCGTGATCCAGGTGCTCTCGCGCCGCACCAAGAATAATCCGGTGCTGATCGGCGAGCCGGGCGTGGGCAAGACCGCGATTGTCGAGGGACTGGCGCAGCGGATCGTGGCGGGCGACGTGCCCGACGGCCTCAAGGATCACAAGCTGGTCGCGCTCGACATGGGCGCGCTGATCGCGGGCGCCAAGTTTCGCGGCGAGTTCGAGGAGCGTCTCAAGGCGGTGCTGAAGGAGGTGCTGGAGGCGGCCGGCCAGACGATCCTGTTTATCGACGAACTACATACGGTGGTCGGCGCGGGTGCGGCCGAAGGCGCGATGGACGCGTCGAATCTGCTCAAGCCGATGCTCGCGCGCGGCGAGCTGCATTGTATCGGCGCGACCACGCTCGATGAGTATCGCAAGCATATCGAAAAGGACGCGGCGCTCGAGCGGCGCTTCCAGCCCGTGTTGGTCGCCGAGCCGAGCGTCGAGGACACCATCTCGATTCTGCGCGGGCTCAAGGAACGCTACGAGGTCCATCACGGAATCCGGATCAAGGATTCCGCGCTGGTCACGGCGGCGATTCTGTCGCATCGCTATATCACCGACCGCTTCCTGCCCGACAAGGCGATCGACCTGGTCGACGAGGCGGCGGCCAAGCTGCGCACCGAGAAGGAGTCGATGCCGGTCGAGCTCGACGAAGTGAATCGGCGCGTGATGCAGCTCGAGATCGAGCGCGAGGCGCTCAAGCGCGAGACCGACGCGGCCTCGCGCGAGCGGCTCGAAAAGCTCGAAAAGGAACTCGCGGCGGAACGCGAAAAACGTGACACGCTGCGCGCGCAATGGCAGAGCGAGAAGGGCGAAGTTGAAAAGCTCGCGAAGTTCAAGGCGCAGATCGAGCAGACCCGGCTCGAGATCGAAAAGGCCAAGCGCGAGTACGATCTCAACAAGGTCGCCGAACTCCAGTACGGCACGCTCGCAGGGCTCGAGAAGGAACTGCGCGCGGCCGAAGCGAAATCCGCCGCGGCGGGCGCCCATCGGATGATCAAGGAAGAGGTTGACGAGGAGGATATCGCCGAAGTGGTCGCGCGATGGACCCGTATTCCGGTCGCACGGCTGATGGAAGGCGAGGTCGAGAAGCTCCTTCATCTCGAAGAGCATCTGCATAAGCGCGTGATCGGCCAGGACGAGGCGGTCAAGGCGGTCGCGGACGCGGTGGTTCGCGCGCGCGCCGGCTTGAAGGATCCGAATCGTCCGATCGGCTCGTTCATCTTTCTCGGACCGACCGGGGTGGGCAAAACCGAACTTGCCCGCGCGCTAGCCGAGTTCCTCTTCGACGACGAAGCGGCGATGATCCGGATCGACATGTCCGAGTACATGGAGAAGCACACCGTGTCGCGGCTGATCGGTGCGCCGCCGGGCTACGTCGGCTTCGAGGAGGGCGGCCAGCTCACCGAGGCGGTGCGACGGCGTCCATACTCGGTGGTACTGTTCGACGAAATCGAAAAGGCCCATCACGATGTCTTCAACGTGCTGCTCCAGTTGCTCGACGACGGCCGCCTCACTGACGGCCAGGGGCGCACCGTAGATTTCAAGAATGTCGTCGTAATAATGACGTCGAATATCGCGAGCCAGCTCATCCTGTCGTTCAAGGGCCAGGATTTCGAACGCATGAAACGCGAATGTCTCGACGTGTTGCGCCAGAGCTTCCGGCCCGAGTTCCTCAACCGAATCGACGAGATCGTGGTCTTCCATCAGCTCGACCGCGAGCAGTTGCGCCACATCGTCGATATCCAGATGCGCCGCCTGCTCGCACGGCTCGCCGAGCGCAAGATCGAACTCGTCCTGACCGACAAGGCGCGCGACTACTTCGCCGAGCATGGCTACGACCCGGTCTTCGGCGCGCGTCCGCTCAAGCGGCTGGTGCAGCAGGAACTGGAGACCACGCTCGCGCGCAAGATTCTCGCGGGCGAGCTTCGCGACGGCTCGCGCGTCACCGTCGACGCGGGTCCGCGCGGCCTCGAGTATCGGGTCGAGACCGGTGCCGCAGCCGCGGCCGACGCGGCCTGACGTTCGGATTCGCAAGTCCGCCGGCGCATTTCCCCACGCGTCGGTGGACCTGCAACGGTCCTCTTCTGAGAGGTTTCTGAGAAATATTTAAGTGCGATCGACAAAGTGCTTGACATAAGGGGGGCGCCAGACCTATAAAGCAAACAAGCGCTTGCTTGAAATATTCGCCCCGACTGACGCGGGGACAAAACCCAGTTCCGGGAGGATCGACTGTTATGGATACGCCCACGCCGACGCGCCACACGATTCCAACCGAGTTCGAGACCGTCTTCGAACGCGACTACAGCGTTCACGCCCCCGATATGCGCCGCCTCTACGAGAACGCCAAACGCGATCAATGGAACGTCTCGACCGATATCGAGTGGTCCACCCCGGTTGACCTCGATAAGGGAGTCTTCAACGACGGCCTGATCGACGCTTTCGGCAGCCCGCTATGGGAAAAGCTCGACGAGAAAAAGCGCGCCGAGGTGAACGTCGAATTCTCGCGCTGGCGCATCTCGCAGCTCCTCCATGGCGAGGCCGGCGCGGTGCTCGCCTGCAGCGAAATGGTCCAGCTCGTCCCGACCACCGACGGCAAGTACTTCATGAGTACGCAGGTCGTCGATGAGGCTCGCCACAGCGAAGTGCTGAACCGCTACGTGGATGAGAAGCTGGGCGGCAAGATTTATCCGATGACGCCCAACGTCAAGGCGCTCTTCGACCAGCTCATCAGCAACAAAAAGTGGTACGTAAAGGCGGTCGGCCTGCAGCTTATCGCGGAGACCATGGCCGTGTCCCTTTTCCGCATGATCGGCGAGAGCGCCAAGGACCCCCTGCTCGCGCAGATCTGCAAGCGCATCCTGAGCGATGAATCGCGGCACATGGGCTTTTCCGTTCTGAGCCTCCCCGAGACGATCAAGCAGCTTAGTCCGGCTGAACTCAACGAGGTCGAGGACTTCGCGGCCGAGTCGCTGCGGCTTGTGCTCAGCGGCCAATTCCCGCGCGAGGCCTACGAGGCGGCGGGCTTCGATAAGTCCGAGATCGACGGAATCGCGCGCTACCGCGTCGAGGCGGCCAAGGGCAAGGAGCAGATGCTGTTCCGCCAGATGTTCCGCCGCGACATGCATCAGACGGTAATCGCGAACATGGCCAAGGTTGGCCTTCTGACCGAACGGATCAAATCGAATCTGAGCGCGCTCGGCTTCGATCCGAACGCAGGCGCGCGCGGCCAAGCCGCCGCGGCCGCCTGAGAATCCCAACGAAACGGTTGGCGGGTGTTATAGTTCCGGGGATGACTTCCTCCGACCCGGCGACACCCGCCAGCCGCGTTCCCCGACAGGATAATCGCCGCCAGCATCTGCTGGATTCGGCGGCGCGCCTGTTCCGCGAGCGCGGTTATCGCGCCACCTCGATGCGCGATATCGCCAAGGCGGTCGGGATGCTCTCGGGCTCTATCTACTACCACTTCACTTCAAAGGAAGAGATTTTGCAGGCCGTGTACGAAACCGGGCTGCGCCATATCTCTGATCGCTTCGATAATGCGGTCGCCGGCGAGACCGACCCCTGGCGGCGGCTCGAAGCCGGATGCGTCGCGCACATGGTCGCCGTCCACGAACTCAGCGACTATTCGCAGGTGATGATTCGCGTGCTGCCGCAGGAGGGCGGGAGTGTCGCGGTGCAGCTTCTGGAATTGCGCGACCAGTACGAGGCGCGCTTCCGCCGCCTGATCGACGCGCTCGATCTGCCGCCCGGAACCGATCGCCACTATCTGCGATTGATGCTGATCGGCGGGATGAACTGGTCCCACGTATGGTATCATCCGGGCCGCGATTCGCCCGCCGACGTGGCGCAGCGGATGGTCGCGTTGATTCGCAACGGCTACGAGCGCTAGCGGCTCAGGCTTTTTTCTCGGGCATCTCGACCGCGCCGCCGGCCTCCTTCCACGCGCGGAATCCGCCTCTGATATGGCACACCGGCTCGAGTCCCATCCGCTGCAACTGCTGTGTCGCCAGCGCCGATCGCAATCCGCCGGCGCAGAAAAACACGAACCGCTTTCCTGAGCCGAACTCCTCTTTGTAATAGGGGCTCTCGGGATCGACCCAGAACTCGAGCATCCCGCGCGGCGCATGCATCGCGCCCGGCACGCGGCCCTCGCGCTGCAACTCGCGCACGTCGCGGATATCGACGATCATCACATTCGGATCGTTCTTGAGCCGTATCGCCTCGGCCGCGTCGATCGTTACGATCTCCTTATCGGCCTCTTCGCAGAGCTGCTTCACCGTCTTCTTGAGCTTGAGCGCCATGACCTGAAACTCCCGTGTGAATGAAATGAGACTTCCGTGATCGAATTTTCCGCGCGATTCCGTTCGCGATCGCTCAGCGTCCCTGGTAAATCGGCTTGCGCTTTTCCATGAATGCGCGCGGACCCTCGCGTGCATCCTCGGTCTGCCGGATGAAGCGCTGCGCCTCGTCCTCGGCGTCGAACGCCTCCTCGAACGGACGCCCCGAGCACTTCTCGACCGCCTCCTTGATCGCGCGCACGGCCAGCGGCCCGTTGGCCGCGATCGTCCGCGCCAGCTCCTCCGCCTTCGCCATCACCTGGTCCGCCGGCACGACGTAGTTCACCAGGCCGAGGCGCCACGCCTCCTGCGCGCTGATCCGATTTCCCGTGAGCAGGATTTCCATCGCCTTGCAGTATGGTATCTGCCGCGGCAGCCGCGCCAACGATCCCGCCGCCGGGATTATCGCCCACTTCACCTCCTGCAGGCCGAAGCTCGCGCTCTCCGATGCGATCCGCAGGTCGGTGCCCTCGAGCAACTCGAAGCCGCCCGCGATACAGAAGCCGTTGACCGCCGCGATAACCGGCTTGCTCAGGCTGAAGCGGCGCAGCAGCGCGATATTGCCCAGTTGCGCATTCGCCTTGAGCTTGAAGTCCCATTCGTCCTCGGGCTGGCGCGCGCCGGTCATCAGCGGGATAAGCCGCCCCAGGTCGGCGCCTGCGGAAAACGCCTTGCTTCCCGCGCCGGTGACGATCGCCGCGCGAACGCTGTCGTCCGCCGCGATCCGCTGCCACGATTCGGCGAGCAGCACGATCACCTCCGGGCTGAACGAGTTATGCACCTCGGGGCGGTTGATGGTCAGATACGCGATCTGATCGCGAACTTCATACAGCAGCGCAGGCATGCATCACTCTCCGCGTGAGCCGATCGGCAAGCTGGTAACGGCCGTCCCTATCCTGCACAGGGGCGGCCGAACCGTCAACGAACCGATACCGCCGGGATTGCGCTGGAGCCGGTCACAATAGGAAAGTCGGGAATCGCCGCTCGGCGCTCGCACGACGAGCGCTTGAAGCGTGGCCGAGCGCGTTTGCCCAATCGCAATGCCATTTACGCTGGCATGATACATTTTGTGTAGCCATGAAAGATGACGGTGACAATCGATAATAAGGCCAGTCGAGTCGTTATCCCGAAGCGGGGTCGCGACCATATGGGCTTCGAACCGGGCGCCGCGCTCGCGCTCCAGTCCGAAGGCGAGCCCGTGGACTTTGCGTCCTATCCGCAAGAGATCCCCGATGCGCCGCGCGACCCGTGACAGGAGCGATCACGATGCAGCATTCGGAAAAGCGAATCCTCACCACCCATGCCGGCAGCCTTCCGCGGCCCGCCGCGCTCGGC
>Ga0307374_10010034_pt1 | contig 13824 bp, 14 predicted proteins | sample OX3MG_FD_202532 | JGI IMG/M metagenome (GOLD analysis project Ga0307374, IMG submission 202532) | Soil microbial communities from Risofladan, Vaasa, Finland - OX-3 | ecosystem: Environmental > Terrestrial > Soil > Coastal area > Acid sulfate soil | place: Finland: Risofladan, Vaasa | collected... | reverse complement strand
GGCTCGGCACTGCTGCCGACGGGGAGCTCCCCGACCGCGGCGGCCGGCGCCCGTGGCGTCAGGATGGCCCCCGTGACCCCGCCCTCGCGCAGGGTGGCCAGCGCGGCCTGGGCCGAGCGCCGGCCGTCCACGACGACGGCGGCCACGCCCGCGCCGATGGCCGCCTCGAAGGCGGCGTCCCAGCCCTCGTCGATCTCCACCAGGTCGACCAGGGAGCCGACCACGCCGTCGACGTCGCGCAGCAGCTCTCGGCCGCCGGCGCCCTGCAGGTCGGCCAGGGCGCGCTCGAGTGCCTCGGCCCGGGCCGCCGTGCGGTGGCGCGCCTCCTCGGCCTGGTCGGCCGACACCTGTGCGGTCTCCGCCGCCTGCACGGCTGCTTCGAGCTCCGAGCTCCGAGCCGCCAGCTCTGCCGCCAGCGCCGCCGTCGCCCCTTCGAGCTCGTCGGCCTGGCGGGCCAGCAGGTCGGCCCGCACCGCGGCGCCCGCCGTCCGCTCCTCGAGGGTTGCGACCCTGGACCCCAGCGCGTCCATGTCCTGTTGCTCGCGCGCCGCGGCCCGGCCCACCGATTCGATCCGCGACCTGACCCGGGCGATGGCCTGGTCTGGCGCGTCCTCGCCCAGCACCGTCGCCCAGCGCGCCCGCAGCGCCGCCGCCTCGTCCTCCAAGGTGGCCAGCGCGGCCTCGAGCTCGGCCCGTTCGGGCGACCCGCCGGCTTCCTCCTCGGCCTGCGCCGCCACGAGCTCGCTGGCCAGGCGCGCCGCCTCGGCCTCGAGGGTGGAGACCACGTCGACGTCGGCGGCGGCATCGAGCGCGGCCACCACGCCACGGCTCCGCTCACGCAGCACGCCGGTGAGCCCACGGGCCCGCTCCACCAGTCCCTGCACCCGGCCCAGCGCGTTGGCCAGGTCCTCCTCGCGGCGCGAGGACAGCTCGGCCGTGGTGGAACTCGCCTCGGCGTCCAGGTGCTCCAACGCGGTGTGCAGCTCCATCTCCTCGTCGCGGCACACGGCCAGGTGCTGCACCGCCGCCGCCCGCCGGGTGCTCAGATCGGTCTGCTCGGCGCCCGCCAGGTAGCGCCGCACCGTCAGCAGCTCCGTCGCCACGCTGTCGTGCGAACGGGCCGCCGCGGCCTGGCGCTCCAGCGGCCTGATCTGGCGCCGCACCTCGCGCACCAGGTCGCCCAGGCGTTCGAGGTTCTCGGCCGTCCCGGCCAGCCGGCGCTCGGCCCGCTCGCGACGGCGGCGGTGCTTGAGCACGCCCGCCGCCTCCTCAATGATGGCCCGCCGGTCCTCGGGCCGGGCGTTGAGCACGGTGTCGAGCTGGCCCTGGCCGATGATCATGTGCTGCTGGCGGCCGACGCCCGAGTCGCTCAGCAGCTCTTGAATGTCGAGCAGCCGGCACGGGGCGCCGTTGATGGCGTACTCGCTGTCGCCCGAACGGAACAGCGTGCGGGTGATGGTCACCTCGGCCAGGTCGATCGGCAGCTTGCCCGCCGCGTTGTCGATGGTCAGCGACACCTCGGCCCGGCCCAGCTGGGGCCTCGACGAGGTGCCGGCGAAAATGACGTCCTCCATCTTCGCCGAGCGCAGCGAGCGCGGTCCCTGCGCCCCGAGCACCCAGGTGACGGCGTCGACGACGTTGGACTTGCCGCTCCCGTTGGGGCCCACCACGACGGTGACGCCGGGCTCGAATTCGAGCACCGTCGGGTCCGCGAAGGACTTGAAACCCTTCATGCTGAGCGACTTCAGGAACATCGGGGCGACCCTACCGGACAGCCTGCGGGCGACGTGGGCCTCAAACCTGGCAGTGCTCGCAGAAGAAGGTCGAGCGGCCGCCCGCCTTCACCCGCACAATGGTGTTGCGGCAACGCCGGCAGGGCTGGCCCTCGCGGTCGTAGACCTGGTGCGAGCCCTGGAAGTCACCCAACTCGCCGAAGAGGTCGCGGTACTGCTCGTCGGCCAACGACGAACCCCGGTGCTTGATGGCGTCGGCCAACGTCTCGACAATTGCGCGGTAGAGCCGGCGCACCTCGGTGGCGGTCAGCGAGTCGGCCGCCCGGTCGTAGCGCAGGCCGGCCTGGTAGAGCATCTCGTCGGAGTACAGGTTGCCGATCCCCGCCGTGAAGCTCTGGTCCATCAGCAGGGCCTTGACTCCCCCGTGGTGCTGGTGCAGCAGGGCGCCGAAGCGCTCCCAGCTCATGAGGTCCTCAATGGGGTCGAACCCGAGATGAGCCAGCTCGGGGATCGCCTTGCGTATGGCGGCGCCGTCGCCGCCCGCGGTGCCCGAGACCGGGCTCAGCGGCGTCCCGTCGGCCTTCAACGGCGGCGTGGAGACGAACATCTCTCCGAAGGTGCGCGGGTCCACGTAGCGCAGCTCGCCACCCTGGGTGAACGTGATGATGACGTGGGTGTGCTTGGGCTTGGGGTCCTTGGCCGACTTGACCCGCAACAGCTGCCCGCTCATCCCAAGATGCACGACCAGCGTGTCCCCGGTGTCCAGCGTCAGGAGCAGGTACTTCCCGAGCCGGCCCACGGACTTGATGCTGTGACCCTCCAGGAGGGCCCGGAAGTGCTTGGCCGAGGCGTGGCGGCGGACGGACCGGCCGTTGGACACGGCCACGGCCTTGATCTTCTTCCCCACCACCTCGCGGGACAGATCCTGGCGCAGCGTCTCGACTTCGGGCAGCTCAGGCATTGGTGAGGCCCTCCCAGGCCGCTCGCGCGGCCTCCTGTTCGGCATCCTTCTTCGAGCGGCCTTCGCCCGACCCCCAACGCGCCCCCCCCAAGAAGACCTCCGCCACGTAGACCCGGTCGTGGTCGGGCCCCGAGCCCACCACCACGTAGCGCGGGGTCCCCTCGCCCTCGCGCACGGCCTTTTCCTGCAGGCGGCTCTTGTGATCGAAGTCGTCGGGCTCCTCGCCGGCGCGCTCGATGGCGTCGCCCAGCTCGCGCAGCACCAGCGTGCGGGAGGCCTCCCAGCCGGCATCGAGGTAGACCGACCCGAGGATGGCCTCGAAGGCGTCGGCCAGGATGGAGGCCTTGGCCCGGCCACCTGATCCCTCTTCCCCCCGGCCCAACAGGAGGACCTCACCGACCCCGAGCCGGGCGGCCACCTGGGCCAGGACGCGGGCGTTGACCACGGCTGATCGGACCTTGGCCAGCTTGCCCTCGGCGAAGTCGGGGAAGCGCTCGTAGGTGTAGCCCGCGACGATCAACCCGAGGACGGCGTCGCCCAGGAATTCGAGGCGCTCGTTGGAGGGCGCGCCACCTTCCTGCTCGCCGCACCAGCTCCGGTGGGCGAGCGCATGCTGAAGGAGGCTCAAGTCGGCGAAGGAATGGCCAAGTCGCTCGGCCAATGCGGCCGCCCCCTCAGCGCCGGGGTCAACCCGCCTCGAGCTTGGCGTAGACGTAGTCAACTGCGTCCCGGACCGTGCGCAGGTCCTCGAGGTCCTCGTCGTTGATGCGGAACCCCACCGTTCGTTCGCCCAGCTCCTCTTCCAGGGCTTCGACCAGCTCAATCAGGGCCAGCGAATCGGCGTCGAGGTCCTCCACGAAGGAAGCGCCCTCGGTGATCGACGACGGGTCCGTCTCGAGGATGTCGGCCAGCTGGTCCCGGATCAGCTCGAAGACCCCGTTGCGGTCAAGAGGGCCCTGATTGGTGTGGGTTTCGGCTGGCACGGCGACAGTGTACGTCCCGCCGGGCCGTAACCGCCCGTTTGTGCCCTCTGAACTGGCCTTTTATGCCTATTCGACCGTTCGGACCGCCGCCGCCACGTGGTCGGCCAGCCCCCTGGTGGCGCATTCGTGCGCCACCAGGACCGCGTTCATCATGGCGGTAGCATTGGAGGACCCGTGGCTGATGACGCACACCCCGTCGGTCCCCAGCAGCATCGCCCCGCCGGTGTTCTCGGGCTCGAATTCGGCGGCCACGGGCAGCAGGTGCGGGAGCAGGACGCCCGCCGCCTCGGTGGTCGCCTCGTCGGTCGAGAACACGCCGAGCAGGGTGTCGAAGAGGAAGCGCAACGACCCCTCCAGGGCCTTGAGCGCCACGTTCCCGGTGAACCCGTCCGTGACGATCACGTCGGCCGGAGAGGGCAGGAGGTCGCGGCCCTCGAGGTTCCCGATGAACTCGAAGCCCCCCTCACCCACCGTGGCCGCCTTGACCAGCAGGCCGTGCGTCTCCTTCACCAGCGGCGTGCCCTTCGTGGGCTCCTCGCCGATGGAGAGCAGCCCGACGGACGGGGAAGCGGTGCCGAAGCGGGCGGACACGTAGGCGGCCCCCATCTGCGCGAACTGCACCAGCATGGCGGGCGTGCACTCGGCGTTGGCGCCGGCGTCGACCAGCACGGCCGGCGTGCGGCCCAGCCGGGGCAGCGGCGTGGCGATGCACGGGCGCACCACCCCGGGCAGCCGCCCCATGCGCAGCAGCGCCGAGGCCATGGTCGCACCGGTGTTGCCGGCCGACACCATGGCGGAGGCCTTGCCGTCGCGTACCAGCTCGGCCGCCCGCACCAACGAGGAGTCCTTTTTACGGCGCACGCCCCCGGCCGGGTCCTCGTCCATGCCGATGACCTCGGTGCAGGGCAACAACTCCAGGCCCTGGGTGTCGCCCACCAGGTCCGGTGGGCCCACGAGCAGGATGCCGATGCCGTGCTGCTCGGAGGCCCGGCGGGCCCCCTCGATGATCTCCCCCGGAGCCAGGTCGCCGCCCATGGCGTCGACGGCGACAGGGAGCGTGGCCAGCGTCTCGGGGCTGGGTCGCTCGCCCCGGCGGCTCAAGTCAGTCGACCTCGACGGCTTGGCGTCCCTTGTACCAGCCGCAGCTGGGGCAGACCACGTGGGGCGTCTTGGAGGCCTGGCAGTGCGGGCACACGCTGCGCGGCGGCCGCTCCAGGCGCCAGGCGCCGGCCAGGTGGCTGCGGCCCTTTGCCTTGGACTTCTTCTTCTTGGGGACGGCCATGACGGGACTCCAACGATCGATTCGGGCGCACGGGCGCTCTCGGACGGTGCCGGGCCTGGACGGACCGGCTACCGGAGCACGTCGAGATTAGCCCACCGGGGGTCACGTGGGGCAACGCAGCCGCAGTCGCCCTCGTTGCGGTTGGCCCCGCACTGGACGCACAGGCCGGCGCAGTCGTCCTGGCACAGCGGCGCCATGGGCAGCTCGAGGACCACCGCGTCACGGGCCAGCGGCCCCAGGTCGATCGTCTCGTCGACGATCGGATAGAGCTCCTCGTCGGAGGCTCCCGCCAGCGGGGCGTCGGCGAAGCGCTCGTGGACCGGGATGCGCAGCTCTCCCGAGACGGGCTCGGCGCAGCGGCGACAGATCCCCGACCACGGTGCCGTGACCGTCCCGGCGACGTCGATGCCGCCCTCGAAGGGCATCAGGGTCACGTCGACCTCGATCTCGGCACCGGCCGGGACCACGCTGCGGCCGGGGTCGATCCCCGCCTCGTCGATCGGGCCGGCCTGGGCCACCTCGCCCCGTCGGACCTCGTGCACCGAGGCTCCCGGCGAGCGGCGCAGCCGCGCCACGTGGACCACGAAGGGGTCGGCCGCCATCAGGTGGCCCTCACGTGGAGCGGTCCTGGTCGAAGAAGCCGTCCTCCTCCGTCCTGGCTGGGTCGACGACCGGTGAGGTGTCGACAGGGGGCGCGGCCAGCCGGGAGCGCCCGGCCTGGACCGTCCGGGTGAGGCGGTCCAGCACGATCTCCATGCCGGCCAGCTTCGTGTCCACGAAGTCCTCGGCCTGATGGCGCAGCGTCCGGGCCTCCTCGTTGGCATCGTCGAGGATGCGTTGCGCCACCGAATTGGCCTGCCGCACGATCTCGGTGCGCTGGACCATGTGCTCCGCCTGGGCCCGCACGTCATCCATGAGCGCCTCGGCCTCGCGGTTGCGCTCGGCCATGAACTCCTCCCGTTCGCGCAACAGCCAACGGGCCTGGCGCAGCTCGTCGGGCAGGCACTCGAGAGCGGACTGCACCAGCGAGGTGACCTCCTCGCGCGAGACCATGACCGAGGAGGACAGCGGCATCGACTTGGCGACCGCCATGATGTCCAGCAGTTGGTTCAGGAGGGACTCGATCCCGACGTCCTCTACCGGCGGCTCGTCGTCCACGTCGAGGAACTGGTCGCTCACCCGCCGTCGCCCCCCGTGTACCCGTCGGCGAACTTGGCCGCGATGTGCTTGGCCACGACCTGGGGGACGAAGGCGGAGACGTCACCGCCGAAGCGCGCCACCTCGCGGACCAGCTTGGAGGCGACGAAGGACCACTCCGGGCTGGTGGGGATGAAGATCGTCTCCACGCCGGAGAGGTGGTTGTTCATCTGCGCCATCTGCATTTCGGCCTCGAAGTCCGAAACAGCCCGCAAGCCGCGCACGATCGCCGAGGCGCCTACGTCCCGGGCCACGTTGACCAGCAGCGTCGACATGGAGATGATCCGCACGGACGGGAGGTGCGAGACCACCTCCTCCAGCATCTCCTCGCGCTCCTCCAGGTCGAAGAGTGCCGTGCTCTTCTGGGGGTTGCGCAGGGCGGCGACCACCACCTCGTCGAAGAGATGGCTGGCCCGCTCCACGATTTCGAGGTGCCCGTTGTGGAAGGGGTCGAACGACCCCGGGAAGAGGCCTACCTTCACGAGCCGTCTGCGCTGCGATGAGCCACGGTGACGAGCGTACCGCCGTACCGGCGCTCTCTCGCGACCACCCAGGCGTCGGGCAGGACAATTGGTGCCGACGATTCCATCACGACCGCGTCCGCCCGCAGCGCGGTGAGCAGTGCCGGCCACTCCTCGAATTCGTAGGGCGGGTCGCACAGGGCGAGGTCGAACGACCCGCCGGCCCCCGACTCCAACCAGCCCGGCAGCGCGGCCCGCACCAGACTCGCCGGTTCGTCCTGCAGCCCGACCGCCGCCAGGTTCTGGCGGACGGCGGCCAACGCGTCCGGATCGAGATCGACGAAGGTGGACGACGCCGCCCCCCTGGAGAGAGCCTCGACCCCCAGCGCGCCACTCCCGCAGAACAGGTCGACCACTTTGAGGCCCTCGACACCGCCCTGGGAGCCCAGGATGTCAAAGATGGCCTCGCGCACACGGTCTGACGTCGGCCGGACCGTCTTGGGCAGCTTGGCGGGCAGCCGGCGCCCACGGCTCCGGCCTCCGATGACCCGCATCGTGCTCACACTACGGCGGAGCGACCGGTCTGCTGGGGTCGCCGTCAACTCTTGAAGAGGTACTCCCCCTCGTCCTCGCTCAAGAGCAACCTGACCTCGTCGGCCAGGTCGTCGTGCGCCGCCAGTTGAGGGTCGCCTTCGACCATCTCCTCGGCCACCTGGCGCGCCTCGTCCAACAGCGCCATGTCGCCGGGGTCGGCCAGCGAGGCCAGCCGCAGGTCGCTCTGTCCCTTCTGCCGGGCGCCGAGCAGGGTGCCCTCGCCCCGGACCCGCAGGTCCGCCTCGGCCAGGGCGAAGCCGTCGGTCGAGCCGGCCACGGCGGTCAGCCGCTCGTTGCCCTCCTCGCCACCGAGCAGGTAGCACCAGCTGGCGGTGCCGCCGCGGCCCACGCGGCCCCGCAGCTGGTGCAGTTGCGCGATGCCGAAGCGGTCCGCGCTCTCGACGACCATGACGGTGGCCTCGGGGACATCGACGCCGACCTCTATGACCGTGGTGGCCACCAGGACACTGAGCTCGCCTGTGCGGAAGCGGTCCATCACCTCCTCGCGGGCGGCCGCCGCCATCTGCCCGTGCAGGAGCCCGACGCGCAGGCCCGCCAACTCCCCTTCCGCCGCCGTCAGCCGCTCGAACTCCTCGCTGGCCGACTTGGCCTCCACCCGCAGGGAGTCGCTCACCAGCGGACAGACGATAAAGGCCCGGTGGCCCCCCGCCACCTCGGCGCGCACCCGGTCCCAGGCCGGCCGGTCCCCGCCGGGCGCGTCGCCGGGGAGCCACTCCGTGGTCACGGGCTGGCGGCCGGGAGGCAACTCGTCGAGCGTGGTGAGGTCGAGGTCACCGAAGATCACCATGGCGGCCGTGCGCGGGATCGGTGTCGCGGTCATGACCAGCATGTCCGGATCACCGTCGGTGCCCTTGGCCCGCAGCGTCGCCCGTTGCTCCACACCGAAGCGGTGCTGCTCGTCGATCACGACCGCGCCGAGCGAGCCGAACGCCACCTCCTCGGTCAAGAGCGCGTGCGTCCCCACGACGACCCCGACCGCGCCAGAGGCCAGGCCTTCCAGCACGGCGGCGCGCGCCTTGCCCTTGACCCGGCTGGTGAGCAGCTCGACCCGCACCTCGCCTCCTCCCATGCCGCCGGGGCCCTCGAGGTCGCCGAGCAGCGCGCGCACGGCGGCGAAGTGCTGCTCGGCCAGCACCTCGGTCGGCACCATCAGGGCGCCCTGGTGACCGCTCTGCACCGATGCGAGGAGCGCGGCCAGCGCCACCACTGTCTTGCCCGAGCCGACGTCACCTTGCAGCAGGCGGTGCATGGGGAACGGCCCGGCCATGTCGGCGACGATGACGGCCAGGGCTCGACGCTGGGCCTTGGTGAGCTCGTAGGGCAGGTTGGCCAGGAAGCGGGCCACCAGCGTGTCGCTGACCCCGCCGGTGACCTCGCGCGGCGACACCGCGTGGTGCAGCGCCCGGGCGTTGACCTCGAAGGCCCGCCGTCGCAGCACCAGGGCCAGTTGCAGCCGGAAGAGCTCGTCGAAGACGAGCCGCCGGCGCGCCGGCTCGACCACGCTGAGCGACTCGGGGCCGTGGATGGCCCGGAAGGCGTCCGTGCGGTCCCACAGGTCGATGCGGTCGCGCCATTCGACCGGCAGCGGGTCGGCGAACTCCCCGGCCCGTTCGAGGGCCTCGGTGACGAACTCCCCGATCTCCCACGACGTCAGGCCGGCCTTGGCCGAGGCCGGGTAGACGGGGAGGATGCGCAGGGTCCGCCGGCCCGGCGTGACACCGGCCACGACGTCGACGACGGGGTTCGTCAATTGGCGGGCGCCCCGGTACTCGGTCACCTTGCCGAAGAAGATGGCCTCGGTGCCGGGCTGGAGCTGCTTGGCCCGCCAGGGTTGGTTGAAGAAGACGACTTTGAGGCGGCCCGTGCCGTCGCTGACCACCACGTCGACGACGGCGCGCCCCGTCCGGGCCCGACGGGCGCTCGCGGTGTGCACGGTGGCCAGCACGGCCGCCTCGTCGCCCTCCTTGAGGTCCGAGACGTCGGCCCGACGGGTGCGGTCGATGTAGCGGCGGGGGTACGTCGTGATGAGATCGAGGACGGTCTCGACGCCGAGCTCGGCCAGCCGACCGGCTTTGCGCTCGGACACCGACTCGAGCACGGACACCTCACGCAGGCTCAGGTCGCTGAGTGTGCGGCCGTTACTCAATCCCCAACAGATACGGATAGAGAGGCTGGCCCCCCTGGTGGGCCTCGACCGCGACGTCGGGGTACTCCTCGGTGAGCCACTCCTCAATGCGCCGGGTGTCGGCGACGCGGGCCCCCTCGCCCTCAATGAGCGTCACCAGCTCGTGCGTCGGGTTCAGCAGGCGGCTCAGCAGCAGGCGGGTGCAGACGACGATGTTGTCGGACACCGCCACGACGCCGTCACGCGAGACGCCGATGAAGTCGCCCTCGTGCACCTCGCCGGCGTCGGTCGTCGTGTCGCGCACCGCCCGCGTCACCTCGGCCGGCACGACGCGGGCGGCCGACTCGGACATGGAGGCCACGTTGGCGTCCGCGTCCGCCGCCGGGTCGTAGGCCAACAGGGCGGCGAAACCCTCGACGATCGATCCCGTCGCCACGACCCGGACCGTCTTGTCGCACAACGCGTCCACCTGGTCGGCCACGGGCCGGATGTTCTTGTTGTTGGGCAGGATCACCACCTGGTCCGACGCAACGGACTCGACCGCCTTGACCAGATCGGCCGTGGCCGGGTTCATGGTCTGGCCGCCCACCACCAGATGATGGACGCCGAGAGAGCGGAAGATGCGTCCGATGCCGTCGCCGGAGACGACGGCCACCACGCTCGTGGTGGGCGCCGGGCCGGTCCCCTCTGTGCTCGGCCCGGCGCCGGGGGCGCCCACGCTCTCGCGCACCCAGCGCTCCTCTTCGACCTGCTCGTCGAGGTCGGTCACCCTGATGCGGTGGGGCCGTCCGGCGTCGACGCCGGCCTCGATGGCGGTCCCGATGTCGTTGGTGTGGATGTGGCAGTTCCAGATGCCGTCGCCGCCGACGACGACGATGGAGTCGCCGACGCCGGCCCAGACTTCCTTGAAGGCCTCAATGGAGTCGTCGGGCGCGCTGAGGAGGTACATGACCTCGTAGCGCAGGTCCCCGACGGCGTGCTCCCCGCCGCCGGCGCCGTTGTGGCCCTCGGCCGTGGTCGCCGAGGCGGCGCCGAGGGCGCTCAGGTCCGGTGCGTCCACACCCGAGGGTTCGGGCAGCGGGCGGCCGTCGAGCACCAGGAGGAAGGCATCGAGCAGGAGCAGGTAGCCGGTGCCCCCGGCATCGACCACGCCGGCCTGGGCCAGCACGGGCAGCATCTCGGGCGTGCGGGCCAGGGCTTCCGCCGCCTCGCTCCGGGCGCTCTCCACCACGCCCAACAGGCCGGACCCCTGGGCGGCGCCGGTGGCCGCCGCCGAGGCCACGGTGAGGATCGTGCCCTCCACCGGGCGCACCACGGCCCGCCGGGCCAGGTCGGATGCGTGGCCGATGGCGTCCACGAGGACGTGGGGGCCGACGCCCGTCTCCCCGGCCCCAGCCATGCGCTCGCTCATGCCGCGCAGGAGTTGGGACAAGATGACGCCCGAATTGCCCCGGGCCCCCATGAGGGAGCCGTGCCCGATGGCCTTGCACACCTCGGGCAGGCCGGCTCCGGCCTCGACCTCCGCCAACTCGCTGACCACCGCCTCGAGGGTCAGGGCCATGTTGGTGCCCGTGTCCCCGTCGGGCACGGGGTAGACGTTCAGGCGGTTGATGTCGGCCTGGTGCAGGCGCAGGGCGTCCCGGTAGCCCCCCATCACGGCGCGGAGATCGTCGGCGCCCAACGTCGCCGAAGAGGTCATGGCAGGGGATGCTAACCTTTGAGCCGTTCGTGAAGGCCTGCGTGGTCCGTCGACCGCGGCCTCGCCCCAGGAAGGTTCTCCAATGGCAGCAGTGTGCGATATCTGTGGCAAGAAGCCCTCGTTCGGTATGAACGTGAGCCACTCCCACCGTCGTACCAAGCGGCGTTGGAACCCGAACATCCAGCGGGTGCGTGCCGTCGTCAACGGGGCGCCCAAGCGGCTGCACGTCTGCACCTCGTGCATCCGGGCCGGCAAGGTCACCAAGCCTCTCCGCCGGACGCACCAACCCAGCGCCACCAGCTGACGCTCCCTGACAGCGGGGGTTGACGCCGAGGTCTCCGGCGCCCCGGCGACGCCGACCGGGCGGCCCGGTGCAGCAGGGCCCTTCGTCCTCAGACTGGCGGAGGTGCGGGAGCCGATCCGACAGCGTCGACAGGCGTCATCGGCAGATCGACCCAGGCGCCGTTCGTCCACTGGCGCCTGGCTGTCCAGGCGTGCCCATCCCAGTACGTTTGCTCGCCGGCGCCGACTGCCCCGCTGCGGTGCCAGCCGATCGACTGCGCTGGCTGCGGCGCAGGAGCGAACCCCGCCGGACCCGACGCACCGGGCGCGGGCGTGTTGATCCACGACTGCTGCAGTGGCCCGCCACGGGCCGAACCCCCGGGAACTCCGGGAGAGGGCCGGCGTTGCTGGAGTGACGGCCACGCCGAGAAGGCCAAGACGAAGAACATGATCATCACGAAGAAGCCGGTCAAGAACATCAACACATCCCACAGCAACAGATGATTGATCGTCGTCCCGATGCTCTGATTCGTCCTGATGCTCTGATTGGAGTCGACAGCACTGGTGACGAACGCCCCGACGATCCCGACGATCCCGACGATCCCGACGATCCAGGCTGAAGAGGGCACGAAGGTCCACCAGCCCGAGTAGCCGGCCTTGGTGATCACCTGAAAGATCGCGAACGGCGAGAGGACCAGCGCCCCCAGCCCGAAAATCACGAACAAGACACCCAGCATCGCCACGACCTCCGCCTGGCACCTCCGCCATGAGGCACCCCTTCGAAGGAAAAGGACGGGCAGGCCGAGCTCCAAACAAACAGGGCCAAGCCCTGCACAACTATCCCAGCCGGTGCTGCCAGCCCAGCCGTTCGAGCGGCCCGTCGCCCAAGAGCCGCAGCGCCGGGTCGGCCATTACGGTGCCGACACGGGCCGGGAGGCGCAGCCCTTCCTCTTCGAAGGCACTGACAAGGCCGTCGGCATCCGTTGCACTCACGGCGAGCAACAGCTCGTAGTCCTCGCCGCCCCCGAGGGCCTCGTCGAGGGTCGCCCCGACGGCGGCCGGCACCTCGTCGAGGCGGAAGCCGACGCCCGAGGCGTCGGCCAGCCGGTGCAGGTCGAGGCCCAGGCCGTCGGAGACGTCGATCATGGCGTGCGCCCCACCACGCCGGGCGACCTGGCCCTCGCGCAGCCGCGCCAGCGGGCGGCGATACGCGACACCCGGTCCGGTGCCCGCCCGCAGGATCCGCAGCCCCGCCGCGGACCCGCCGCACGGGCCCGTCAGGAGGAGCACGTCGTCGGGCCGGGCGCCCGACCGCGAGACCGGCGCGCCGCCGTCCCCGACCGTCCCCAGCACCGTCACAGCCACGACCAGCACGCCGGATTGCGAGACGTCGCCCCCGACGACGGAGCAGCCGGCCACGGCCGAGGCCTCGGCCACGCCCTCCATGACGCCGAGGGCCAGCTCCCCCTCGCCCGCGCCGCCCGGCACGCACAGCGCCACGAGCGCCCCGAGAGGCGTGGCACCCATGGCGGCCAGGTCGCTCAGCGCTCCCATGAGCGCCTTCCAGCCCACGTCACCGGGGCTGCAGAGCGACAGGTCGACGTGCACGCCCTCCACGACACTGTCGACGGAGGCCAGCAGCGGCCGTCCGGAGGCGAGCTCGAGCACGGCGGCGTCGTCGCGCAGCCCGAAGGCTTCGATTCCGTTTCCAACCATGCCTCGGATACGCTCTAACACCTCGTCTTCCTCGACGGGACGGGTCATGTGCCGAGGTTTGGGGGATCCCACGTCACATGCCTAGCATTGGACCCCACCGAAACGGGCCGGACGAAGGAGCAGATTCCCCCGACATGCCGCCAACAAAGAACGCGAAACTCCTTGCCTGGGTCGACGAAGTGGCGACCCTGACCACACCGGATCGCATCGAGTGGTGCGACGGCTCGGCCGACGAGTACGACCGGCTCTGCCAGGAGCTCGTCGACTCCGGCACGTTCACCCGGCTGTCGGACGCCAAGCGTCCCAACAGTTATTGGTCCCACTCCGACCCCGGCGACGTCGCCCGCGTCGAGGATCGCACGTTCATCTGCTCGGCCAACGAGATCGACGCCGGGCCGACGAACAACTGGTGTGACCCGGCGGACATGCGCCAGAAGCTGCAGGGCCTGTTCAGGGGCTGCATGAAGGGCCGCACCATGTACGTGGTGCCGTTCTCCATGGGTCCCCTCGGCTCTGACATCGCCCACATCGGGGTCCAGCTCACGGACTCGGCCTACGTGGCGGTCTCCATGCGCATCATGACCCGCATGGGCACCGGAGCACTGGAGGTGCTCGGTGACGGTGAGTTCGTGCCGTGCCTGCACTCGGTCGGCGCGCCGCTTGAGCCGGGCGAGCAGGACGTGCCCTGGCCGTGCAACGCCGACAACAAATACATCGTGCACTTCCCCGAGACACGGGAGATCACCTCGTACGGCTCGGGCTACGGCGGC
>Ga0307374_10010033_pt1 | contig 13826 bp, 13 predicted proteins | sample OX3MG_FD_202532 | JGI IMG/M metagenome (GOLD analysis project Ga0307374, IMG submission 202532) | Soil microbial communities from Risofladan, Vaasa, Finland - OX-3 | ecosystem: Environmental > Terrestrial > Soil > Coastal area > Acid sulfate soil | place: Finland: Risofladan, Vaasa | collected... | reverse complement strand
AGGCGGTAGCCCCTGTCGAGCTGGGCTTGGGACACCTTGTCCAGCTCGGATCCGAAGGTGGCGAACGCCTCGAGCTCGCGGAACTGGGCCAGGTCGAGCTTGAGCGTGCCGGCCACCGACTTCATGGCCTTGATCTGTGCGGCGCTCCCCACCCGACTGACCGAGATGCCCACGTTGATGGCCGGACGCACTCCGGCGTAGAACAGCTCGCTCTCCAGAAACACCTGGCCGTCGGTGATCGAGATCACGTTGGTCGGGATGTAGGCGGAGACATCGCCGGCCTTGGTCTCGATAATCGGCAACGCGGTGAGCGACCCGCCCCCGGCATCGTCCGACAGCTTTGCGGCGCGCTCGAGCAGGCGGCTGTGGAGGTAGAACACATCGCCGGGGTAGGCCTCTCGACCCGGTGGGCGACGCAACAGTAGCGACATCTGGCGATAGGCCTCGGCCTGCTTGGAAAGGTCGTCGTAGACGATCAAGGCGTGCTCGCCGTGGTCCATCCAGTGTTGGCCCATGGCACAACCGGCGTAGGGGGCCAGGTACTTGAAGGGGGCCGGGTCGGCGGCGCCGGCCAGGACCACGACGGTGTACTCGAGTGCGCCGTAGCGCTCGAGGGTGGCCACGGTCTGTGCGACCGACGACTCCTTCTGGCCGATGGCCACGTAGATGCACTTCACCCCGAGGCCCTTCTGATTGAGGATCGTGTCAACGGCCACCGTGGTCTTGCCCGTCTTGCGGTCGCCGATGATCAGCTCGCGCTGCCCTCGCCCGATCGGGGTCATGGCGTCGATGGCCTTGATGCCGGTCTGCAGCGGCTCGAACACCGGCTGACGGCGCACGATGCCTGGCGCCTGGACCTCGAGTCGCCGAGTGGCATCGGTGGCAATGGGGCCCTTTCCGTCCACCGGCTCGCCGAGGGCGTTGACCACCCGACCGAGGAGAGCGTCACCGACCCTGACCGAGAGGATCCGCCCGGTGGCCTTCACCAGCTGCTCCTCCTCGAGGCCGGTGTCCTCCCCGAGGATGACCGCGCCGATGGTCTCCTCGTCGAGGTTGAGGGCGAGGCCCTCGGTGCCGTCCGCGAATTCGAGGATCTCGTTCACCGCGGCGCCGGGGAGTCCGGTGATCCGGGCGATGCCGTCTCCGACCTCCACGACACGGCCCACCTGCTCGGTCCCAACCTCCGGCGTGTAGTCGTCGACGTAGCGCTTCAGGGCGGCAGTGATCTCGTCGGCGTTGATGGTCAACTCAGCCATCGGTTGGTTCCCTTCCTTCTGGAATTCGGTAGGCCGCCTCGGATTCGAGGAGGTGTTCTCTCAGCTCATCGAGCCGGTGACGTGTACTGCCGTCGACCAAGAGGTCGCCCACCTGGACCACGACACCACCCAACAGCCTGGGGTCGATGGTCACCTGCAGATCGACCGGATTGCCGGCGAGGAGGCCCAAGGCCTCGGACAGGATCTGGCGCTGGACCTCGCCCACCTCATCGGCCGCCTTCACCCGGGCCACTCGCCAGCCCCGGGCTCGGGCGGCATCTTCGACCAGCGTGTCCAAGGTGGCGACGATGTCTCGCGCCCGGCCCCCTCGCACGGCATAGGAAGCCAGACGCAGCGTGGCCGGCAGAACCCGGTTGCCGAGCAACTGGGCGATGACGCCCTGGCGCACGGTCACCGGGAGGTCGCGATCGCCGAGGGCACCTCGCAGGCGCCGGTTGGCCTCGACGGTGCGGGCGAACCGGAACAACTGGTCCTCGATCTCTTCCAGCTCGGAGACGGTCACGCTCTCGAACACCGCCGCGGCGTATCCGGACACTCGGTTCCGCGAGCCCATCCGTCCGAGCACCTCTTCGTCGAACGGCTCGGCCGAGGTGGCGGGAAGGCGCACTGCCGCCGCGGTCAGGCGGGAGCTGAGCCAGTGGAACGACGTGGTCACCTCGGCAGCGGGAACGACGGTGATGGCCTGGTGCACGAGGCTCTTGACCTCGGGACGCACCCTGCCCTCCAAGAGGTGGTCGAGGACCGCCCGGCGCGACCCGACCGGCAACGCCCCGTCGTCCAGGGCCAGGGTCAGCTCGTTGTTTCCATCGACCAGATCGGCCACGGCAGCCAGCTCCGCCCCGGCTTCGGCGAGTCCGCGGGTGGCGGCCAACGATTCTTCCATCGCGGCCAGGTAGCCCTGGAGGGCTGGGTTCACCGACCACCGCCTGCGCCGGCTGCAGCACCGGCAGTCTCGGCCTGTACGGCGGCGATGGCTTCGTCGATGAGTTCCTGATGGTCGGAGGCCCGGATCTCACGGCCGATCACCCGCTCTGCCGCCGCGAGCACGAGCTCTCCCACCCGCGCCGTCACCTCCTCGATCGCCGCCCGCCGGGCGATGACCACCTCGGCGTCGGCAGCCTTCACGATACGGTCGTGGATGGCCTGTGCGTCCGCCTCCGCCCGGAGCTTGGTCTGATCGGCCGCCGTCTGCGCGTGGGACACGATCTCGCGTGCCTGGGCCCGGGCCTGCTCGAGGAGCGCCCGACGCTCCACATCGGCCTTCTCCGCGTCGGCCTTGGCCTGATCGGCCGCCTCGAGCTCCCCCCGGATCAGCTCCTGGCGCTCGGTCAGGACCTTGTTCAAGTATGGGACCACGCTCCGACCGATGAACCCGAGCACCAAGATGAAGGCGATGAGTACGACGATGAACGTCCCGTTCGGGATGAGGAAGTTGCTGTCAGCGATGAGCATGGTCATGATCCTTTGGTCGTCGTGGGCTGGCTGCTGCCCGGGGGCCGCCCGCATGCTTCACGGGTGAGAGCGGCGTACCTCGTGCCGGCAGCACAGCCCGGTCCTACTTCTTGTAGAGCGAGAAGATGAACAGTGCGGTGAAGGCCAGATTGATGAAATAGGCCGCCTCGCACAGTCCGACCGTGAGGAACATGATGGTGGTCAGCCGACCCTGTGCCTCGGGTTGGCGGGCAACTCCGGCAATGGTCTGGCTACCGGCGAGCCCGTCACCGATGGCGGCGCCGACGGCGCCCCCGCCCAGTGCGAGGCCGCCACCGACCATGGCGCCGGCGATCCTTACTGCGTCCGCCATCGAGGCGTCTGCCATGAGTGCTTCTCCTTTGTGAGGTTGTTGATGAGACTTTCAGTGGGCGCTGAAGCCGCAAACGGGCATCAGTGGGCCGGGGCCATCGCGGTGTCGAAGTACAGAATGGTCAAGAGGGCGAAGATGAACGCCTGAATGGCCCCGATGGCCATGTCGAAGAGCTTCCAGACGATGGTGAAGGGGATCGAGAGCAGGCCCCCGATAGGTACTGGTCCCAGCTTCCAGATGACCAGCGCGGCCAGCAGGGAGAGCATGAGCCCGCCGGCGAACAGGTTGCCGAAGAGACGGAGAGTGAGGGTGAGCGGCTTGATGATCTCCTCGATGAAATTCATGAACAGGTTGATCGGGAAGAGCTTCGGCGAGAACGGCTGCTTCAGATAGTGAGTGAAATATCCGGCCATCCCGCGGTTCTTGATGGCCGCGATGTTGGTGAGGACGAAGACGTAGAGGGCCATGGCCAGGGGAAGGTTGATATCACTCGTCGGTGCGGGCAGGAACTCGTACCGGCTGCCGATCCCGAGGACCTCGAAGAGGTTGCATATGAAGATGAACACGAACAAGGTCAGGGCCAGGGGCACCACGCTGGCGCCCCTCGGGCCGATCGAGTCGTTGACCTGTTTCTGGACCGCTCCGACGGTCAGTTCCCAGAGCAGCTGGAACTTGCCGGGCACGCCACTGGTGGCCCTCGAGCGCAAGACCATCCCCAGAGCTACCACTACCAACCCGGCGATGATGGTGGCCCACACGACGTCCACATTGACGGTGAGGCCGAAGAGTTTGGCCTGAGGATGCTCCCCCACCGAGATGTCCGAGGCCAGCAGCGGTGCGCTCAGCAGATTGGTGCCGATGCCCATCGGTTCACCCACCTCCCCGCGGCTCGTCAGGCGACGCGATGAGCGGACGCGGGCCGGTGCCAGTGGCGTTGTCCTCGACCACGTTTGCGTTGATCACGTCGTCCACCGAGGTCATCGGGCCCGCCTTGGCCATGGACCGGGCCACATTGATCAACATGATCAGCTGGAACACCGCGAGCCCGCCCAGCACCCCGAACCCCAGGCTGGCCGATATGAACAACAGCCCAATTGTCACCACGGTGATGATCCCCATGCGACCCAGGGTGTTGAGGGCCAGCGGTCTGCGTTTGTTCTCGTCCTCGCGGGCCGTGACCCTCGCCACCGAGTTTCCGATCATCCGGAAGTTGAAGGTCCCGAGGGCCAGCCCGATACAGGCACCCACACCCAGCAGGAGTTGGCCAAAGGCGACGCAACCGACCAGGGCCGCCACGCCGACCACGAGGGCCGTCGAGACGGTTCGGCGGGAGACGTCGGGCACGCTGGGCAGGGAGAAGTGGGCGAACATGGCGGCCCTAGCCCCCCTGCCGGACGAGGTGGCGAGGTAGCCGGTTCGGCGTCACAGGTACTTGCGAACACGGGCGACGGTCATGAACACGGCCACCACGACACCCAGGGCCAGGCCAACCAGGGTGAACAGAGGACTGGTGCCTACCCACCGGTCCACGAAGTACCCGATGGCGCCGGCGGCCACCAGGGCAGCTGCCCCGGCGATGCCCAGCGTCAGGAATTCGATGGCCCCGGGGCCCAGGGAAGGCGGGTGCTCCGAAGGGTCGGTCCCCTCGGGTGGATCGGGCGGAGGGGTGGTTTCGTCCATCGTCGGGCCGTGTTGCGTCAGGGCGATTGGAGAGTCGAAGCGTCACGAGTCGTTCCTGAGATCACGCAGTGGTCCGGCGGTTGCTGCCGGTCGAGCTGCCGCCCGGACTGATGCCCTCCGAAGGGGCGATGGGCCTGCAAATCACGGCTTGCATCATCGCACTTCCACACCCGCGGCGGCAAAACGCAGGAAACGCTCCGTTCACAGTTCGCCCATCGGGGTGGCAGTGGCGGCCGGAACCGCCGCAGCCCGGGAGGCTCCCGGGACCGACAACTCCCCACCGGCGGGCCCGGGAGTGCCGACCTCGTCGGCCGGTTCGCCCGGGTCGGGTGCCAAGGGAGGCGGTTCTTCGGGTGCCACCCCGGCCTGCCTCCGGAGCGACGGGTGGAACAAGGTGTAGAGCACCACCCCGAGGGCCAGGGCACCGAAGGGGATGATGGCGTTCACGCTCGAGATGTACAGCGGGAAGAGGATGAACCCGGACAGCAGCACCGTCCACGCCCACAGGATGAGGACGCTCCGGCGGTGCCCGTGGCCCAGTCGCAGCAGCCGATGGTGGAGGTGGTTCTTGTCCGGAGTCGAGAATCCGGTGCGGTTGGCGGTGCGCCGCACGAAGGCGAAGCCCATGTCGACGATGGGCACGCCGAGGATGAAGAACGGGATGAACAGGGGGGCGAAGAAGAAGTAGGTCTGGCCGGTCCGGCCGGCCACCCCGGTTCCGACCACCTGTCCGGCCACCGTGCTCACGTCGGCCACCCGGCCACCGATGAGCATCGTGGAGGCCGCCATCAACAGGCCGAGCAGCAGGGCGCCGGCATCCCCCATGAAGATCTTGGCCGGGTGGAAGTTGTGGGGCAGGAACCCGAGGCAGATCCCGCAGGTGACCACGGCGATGAGGGGGCCGATGTTGTCGGTGGGCAGGCTCCCCAGGTGCTGGAGGTGGAGCCCGTAGACGGCCAGGGCCCCCGAGGCGATGGCCACCACCCCGGCGGCGAGCCCGTCGAGTCCGTCGATCAGGTTCACCGCGTTGGTGATGGCGATCACCCACAACGCCGTCAGCAACGGGGTCCACTCCGGGGAGAGCTGGACCAGACCGGCCAGGGGAACCTTGAACTGGAACCAGGTGACACCCATGAAGTAGAGGATGGTGGCCGCCAACACCTCGCCGGCCACCTTGGCCGGCGCCGACATGTCCCGCACGTCATCGATGATCCCGACCACGAAGATGGCCGCACCTCCGAGGATGAGCCCGAGGGGCTCCGACGATCCGCGGAACAGAGAGCTGAGGGCGGGGATGGACGCCGCCACGGCCCATGCGATCAGCATGGCCACGAACATGGCCACCCCGCCCGACTGCGGGGTCACCTGCCGGTGCACCTTGCGGTCGTCGGGCTGGGCCACATACCCGATCTGGAGGGCGATGCGGCGGGCCGGAAAGGTGAGTACCCAAGCCGACACCGCGGCCACCACCAACAGGACGCCGTACCAGTTGAGCGGTACGACCCCGCTCATCGACGCACCCGGACCGGTTGGGTCACGCCCCTCCCAGGGTCGGGTAGGGAGGGAAGGCGGCGCAGAGCTCCCGCACCTCCGCCCGTACCTGACCGAGGAGGTTCTCGTCGTGGTGATTGCGCAACGTCCGACCCATCAGCGCCCCGATGGCCCGCATCTCGTCGGGGCCCATGCCCGCCGTGGTCTGGGCCGCCGTGCCGAGGCGCAGCCCCGAGGTGATGAACGGCGTGCGGGGGTCGTCGGGGATGGTGTTCCGGTTGCAGGTGATGCCGGCCCGGTCGAGGGACTCCTGGGCCACCTTGCCGGTCAGCTCGGCGTCGAAGGTGCGCAGGTCCAGCAGGACCTGGTGATTCTCCGTCCCGCCGGACACCATGCGGATGCCCTCCTCGACCAGGGCCGCACCGAGGGCCGAGGCGTTGACCACGACCTGGGCCGCATAGTCACGGAATTCGGGCCGGGCCGCTTCGGCGAAGGCCACGGCCTTGGCCGCGATCACATGCTCCAGCGGACCGCCCTGCAGCCCGGGGAACACTGCGCTGTCCACCGCCTTGGCCAGCTCGGCCGAGCACAGGATGGCGCCCCCTCGGGGGCCCCGCAGTGTCTTGTGGGTGGTGAGCGTCACCACATCGGCCACCCCGACCGGAGAAGGATGGACCCCTCCGGCGATCAGGCCGGCGGGATGGGCGGCGTCGAACAGGAACCGCGCCCCGACCGAGTCGGCGATCTCGCGGAACGGCAGCGGATCGATGATCCGCGAGTAGGCGGTGGAGCCGGCCACGATCAACGCCGGCCGCTCCCGCCGGGCCAGGTCGGCGACCTGGTCGAAATCGATGATCTCCCCGGGCTTGTCGGCGTCGTCCGAGGCTGCCGACACCCCGTACGAGACGAACCGCCACACCTTGCTGACGATGCTGGCCGGCGAGCCGTGGGTCAGGTGCCCCCCGTGGTCGAGCCGCATGGCCAGCACGGTGCCACCAGGCTCCAACAGCGCCTGGTACACGGCCAGGTTGGCGTTCGCTCCGGCGTGGGGTTGCACGTTGGCGTGCTCGGCACCGAAGAGGGACCGGGCCCGTGAGCGGGCCAGGTCCTCCACCTCGTCGATGACCTGGTTCCCCCCGTAGTACCGACGACCCGGATACCCCTCGGCGTACTTGTTGGTCAGCACCGAGCCCGAGGCAGCCAGCACCGCCGGCGAGGTGAAGTTCTCCGAGGCGATCAACTGCAACGTCGTCGACTGGCGCTCGGCCTCCTCGCCGAGCAGACGGCGTATGTCGGGGTCGTCGACCAACCACGAGTCGAACGGCGAGGCGGCGAAGGGGCTCGGCATGACGGGCTACTGCCTTTCTCTCGACGCGCTGGCGGCGACCTCGTCCCCGGCGGGGCGCGACATCTCGTAGGCGGTGATCTGGTCCAGCCGCTGCTGGTGCCGGCCGCCTTCGAACGCGGTGGAAACGAAGGCATCGACGGCATCGATGGCCTCCAACGGACCGGTGGTCCTCCCCCCCAGGCAGACCACGTTGGCATCGTTGTGCCGTCGGGCCAGTGTGGCGGTGGTCACGTCGTAGACCGACGCGGCGCGTATCCCGATGACCTTGTTGGCGGCGATGCCGATGCCGATGCCGGTTCCACAGACGCAGATCCCCCGGTCGGCCCGTCCCTCGACCACGGCCTGCCCCACCGCCAGCCCGAATCGCGGGTAATCCACCGATACCTGGGACGAATCGGTGCCGAGGTCGATGACCTGATGTCCGCCGGCCGCCAGGTGCTCCGCCAGCGTGGTCTTGAGGTCGAATCCGGCATGATCCGAGCCGACGGCGATGCGCATAGGTGCGAGTCTACCGACGGGGAATCGCCCCAGATTGCCCCACGGTACGCTCCTTGACCCCATGGCACTCGACCCCTCCACCCCGGTCATCGTGGGTGTGGGCCAGGTCACCCACCGGCCCGATGCCGACGCCGGGACGCCCCTGGCCGATCGGCCCGAGCCGGTCGGCCTGATGGTGGCGTCGGTGCGCGCCGCCATCGAGGACTGCGATGGGGCGGCGCCCGGGGCAGCCGCCCCTGCCGGCCACGCGCTGGTCGGCCGGGCCCAGTCGGTTCGGGTGGTCGACCCGTTGAGCTGGTCCTATGTCAACCCCGGCCTGCTGGTGTCCGAGGAGCTGGGGATGGAGCCGGCCGAGTGGCTGGTGACCACCGCCGGCGGCAACAACCCCCAGCGCATGGTCAATGCCACCGCGCTGGCCATCGGCCGCGGGGAGCTGGACGTCGCCGTGCTGGTCGGGGCGGACTGCATGTACACCCGGGCCGCCATGCGCCGGCACTCCGACCGCCCGGTGCTGCCCTGGACCGTCCAACCCGCCGACACCGTGCGGCCGACGACCTTCGGCCACGACCAGCGTGCGACCACCGATGCCGAGGAGGAGCGGGGGCTCGACCTGCCCATCCACGTCTACCCGCTGTTCGAGCACGCGCTGCGAGCCGAACGCGGCCGCACCGTCGACGACCATCGCCGCACCGTCGGGAGCCTCTGGTCGCGGTTCTCCGACGTGGCGGCGGCCAATCCCCACGCCTGGATGCGCCAGGCCCGCACGGCCGAGGAGATCGTCGACGCCTCCGAAGGCAACCGCATGATCGCCCACCCGTACACCAAGTTGCTGACGGCGAACATGCAGGTGGACCAGAGCGCCACCCTGATCATGTGCTCGGCGGCGGCGGCCCGGTCGGCCGGAGTGCCGCTCGACCGGTGGGTCTTCCCCCTGGCCGGAGCGGACGCCGACGACCACTGGTTCCTCTCCCACCGGCTCGACTTCCATTCGTCGCCGGCCATCCGGCTGGCCGGTGCGTCAGCGGTCGCCGGGGCCCGCTCGATCATCGACGAGATCGGCCACCTCGACCTCTACTCCTGCTTCCCCTCGGCGGTGGAGATCGCCGCGGCCGAGCTCGGGGTGCCCGAGGACGATCCGAGCCGGCCCCTCACCGTCACCGGTGGCCTGACCTTTGCCGGTGGCCCCGGCAACAACTACGGCAGCCATGCCGTAGCCACGATGGTCAGCACCCTCCGGTCCGATCCCGGGTCACTCGGGCTGGTGACCGGCGTCGGCATGTACATGACCGCGCACAGCGTCGGGGTCTACGGCACCGAGCCCGGTCGGGCACGAGGGTTCGGTCCCGACGAGACCCGGATGCCCGAGGACCTGCCGGACGGCACCGTCCTCGACGAGGCCGGGGGGTTCGCCTGGGCCGGTCCCCAGCGCGCCGTCAGCGCACTCCCCCAGTGCACCCCCGACGCCGATGCCGGGGGTGAGGTCACGGTCGAGACCTACTCGGTGTCGTGCGGGCGGACCGGGTCTCCCGAACGGGCCGTCGTGGCCTGCCGCACCCCCGACGGGTTCCGGGCGTGGGCCAAGGTGAGCGATCCCGACCAGCTGGACCTGCTGGTCACCGAAGAAGGATGCGGCCGGCTGGGCACCCTGCGGGCCGACGGGGAGGTCGACCTCCGCTGAGGATGTGGGCGGTCAGGCGGGAACGGACCCGGAGGACACCGGTGGTGGGGTGTCGGGGTCGCGGTACCGGTGCTTGAAGGCGCCGTAGGCGAACGGTCCGGACATCAGCGGCAGCCAGTAGGACGCCAACCGGTAGGCCAGGGTGGCCAGCACCGCCTCCACCCCGCTGAGACCGGCCAGGAGCAGCAGACCGCTGAGACTGGCCTCGACGATCCCGAGGCCCCCGGGGGTGATCGGCACCAGGCCGATGATGCCGGCCACGGCATAGGCCAACAGGATCAGGGAGGGCCGCGGGTGAGCCCCCACGGCGCGTACCGAAAAGAGCAGGCACAGGTAGTCGAACCCCAGTCGGCCGGCCGACAGCAGGGTGGCCTCCAACCACTGCTGGCCGAGCACCGTCCGGATCAGGTCGCGCTGCTCGATCAAGCGGTCGGGGAGACCGGTCATCGGCTCCCGCTTGCGCACCATCCGGTTGCGGACCGACTGGGCGGCCCGGCCCGCCCAGCAGATGGGCTTCTCGTAGGCCATCACCACGATGCCCAGCCCGACGAAGAGGAAGAAGCCGATGGCGCCGATGATGGCGGCATCGACCAGGCTCCGGTTGACCGGCGCGCCGAACAGCACCGCCGGCAGCACGAAGACCGGAAGGGCCAGCAGCCCCCCGATGCCCAGAAACGAGAAGGCGGTGAGACCGCCCACGGCATCGGTCGAGTCCATGCCGCTGACCGCCAGCATCCGGAACTGCACCGCGGCGCCGGCGGCCGCCCCTCCCGGCACGATCAACGAGATGGCATTGCCGGCCAGTTGTGCGGTGATGACCGAAAACCAGGCCTTGGTGCGCAGGGCGATGCGCTGGAGCGAGAAGGTGCAGGCGAAGTGGGCCCCTTCGGCCAGCAGCGCCGGGATGAACCAGAGGAGATTGAGGTCGACCAATCGGGGCCAGGCATGGAACACCGCGATGACCTCGGGGAGGACCAGGTACAGCGCCACGCCGGCCACGACGACCACGACCGATCGCTTGACCAGGGCCTTCCATGGAAAGGTCTGGTCCTGTTCGCGATGGAATTGGGCCTCGAACGACCGGGGTCGTGGGTCGCCGGCGGCGCCCGGCGCATCCGTCACGCGATCGGTCTCCCGCCGTCCGGGTCTGCTTCGGCCATGGTGCGGTCCGGCTAGTCCTCTGCCGCGGCCACCGCTGCCGCCAGTGCGATGGTGGCGCCCCGGAAATCACCCTGGAGGCCGCTCTCCATGCGGTTCATCACGTAGCACACGGTGAGCTGGGTCTCGAGGTCCATGACGATCAACGATCCGCCGTAGCCGCCCCAGTAACAGGCCCGGGGACCGATGGGCATGACCTCGGTGGCCAACCCGTATCCCATCCCGAACCGATTGGGCAGCCCGAGGACCAGGTCGGTTCCGTTGGACTGCTCGTCGAAGATGGGCTGGCATCCGGCCTCGGACAGCAGCCGAACGCCGCGTGCCTCACCACCACCGGCGATGATCGACTGGATGGTGGCCACCGAGCGGGCGTTGCCGTGCCCATTGGCGGCAGGGATCTCCGCCCTCCGCCACCACGCCGACCGAGGCCAGCCGGCATCGACCAGCGGGTTGGACAAGGCCCGCACTGCCATCTTCGTCGGTTGGAACTCCTCGAGGTCGACCGGCGGTGGCGGGATGACCATCGAGACCCGGCGGTCCTCCGACTCGGGCAGGCCGATGAAGAAGTCGGCCCCCAACGGTCCCGAGATCTCGCGGGCGAACCAGGTGCCGATGGAGTCACCGGTGATCCGTCGCACCACCTCGCCGATCAGATAGCCCTGGGTCACGGCGTGATAGCCCGGGGCCGTCCCCGGCTCCCACCACGGCTCCTGCGCCGCCAGCATGGACGTGCACCGGTCCCAGTCGGCCAGTCCCTCGGCTTCGAGGGGCTCGGTCCATCCGGGCAGGCCCGCGGTGTGGGCCATCAGATGGCGGACCTCGACGGTGGCCTTGCCGGCGGCGGCGAACTCCGGCCAGTACTCGGCCACGGGTGCGTAGAAGTCGAGCTCGCCGCGGTCGTGGAGCATCAGCGCGCACAGAAAGGTCATTGTCTTGGTGGTCGACCAGACGTTGGTGATGGTGTCCTCCTGCCATGGCGCCGAGTGGGCTTCGTCGACGGAGCCACCCCAGATGTCCACCATCGGCTCCCCTTCGACGAAGACGGCCACCGATGCCCCGACGTCGGTTCCGGCGTCGAGGCTGGAGGACAGTGCGGTGACCACCCCGTCGAACCGTGGATCCCAGGTCCCTTCGATGTCAGCCATGCCCACCAACCTCTCGATTGCCCTGCTCGGGCACGATCATTCCATGGGCGACGTTATCGGCGTCACCCGAACGGCCCGGTCGGCCACAATTAAGCTGGCGCCCATGAGCGATGAGCCCGCGTCGGACGACCACCATCGGGTGGTCGTCGTCGGGGCTGGGTTCAGCGGGGTGGCGCTGGCCATCCGGCTCCGCCGAGCGGGCCTCGACGACCTGGTCATCCTCGAGCAGGAGGACGACCTGGGCGGCACCTGGTACGTGAACACCTACCCCGGTTGCCAGTGCGATGTGCCGTCACTCCTCTACTCCCTGTCGTTCGCCCCCAACCCCGAGTGGACCCGGACCTTCGCCCCGCAGCCGGAGATCGAGGCCTACCTGCGCAACGTCGCCGACCGATACGATGTCAAACGGCTGATCCGATTCGGGACCGAGCTCACCGGGGCGCGCTGGGACGACGGGACGAATCGTTGGATCATCGACACCCCGGGCGGCACGGTCACCGCCGACGTGCTGCTGTTGGCGACAGGGTTCCTGAGCGAGCCCGCCCTGCCGGCCATCGACGGCCTCGACCGCTTCGAGGGGACCGTCTTCCACTCGGCCCGGTGGCGCCACGACCACGACCTGGCCGGTGAGCGGGTGGCCGTGATCGGCACCGGGGCCTCGGCCGTCCAGTTCGTGCCCACCATCCAGCCCACCGTCGGCCGGCTCACCCTGTTCCAACGCACGGCGCCCTGGGTGCTCCCCCGGCCCGATCGACCCTTCACCGGCCGGGAGCGCTGGCTCTACCGACGGTCGGCGCTCGCCGCCCGGCTCAGCCGGGCCCGCATCTACTGGACCCGAGAGTTGATGGTGCTGATGTTCGCCAAGTACCCCGGCCTGGCCGAGTTCGCCGCCCGGCCGGCCCGGCGCCATCTGGAGGACCAGGTCCCCGATCCGGGGCTGCGGGAGAAACTCACGCCGCACTACGCCCTCGGATGCAAGCGGGTGCTCCTGTCCAACGAGTACTACCCGGCCCTGGGGCAGCCAAACGTCGAGGTGGTCACCGACTCCATCGACCGGGTCCTCCCCCATGCCGTCGTCACGACGGACGGCACCGAGCACCCGGTGGACACCATCATCCTCGGCACCGGCTTCGAGGCCACCGAGCCGCCCATCGCCCGGCGGGTCCGTGCCGCTGACGGGCGGACCATGCGCCAGCACTGGGGTGACAGCGCCACCGCCTACCTCGGCACCACCGTGCCCGGGTTCCCCAATCTGTTCTTCGTCGTCGGCCCCAACACCGGGCTCGGGCACAGCTCGATGATCTTCATGATCGAGTCCCAGGCCAACTACATCGTCGACGCCCTGAAGACGATGTCAGCCCGGAACCTGGCCGCGGTGTCGGTGACCCCGGCAGTGGTGGACCGCTTCAACGAAGAGATCCAACGGCAGTTGAGCCGGTCGGTGTGGAACACGGGCTGCTCGAGCTGGTACCGCGACGCCTCGGGGCGCAACACCACCCTGTGGCCCGACTTCACCTGGCGGTTCCGACGACGGACCCGGCATTTCGACACCGACCACTACTCGGTCATCCGCTCGTCCTGACCGGGGAAATCCACCGATAGCCTGGTGAGCCGTGACGGACACCTCGCCGGCCCAGCTGACGCAAGACACCTACGACCGGCTGCAGGCCGAGCTCGAGGACCTGACCACCCGCGGCCGGGTGGAGATCGCCGCGGCCATCGAGACCGCCCGAGCGCTCGGGGACCT
>Ga0307374_10010032_pt1 | contig 13826 bp, 12 predicted proteins | sample OX3MG_FD_202532 | JGI IMG/M metagenome (GOLD analysis project Ga0307374, IMG submission 202532) | Soil microbial communities from Risofladan, Vaasa, Finland - OX-3 | ecosystem: Environmental > Terrestrial > Soil > Coastal area > Acid sulfate soil | place: Finland: Risofladan, Vaasa | collected... | reverse complement strand
CCACCACGGTCGCGTTGGGCTTGGGCGGATGAATTCCGTCGATCAGGTTTGCGTGGCGGAAAAATATGCGTGCCATATCGAAATACCCCCTGCTGTCCTCGTGCGCATCGGGGCCCGCACGGCCTTACGCCTTTTATCCGGCAATTCGGCTGACTATGTCAAACGTCGCGATGCGGTCAAACGTCGCGATGCGCTTGCCGCCGAGCATGGGCGTGGCGATGGTGCGCGTCGGGCGCGTGCGCGTGTTCGTGTACTAACGGCGTATGGCGATGCGCGTGTGAGTGGGGTTCGGCTACCGCCGCCAGATGATGGGCATGGTGCTCGTCGTGAACATGCACGTGATCGTGCACCAGTTCGGCGTGCGCGTGCACGTGGCGATGCTGTTCGCGGAGCAAAAGCGAAATTCCGGCAGCCATCAATGCTGCCGCCACAATCTCCGCCGTGCGCGGCAATTGCCCGAAAACCGCCATCGAGAGCGCCGCACCGATGAATGGAGCGGTCGCGAAATACGCGGCCTCGCGCGCGGCTCCCAGCTCGCGCATCGCACGCACGGCGAGGTAAAGACTGCATCCGTAGCTGACCCCGCCCAGCAATAGCGCGCCGGCCACGATGCCAACTGCCGGTAAAGCACTGCCCGCGGCGATTGCCACCGCCAGCATACATCCCCCGGCGCCCAGCGCCTTGATCAGCGCGACCGCCGCCGGATCGCGCATCGATACGAGCTGCGTCAGGTTGTTATCGAAGCCCCAGCACAGGCAGGCGCCTACGATCGCGAGCGTGCCGATCCAGTCGGCGCGAAACGCGCCCGGCTGCCATGCGAGCAACACCGCTCCCGCCACGATCGCCAGCACCGCGCACAAGCCGCGCCGTCCCAGATGCTCGCGAAACAGCCACACCGCCAGCGCCGCCGTGAACGGCGCTTCGAAATTGAGCAGAAGCGAGGCCGCCAGCGCCGAAATCCGTTGCAGCCCGAACAACATCAGTAGCGGCCCAAGCATCCCGCCGAGCGTCACCATCCCGACCAGCGGCCACCCGTCGCTCCGCTGCAAGCGCGCCTCGCGCGATACGCGCGAACGGCCGCCGATCGCCACTATGACGTAAAGAGCGACGGCCGCCCCGAGATACAAGAGCGACGAGAGCAGTAGCGGCCCGGCTCGAGCCAGCAGCAGCTTGGCCAACGGGGCGCTGGCGCCGAACAAGGCCGCGGCGCCCAGCCCGAAGGCGGCGCCGGCAGGGTTTGGCGAACGCTCGCTCACGACGCGCGCCAGGGCGGTACGGCCTTGCGCACCGGATGATCGGACGGCAACTCGCAGAAGCCGCCGCTCTCGATATGCAAGGCGCGGTTAAAGCGCGCCCTTAAGTTTTCGAACGCGATCATCGCGGTCAATTCGACGATCTGCGCGGTATTGAAGTATTGCTTTAACTCTTCGAAAACCGGATCCGCGACCTCGGTCGGATTGTGCGTCATCCCTTCGGTGTAACGCAGGACGGTTTTCTCCAGTGCATTGAACTGCGCGCTGCCCTCGAAGCTCGCCAGCTCGGCGAGCTGCTCGTCAGTGATACCCTGTTCTCTGCCAACGGCAGAGTTGATGTCCACTCAAAAAGGGCATCCCGCAATCTGTGCCGCGCGTACGCAGGCGAGAGACTTGAGCCGCGGTTCGACCACTTGCGATCGCGCGAGCGCGCCGGTCATCGCCCAGTATGCCTCGGCGATCTCGGGACAGTGCGCAAACGCGGTCAGCGGGGTCGCCACCCGGCCGAACCGTTCCGCGAACTTCTGATAGAGCTGCTGCACGTTGGGTGCGGCCTCTTCGAGAGGAACTCCTTTGATGCGCATCGCGTTACCTCCATTCGGTCCTGTCTTGATACTGCTGCCGTTATATTGAGCCTGCGAGCGCGGGCAGCGTCGACCCCCCGGCCGTGCGCTCAGGGCATCCGTACCGCGCCGCCCGCGTACGCTGCCGCGGCGTAAGATGTTAGCAGGTCGGCCCGGCTCTGGATCAGTGTGTAGCGCGCGTTGGCGAGGTCGCGCTGCGCCGTCAGCAGCTCGACGATCGTGCTGAGACCCTGCCGATAGGTCTCGATGTTGGCATCGTAGGCTTCCTGAGCCGCCGCGAGCAACGCCTGCCCGTACGAATATTTCTTGAGCGAGGACTGGAATTCGTAGTAGGCCCGCCACATATCGGCGATCGCGCCGACTTCCGCCGACCTGACGCCCGCGCGGGTCGCTTCGTCCTCCGCCTCGGCCGCTCTCACGTCATTGAGCCGCTTGAGCCCGGTGAACACGTCCCACTGCAGCGTGACCAGCGCCGAATATTGCGGCTGATTGGCCCACGCGCTCGGCGGTCCGCCGAACGTGTAGCGCCACACGAGCTGGCCGTAATTCGCCATCAGATCGACGGTCGGATACCAGGCCGCCTTGGCGAGCGCGACTCGCGCCTCGCTCGCGCGCAATCCCGCGACCCTCGCCGCCAGATCGGGGCGCTGCCGTAACGTGGCCGCGATGAGTTCGTCGACCTGGCCGCTCAGCGCGGCCGGCACTGGCACGCTCTCGAGGCTCGCGACCTCCAGCGGCGGGCTGGCCGATATGCCGATCGCGGCGGCGAGGCTCGCCTGCGCGTCGTGCACCATCAGTTCGGCGTTGGCGACGTCGTATTGTGACTGCGCGACGCGCTCCCGGGTGAGCAACAGCGCGGGTTCGGTGGCGAGGCCCAGATTGAGGCGCTGCCGTACCGCCTCGAAGTCGGATTGCGCGAGCTCAAGGTTGTGGCGCGAGGCGGTGACGGCGGCCTTGGCCGCGCACAGCGCATAGTAGGAGCGCTGCACCGCGAAGACGACGTCTTGCATCTTGCGGTCGAAGCTGAAGTTGGCGGCGGCCAGCGCCTGGCGCGCGGCCTCCGCACTGGCGCTGCGGCGGCCAAAGTCCAGCAGCGTGTAGGTCATTTGTACCAGCGGCTGGGCCTGCCAAACCTTGTATTGCGCGAGCTCTCCCTTAGGTAGCGGGTAAAGCGTTCGCGTGTAGCCATTGGCCGAGTTGGCGCTCACCAGCGGATAGTACGGAGCGCGCGCGGCGCCAAAGCTCGCGGCCGCCTGGCGCGCAGACTCCCATGCGAACCGCGTGTCGGGGTTTTCGCGAAGCGCCAGGTCCAGCAGCGCCGGCAGATCGTAGGGCTGACCTTCGCGATGCACCGGTTCCCCTCCGAAGGGGTGCGCAGGCGACGGCGTGGCGGCGCCCGGCGATGGCCGTAAGTCGCTCGGCATCCGGTAGTCGCTTGCCGACGCCGGCGACGGAGCCCAGATGCGATCGGCGCTGGGCGGAGCCCATCGATCCGGATTCACCTCGGGACGCTCGGCCAGCCGCGCGCATCCGGCCAGGCCCGCAAGGACGCCGACGGCAATACCAACCTGAAGCGCTCTTCCTAGATGGCTCGTAAAATGGCTCGAAATGGACATGCTGCGAATCGACTCCGCTTGCGTTTGCGACAATCTTACCCGTATCTTTTGCGGAACAGGCATCCAAGTGGATGTGCATCCGAGTGCTACTCCCTAACGGGACGGGCGGGGATGCACAAAGGCCGGCGCAAAGACTTTCAGGCTGCGTGAGGATTCGAACCATGGCTATTGCCAGGACACAACCCAAACTCATCAAGGCCAGCGAGGTTGTGGATACCAGGCGCGCCGCCGCGCTGGATCCGCATTACAACTGGAAGCGCGCGCTGGCGGCTCCCGGCCAGCGCGCGGTCGACTTCGAGGAACGGGTGAATTTCCGCCGCCTGCATGACTATCGCCTCGCGCGCGCGCGCCAGGCGCTCGCGCATTCGGATCTCGGAGCCATGCTCTGCTTCGACACCAACAACATCCGCTACCTGACCAGCACCGTGATTGGCGAGTGGGCGCGCGACAAGATGATCCGGTTCGCCCTGCTGGCCGGCGACGCCGAGCCCTACGTCTGGGACTTCGGTTCGGCGGTGAAGCATCATCAGTTATATTCGCCGTGGCTGGCGCACGACCATTGCCGGGCCGGGATGCCGGGGCTGCGCGGCGCGATACCGCCCGAAGCGGGACTGCTGCGGATGCATGCGGAAGAGATCAAGTCGTTGCTCAAGGAGCACGGGGTCGAGCGGATGCCGCTCGGTCTTGACCTGGTGGAGCCGGCGATGCTGTTCGAGTTGCAGCGCGCGGGGCTGGAGATCCGCGATTGTCAGCAAGTGATGCTGGAGGCGCGCGAGCTCAAGAGCATCGACGAGATCATGCTGCTCAACACCGCCTCCGCAATGGTCGACGGCGTCTACCACATGCTGTGGGAAAAATTGAAGCCGGGCGTCCGCGAATCCGATCTGGTCGCGGAAGCCAACCGCATGCTCTACCAACTCGGTTCGGACGACGTCGAGGCGATAAACGCAATCAGCGGCGAGCGCTGCAGCCCCCATCCGCACAACTTCACCGATCGCATCATCCGGCCCGGCGACCAGGCCTTCTTCGACATCATCCAGTCCTACACCGGCTACCGGACCTGCTACTACCGCACCTTCAACGTCGGACGCGCGACCGCGGCGCAGCGCGACGCCTACACGCAGGCGCGCGAATGGATGGACCGCACGATGGCGCTGGTCAAACCCGGAGCAAGCAGCGACGAGGTCGCCAAGGCTCTGCCGAAGGCGCAGGAGTTCGGCTTCGAAAGCGAGCTGGCCGCTTTCGGCTTGCAGTTCGCGCACGGCCTCGGCCTCGCACTGCACGAGCGCCCGCTCATCAGCCGGCTCAACTCGCTCAAGCAGCCGGCCGAGATCAAGGCCGGGATGGTGTTCGCGCTGGAGACCTATTGCCCGGCGAGCGACGGGTTCTCGGCCGCACGGATTGAAGAGGAGCTGGTGGTCACGCCCGACGGCTGCAAGGTGATAACCCTGTTCCCGGCGCAGGAATTGCCGATCGCGAACCCGTACTAGCGCGCGGTCCCGTCAGTAACTTGCTTACCAGAGCTTGTTATCCCGAGCGAAGCGAGTCTACGAGCGGAGTCGAAGGACCTCGCGCGGTCCTCCATGCGCCCGGGCCACCTTGAAGCCGCATCGCACCACAAGCCCGCTCCGGCGGCTCCCCCTCGGCGTGCTGACGCTCGCGGCGGCGCTGCTCTGCGCCGGCTGCGACCCGGTGGTGGATATCGCCGGCGCGGATTTTCCGGCCTGGCTGATTTGCGTGATCGCGGGCGTCGCTCTCGCGGCGGCGCTTCGGCCACTGTTCGTGGCGACCGGCATCGAACCTCATCTCGGACCATTGACGGTGGTGTATTCAAGCCTCGCCGTTCTGCTCTCCTGCATGGTCTGGATCGTTTTCTTCAATCGCATTTGAGCGCGGGCCGATGGCGAACGACGAAACAGTCGCTCAAGACCAGACGATTCCGCGCGTGACCGGCCGCATCCTCGGCCTCGCGATAGTCGTTGGCGCGATCGTGGCCGGCCTCTACGTCCTGCGTCTGTACTACATTTACCCGCGCACCGACGACGCCTACGTGCGCGCCAACGTGGTCGGCATTGCGCCTCACGTAAGCGGCCCGATCGTCGATCTGCCGGTCCACGACAACCAGCACCTCGTCAAGGGTGCGCTGCTTTTCGTGGTCGATCCGCGGCCGTACCAGGCGGCGCTCGAGCGCGCCCAGGCCAACCTCGCGTTGACCAACCTCCGGATAGACGCGCTCCAGGACGCGATCCACTCCGCCCAGGCACGCCAGCATCAGCTCGAGGCCGACGCCGCCTACGACAAGCAATACCTCAACCGCATCGTCCCGCTGCTCGCCCGCCACTTCGTAACCGCCAACGATGTTTTCAACGCGCGCAGCCGCCTCGCGGCGGCCGAGGCCGCGGTCGAGAGCGCCCGCAACGAGGTGCGTAAGTCACAAAACGAGCTCGGCCAGTATGGCGACTTCAACGCGCGGCGCAAGGCGGCCGCGGCGGCCCTGTACTACGCCAAACTCAACGTGCAGTACTGCTACGTGCGGGCCCCGTTCGACGCCTATGTCACCAACCTCAACATCGCGGTCGGCCAATATGCCAACGAAGGCAAGCAGGTCGTGAGCCTGGTCGACAATCGTGTGTGGTACGTGATGGCGAACTTTCGCGAGAACTTTCTCGATCATATCCGTCCGGGAATGCGCGTCGAGGTTTACCTGCTGAGCTATCCCAACCGGCGCTTTGTGGGCCGCGTGCAGCAAGCCGGATGGGCGCTCTATCAGCAAAACGGCGCCACCGTCGCCGGACTGCCGCAGGTCGAGCCGACGCTCAATTGGGTGCGGCTATCGCAGCGCTTTCCGGTCCGCATCGTGCTCGAAAATCGCGACCCCCAACGCCCGTTCCGGATGGGCCAGACGGCGGTCGTTACGGTCCAGGGCTTCCACTGAAGATCGTCTCCCTAGCGTTGCGTCTGCTGGGCGCGGCCGAGAGGCGACTGGATGGCTTCGTCCCCTTTCTGGCAGCGGAACTTCGCCCCAGACCCGGCCGCCTTCGAACTTCGGTCCGCATGGCCCTCGTCACGGCTTTGGGCAGCGGTTTGATGGCGGCGATGCATATCGATAGCGAACTCGGCGCCTATCTCCTGTGGTCGATCGTGTCCGCTCCGGCCGCGATGATCTTGCCGGCTAACGGGGCCATGCTCATCGCCGTCACCGGCCTCGGGCTGGCGGCTTCGGTCCCACTGGCCGGCGCGCTGGTCGAGGCGCCCTGGATGCTCGTTGCGTTCTTCGCGATCGCCGCCGCGGCGTCGACTTACATCCTCAGCGATGCGCAACTTACCAACGGCTGGAGAATGGTCCAGATTTTTATTCTCAGTTCGTTCTGGGTCGTGGTATTCGATCCCCGCGGTTTCGGATGGTCGGTCGCGTACGCCTTCTCGGCCGCGCTGGCCGGCTTCTGTTTCATCATGCTGTTCGACAACGTCCTGTGGCCCGACCCGGCCGAGCGGCATCTGCTGCGCCTGCTGGCCGCCAGTGCGGAGACGATTCGCAAGCGGGTCGCGGCCGTGGGCCGCGCCTATCTTGAACCGCCGGGTGCGAGCGCGCTGCCGCGACCGTGGCTGGAAGGCGCGATGAGCGCCCATCTTGCCCTGCTCTCGCGGGCCGACCGCGAGGACTTGAGCCCGCTGCATCACGCCCGGCTTCTGGCGGTGGTCAGCGTCAGTGAAAGGATGAGGTTGGAAGTCGAGCGCCTGTTGTCGATCGCACGCGAGCCGCTGCCGCATCGGATTCGCGACATGCTCAAGCCGCAGTTGCAGGCGATACTCGACGCAATCGATGCGGCGCTGATGATTGACGAAGGGCGGCTGGAAAGTGGCCTCGAACAGGCGGAAGATACGATGCCCGACGCCGCCGGTCCCATCTACTCGATGCTGGAGGCGTACAATCGCCGCGTCGGCGAGCTCCATCCGCAATTCATTTCCGACGCGCGGCCCGACGAGCTGAGCAATCTGAGCGCTTTCGTCCTGGGCCTGCAGCGCATCGCGCGCCTGTTTATCCGCACGCCGATTCCGCTGACCCCGGCCGCTCGCAAAACGGCCCGGACCGCTTCAAGCCCGGTCGGCTCCGGGGTCGATCCGGCGCGCATGCGCTACTGCCTCAAGCTCGCCGCCGCGGTCGCGCTCGCCTTCGTGGTCGGAGTGACCACGCAGCGCGGCGATCTGACGACCATTTTGTGGACCGTCATGATCACCGGCTTGCCGACCTACGGCGCTTCGATGCACAAGATGATCCTGCGCTTCGCCGGCGCCGCGCTCGGCGGAGTTTTGGGACTCGCGGCGATAATCGCGGTCTCGCCGAACTTCGAAACCGTCGTGACCTACATGGCCGTCTTCTTCGTCGCGCTCGTTCCGTGCGCCTATCTCGGCCTGAGCGGCGGACGGCTGGCCTATACCGGCAAGCAGGCGGGCGTCACCTTCTGCTTGCTGTTCGTCGGGTTGTCGCCCAGCGTCAGGGAATATGAAGCCTTGTGGCGGTTGTGGGGCGTCCTGCTCGGTGTGGTCGTCGTGGCCGTCGTGTTCATCGTGCTGTGGCCCGAGTATGCGGGTGAATCGATGGTTCCGCGGCTGGAGAAGATGCTCGAGATCATCCTGTCGCTGATGCCGCGTGACGGTCGCGGTCCAGGCGAGGAGCGGATCGAGTCGTTAGAGATAGATTGCAGCCGGATCCTGAGCGAGTTGCTGGCAATCGCCGACGACGCGCGAATCGAGGGCGGGCGCAGCGGTTTCGATCCCGACGCGGTGGTCGACGCGGTCGGCACGTTGAGAAGAATCGCGCATCGGCTTGGCAGCGTCGGGGCCGGACGTAACTCGCAAGAGATGCCCGCCCTTGCGCCGCCGTTGCAAGCGGCGCGTGACGCGATTGACTCCGCACTGCGAGAGCATTTCGAGGCCTGTCTCGATTACGTGAGGCGCCGTGCCGCCGGCGGCGACGGGCCGCTCAGTGCGTGGAACGAGGACACTGCCCGCGGGCTGCTCGACGATGTGCAGGAGCGGATCGCGGCCGATGACTTCAACGCCGTTTCGTCGTGGCCGCTGGCGCCGCGGCGAACCCTGCTGGCCGAGGTCGAGACCTATCGCCGGTTGGTGATCCTTGCCGGAGAGCTTTCCAATCAACTCTCGCGCATCGCACTGCCTAAACCAACGCGTCGCCGGCAACTCCAGCCGCGGACCGCGGCCGCCTGAGCTCTTCGCCACATTCGCTCGGCGGCGCCTGTCGTCGTCTAGCCGTCAGCGCAAAACCGGCCTTCTGCGTTTCAGGTTATCCCACTCTTCGAGAGCGGAAGCTCGCGCACCCGTTTTCCGGTCGCCGCAAACACCGCACTGCACAACGCCGGCGCGAAGGGTGGAACGCCGGGCTCGCCGATACCTGCCGGCGGAGCATCGCTGTCGACCAGGTGGACGTCCGTACGTCGCGGAGCCTCTGGCATGCGGGCAACAGGATAATCGTGGAAGTTCGACTGATCGATTGCGCCGTTGGTCGCCGTGATTTCGCCGCTGCGCGCGAGACTGGTGCCGAACACCGCGGCGCCCTCGAACTGGGCGCGCGCGAATTCCGGGTTGCTTATCAACCCGGCATCGACCGCCGTATGCACGTGCGGGATTGTGAGCTTGCCGTGATTGTCAATCTCAACCTCGACGACTGTCGCCACGTAGGTAAGGAAGCTGCGATGCACGGCGATACCCATCCCGGCCCCGTGGCCGGCTTTGCGTTTGCCCCAGTCCGCTTTCTCGGCCGCCATCTGAATCACGCGGCATAAGCGCCCGGTATCGATCGGATACGCGGTAGCTGACGCGCCGTAGTTCGAATACTCAGTAGCTTTCAAATCGACAATCCGCGGCGGTCCAATCAATTCCAGCAAATAGTCAACCGGATCGCGGCCAGCAGCATGCGCCAGCTCATCGGAGAACGATTGGATCGCGAAGGCATGATAGATATTCGCGACCGACCGCAGCCATCCGATCCGCACGTAGGCCTGCGCCGGACCGTTTTCGACTCGCAGATTGGCAATGTCGTAGGGGATGTCGGTCCATCCCAGGCTGAGGTCGTCGGCGCTGCCATAGCGATCGCCCACCTTGAAAGTGGACCCGATGGGCGGGAACACCGACCGTTGCAGCCATGCGGTCGGCTTGCCGTTGGTGTCGAGCGCGGCCTTCATATACATGGCTGACACCGTGTGGTAGTAGCCGAACTTGATATCGTCCTCGCGGCTCCAGACGACTTTCACCGGGCGTCCGGTTTTCTTCGACAGGACCGCGGCTTCCGCCACGTAGTCGGGCTTCGACTTGCGCCCGAATCCTCCGCCGAGCAGGGTTACGTGGCAGATCACGTTGTCGCGCGAGATCTTCAACTGCTCGGCCACGATATCCTGCACGGCCTGCGGATTTTGCGTGCAGGTCCACGCCGTCACCTTACCGTCGCGATATTCCGCCACCGCCACCGGCGGCTCCATCGGCGCGTGCGCCAGATGCGGTATATAGTACTCAGCTTCGATCACCCGGCCGCTTTTTTTAAACTCGGCGTCAACGTCTCCCGCGCTGCGCGCGACCTTGCCCGGCGCACGCACGGTCTCGAACAACTCCTGCTTGTACTGGGCCGAGTTGTAAACTGCGTTGGGACCATTGTCCCACACCACGGCGAGCTTTTTGTGGCCCTGGAACGCGGCCCAGGTGTTGTCGGCGATCACCGCGAGTCCGCCGAGCGGCTGAAAGGCGGCCGGCGGTTTGAACGGCTCGATCGCGACCACCTGGCGCACGCCCTTTACCTTCAGCGTCTCCTTGTCGTCATATGATTTGACCTTGCCGCCAAGAACCGGCGGATGCATCACCGCCGCGTAAACCATTCCGTCCATCCGGGCGTCCATTCCATAGACGGCCTTCCCCGTGCACATCGCGGCCAGGTCATAACTCGGATGCCCCTTGCCGATGTAACGCCACTGACCTTTGGTTTTGAGCCGCAGCGCCTCTTTGCGCGGCACGGGGAGCTTCGATGCGGCGGCGGCCAGCGCTCCGTAGCCGAGCTTGCGGCCGGTCGGATGATGGATCACTTCATGAAGGCCGGTTTCGCAAGCGCCCGGCGCAACTTTCCACTGAGCGGCGGCGGCCTCGATCAACATCAGGCGCGCAGTGCCGCCCGCCTGGCGCATCACCTCGAAGAAATCGCGGATCGAGTGGGAACCGTCGGTGTCCTGTCCGCCATAGCGCCAATCGCCGATCGCCTGCTCCACCTTCACCAGCTTCCAATCGGCGTCCAACTCGTCGGCGACCACCAAGGGCAGCGAGGTGCGGATGCCCGTGCCCATCTCGGAGCGATGCGCCACGATATAGACCGTGCCGTCGGAGTCCACGCCGACGAATGCGCTGGGATGCAGCGTGGCGCGGTCGGCTTGCGTAGTGCCCATCGAGATCGGAGCCGCCGCCGCCCTGGCCTCTCTGGGAAGCAGATGCACGCTCAGGACGAGCGCGCCGGCCGAGAGCACTCCCTTGAGGAAGCCGCGCCGACTGACATTTTCAATCGCGTTCACGCGATGCTTAATCGTGCTCACGCGATGCCTCCGCGGCGGCTTTTATCGCCGCGCGAATCCGCTGATAGGTGCCGCAGCGGCAGATGTTGCCCGACATGGCTTCATCGATCTCTTGGTCACTGGGGCCGCGGTTGGTGCTGAGCAGCGCCACCGCCGACATGATCTGTCCCGATTGACAGTACCCGCACTGCGGAACATTGAGCTGCATCCAGGCCCGCTGCACCGGATGCGGTCCCTTGGCGGAGATGCCTTCGATGGTGGTGACCTCGGCGTTTTCGAGCTGGCGCATCTGCGTCACGCAGGAACGGATCGCCTTTCCATTGAGATGCACGGTGCAGGCTCCGCAGAGCGAGATACCGCATCCGAACTTGGTGCCCGTCAGCGCTAGTTCGTCGCGCAGGTACCACAGCAGCGGCATCGTGGGATCGTCGTCGAACGAACGCTCGACACCATTGACTTTCAAACGGATCATTTTTTCGCCTCACCTGAACAATCAATTCGGTGGCCGGGATCCATTTTTCCCAAGCGCGGCGACTCCCGGACGCAGGCTGCTTTCCCCAGCGAAGGAACGAGGCCCTGACTCTCCAATTCTATCGAATTTCCAGATTACGCCAAATCGTGACAGACGGCAGAGAGGCCATACGCGCAGGCGGCGGATGCGGCTCCGTGATTGACCGCCCCGATTGACGAAGCAGAGAGCGCCTTGAGGATCGTCCCGGACGGCGAGCGACGGCCGGGAAATCCCGGCCGTCGCCGCCCGCTTCACGAGGAGTTCAGGTTTTTGCACAAGCGGCCGACTGGGTCCGCCTGGCAGATGGAACCGCGTCTCAGTGCTTGCGCTCCTCCTGGATACCGGCCCTCAGCTCCTGGATGGCCGAGTTGATATCTTTGATCGCATTAGCCTTGTGGCTGTGGAAATCCGCGGCCGCATCGTTCGCAAGAGCGGCCTTCGTTTGCTCCAGCTGTTGGATTGCTCCATGCATGACTGGAAAGTGCTCTGTCCGCTGCCGATGGAGCTGACCCGGCGCCTGGGCGAATGAAGCCGCCGGCAGCGCAAGCGCGGCGCCGACCGTCAGTGTCCCAAACAAAGTCGCGATAGTCCCCTTCATACTTTTCTCCTGCCATTTTCTAGTGTGAGATTTTCTCCCAAGGCCGCTCCGCGCGCCACGCGCCCGGCGGCCGCGCTATGGCCGCCGCGAAAGTCGCGCAACCTGCCGTCGTCGTGTGCGCCGTGAGGCCGACCCTGCGCGCGAAATCCATTATCACACTTGTTGTCTGTCGTCCTCTCCTTATCTGGTTGCCGACTGGCGCCGCCGCCGCGATGCGTAGTGGCACCGCCCCGGGCGAGGGAGGTGCGCACAACCATCGCTCGCTAAGCGCTTGACTGTCGATAGTTGGACTTTGGTCCCAGGGACGGGATGTCGTGGTCGAACGCACCCGCGACGAGTCCAGCCGATTCTTCGGCAGGAACTCGCGAAGGAGCACGCCGAGCGGAGCACCTCCGAAAACACACGCTTACACGACCCAACGGATTGCCATGGGATTCACAAGCGCAACCGACCGCGAACCGCTCCCCGCATTCCGACCTGAGGCCGGTCATTTTGGTGCTGTTCACCATTTGCGGAATTCGGGAAAGGCTAGAATCACGCCGAAATTGACGCCGGCCTGCGGTGCGATTGGCGCGAATTGCCGATAGATCGTCCACTGCCCCGTCACGTAGAAATTGAGTGGCGGCAAACCCGGACGAACTATTACATCTCCGATTCCGAGGCTGAGCGGCAACACGGTGGAGGAATGACGATGCAGGCCGCATACCCAGGTTGCCTCCGCCGATCGCAAGTACCAGCCCTGCCAGAGATGGATCGCCAGAACTGGCTGAAACTCGATCGTGTTCTGAGGCGGGCGGTTCGGCGAACTGTAAGCAAAGGAAATCGGATCCTGTAAAACGAAGCCTGCCACGAGCCAGGGTATGCCCTGATACACAGCCGCTATCGCGGGACCGGCCTGCCACGCCCCCTGGCCGGCGCTCCTGGAAGTCGCGGTCGGAAACACGAACGTTGGACCGACTCCAATCACAAGTCCCGTTTCTCTACGTGGCCAGGGCAGCACGGCCACATCGAGTAACTGCATATCGCCGAACTCGGTGCGCGCACCGCCCCTTGCACTTGGCACCGTGACCAGTGAAAAACTCGGCCGGATCAGCTGGACGAGAGGAAACAGCGAGAATCGCGGAAGCCGCGGAATAATCGGCCGTACAATGACCTGGTTGGTCTGAACATGAGTACCAAAATTGGCCGGCGTGAACGCGTCCCTGATGGAAATCTGCGGCAGCGTTGTCAGAGGATCAGTGAATTCCGCGATTAGTTTTTGCTCCTCGGCTTGATCCGGTGCTTGAGCCTGAGCCGAGCATACTAACGGGCCTGTCATCCATAGGAAGATCCATAGCGCACAAAGCGCCGCACGAGCCGTGGACGCTACTATACAGTGCGCATTCAAACAGGATCGCGAGCCGCCGTCGTCGCACAAATCGGCAATCACGCGGGAGGGTAACGATGCGCTTCCGAGAATCGAAGTTATCGTTAGCCCTGCGCTGCAGAGGTCTGAAGTCATTAACCTTATTCTGTGGTTTTCCCGATATCGGAGTTATGGATTTTATGTTCTCCGGGTCGACTGGCGGTTTGGCTCATCTGCATTCCCACCAGCCGCGCGACCAGGATCGCCAAGTAAAACTGGCCCGTGATACCCTCGGCGACGGCCGCGTAACGGGCCTGCAGACTCACCGGGGTGATGTCGCCAAAGCCGATG
>Ga0307374_10010030_pt1 | contig 13829 bp, 14 predicted proteins | sample OX3MG_FD_202532 | JGI IMG/M metagenome (GOLD analysis project Ga0307374, IMG submission 202532) | Soil microbial communities from Risofladan, Vaasa, Finland - OX-3 | ecosystem: Environmental > Terrestrial > Soil > Coastal area > Acid sulfate soil | place: Finland: Risofladan, Vaasa | collected... | reverse complement strand
AGTTCGCGCATGGCACTCAGGCGCGACTCCACCGTGGAGAGGTCGAAGCTGTCGACCGCCTCGCTCACGGCGCGGAGCGTCTGACCGATTTCGGGACGTTCGTGGTCCCGGGTGATGGCGGCGAGCACGTCGGCCTGGAAGTCGGCCTGGTTCTCCCACACCCGTCGGATCACCGAGGCGTTGGTCAGCTGCACGCCGGTGTCCTTCTCGACGTACTCGAAGACCCTCTTGAACGTGAGGTTGCTGGCGCCGGTCTCGACCCCCTCCTGTTGGAGTATCTCCTGACCCGCTTCCAACAGGAGGTGCCGCAGGTCGTCGCGGCTCAGACGCATCTTGCGCTTTCCACTCACGGGCCCGACCGTCGGTCCGGTCCGCCCCTGGCGCCTGGGCCCCTTGCTTCCATGCCCCATCATGGGCCGTGGGGAGTGGGGTGTCGAGTGCCGGTGGCGCCGAGATGCAACCCGCGATGGCGAGGGCTACGTTCGGCGTCATGGACCACGACGTGCAACTCCTCCTCGACCGCATCGAGATCGACGACCTCTTGACCTGCTATGCCGGCGCAGTCGACGATCGCGACTGGGAGCGCCTGGACACGGTGTTCGCGCCCCGGGCCCAGCTGGACTACCGCTCCGCCGGCGGGATCCGGGGGCCCTACCCGGAGGTCCGGAAGTGGCTGTCGGACGTCCTGCCCATCTTCACCTGGACCCAGCACCTGGTGGTCAATCGCTCGGTGACCGTCGATCCGGGAGGTGCCACGGCGCGTGCCCGTTCGGACTTCCACAACCCGAACCAGACGGTCATCGACGACGAGCCGTGGCTGTTCGTCGTCGGGGGCCGCTACCACGACCGGCTGGAGCGGCTCCCCACCGGATGGCGCATCACCCACCGGGTGGAGGAGACGCTGTGGTGGCATCACCCGATGCCCGGACTGCCTCCCGAGCCCTATCCGCTGCCCGAGGGCGCCCTGCCCTGAGCATCGCACACGGCGCCGGGGCGTACCCGGCGCAGGCATGCAAAACTGACTGAGGCGGACGTCCCGTTCCGCCGGGAAGGGGGAAGCCATGGGGAACGTCAGATACGGTGCCCGTCCACCGGAGCAGGTCCGAAACCGTGAGGTCGAGGCGACTTCCACCCCGATCTGGTCCCGGGCGGTGACCGTGGTCTTCGAGACGGATCCGGAGGCCATCGCCGCCGTCCTGCCCCGGCCGCTCGAGCCCTCTACCCCGACGGCCCGGCTCCGGATCGCCGTGGTCGACCTGGGGACCGGCCTCGAGCCGTTCGGCGCCGGCTGGTTCGGGGTCCGGGCGCGGCACGGTGCCACCGAGGGCGAGTACGCGCTGTTCATGCCCATGACAACAGAGCAGGCCACCGTCGGAGGCCGCGAGACCTTCGGTGAGCCGAAGAAGATCGCCGACATGGACCTCACGGTGGACGGGGACGCCGTGACCGCCCGCATCGGCCGCATGGGCTCCACGGTGGCCGAACTGAGCGGGACCCTGGGTGCCGAGCAGGCCGGCTACGAGATCGACAAGCTCGACTTCTATTTCAAACTCCTTCCCGACCCCTCGGGCTCGGGACTGGAGGGGGACCCCGCCTTCGTCTACTGCCACCGGCACGAAGTGGCGCGGGTGGTCCGCCCGGTCCGGGGGGAGTGCAAGCTGCTCGACGCACCCCTCGATCCGGTCGCCGACTTCCCGATCCGGCGCGTGGTGTCATTCGACTACGCCGAGCTCTCCTCGTCCCAGCGAGGTGAGATCGTCGGCCGGGTGCCGGCCGAGTGGCTCGAGCCGTTCGCCCATCAGCGCTACGACGACCTGTCGGTGCTGGGGGCCAGGTCGTGAGCGACGTGCCGGGCTGCGGCTCGGACCGCTACATCGTGGTGTCGGCCGACGGCCACGCCGGCCTGGCCTGCGAGGGGTACCGCCAGTACCTCGAGCCCAGGTACTTCCCGGCCTTCGACGACTACCTGGCCGAGCGGACGGCCCACCGGGAGGAGTCCCTGGCCTTCAACTACGACTACATCATGGGCTGGGAGAAGGACAACGAGGAAGGGTTGAAGGGCGCCTTCGACCCGGTGATCCGGGACAAGGAGCTCGACGCCGACGGCGTGTCGGCCGACGTGCTGTTCGCCGACGCCGACGCCGTCACCGGCATGGCATCGCCGCCCTTCGGCGCCGGTCTGTTCGCCGGAGCCATCGAGGATCCCGAGCTGGCCTTCGCCGGCGCGCACGCCCACAACCGGTTCCTGGCCGAGATGTGCTCGCACGCGCCCCACCGGCGTGGTGGCATCGCCCTCGTGCCCATCACCCACGACATCACCCGGGCCGTGGCCGAAATCGAGTGGGTAGCGGCCCAGCCCGGGATCCGGGGAATCATGATCCCGACCATGTGGCGGTCCCGGGCGCCGTACAACGATGCTGTCTACGACCCGGTGTGGGCGGCGTGCGCCGATGCCGGGCTGCCCGTCCACACCCACTCGGGCGAGGCGCCCATGGAGGAGTACGGCGACCACACCGGGGTCTACCTGGCCGAGGTGGTCTGGTGGGCGGTGCGGCCGGCCTGGCACCTGCTGTTCAGCGGGGCCTTCGAACGGTACCCGGGGCTCAAGTTCGTCGTCACCGAGGCCGCGGCCTACTGGGCGCCGGACATGATGTGGAAGTGGGACCAGTACATGGGCGGCGGCCATACCACCAAGAAGATGGCCGCGCTGTTGAAAGGCAAGATCTCCAAGCTCCCATCGGACTACTTCGGTACCAACATCTTCATCGGGGCGTCGACCATGTCCAAAGAGGAGATCCGGCGGCGATACGTCATCGGGACCGACGTGGCGATGTGGGGGACCGACTACCCCCACCCGGAGGGCACCTGGCCCCACACGGCGGCCAAGCTGACCTCCGACTTCGCCGAGGTGCCGGTGGACGACACCGCCGACATGCTCGGCCTCACCGCGGCCGGGGTCTACGGGTTCGATCTGGACAGCCTCAGACCGATCGCGGCGCGGATCGGTCCGTCCCCGGACTCGCTGGGCCAGGACCCGACCAGGTTCAGCGACCCGGCCGACCGGGCCGGGGCCCGTTGGTGGAAGGCCGAGTACGGGTTGCAGCCGCCGGTCTGAGCCAGGCGGCTACCACGACCGCAGGACCTGGTGGCGGTCGAAGGCGTTGCAGGTGGAGCCGGTCGGGTACTCCTCGACGGGCAGGGGAGTGGCCACCTCGGCCGCCGTCGGACCGATCTCGGACCCGATGGGGCGCAGGGCCTCGAGGTCGAAGCCGTAGAGCCGGGCCGCGTTGACCTCGACCATCTGGAGCGTCTCGACGGGATCGCAGCTGCCGAATGCGGCCCGCAGGGCCTCGCGGCTGAAGGGGTAGCTGCCCTCGGAGTGGGGGTAGTCCGCGCCCCACATGATGCGCTCCACTCCGACGTCGTGGCGGAGAGCCGACTCGCTGGCCCGTAGGAAGCTGGCCCCGACCGACACGTTGCGCTGGAAGTACTCTGTCGGGGTGAGGGACATCCCCTTGGCCGCGGCGCCGAAGAAGTTGGCCTCCGCCGCGTCCCCGAGGGTCATCCGGCCGTAGAACCAGTCGAGCGTCTCCAGCCCGCGGGGAAGCCACGCCATGCCCTGCTCGGTCAGTACCACCCGTAGGGCGGGGTGGCGCTCGAGAACGCCTCCGAAGATCAGGTGCCAGACGGACCGGTGGGAGAACCAGGGCAGCTCGATCAGCATGATGGCCCGGCCCACCTCGGCGTCGCCGTAGTCGGGGAGGCCGCCGCCGCCGTGGATGTTGACGACCACTCCCAGGTCCTCGCACAGGGCCCACAGCGGCTCGTAGGCAGGGTCCCACAAGTGTGGGAGCCCCGAACCGGGTGGGAGGGAGGGGAGGAGGATGCCGCCGAAGGGCGTGAAGGCCGAGGCGGCCCACCGCACCTCGGCCACGGCGTCCTCGATCCGGTTGGCAAAGATCTGGGCCACCCCGGCCCGGCGTCCGGGCACCTGGGCGCAGAAGTCGGCCAGCCAGCGGTTGTGGGCCTGGATGCCGGCCCAGCGGCGGTCGTACTCCGCGTCGGTGGGAGGCAGTGCCACCAGGCTGCCCTCCTCGAAGAAGGGCGGCACGGTGTTGGGGAAGAGGACTTCCGCGGTGATCCCGTCGGCGTCGTTCTCGGCCAGGCGCCGGTCGGAGTCCCAGCTGCGGTAGGCGGTCGGGGCCAGGAGGTCGGCGAAGGGGTTGACGTAGTCGCCGGCCCAGGCGTCGAACTCGCCGTGCCAGCGGTGGGAGAGGTAGGGACGGTAGTCGGCGATGTCGGCCCCGGCATGGGCGTCCGCCGAGATCACGGTGTAGCGGCGGTCGGGCTCGAGCGTGTCGGTCATCGCGTCCCCCTGCTCTGGGGACCCGTCCCGCGTCCCGTCATGCCAGCCCCTCGAGGGCCGAGGGGGGCAGGGCGCCCTGGGCGATGGCATCGGCCCGGGCGTGAAGGAGCCGACTGGCCCGGTCGAGGTCGTGGCCGATCACGAAGCGTCCCTCTTTCACGCCCCGGACGGCGAACCGACCCAGCTCGGCCAGGTCCACGGTGTCGGTGGGGCGCCCGGCCGCGGCGAGTGCCTCCTTGAACTCGGCGAAGGTGGTGCCCGGCGCCGGCGGGCGGGGCTTCCGACGGGCCAGCGCGTCCGGCCGGTTGCGTTGTGCCTCCCACAGGCCGGTCTCCAGTAGGCCGCCCGACGGGTAGAAGACGGACGCCGAGAGCCTGGTCTTCTGGGCGATGAACTGATGGGCCAGGGCCTCGGTGAAGCAACTGATGGCTGCTTTGGAGGAGGCGTAGACCGAGGCGTAGGGAACCGGGGCGATGCCACCGTCCCCCGACGACGTGGTGACCACCGTTCCGGGCTCACCCGACTCGATCATCCGGGGTACGAAGGCCAACACGCCGTTCGCGGTCCCGAAGACGTTCACCCCGAAGCACCACCTCCAGTCGTTGGGCTCCTGGTCCCAGGGATTCCCGCCCCCGCCGGAGGTCACCCCGGCGTTGTTCCACAGCACGTGACAGGCCCCGTACCGGTCGAAGACCCGGTCGGCCAGTGACTCGACCGATGCCGAGTCCGAGACGTCGGTGACCACGCCGAGCACGTCGCCCCGGGCCGAGAGCTCGGCCACCGCGGCGTCGAGCACCGGAGCCTCGATGTCGGCGATCACCACGAGCGCCCCTTCGTCGAGCAGGGCCTCCACGATGCCCCGACCGATGCCGGCGGCCCCGCCGGTCACCACCGCCACCTTGCCTCCCAGGTCTTCCACGACACTCCCCCCGCCGGGCTGGGCCACGGGCCGGCCCCCACTCCTGGCCCCGCCATCGTGGCACAGCCCGGGCGGTCCCGTCCCACGGTGGGGGCACCCACCGGAGTCTCCCCGACTACCCTCTGGCCCCGGTGCCGAACTCCGGCACCGCGACCGGCGACCTCAGGAGGTCCCGTGCCACTCGATCCCCAAGCCCGCGCCCTGCTCGATCAGCTGGAGGCGGCCGGGGCGCCATCGACCTCCCGGCTCGGGCCGGAGGAGGCTCGGGCCAACTTCACCCTGGTCGCCGCCATGATCGGGCCGCCGGAGGTGCGCGTGCCGACCGAGGACCGTGCCGTTCCCGGACCGGCGGGCCCGGTGCCGGTGCGCGTCTACCGACCGGTGAGCGACGGGCCGGCGCCGGTGGTCGTCTACTTCCACGGGGGTGGCTGGGTGATCGGGGGCCTCGACTCCTGTGACACCATCTGCCATCGCATCGCCGACGGGGTGCCAGCGGTGGTGGTGAGCGTGGACTACAGGCTGGCACCCGAGCACCCCGCTCCGGCCGCCGTCGACGACTGCGATGCCGCCACCGCGTGGGTGGCCGAGCATGCCGGGGAACTCGGCGCCGACCCCTCACGGCTGGCGGTTGCCGGGGACAGCGCCGGTGGGAACCTGGCCGCCGTGGTGGCCCGCCGTACCCGCGATCGGGGCGGCCCGCCGATCGCCTTCCAGCTCCTCGTCTACCCGGTCACTGACGGCACCCGCACCCTCCCCTCCTACGTCGAGAACGGATCCGGCTATCTCCTGGACGCCGACACCATGGCCTGGTTCTTCCGCCACTACCTGGCCGGCGCCGACCCGGAGCAGCCCGACGTGTCCCCCCTGTTCGTCGAGGACTGCTCCGGCCTACCCCCCGGCCTGGTGGTCACGGCCGAGTTCGATCCCCTGCGCGACGAGGGCGAGGCGTACGCCGAGCGACTGCGACAGGCCGGTGTGGACGTGACCACCTCCCGGTACGACGGGATGATGCACATGTTCTACGGATTCGACACCATGTTCGACGCGGCGCGCCTCGCCACTGTCGAGACGGTGTCGGCCCTCCGCCTGGCCCTGGCCTGACGCCGATGCGGGCCCGCAGGGTGGGGTCGACCACCACCCGCCCGGTCGGAGGGATACCGGTCGTGGCAGTATCGGCCCGTGCTGTTCCACACGGAGCACTTCTTTGCCGCCCCGGCCCCGGCGGTGACGGGAGTGCTCGCCGATCCTTCCTTCTACCTCGACCTCACGCTTCCGGACCTGGACCAGCCCGAGCTCCTGGGGTCCACTGACGACGGCGACGCCGCGGTGATCCGGCTCCGTTACGAGTTCGTCGGGAGCCTCGACCCGATGGCCCGCCGCCTCATCGGGTCGGGACGTCTGGCGTGGATCCAAGAGGTGCGGATCCGGCGGTCGACGTCATCGGGCACGCTGGGGTTCGAGGCGGAGCGCGATCCGCGACGGCTGCACGGTGCCGCGCAATTCACACTGACGCCGTCGGCCCGGGGCACCAACCGGCGGCTCGAGGGGGAGCTGGTGGTGGGCGTCCCCGGGGTCGGTGGGCTGGCGGAGCGCCGAATCGTGCCCGGGCTCCTGCGCCGGCTCGACATCGAGGCCGAAGCGGTCGACACCGCGCTGGCCTGAGCCGCGCCGCTCCCGGCTGCCCGGTGCCCGTCGGACGAAGGTGGGCCGTTGGGGGGCGCTCTCCCGGATCCGTCGGCTCTTGCCGCGGCGCGGCCGGGGTCCTAGCGTCGACAGACGAGGTGCACCCCCCACCACCGCGCTCCGGAGTAGGGCGGGCGCCGGGCCGACCGACCCGAGGAGCTACGGAAAGGCATGCCGACATGAAGATCGCCGACGACATCACCCAGCTCATCGGGAACACCCCCCTGGTGCGGCTCCGACGGTTGACCGAGGGCGTCGAGGCTCAGGTCGTGGCCAAGCTCGAGTACTTCAACCCGGCCTCGAGCGTCAAGGACCGCATCGGCGTCTCCATGATCGACGCGGCCGAAAAGGCCGGCCTGATCGGACCCGACACGATCGTGCTCGAGCCCACCAGCGGCAACACCGGTATCGCCCTGGCCATGGTGTGCGCGGCCCGGGGCTACCGGTGCATGTTCACCATGCCGGAGACGATGAGCCGGGAACGCCGGGCGTTACTCCGGGCCTACGGGGCCGAATTGGTCCTGACGCCCGGTCCGGAGGGAATGCCGGGCGCCATCGCCAGGGCCGAGGAGCTGGCCCGGGGCGATCGGCGCTTCTTCGTGCCCCAGCAGTTCGAGAACCCGGCCAACCCGGCCATCCACCGCGCCACCACGGCCGAGGAGATCTGGGACGACACCGACGGCGAGGTCGACATCGTCGTGGCCGGGGTGGGCACCGGCGGAACCATCACCGGAGTCGGCGAGGTCCTGAAGGAGCGCAAGCCGACGGTGAGGATGGTGGCGGTGGAGCCGGCGGCGTCCCCCGTGCTGTCCGGGGGCGCCAAGGGGCCCCACCCGATCCAGGGCATCGGCGCCGGCTTCGTGCCCGCCATCCTCGACACCGGCATCATGGACGAGGTCGTCCAGGTCCAGAACGACGACGCCTTCGATCTGGCTCGCCGTGCCGCACGCGAGGAAGGGCTCCTGGTAGGCATCTCGTCGGGCGCGGCGATCTGGGCCGGGCTTCAGGTGGCGGCCCGGCCTGCCAGTGCCGGGAAGCTCATCGTGGTGATCGTCCCGTCCTTCGGTGAGCGGTACCTCACCACGGCGCTGTTCGCCGGCCTCTCAGACTGACCGTGCTGGCCACCCTGCGCGCCGACCTCCGCGTGGCGCTCCAGCGCGACCCGGCTGCCCGGTCGCGCCTCGAGGTGGCGTTGCTGTACCCGGGCGTCCACGCCGTGTGGGGCCATCGGATCAGCCACTGGCTGTGGCGCCATGACCTGAAACTGCTGGCCCGGTCGTGTGCCTCGCTGACCCAGTGGTTCACAGGGGTCGACATCCACCCCGGTGCGGTGCTCGGTCCCGGGCTCTTCATCGACCATGCCACGGGGGTGGTCATCGGGCAGACGGCGGAGATCGGTGAGGATGTGACCATCTTCCAGGGTGTGACCCTGGGCGGCACCAGCCGGGATCACGGGAAGCGCCACCCGACGATCGGAGACCGGGTGACGATCGGTGCCGGAGCGAAGATCCTGGGACCGATCGTGATCGGTGCCGGAAGCCGGATCGGGGCCAATGCCGTGGTGGTCAAGCCGGTGCCCCCGGACTCGGTGGTGGTCGGCGTACCCGGGCAGGTCATCGCCCGCAGCCGGCCCCGGCCGGCATCTTCACGGTCCGACCTGGACGACGCGCTCCTGCCGGACCTGGTCGGGACGAGCTTGCGCTCACTGCTGGACAGGGTCGACCGGTTGGAGGTCTCAGTCGACGGCGGCCCCCTCCGCCATCACGTACGCCCGTCCGACGCGGGGGTGTGGTCGGGCGAGGACTTCTCCATCTGAGGCTGGTCGTCGATCGGCCGGCTATCCACCGTAGGTCCGCTCGGCCGCCACCCAGTCGGAGGCGATGGCCTGCTGCGCCGTCGCCAGGGGGAGCCGGCCCGTGCAGACCAGGCCGTTCAGCCGGGCCTCGAGCCGGTCCTTGGCATTGGCGAACGACGTGGCCCTGGGGTCGTCGGGTGGCTCCACCCACAGATTGGCCGGGTCGTTGGGATCACCACCCAACTCGAGAGGGACGAGGTGGTCGTACTCGGCCAGGTGGAGCCATCCGGTGTAGCCGTAGGCGACGGCGGAGCCCTCCTTTTCCGGAGCTGTGACCCTCTCCGGGGGCCGGAGAGAGGACGTGAAGCCGTGGGAGCAGATGGTGGTGCTGATGTTGGCCTGGGTGACCTGCGGATCGACCGAACCGGGCGTGCAGTGGGGATCGGGGAGCGGGTCGGTGCCGTCGTAGGTGTAGTGGCACGATGCGGGGGCCGGTTGCGGCTGAACGGTGTCGTTCGCCGACGTGCCCGGCCCGGCCCGCAGGCCGCCGGCCGGAGCCGGAGTGGAGGTCGGGGCTGACGGGGCCGGCGGCGTTGCGACCGTCGAGGAAGTGGGCGGCGAGACCCGTGTGCAGCCGGTGGACATCAACACCGTGGCTGCCAGGGCGACAGCGGTCAGGACCGGTCGCGGCATGGCGACCACCCTGACACAGGGGTATGCCGTGGCTCGGCCGGGCCGGACGGCACGACCCGCTCGGTGACCACCGGCCACCCGGCTCCGTCAGGGCGTCATCCCGTGGTCACCGGCCCTCGATGCCCGGAGGGGCTTCCGCCGAGGTTCCGGAGGACCCTTCCTGCGCCGCACAGGGCGAGAGCGAGGCCCACGAGCATCACCGCGCCGCAGACGATCATGGCCGGCGGGGCCGTGGAGCCGCCCGATCCGATGGCGCCCGACCCGAAGAACCACGGGGCACTGGCGGCCAAGGAGGCCCACCACGCGACGACGCCGGCGAAGACCACGACCAGGGTCAGCGTCATCGAGAGGGCCAGTGCCGCGAGGGCCCTCGTGACAGGTCGGGAGAGGCCGAGCCGTGCCGTGATGCCGATGACCGCTCCCGTTCCGGTCGCCACGGCGATGATGACCATGACCACCCAGGTGGTGCCGATGATCCTGAAGGGGAGCCAGCTCCCGTCCCTCCGGGTCGGGCCGAGGTGGTGTGCCCACAGGATGATGCCCGCGGTGGTGGCCACCGCCAGGGTCGACGTGATCAGCAGAGCCCGCAGGGGCCTCGAGAAGGGTGCCCAACCGTGCCATCGGATCGAACGGGCGAACGTCGGCAGGACGCATGCCGCCCCCAGGGCCACGATCAGGGTGCCGACGAACGCGGCCACCTGGACGGTGTCGTAGGCGGCCGACGGGAGCGCACGGTCGCCCGCCGGCGTCACCCGGTCCCAGTGCTCGGCATACTTGGCGAACTCCGCTCCGGCCAGGACGAAGAAGGCCCAGGCGCACAACACCATGAGTGAGGCTCCGCGCAGCCGCCCCTCGGGTCCCCCGGAGTCGCCGATGAACCCGACCCCGCGGAGCCGCTCGGCCAACCCTGCCCTGGCCGTCGACAGCCGAACGCTCATCGGGACCGGCGCGCCGGCGTAGGTGTCCTCCAGCAGCGTCAGGAACTCGTCGCCGTAGCGATTCCTCCACTCGGGGGGATACCACCGGAGCATGCCGGTGTGATCGGTGTGGGCACCGGTCATGCGAAGGTCCTCCCGACCAGACCGAGCCGCGCCGTCCCGACGTCGACGACCCGGCCCATCTCGCGGACGGCGTCAGCCAGTGCGGCAGATCCTGCGGCTGTGATCCGATAGGGGCGGCGGCGGTCCGTTTCGGCCAGAGGCTCGATGAGCTGGCGCTCCTCGAGACGGGCGATGGCGCCGTAGAGCGCCCCGGGACTGAGCACCGTGCCCGCGAACTCCTCGATGTCCTTGGAGAGCGCGTAGCCGTGCTTCGGACCTCCGGCCAGACTGGTCAGGATGAGGAGTGGCGGGTCGTTCGCTCGGCGGAGACCCGATGGTTGCCCGGATGTGGTCATCGGGCCACTCTACTACGCACTAAGTTGTACTTCAAGAAGTAGTAACGCAGGACGTAGTAAGGCCGCGGGCGTGGTCGTGCAACGACGGGGGGAGGGTGCACCAGGGCCTTGGGAGATCCCGCGGTGCCGGGCCGGTCGTCCGGCGCCGGACGGACCGACGACGACAGCCGGCCTGATCCCTCGGGCCACCGCCGCGCGAAGGATCTGACCGGCTGTCGTCTCGGGGGCACCCTCGGGTGCTCCGATCAGCGGGTGCGGTTGACCGCCTTGGTGACGTACACCGGCAGGGCGGTCTTGATCTTGGCTGCCTGGGCCGAGGTCAGCTGGTTGTTCGTCACGGCCTGGTCCACCTTGGTGTCAGCTGCTCCGACCAGGGCATTCACCACGGTCTGGGTGCTGACGCCGTGCTCGGCGGCCACCTGGGCCACCGACTTGCCCGACCGGAGCTCGGTGACGAGCGCCTTCGGCGTGACGCCGATGGTCTTGGCGCTGACGGCGACCCCGTCCTTGCGGATCTCCTTGCGGTGTGCCTTGAGCCAAGCGTGGAGCGGATGGCCGGCCGTGCCGGTCGACGCGGTGGCCGTCGTGGCCGGGGCGGCGGCATAGGCGGTGCCCACCGAGGCGACGCCCCCCAACAGTGCTCCTCCGACGACGATGGATGCGATGGTCTTCTTCAACATGGTGGTTCTCCTTGACGTGATGGGTTGTATGCCCACACCCTCCCAACGACTTCTTGGCGAACAGTGTGGGAATCGTGAGGATTCGATGAGGGACAGGCTCGTGAGGATTCGATGAGGGACAGGCAGTGAGATCCCTCCCGCCGCCGGGGTAGCCTCTCCTCATCGCGGGGGCTGCTCCAGCCATGGAACCCGTTGGAACACACGAAGATCCAGGCCCCGTGCAGTTCGGAAGCCTCGTGCAGTTCGGAAGGAGTACCTAGCGGTGAGTTGGGGACAGGCTCCGCTCGGAAGCGGGCACGGGGGTCGTCGAGGCCGGAGGCTGCGATCGTCGGCCGTGGCCGTGTGGGCCGGAGTCCTCCTCGCCGCGTGCTCGACGGGAGCTCCCAAGGTTTCCGGGGGCAACACCACATCCGCGCCCGGCGTCACCCCCACGCAGATAAGTGTCGGTGCCATCGCCACGAAGACGGGCCCCGGTGCTGGGGACTTCGCCGCGTTCATTCCGGGCATGCAGGCGTACTTCGCCATGGTGAACGCGCACGGCGGCATCAACGGGCGGAGGCTGGTCCTCACCTCCGACCTCGACGACGGCGGAAGCCCGACCCAGTTCACGCAGGAATCCCACACGATCCTCGAACAGGACCACGTCTTCGCCGCATTCATCTCGACCTATTGGTTCACCCCCAACCTCTTCGTGGCCACGAACACGCCGACCTACGGCTACAACGTGAGTGACAATTGGGCCGGGCCGGACAACCTGTTCGCGGCGGGAGGGTCGACCCAGGACTACCACGCCCTCGCCGGTCCGGTGGCCTACCTGGTGAAGCGGACCCACTCCACGTCGGTGGCGCTCGTCAGCTACGGGCCCGGCATACCGGGCTCCTACCCGGCATGCCACACGACCGCTCAGGATCTCTCCCGTGCCGGGGTGACCGTGAGCTACACGGGCCTCGACGCCTCCCTCGGAGGTGACTACTCGGCCGAGGTGCAGCAGATCGCCCAGCGCCATTCGGACTTCGTCCTCACCTGCATGCAGGACTCCGACGACGTCACGTTGGCCCGGGACATCCAACAGTACGGACTGAAGGTCCACCAGCTGTGGCTGAACGGCTACAACCAGGACCTGCTCGACAGCTATCAGAACCTGATGCAGGGGGTGATCGTCGATGCCAACGGCTTCGTGCCCTTCTCGGCGGCAACCGCCTTCCCGGGTGCGTACCCGGGCATGGAGCTCTATCTGGGCACGATGAAGAAGTACGAGCCGGACTTCGTGACCTCCCAGCTCGCCATGCAGGGATGGCAGTCGGCAGCGCTGCTGGCCGCCGGGGTCAGGGCCGCGGGGAACAATCTGAGCCAGAAGAACGTCATCGCCCAGACCAATCGGATCACCGACTTCACCGCCGGCGGTACCACTGCCGTGGTCAACTGGTCCCAAGCTCACACGACGCAGAGCTTCCCCATCTGCCCCTCGTTCATCCAGGTGAAGGGGAAAGCGTTCGTACCCCTGGTGGCCAGTGGCCACCAGGTCTTCATCTGCTTCGACAAGTCGGTGGATCTGAAGAGCCCCGTTCCGACCTCCCCGCCCGCGGGGACCCCGGGATGACGTAGCGGGTGCGCCGCGGTGAGCCCGTCGTGGTGATGAGCCCGCTCAACGGGCCTTCGTCCTCACGTCGAGGAGTGGGAGCGCGGGCGTGCCGGCGTCATCAAGAAATCCGTCGAGGGGGGGAGATCGCGGTGGCGTGCGAGGTAGTCTTCGATCTGATCGCCGGGCATGGGAGGTGAGAAGAGGAAGCCCTGGATGTGGGTGCATCCGAGCTCGGCCAGGACCTGGTACTGCTCGGCCAGCTCGACACCCTCGGCGGTCGTCTCCAAGTGGAGCGTTGTGGCGAGGAGCATGATGGCGGTGACGAATCCCCGTCCCTGGTCATCACCCAGGAGATCGTCCACGAAGCGCTTGTCGATCTTGATGATGTCGATGGGCAGGTCGGCGAGGGCCGCGAACGACGAATACCCGGTTCCGAAGTCGTCGATGGAGATGCGGACCCCCATCCGTCGCAGTTCGTCGAGCGTCTCGATCGTATTCCTCGACTCCGATGCCAGCACGGACTCGGTGACTTCGACCACCAGTGAGGAGGGCTCGAGATCGGCTCGGACCAGCGCATCGGTCACGTGCCCGATGAATTCCGGGTGGGCGAGCTGAAGGCGTGAGGCATTGACGGAGACGGTCGTCCGAGCTCCATTCGGACCCGATCGCCACCTGCGGGCCTGCTCACACGCTTCGAGCAGCACCGCCCGCCCAA
>Ga0307374_10010028_pt1 | contig 13829 bp, 13 predicted proteins | sample OX3MG_FD_202532 | JGI IMG/M metagenome (GOLD analysis project Ga0307374, IMG submission 202532) | Soil microbial communities from Risofladan, Vaasa, Finland - OX-3 | ecosystem: Environmental > Terrestrial > Soil > Coastal area > Acid sulfate soil | place: Finland: Risofladan, Vaasa | collected... | reverse complement strand
GTGGAGGCGGAGGTTCTTCGTGCGGCAGCGGAGTCCTTGGCGGCCGAGACCGGCGACGACGGCGTCGACCGTGTCCTCGGCCATCTTGCGGTACGTCGTGAGCTTGCCGCCGGTGACGGTGACCAGCCCCCCGGGCGAGGTCCGCACCGTGTGGCGGCGGGAGAGGTCGGCGGTGCGCTCGGACGAGGCGCCCTTCTGCTCGGGTGCGAGCAGGGGGCGGAGCCCGGTCCAGATGCCGGTGATGTCGGCACGGGTGAGCAGGCGGGTCGAGACGGCGTTGGCGGCATCGAGGATGTAGTCGACGTCCTCGGGCGTGCACGACGGGTCGTCGAGCGGGCCGTCCCACGCGGTGTCGGTCGTACCCAGGTAGACCTGGTCGCCCCACGAGACCACGAAGATCGACCGCTTGTCCGCCTTGACGGGGATGACGGCGGCGATGTCGCAGGGGAAGGCCTCCTCGGGCACCGTGATGTGGATGCCCTTGGCCGGCCGGATGGAATGTGGGTCGCGCTGCTCGTCGAACGTCCGCACCTCGTCGGTCCACACGCCGGTGGCGTTGACCACCACCGAGGCCCGGATCTCGAACGGCTCGCCGCCGTCGGGCGCCACGGACGCGCCCCGAACCTTGCCGGCGTCGTCCGTGACCAGTCCGGTCACCCGGGTGTGGTTCGCAGCCGTGGCGCCGTGGTCGAGCACCGCGGTGCGCAGGACCGTCAGCGTCAGGCGGGCATCGTCGGACCGGGCGTCCCAGTAGAGGAAGCCCGCGGCGAGCCGGTCGGCTCGCAGCGTGGGCATGTGGGCGAGGGCCTGCTCGCGGGTGACCCGCTCGTGGCGGCGGCCGATCCGGACGCCGCCGGTGAGGTCGTAGAGCCACAGGGCGGTGCGGTACACACGGGCGACCCCTCTGTTGACGACACCCGACCTGCCGAAGAGCGGGATGAGGAACGGCAGCGGTGTGACCAGGTGGGGGGCGTTCTCGAGGAGTCGCTGGCGCTCGGCCAGGTTCTCGTACACGAGGCGGTACTCGTGCTGCTGCAGGTAGCGGAGACCGCCGTGGATGAGCTTGGAGGACTTGGACGAGGTGCCGGAGGCGAAGTCGTCCTTCTCCACCAGTGCGGTCGTCAGCCCACGGCTGGCGGCGTCCAGCGCGACCCCGGCACCGGTGATCCCGCCGCCGATGACCAGGACGTCGAACGTCCCGGCCGCCAGTCGGGCCAGCGCCCGGTCGCGTGCGAACGGGTCGTCGTGCGCCGCCGGAGCGGTCGCGGGTTCGGGCATGGGCCAAGCCTGCCACAGGTGGGTGCGGCCGCCGACGGGCACGGACGCGACCGGGGTCCCCGGGGCGACCATTTCTACAATGGTTGTCAACTAACAATTGGTGGTGGTACGTTGACGCCGTGCGGACACCCGAGGAGCTGACCGAGCGGTTCCGGAGCACGGGCCGCAAGGTCACGGCCCAGCGTCAGTGCATCTTCCGGATCCTGCAGGGTGACGAGACGCACCCGTCGGCTGAGGCGATCCACGCCGTCGCCGTGCGCGAGATCGGGACCATCTCGCTCAAGACCGTCTACCAGACACTCCACGACCTGTCGGAGCTCGGGGAACTCACCGTCCTCGACGTCGGAACGGGGAGCGCCCGGTTCGACCCGAACATCGACGACCTCCACCACCATCTGGTGTGCCGCGAGTGCGGACGCGTCCGCGATCTCGTCGTCGACTTCCCGGACCTGTCCGTCCCCCCGGGTGCCGATCTGGGCTTCGAGCTGGGCTCCGCCGAGGTCGTCTTCCGAGGGCGCTGCCCGCAGTGCCGGACGGGGCGACGCGGCGGCACCGGCCGGCGTGCCACTGCTCCGACGCGGGCCGGTACGCCGTGACCTCCCGAGGACCGGGCGCTCCCCGCGCCCGACGGCACGGCGACGCCCCCACGGGACCGACCGGACGAAGTCCGAACAGACGGGTACCGATGCACCCGGAACGAACGCACCCGCACCGACCAGAAAGGACCAGCATGCCCAAGCTCAAGGACAGCAAGACCGAGGCGAACCTGAAGGAGGCGTTCGCCGGCGAGAGTCAGGCCAACCGCCGGTACCTCTACTTCGCCCAGAAGGCCGACGTGGAGGGCTACCCGGACGTCGCCGCACTGTTCCGCTCCGTGGCCGAAGGGGAGACCGGTCACGCCTTCGGCCACTTCGACTTCCTGCGTGAGGTGGGCGACCCGGTGACCGGGGCCGCTGTCGGCCCGACGGAGGACAACCTGCGGTCGGCCATCGAGGGCGAGACGTACGAGTACACGGAGATGTACCCCGGCTTCGCCCGCACGGCGCGCGACGAGGGCTTCGACGAGATCGCCGAGTGGTTCGAGACCCTGGCACGAGCGGAGAAGAGCCATGCCGGCCGCTTCACCGAAGGCCTGGCATCCGTCTCCTGAGCGCCAGGAGGGGCGACCGGCCGGGGGTGCCCCGGACCGGTCGCCCACCCGTCGCGGCGCGGTCCACGGGCATCCGGCGTCGCCCGCCGGAACGACACCGAACCGACCCCGGACCCGCGTCGACGAGGACCTGACCGAGCCGTGACCACCACGTACACGCCCGACCATCCCGAGTACCTCGACGAGCCCGACCTGCGGGTCGAGCTCGAACGGGTCTTCGACCTGTGCCACGGGTGCCGCCTGTGCTTCAACCTGTGCCCCTCGTTCCCGACGCTGTTCGGCATCGTCGACGCCTACGACGGCGACGTCTCCGCCATGACCCCGGCGGAGCAGGACCGGGTCGTGGACGAGTGCTACCAGTGCAAGCTCTGCTACCCGAAGTGCCCCTACGTACCGCCGCACGAGTGGCAGCTCGATTTCCCCCGGCTGATGATGCGGGCCCGGGCGGTGCGCCATGCCGGAGGGCAGCCCGTGCGCGAGCGGGTGACCGACCAGGTCCTGGCCCGTACGGACCTCCTGGGCAGGATGTCGACGGCGGCGGCCCCACTGGTCAATGCGCTGACCGGCAGGCCGGGCTCGCTGGTTCGGAGGCTCATGGAGAAAACGGCCGGGATGGCCTCGGAGCGGCTGCTCCCCCCCTACGCCCGGACCCGGTTCTCCACATGGTTCCGCCGGCGTGCCGCCCGGGGGCCGCGTCCCCCCGCGACCGGGGCGACCCAGGGTGAGGTCTCGGTCTTCCCCACCTGCTTCATCGAGTACATGGAGCCGGCCATCGGGCAGGACCTGGTCAAGGTGTACGAGCACAACGGGGTGTCGTGCTCCCTGCCCGAGGGGACGACGTGCTGTGGAGCGCCGTGGCTGCACCAGGGGAACGTCCGGGAGTTCACCAAGGCGGCGAGGAGGAACGTGACGGCCCTTGCCGGCGAGGTCCGGGCCGGGCGGGACGTGATCGTCGCCCAGCCCACCTGCGCCTACGTGGTGAAGAAGGACTACCCCCTCTACCTGGCCGGCACGCCTCTGGCCGCCGATGCCGCACTCGTGGCCGCGCACGCCGCCGACCCGGCCGAGTACCTGATGGCGCTCCACAAGGGCGACGGGACGTCGCTCGCCACACAGTTCCCCGGCCGGGAGTCCGGGGCGGTTCCCGATCACGTCACCTACCACGTCGCGTGCCACCTCCAGGCCCAGCACATCGGGTTGAAGAGCCGCGACCTGCTGAAGGTGGCCGGGGTGAAGGCGACCCTGGTGCAGCGGTGCTCGGGGATCGACGGCACCTGGGGATACCGGGCCGACAACTACGCGCTGGCCCGCAGGGTGGCGCAGCCCATGGCGAGGGAGATCGCCGCGGCCGGCAACGAGGTGGTCTGCGGCGACTGCCACCTGGCCAACGGTGCCATCGAACAGGAGACGGGGACACGGCCCGTGCACCCGATGCAGCTCCTGGCCCGGGCCTACGGCATCCACCCCGAACCGTCGTGACCATCCGTCCACTGACCCTCGACGACATCAGCGACCTCCGGGCCTACGAGCGCGAGCGGGACGAGTTCCGGCGGGCTGTCATCGCGGAGAAGAAGATCCGACGCGTCTCGGTGGGTCCGGTGGTCACACTGACGTTCGAGAGCCGGACCACGGTGCGGTTCCAGGTCCAGGAGATGGCGCGCGCCGAGCGGCTGACCACCGACGCGCAGGTCCAGCAGGAGCTCGACGTCTACAACCGGCTGCTCCCGGCTCGGGGGGAACTCTCGGCAACCCTGTTCCTGGAGCTGACCTCCGAGGAACAGCTCCGGACCTGGCTCCCGAGGCTCGTCGGGATCGAGCACTCGGCCACCTTGCTCATCGGCGAGGGGACGGGGGCCAGGTCGGTGCGGTCGGTGCCCGAGGGCGATCACCTGCACCAGCTGACGCGTGACGACGTCACGTCGGCCGTCCACTACGTACGCTTCCCGTTCACGCCCTCGGAGGTCGCAACGTTCGCTTCCGGGCCGGCGACCCTGGTCGTCGACCACCCCGGGTATCCCGAAGGGCGTCCGGGTGTGCTGCTGCCCGATGCCACCCGGGCGGCGTTGACGGAGGATCTCACGGCGCCGTAGCCCCGAGGTGCCTCCGCGTCCGCCTCCGCCTCTGCGTCCGCGACGCGGGCGACGCCCCGGCTACTCGCCGCGGAATCGCGGTGGCCGACGGGCCAGCGACGCCGCGATCCCCTCGCGGAAGTCGGCCGTCCCCATCAGGCGGAGCTGCTCGGCCCGCTCGTGGTCGACCATGGCCACGAAGCCGTGCAGGATGTCGGCGCGCAGGGTCCGACGGATCGCCCGGACCGCCAGCGGCGCCGAGCCGGCCAGTTGCTCGGCCAGCACGTGGGCTCCGGCCCGGGGGTCCTCGTCGAGCCGGTCGCACAAGCCGATGCCGAGGGCCTCGGCCCCCTCCACCCGGCGGCCCGTCGTGAGCAGTTCCAGGGCTCGCTGGCGCCCGACGACGGCGGGCAGCGTCAGCGAGATCCCGAATCCCTGGTGGAAGCCGAGGCGGGCGAAGTTGGCGACGAACCTGCTGGTCGGAGCGGCCACCCGGAAGTCGGCGGCCAGGGCGAGGCCCAGCCCGCCCCCGACGGCCGAGCCCTGCACCGCGGCCACGAGTGGCACCGGGCTGTCGACGAGCCGCGCTGCGGTCCCGTAGATGGTGGCCAGCACGTCGGGCTCCGGCCTGTCGGTGGCACCGAAGTCGAGCCCGGCGCAGAAGTGGCGACCCTCCGAGCACAGGACGACGGCCCGCGTGTGGCGAGCCGCCGCCCATTCGACCCCCTCGACGACGCCGGCCAGGAGGTCCGTGTCGAAGTAGTTGGCCGGCGGCCGGTGCATCTCCACCTCGGCCACGTCGTCGCCGCCGAGGGTCACGGACACGGCGCCGAACGTCGCGTCGGGCGCGGTCATCGAGCCCCTCCGTGCGGTCCTCCTGGTCGGCTCCCGCCCCCGTCCCCACGGCCGGAGCCCCGGCGCTCGCCGTGGTCCGTCGCGACCCACGCCGCCACCTCGGCGAGCACCTCCTCCGTGTGCTCACCGCTGAGAGCAGCGGGCCGCCGCACCGTCGGACCCGGGGACGCCGAGAACCGGACGGGCTGCGGGATCACCCGATAGGGTCCCGCCAGCGGGTGCTCGTCGACGGGCAGGGCGTCGACCAGCTCCTCGAGGGTGGGGACCGCGGACGCCGGGATCCCCGCCCCGGCGCAGAACGCCAGCCACTCGTCGGTAGCGCGCCCGGTCAGGACCTCGGCCACGTCGCGGTACAGGCTGTCGGCGTGGGTGATCCGGGAGCGCGCCGTGCGGATGCGCTCGTCCTCGGCGAGATCGGGACGCCCACCGGCGCGGAAGAGGTCCTCGTAGTTCTCCCGCGTGTAGGCCAGCACGTTGATCCAGCCGTCCGACGTGCGCTGCGGTTGGCGTTCGGGATTGAGGATGCGCGGGTATCCCGGGGGACCCTGCGGCGGGATGGCCGTGGCGGCGCCGGCGTGCTCGACCAACGTGAACGCGGTGAGCACGTCGATCATCGGGACCTCGACCCGCTGGCCCTCACCGGTGCGCTCCCGGTGGAGCAGCGCGGCGAGCACCGCATAGGCGATCGTCAACCCGCTCACCTTGTCGGCCACGAGGGTCGGCACGAGCACGGGGTCGCCTCCCTGGCGGCGGAACGTGTCGGGGATCCCGGAGCCGGCCTGGATCACGTCGTCGTACGCAGGGGCGTCGGCGGCCGGCGAGTCCGAAGGGTACCCCTGGGCCTGGCAGAACACCACGTCGGGCCGCACCTCGGCGACGTCCTCGTAGGTGAGCCGGAGCCGACCGAGCGTGCGGGGGCGCAGGTTGGTGACGACCACGTCGACCGTCGCGGCGATGCCCAGGAGGCGCGCCCGGTCCTCGGGGTCCTTGAGGTCGAGCACCACGTTCCGCTTGTTCCGCAGGAGGTTGAGTGCGATCCCCGACAGCTGGGGGACGGGCCCGGGCGTCATGACACGGCTGAGGGTCCCCTTCGGGTCCTCCACGGTGATGACGTCGGCACCGAGGTCGCCGAGGATCTGGGTGGCGAGCGGACCCATGACGACCGAGCTGATGTCGAGCACCCGCACGCCGTGCAGCGGGCCCGGGGACGTCGATGGCATAGGGCGGTCCTTGTGGTGCGGTCCCGGGCGTGAGTCGGCGCGGCGTCCCGGACGGAGCGGGCGGAGTGGCCAATGGTAGCGAGCCGGCCCCGGACGGTGCGGACGCCCGACTGCCGGTCCGGCGCGATCCCCCACGGCCGGCCCGCATGCGGCGAGACTGTCACGAGGATGTCCGTCCGCACTGACCGCGCCGATCCGCCTCCCCGATGAGGCCCACCGGGACATCGGACACGCCGGAGCCGACGGGCGGCGGTGCGACCCCGCCGGCCCCCTCGCCGAGCACCGGCCCGGCCCCGGACGTCCCCGACCCGCGGATGCCCGATCGCGCGTCGCCCGGGGCACCGCCTCCGGTCGGTGGGGTCCGCCCGACCCTGGTGGGCGAGTTCAAGGACGCCGTCACCGTCCGCGCCGTGTTCCTCGTCGTCGGGGTGGCGGTCATCCAGCTGGCGTTCATCACGTCCTACGTGGGGGCGTTCCACCGTCCCGTGCCCTACCGGCTGCCGGTGGCCGTGGCGGCCCCGTCCGACGAGAGCGTCCGGCTCGTCGCAGCGCTCAACGCCATCGCGGGGACGCCGCTCGAGGCGACGGCGGTGCCGAATGCGGCGTCCGGGACGAGCGAACTCCTCCGGCGTTCGGTCTACGGCGTGCTCGTCGTCACTCCGGGGTCCTCCGGAGCACGGCTGGTGGAGGCCAGCGCCAGTGGCGTGTCGGCCGCGCAGGCGCTCACCGAGGTGCTCGACGCCGTCGGTGCCGCGCTCCACCGGACCGTGACGGTGGACGACATCCGACCACCGTCGCCCGGCGACCGCAACAGCCTCACGTCCTTCTACCTGACGATCGGATGGATCGTGGGCGGGTACCTCGTGGCGTCGATCCTGGGGATCAGCAACGGGTCCCGGCCGGCGAACCCGCAGCGGGCGACCGTGCGCCTCGGGGTGATCGCCCTCTACGCGCTGGCGACCGGGTTCCTCGGTGCCCTCGTCGTGGGACCGGTCCTCCACGCCCTGCCCGGGCCCACGTGGTCGCTGGCACTGCTGGGCGGGCTGCTCGTGTTCTCGGCCGGAGCGTTCTCGATGGCGCTGCAGGTGATCGCGGGCACGATCGGCATCGGGATCACCATCGTCGTCTTCGTCGTGCTGGGGAATCCCAGCGCGGGCGGCGCCTACTCCTGGCCGCTGCTGCCCGCCTTCTGGCGGGTGATCGGACCGTGGATCCCATCGGGTGCCGGCACGGCGGCCGCTCGGGGGATCGCCTACTTCGGAGGTGTGGCCATCGGTACCGACCTCCTGGTGATCGCGGCCTACGGTGTCCTCGGCGTCGTGGCCGTCTACGTGGTGCTGGTCGATGTCGGTCACCAGCTCGTCCGCCTGCCCGAGCGTGCCCGTCACCGGGCGGTGGAAGCGGGCGGCTGAGGGACCCGACGGGCCCCGGCCGCCGGTCGCGTCGCTCCGACCGCCGCGCTCAGCCGCCGGCGAGCGGGTTGGGGGTGGGCGGGGCCACCCGCGTGAGCGTGTTGCGGTCGATGTGGGCGAAGGGCTCGGTCCGCCCGGGGATGTCGAGCACCCCCTCCTCCTCGTAGGACCACGTGCCGCCTTCGTGGATGGAGACGTGCATGCGGTAGCTCAGCGTGCGGAAGTTCCGGTCGAGGAACGGGTTGGAGAGGATCCCGTACACCTCGGATCCGACGGCCGCCCGCACCTCGAACTCGGTGGCGTCGGGCTCGGCGGTGCCGCCGGCGAGGAGTACCTGTCCGCGCGGGATCCCGAGCGTCAGGGTCACGGTTCCCGAGGCCGGCTCCCACAACCAGTACCCGACCTGGTCGTGGAAGGTCTCGACCTCGCCGGGCTTGACGATGTGGGTGTGGTAGCGCAGCCCGTAGAACAGCTGGGGGCCGTTCGTCTGGCGGTCGATGGGCTGCAGCTCGTACCGCTCGTGGAACGCATTGCGCTCGGTCCCCTCGGTCACGGGATGCTCGTCGGCGCCCGCGACGCCCTCCCAGACGCCGGCCATCGGGGCGAGCGGCCCGAGGTTCGCCAGGGTGTCCGGGTCCCCGTCCGGCTCCGTGTAGATGTCGTCCCCGAAGGGGTCGTCGGCCATGGTGGATGGTCCTCCGCGCTCGGTCCTGCCCGTCTCGACCTCGATTCGCCAGGTCAGCCTAGGTGTCCTCCAACCGGCAAGGTGCGGTGCCAGGAGGATGCCCGCCGCCCGGCAAGGTGGCCGCCGCAGGGTGGGGCCGTCGCCCGAGCGGGCGGCCCGCCCGGCGCCGACGGCAGCGGACGGCAACGCACCCCGGTGCAGACGAAGGGACCACACATGAGCAGTGCAACCACCACGACGATCGTCGGGAACCTGACCCGGGACCCCGAGATCCGCTACACCCGCGACGGCCAGGCGACCACCAATCTCGGAGTCGCTGCGAACCGCAGATGGCAGAACCGGGAGACCAATGAGTGGGAGGAGTCGACCTCGTTCTTCGACGTCGTCATCTGGCGCGACCTCGCGGAAAACGCGGCACTGAGCCTCACCAAGGGCATGCGGGTCATCGTGACCGGACGGCTGGAGCAGCGCAGCTGGGAGACCGAGGAGGGCGACCGTCGGTTCAAGGTCGAGATCGTCGCCGACGAGGTCGGCCCGTCGCTGCGCTTCGCCACCGTCGACGTCCACCGGGTGGTCCGGCCGGCGGCCGAGGATGACGGCGGCATCGGTGGGGATGTGGCCGGTGCGTGAGGGGGGTGCGAGCGCGCTCCCGGTGCGTGGACCGGGTCACACCGGACGCTCGCCGGGGCCGCACCAGCGCCGTCCCGCCGCCGGTGGTGCGGCCGTGCGGTTCGGGACGGAGGTCGTGCTGACGAAGGAGGAGGTGTTCGGCGCCTGCCAGGCGCTCGCCGACGCGGGTCGTGTCCTCGTCCGGTCCGGGGGTGCGGCGGAGGCGGACACCCTGGGCTCCCTGTTCGCACTCCTGGAGGAGCGGCTCGCCACCGGATGACGGCGGGGCATCCGGGCCCTCCGCACGGATCCCCTCCCGCCGCCCCGCCTCCGCCCCGCACCTCCCCCGGCGCGCATCCGCCCCCGACTCCGGGGGGAGGAGTCGGGGGCGGATTGCGGGGTGGGGGGATCGGTGCCGCGAGCTGCGGGTGGACGGACCCGGTGTCAGGCGTCCGTCGGCTGGAATTCCAGCGCGAGCGAGTTGACGCAGTAGCGGAGGCCGGTCGGAGCCGGACCGTCGGGGAACACGTGGCCCAGGTGGCCACCACAGCGGGCGCAGGTGATCTCCGTCCGTCGCATGCCGAAGGACGAGTCGTCGTGCTCCTCGACGGTCCCGTCGTCCAGCGCCCGGGTGAAGCTCGGCCACCCGGATCCGGACTCGAACTTCGTGGACGTCGGGAACAGCTCGGCGCCGCAGCCGGCGCAGGTGAACATTCCGGTGCCCTCGACGTGGAGCAATTCGCCGGACCCTGCCGGCTCGGTGCCCTTCTGGCGTAGGACGGCATAGCGCTCGGGCGTGAGCCGGGAACGCCATTCGTCGTCGGTGAGCTCGACCTTGGCGGCCGTGGGCTCGTCGGTGGTGCTCATGGGATCTCCTCCGTCGCTCATGGGAACTCCTTCGCCGTCGATGGTCCCGACCCGACGGAGCCCGGTGTCCCCGCCGCAACCGCTCCGGCGACCCTCCGGGAACCGGGCGGACACCGAGCCACTCGGGAGCCGCTCCGTTCAAGCGGCCCGGTAGCGCATCTTCCGGACCCTGCCGATCCACCGGACCCTGCCGGGCCCGGCCGATCCGCCGGACACCGACGACCGTCACGTCGTCATCAGGCAGAACGCCCCAGGGCCCCGATGTGTTCCCGCCGGACCGGTCGGGTCCGATCCGCCGGCCCGATCCGCCGGCCCGATCCGCGTCACCTGCCGCCTCGTCCGGCCCCCGGTGGGGTCCCGAAACCCGTTTGCTAACGTCGCGTCAGATTTCGCGCCACCCCCTCCCACCAGGACGCCGCCACCATGGACCTTCGAGATCGACCCGAGGACGAGGCCTTCCGCAAGGAGGTCCAGACCTGGCTCGCCGACCACGTGGTGGGGGAGTTCGCGGCACTCGGCGGACGGGGCGGCTCCGGTGACGAGACCTACGGATTCGAGGTGCGGCTCGAGTGGGAGCGGGTCCTGGCCGCCGGCGGTTGGACGTGCCTCGGCTGGCCGGTCGAGTTCGGTGGGCGGGGGGCGTCCATCGCCCACCAGGTGATCTTCAACGAGGAGTACGTCAAGGCCAAGGCGCCGGGCCGGGTCAGTATCCTCGGCGAGGGACTGCTCGGTCCGACGCTGATCCAGTACGGCACCAAGGCGCAGCAGGACCGGTTCCTGCCGCGCATCGTGGACGGGACCGAGCTGTGGTGCCAGGGCTACTCGGAGCCCAACGCCGGCAGCGACCTCGCCAACGTGGCCACCCGCGCCGAATTGGACGGCGACGAGTGGGTCCTCACCGGTCAGAAGGTGTGGACGTCGCTCGCCCACCAGTCCGACTGGTGCTTCGTGGTGTGCCGCACCGAGCCCGGGTCCCGCCGGCACAAGGGGCTGTCCTACCTCCTCGTGCCGATGGACCAGCCCGGAGTGGAGATCCGTCCCATCACCCAGCTGACCCGGACCTCGGAGTTCAACGAGGTCTTCTTCGACGGCGCCCGGACGGCGAAGGACCTGGTGGTGGGCGAGCCGGGGGAGGGGTGGCGCGTGGCGCTGGCCACCCTGGGCTACGAACGGGGCGTGGGCCTCCTCGGCCACCAGCTCTCGTTCCGTCGCGAACTCGACCACGTGATCGCCGCCGCGCACGCCAACGGCCGCGCCGAAGACCCCGTGATCCGCCAGCGGCTGGCACGCTCCTACGTCGAGCTCGAGGTCCTGCGCTACAACACGCTGCGCAGCCTGTCCGGCTACGACGGCCCGGTGGCGCCTCCCGAGGCGTCGATCATCAAGCTGTACTGGGCGACGTGGCACCAGCAGCTCGGCGAGCTGGCCATGGAGGTCCGCGGTCCGGCCGGGCTCGTCGCCGAGGAGGCACCCTACGAACTCGACGAGTTCCAGCGGACCTTCCTCTTCAGCAGGTCCGAGACCATCTACGGCGGCTCCAACGAGATCCAGAGGAACATCATCGGCGAGCGGGTCCTCGGACTGCCGCCCGAGCCCAAAGGGGACCTGCGATGACCGACACCACCACCGGCGCACCCCGGGCGCCGGAGCCCCCCGAGGGCCACGGTCTGCTGACGGGCAGGATCGTGGTGGTGACGGCCGCCGCGGGCACCGGGATCGGCTTCGCCACCGCCAGGCGCTGCATCGAGGAGGGCGCCACGGTGGTGGTATCCGACGCGCACGAACGTCGCCTCGGCGAGGCGGCCGACGCCCTCGCGGCCCTGCCCGGGTCCGACGGGGTCCGGCCCCTCGCCGTTCCCTGTGACGTGACCGACGAGACCCAGGTGCAGAGGCTCTACGACACCGCCGTCGCCCAGCACGGTCGGTTCGACGTGGCGGTCAACAACGCCGGCCTCGGTGGCCAGGTCGAGGTGGTCGACATGACCGACGACCAGTGGGACCTGGTGCTCGACGTCACGCTGACCGGCACCTTCCGGTGCACCCGGGCCGCCCTCCGCCACTTCTACGGACGGGGCGGGGGCGGGGTCATCGTCAACAACGCCTCGGTGCTCGGATGGCGCGCCCAGGCCGGCCAGTCGCACTACGCGGCGGCCAAGGCGGGGGTGATGGCCCTGACCCGGTGCACCGCCGTCGAGGCGGCGCCCCACGGGGTGCGGATCAACGCCGTGTCGCCGAGCCTGGCCGTGCACCCCTTCCTCAACCGGGTGATGGCTGACGAGGACCTCGCCGAGCTCAGCCGACGCGAGGTCTTCGGCCGCGGCGCGGAGGTCTGGGAGGTGGCCAACGTGATCGCCTTCCTGGCCAGCGACTACGCCACGTACATGACCGGCGAGGTCGTGTCGGTGAGCAGCCAGCACCCCTGACCCTCCCGGACGTCGGCCGGAGGGCCGTCCCGGCGGGACACGCACGTGACCGGCGTGCACCGGAGCGGCGCGGACCGGCGCGGGATGCCCACGACCGGGATGCCCACGACCGGGACGGGCACCCCAGAGGTCTTGCACTACCCTGACGGCGTGTCAGATGTGACGGATCCCCGAGGGGACCTGGAATGGGGGACGCTGCCCGGCCTGGTCCAGGACGCCGCCGCCCGATTCGGCGAGGCCGAGGCCGTGGTGGACCTCCACGGCCCCGGCGGAACCACGACCCGCTGGTCGTTCGACCGGCTGGCCGAGGAGGTCGCCACCGCCACCCGGGCTGTCGTCGCCCACGGGATCGAACCCGGCGATCGCGTGGCCGTGTGGGCCCCCAACTGTGCCGAGTGGGTCGTCGCCGCGCTGGGCGCAGTGGGTGCGGCGGCGGTCCTGGTGCCGCTCAACACCCGCTACAAGGGGGCCGAGGCCGCCTACATCCTGCGGGCGTCGGGTGCCCGGGTCCTCTTTACCGTGCAGGGGTTCCTCGGCACGGACTACCCGGCGATGCTCGACGAGGCGATCGCCGCGGGCGAGACGGTGCCCGCGCTCGAGAAGGTCGTCGTCCTGCGGACCGACGACACCGGGACGCCGCCGTCCGGTGACCGGCTGGTGGCATGGGAGGACTTCCTGGCCGCCGCCGACCGGTGCGAGCCCGAGGTGGCGGCGGGCCGGACGGCCGCCATCGGGCCGGACGACCTCTCGGACCTGGTCTTCACCTCGGGTACCACGGGTCACCCCAAGGGGGCGATGACCACCCACGGCCAGACGCTGCGCACCTTCGCCACCTGGTCCGAGGTCGTGGGCCTGAGGGCAGGCGACCGCTACCTGATCGTCAATCCGTTCTTCCACACCTTCGGCTACAAGGCGGGGATCCTGGCGTGTCTGATGGCCGGGGCCACGATGGTCCCGGAGCCGGTGTTCGACGTCGATGTCGTGCTGGACCGGATCGGCGACGAACGGATCTCGGTGCTGCCGGGCCCTCCCACGATCTTCCAGTCGATCCTCGACCATCCGCGCCGCGCCGGCGTCGACCTGTCGTCCTTGCGGCTCGTCGTGACCGGTGCCGCGGTCGTGCCCGTGGACCTCGTCGAGGCGCTCTGGTCCGACCTCGGCGTCGAGACGGTCCTCACCGCCTACGGCCTCACCGAGGCCACCGGCACGGTCACGATGTGCCGGCGGGGCGACTCGGCGAAGGTCATCTCGGCGACCAGTG
>Ga0307374_10010027_pt1 | contig 13830 bp, 17 predicted proteins | sample OX3MG_FD_202532 | JGI IMG/M metagenome (GOLD analysis project Ga0307374, IMG submission 202532) | Soil microbial communities from Risofladan, Vaasa, Finland - OX-3 | ecosystem: Environmental > Terrestrial > Soil > Coastal area > Acid sulfate soil | place: Finland: Risofladan, Vaasa | collected... | reverse complement strand
CCTTCCACCTGTAAACGAACCAACCTCTTTTTAGATCTCTGACCCTGATGCCAGAAATAAGCGATCTTCCAAACAGGTCATATAGCGCTTTTCTTACAGAATTTATTTTGAGACCTGTAGCGCTCGCAATTTCTTCATCCGTAGCATTTTCATTGTTTAGCAGCGCCCGAGCGACCTTCACGTAATCCTCGCCGCCGAGTAGGCTTGCGATCTTTACAAAAGAATCTTCGTATTCAATTTTCATTTATCGTTTCTACCTTTTTCCCTCTTGAACTAGGTTCAATTCTCATTTTCGCTTTGACAAATGTACTATAGAGCTCTTCTCCCATAAAAAGCCTATCAAGGAATACAGCTAGAGCAGCCACTTCGCTATGGGGCTGGCTCCCGACTGCGACATTATAGTTCGCAATATTGTAAATTTCGCGTGGAACTTTTTCTGCGCCCACCACCACAAGCAGGTTTTTGGTCTTGCTCTTTGTGGTTTTATCCCGTATTTTTGGAAGTGAGTCGTCAAGCAATTCTCCATACATCGTTAAGTGAACAATTGTTCCATTCCAATTTCGAACGAATTCTCTCCAGTTCCTGCAATATCTAACAACAAAATCCCCGCCCCAACGTTTGCTGACCCGGCTTATCGAGTCGATCGTGTGGTCATCGGCACCAGTCAGGACTAGCTCCCTTGCACCGAAAGATCGTGAAACCAAACCGATGTGAGTGCTCATGCGCTCATCCCGGACGAGCCTGTGCCCCAGCCGAAGCACCGTTACGTCATAGGGAAGTTTGGCGCGAGTCGAACGCTGTTTCATCTTAAATTTCGTTTTCAATACTCATTGAGTGTCCGACGACATTTCGTCCTCTATCGGAACAAAGAGATGGATTTTCAAGAAATGCTCTAATTTTCTCGCGAGAAGATCGTCTGGTTTCATAGAGCCCACCTCCAAGTGGCCAATCATGGAAGGTTTCTCGTTGATTTTTCTTCCGAGTTCCTCCTGAGTAATTCCCAAGCTTTCTCGCGCGCTCTTGATCGTCGTGTTGAAATCCTCCCTAAGCATCATCTCTTCTGAGTCGTAGGAGAATCCTGGAGAAGGCGGTGGGGGATTATTCCTTGAAGTTTGTCTGGATGCATTACCACCGCCAAAAGCATGAGCGCTCCTTGTCGCAACCGGCTTTGGAACTCGCGCCGGAGTCCCTAGCTTTGAACAGTTGTTGCAGACTCTGAACACTCCTCCGTCGATGTTTACAACCTGAACCTCATCACGGATCGAGTTGCCACACAATTCACAATTCAAAAAGTATCTTCACGAAATGTCGAAGACACGCATTTATGTGCTTTGTCAGATTGAGATGGTTCGAGTCGCTACAAAATCATGCCAAGATCAGTTGTAAAGAGCGCAAGCACATTTGCAAAAAAAAGAGATGAATTCAGCAAATCGAAACTGACGATGACGCTAGACTACATATTTGGGAAGAACACGTCTCCCGCATTGAAGTACTCCGATCTTGAATTCAAGTACTCGCGTAGGACCGGACGATTGAAGTACGTCCTCGCAAAAGGCACAAAGAGCGTGCTTTTCTCCTTCCGCCCTAATGGGAGTATCGCACCAACCATGCAGGGATTCGCAATGCTGCTTTCAAATCATAAATTGGTGAAATCAAAAACTCGCCCAAAATGGTCGGTCACAGTCATCGATGGAGTGTCTGAAGTTGTTTCGGGAGGAAAGACTGTATTCTGTAAGCATGTTGTAGCTTGCAGTGATAGTCTTCGCGCAGGGCAGGATGTCGCTATCCTAAATGAAAAAGGTGATCTCCTCGCAACTGGTAGAACCATCATTGCAGGTCCATTGATGAAACAATTTAAGAGGGGTGCTGCCGTGAAGGTCAGAGAAGGGGTCCAGAAAATTGCCTCAGATGAATCTTGACAACCGTCAGACGCGCCGCATGCTGGAGCGAATGGGAGTCAGCATGGAACAGATAGATGGAGTGGAAGAGGTCATAATTCGTACTTCTGACAAAGATCTTGTGGTCAAGAACGCAAATGTTTCTGAGATGAAGATGAAGGGATCTAGAATGTTTCAGGTGATCGGAGATGACGTCGAAGAAAGATTGCGCGAGAAGCCAAAATACACGCGCGAAGATGTGCTTCTAGTCGCCCAGCAGGCAAACGTGCCAGAGGCAAAGGCCGAGCAAGCCCTAAAAGATACCGATGGCGATCTCGCTCAAGCGATACTCCGGCTATCCTGATATTTCTGTAGTAACTCGGGCTAAGCCAACACTAGTTTTCCCGAAGCGACAATCTCTTTTCCATCAACTGAAACACTTGCCCGTTGCAAGATTGCATTTAATCTTGACGTGACGCTGAGGCCAATAGCGCCATTCACAAAACGGTCGATTCCATAGCCCAGCTTTGCCGAGGGATTCATACCAACAGAGAGTGCCGCAAGCTTGCGAGCGTCTTCGCTGATACTTTGTACAGTCTTGTCCAGTACCTTCTTTGATGATTTGCTCTCCCATTTTGTTAGCTTGCCAGATTCAAACTGTAGCGTTCCATCTTTGACTATTCCGAAGGATGTCGCAGCCCAAAATCCTTTGACCATCCCGGTAACGGAAGAAGATTCAACCCTCTTGGAGATCAACCCCGGTGGCAAATAGATCATGTTGTTGCCAGAAGAAATATCCGCATCGTCTACGATCCCATCTTCGACCTCGGCATCTCCTTGCAACCTAAACTCCAGTTTCGAACCGTTCGAAGAGCTAACGGTGCAGGTAGCTCCGTCTCGCAAGTACTGAACAATTTGCTGTCCAGACCTGCTAATAGAAGAAAAGTCTGGTTCAATGATAGCTTTCAGCTGGTGCTCAATAATTTTGTCCGGCGCCTTGCCCAGAACTTTTGACATATCCTTCCCAGCGTATCCGAAGGTCAATCTTACGCCCCGGAGCTTTGCTTTTTCTGCAGCTTCATACCATGAAGTGTTGTATGCAATAGACGAGCTTCTTTCTTCGCCAGTGAGTCCCGTGTAGTATGATGATAAAGGTGGGCCTGGGATGAACACATACGCATCTGATCCTGACAGCAATGCATATTCGTGCCTCCCCATCTTGCCAGAGACTTCTTTGTCCATTGTTTTTACTCCGTAGACGTAGGCCTCTTGGTCTTCAAACAACACCAATGGTATAGCTCCAATTTGTCTGGATTCCATGGCTACTTTCTGCGCGAATGTTTGGCCATTGTTCCATGTTTCGATCGTGATCGATTCTCCTTTTTTCAGGCGTATTGATTCTGTCAGAATCTTCGAGGCAACCTTCGAATACAACTTTGTCAAACTGTCAGAGGTTCTAGAACTTTTGGGCATTCTATCAACGAGGAAATCCATTCTTGAGTATTAGAATTTATGCACTGTCCCGAGGCGCATTCGCCGCTTCATATCTTCTTCAATGATGTTTCATTCGTCATAGCCCAAAATCGCCCAGCTTGTCTACGAACGAAATTCGTTCCGAAACCGAAATCAGTTCTTCTGAGCTATCTTCTCAGTGTCCATCAATTCTATCTCATTTACAGTGTAAATTCTTCCGCCCCTGAATGGCGTGAACATCTTTCCGTTTCCATGATAGAACTTCGAGAAGAACTCGACGTAGATCAACCTCGCTCCTTGGATGCCAGGCTCGAATAGAGCGAGAACCAAGTTGAACATCTGCCCAAAGATGAGAATTATTACTCCGACTATTGCTAGGGCGATTCCGCTAGCTAAATCTCCCAAGAAAATCGTATCAATGACTGCCGCAAGCTCGACGGAAGCAAGAAGTATTCCGAGGAGCCTCGTGTAAGACAGGATGTGGCTAATGATTGAGGGAAGCTCGATTAGTGTTTGTGGACCTTCGCCGTAAGCTATCAAACCGAGCCCCGCAACAAGCATTCCGATGTATAGACCCGCTATTGGATTCGCCGTAGGACTAACAGTCCCATGATGCAGTACGGTTAGACCGATCAAAGAAATTCCCCAGGCTACGAGGAGCCAGCCGAGTTTTCCGAATATGTGTTTCTTCTCAGCCATCCAATAGCTGTTGATCATGCCCAGTACTAGACCGAAAGATACCTCGAACAATCCCACGTACCCAGTGAAGAGCAGCAAATCCTTCAGCCCGCGTGTTGATGATGGGTCAAGAAATGCACCGCCAGATGGTAGTCCAAGATTGAGGTTCGAATTGAGATATGTGAATAAGTACTGGTTGAGATGGAAACCGAAATATTCGTTGAAGGCAAATCCGAATATCACACCTATCACCGCCCCAGGCATCATTGCCATCGCGAGTTTCTGGAACTGAATCGGCTTGAAGATGTTCCTGGCAAAAGATCTTAACTTCTTCGGTATGATCGTCTTCTTCCGCGGATTTTGTCTTACTCTATTGAGTATCCAGTAAGAGATGCCGATGATAGCCAGCCCGTAGCCGACGTCTCCAAGCATGAGTCCGAAAAATATTGGGAATGTGAAAGCGAAAATCAGAGTTGGATCAAACTCGCCGGACTGTGGCAATGTATAGAATCTGATGAATGACTCAAAGTATCGGAATCTCTTCGGGTTCTCGAGAAGTGTTGGCGGTTTCTCATTGCTTTCAAGTTCAAATAGTGTCGCAGTCTTCGCATGCTTTCCAAGTACTTCCTTTAGTGAGGGAAGCTTGTGTTCAGGTACCCAGCCCTCTAAGACAAAAGTATTGTCAGTAAAACCGAAATTGTTTATGACTTCGAGTTTCCTCGCTTCTATTGCGAGCTGCTCTTCCAGCGAAGCGAGGCTGGAATAATTCTTCTCGGATATTCCGCGGAGTTTTGCTTCGATATCCCTCATCTCCGACTCTGCTCCTTCCTTCTCTTGCTTCAGTTTTGCCAGAACTTCGGACGGCCTTCCCTTGAGTTTTGGAATTCTTTGCAGGCGCAGGTTAGCCTTTTGAATGATTGATCCGAATTTTTCGAGCTCGAGTGTTGGGACTACAACTACCAGGTTCACTGGATCTTTTCCGGAAGAATAGATCATGAGATTTGGTATAGAGGTGAGACTATTTTGGAGATCTTGATACGCGGTGAGAGCAACGGTTCCAAAAAATGATGCCGCCGACTCGAGATCAAATATGTTAAGATCCTCGTTAATGAATTCCAGCTTCGTAACTAGATCGATCCTGTTACTCAGTTCGTCGAGATGAGTTGAAAGCTTGTTCTGCTGCTGTTTTAGCCTTGAAACATCTTCATCTATCTTGACCGAATGCGACGCGTCAAGTAATTCCATCTGGGTCCCGTATCCTCTTCTTTCCGAAACTTTCATTGGTGGAAGAGCTGTCTTCAGGGCTCTGATCCTCAGAAGCTCTTCTGAAACCTCGCGCACGTTTGTAGCATCGAGTTCCGTTCTAAGGTAGGGGAGCGCCTGCTTGGAAACTGGCTCGATCTGAACGACGCCCAAATCGTATAGAATAGTGGCAACTCGTTGCCGCTCGTCTCTAGAACCCATGACTGCGATCCTTTGCATGGTCGCAGGTTTCAGCAGCAAAACCCGATTACGCACCTTTGAATTCTGAGAGAAGCGTATCGTCGATTATCTTTTTGAATTCGGTCTTGCCCAGTTTCTTCTGGGCGACCTTTTCGGCATCCTTGACATTGGAATCGACGAGCTTTCTTGCTTCCGCTTCCGCCGTCACTCTTGCAGCTTCAACTTCTTGCGAGACATAGGCTTCCGCCTCGGTTCTTGCCCTTGCCACATCAGCGTTAGCTTCTGCTTGCGCCTTTTCGAGCTTCTCAGCAAGGGCTTTTTTCTTTTCGGCAATCGCGCGTGCGCTCTCTTCTTCTGCATCCTTTATTGTCTTCAGAGTTTGCGTGTAATCGGTTGACATTGTAATATCAGATTCTCCCAATCAGGAAAAGCGCAACCATCACTATTGCCAAAAATTTTGCGATCCTTAACGCCGTCATAGTAACATAGAACGCCTTCTGTTGCTTGTTTGCAAATCCCTTGAGGAGTGGACTGGGCCCTGGAGGTGGCTTCATCCAGTAGAAGGTGGAAACCCAGTATTTTTTCTTCTTGGGTTCTTCACTCATTCTTTTTTACATCCCTCTGGTTCATCTTCCGTTTCACAGTCTTTAGCTTCGTGAAATTCTCCCTTTCCATCTCGTCGAATCTGAATTTAATGTAGCGCGCGTTTGTCTGGAGCCTCGGAATCAGGACGTTCTCGATGGCGTTGCATCGTCTCTTGGTCTTCTCAATCTCGAATAGTAACTTCCGAAGCGCCGTCTCCTTCTCAGCCACGTCCAGGACCATCTGGTGGACATCTTGGAACGCCTTGACCGCCTGGTTTATCGAGGCCGGTATTTCCAGCAGGTACTCCTGTCCTGCCTGTCCTGAGCTTCGAGTCATGACTTCGGGTATTCGCACTCCCATGACGTTCTTGCTCTTTAGAGTGAGTTCCTGGATTTTCGGGATTCGCATAGATTCGTACTCTAGCTTCAGAGGTCCCACGAACATTTCTGACGCGTGGATTCCCTCGTAGCCGAGAACTAGTTTGGCTTGCAGTCCGCTTCGAAGACTAGCCACTTTTTTGCTAAGATTGAAGAACTCTAGAATTAGGGCAGACCTCTTCAATTTCAAGAGTTTCAAACCCTTCTTTGACATTGCGATCCTTCGGATGGTCCTCAGGTACTCCATCCTTGTTGGTCTGACGTTGATCGCAGCTGGCAATTTCAGAAACCTACTTCGTTAAGCTTCTTCTTCTGTACTTCTCGATCATTTCTGGCTTGATTCTCTTGATTTCGTTGTCTGAGAGCGGTTCGATAATGTCCCAACCGATATCCAGGGTCTGCTCAATTGTCCTGTCTTCGTTCAACCCCTGTTTTACAAAGTTCTTTTCGAAACTCTGCGCAATCTTTAGGAACTTTCTGTCGGTCTCGCTGAGCGCTTCTTCGCCCACAATCGCTGACAGCGCCCTCACGTCCTTTCCCTGCGCGTAAGAAGCGTAAAGCTGATCTGCCATTCCCCTGTGATCTTCCCTGGTTCTTTTTGGACCGATTCCCTGATTCATGAGCCTTGAGAGGCTTTCAAGGACATCGATAGGTGGGTAAATTCCCGCTCTGTCGAGGTCTCTAGAAACGTAGATCTGTCCCTCGGTAATGTATCCTGTAAGATCTGGAATCGGGTGAGTCTTGTCGTCTGCAGGCATCGTGAGGATCGGGATTTGTGTAATTGATCCTTTCCTTCCCTTGATCTTGCCAGCCCTTTCATAGATCGTCGCGAGGTCAGTGTAAGTGTAACCCGGATATCCTCTTCTTCCCGGCACTTCATCTCGCGCCGCAGAGATTTCTCTCAGAGCTTCGCAGTAATTTGTCATGTCGGTCAGGATGACCAGCACGTGCGATTCCTTCTCGTAAGCAAGATACTCAGCGGTTGTTAGGGCAAGCCTTGGTGTGAGGATTCTTTCCATCGAAGGATCGGATGACAGGTTGAGGAAAAGCACAGTTCTTTCCAGAGCTCCAGTTTCCTCGAACTGCCTGATGAAAAAGTTCGCTTCTTCGCTGGTGATGCCCATCGCCGCAAAGACCACCGAAAAGTTCTCCGAAGCATTCAGCACCTTTGCCTGTCTTGCGATCTGGGCCGCGAGAACGTTGTGCGGCAAGCCTGAACCTGAAAAGAGCGGGAGTTTCTGCCCCCTGACTAGCGTGTTCATTCCGTCGATGGTCGAGATTCCAGTCTGAATGAATTCCGAAGGCTCTTCTCTGCTGTACGGGTTGATTCCAGAACCGACAATTTCGACCTTGGTCTTTGAGACTATGCTCGGTCCGTTGTCCCTCGGATTTCCGAGGCCGTCGAACACCCTTCCAAGCATCTCATCTGAAACTGAAATCCTTGCGGTTTCTCCCAGAAATCTAACCGACGTTCCGCTAGTGGACAATCCCAATGTTGAGCCGAAGACCTGAACTATCGCCATGCCTGCGCGTGAATCAAGCACTTGGCCTCGCAATCTCTCGCCCAGCGCATTCGTGATCTCCACCATTTCTCCGTATGCCGCGTTCTCGACCTTTTCGACGAAAAGGAGAGGCCCCGCTACTTGCGAAATTGTCTTGTATGAAACAGGCTGTTGCATCAGACTGTCACTCCTCTGATCAGTTCTACGAATTCTCTTTCCATGTCTGTATCTATCTCTTTGATGAATGCTTCTGTTTGATCTTCAGGAGTCCACTTGATCTTCGCGATCTTGGACTTTACTCCGAGGTTTGTGATCGACGCAGCTTGCGCCCCCGACTTGATTGCATCTGCTTCCCTCTTTCCGAATTCGAGTATCGTCTTCATCATAAGGTACTGCTTTCTGATTGAGGCGTACGTGTCTACGGGATCGTACGCGCTCTGCTGTAGATAATCTTCTCTAATCATCTTCGCCACATCCATCACACCCTTTTCGGATTCAGGTAGCGCGTCGTAGCCCACCAGTTGGACAATATCTTGAAGCTCTGCTTCCTTTTGCAGGATTTCAAGAGCTTCAATCCTCATGTTTGGAAAGTCCTTTGCAACCTTGGTCTCGTACCAATTCTTCAGATCTGCAGTGTATAGCGAATAGCTCGTGAGCCAGTTAATCGATGGGAAGTGTCTTCTCGCTGCCAAGCTTGCATCTAGCGCCCAGAAGACCCTCGTGACACGCAGAGTGTTTTGAGATACCGGTTCGGAGAAATCTCCACCAGGCGGCGAAACTGCGCCCACCACTGTAACTGAGCCAATTCTTTGCTCAGGAGATGACGCAACCACCTTGCCCGCCCTTTCATAGAATTCGGCTAGCCTGCTTCCTAGGTAAGCTGGATATCCTTCCTCTCCTGGCATTTCTTCCAACCTTCCGGAGATTTCCCTCAGAGCCTCAGCCCACCTAGACGTGCTGTCAGCCATTAGGGCAACGTCGTAACCCATGTCCCTGTAATATTCCGCAATTGTGATTCCGGTGTAGATGCTCGCTTCCCTCGCGGCGACCGGCATGTTTGAAGTATTTGCAACAAGGATCGTCCTTTCCATCAGCGGTCTCTTGGAAATTGGGTCTTCCAATTCTGGGAAAGTAGCCAAGACTTCGGTCATCTCGTTGCCCCTTTCTCCGCAACCCACGTAGACGATGATCTTGCTATCGCTCCACTTTGCTAGTTGTTGCTGACTCACAGTTTTTCCCGAGCCGAAGGGGCCAGGAATCGCAGCAGTTCCTCCTTTTGCTACGGGGAAGAATGTATCGAAGACCCTTTGCCCCGTCAAAAGTGGAGTATCCGGCGGTAGCTTCTTGGCAATTGGTCTTGGAATTCTGACCTTCCACTTGCTCGCCAGGAAAATGTCCACGTCTCCGTTCGGAGTCTTGATCGCCCCAATTGCATCTCTGATAGTGAACTTGCCGGCTTTGATTTCTTTGAGTTCGCCGCTTATGCCAGGAGGAACCATTATCTTGTGCGAGACCAGCGCGGTTTCCTGCACGCTTCCAATTATCTCTCCTGTAACGACTTTGTCTCCCTTTTTCTTGGAAGGCACAAATTCCCAGAGCTTCTTTTCATCCAGCGCCGGTATGATCAAACCTCGGCTGATGAAATCGCCGCTCTGCTGCCTTAGGATGTTAAGAGGCCTCTGGATTCCATCATAAATAGAAGTGAGCAGTCCCGGACCCAGCTCGACTGAAAGGGCTTGACCCGTGTTCACGACCTTGTCTCCCGGTCTGACGCCCGTGGTATCTTCGTAGATCTGGATGGTTGCCGTGTCGCCCTGAAGCCTGATGACCTCTCCTACTAGACCCAGCTCTCCCACTCTTACGACGTCGAACATCTTCGCCGCTTCGAGTCCTTGCGAAGTGACTACCGGTCCACTGACCCTGATTATTTTTCCTTCTTTCATCACGCATTCACCTTCAAATCTACGCCAAGTACTCTTTTCGCGAGTATGGAAAGCGATTCCTCTTCTTCTTGGGAACCGATCGATGGCATGAAAACAACCAGCGGGATAATGGAAGATTCCAGTTTATCCTTGGAAGCTCCAGAGAGAACCTTTCTCACTTCGCTACCCACAATTATCAAACCATACTTGTTCGAATTGTAAAGATCCATTAGCACTTTTTGAGAGTCATCTTTCCCCGTGATGAAAGCATCTTCCACGCCGAGCAATCTGTAACCCACAACGAGCTCCCTGTCTCCAACGACTGCTATCTTTCCGCTCTGCGCTGTTTGTCTTCCACTCAATTGGGGTCACTGACTCAGAATTATTGACCTTATGTAGTCTTCGGTCATTCCGTACTGTTTTGCGTAAGTAATCCTCCTGATGTTCTGTCTTTCAAATTCTGCCTGGAACACGAAAGAAAATACCGAGGTAAGAGAAATTGCAAGGCTACGAAATTTCGACAAGTACTTGGAGACTATCAATCTGTCCAGCGCAACCTCGAACTCTGTCAGGTTACCTGTCTGAGAGTATTTTTCAACTGCCGCCGAGAGGTCAAACCAGTTCTCAAATCGCTTCACAACATCTCCAAGGTCAGGCGTTGAGTACGCTTCCAGGAGGCTCTGTTTGTCAATCAATCCGCCTTCGATCAGATGCTTTGCAAAAACATCTCGCTCTATTTTCGATTCTTTCGACTTTAGCAGATTCAGGATGTTTTTCTTCGAGATATCGGCTCGGATGTATTCCCTGAGAACTCCTTCGTCTCCCTGCAAGAATCGCAGTTCCGAAAGCAATTTCGAATAGTAATAATTCTGAAGAGCGCTTGAAAATACACCCAGGTCTCCGGTCTTTCTGAAGTCACTCAACTGTTGCAATAACACGGCGCCATAACCGAATTTCACCAGATAATTTATCACCGCTTCGACATCTGGTTGCTGGAGAATGATGTGTAGTTCGCTCATCGGTATGACTGTCAGAGAGATGCTCACTGGAAGATTTCTCGACGAGACTAGGTAAGATTCTGTTTGTTCGAGAGTCCTGCCCAGGCTTTTTGCCGCAATGATGAGTTCGATGTTTTCAATATCCCATTTTGAGAGGTACGCGACGAGCGCATTTTTTCCAAATACCGGACAAGCCTGAAGGGCAGTCCGGTTTACACCGATGAGGTGCCTATTTACCGCAATTTCAATCAGCTCTGGTGGCTTGTGGATTGAAGCCTCTGCCTCGATGTCTGGTCCATACCAAGTTGATTCCAGTTTCTGTGCGATCTCTTGGACGCTCTTCGCGCGTGTGAGCTCGAGCAATTGTTCTTTTGTCAGAAAATTAAGCGACTGGACTTTTAACGTGCCGAAGCTAGCGGCATAGGAGGATTGCACTCCAGATCACTCGCCGCCGAGTATTGATCCACGGACTTCCTCTTCGCGACCACGTAGAATTTCATCGAATGTAAGATCAAGTTCGAGTGTCCCATCTTTTCTCTCTGCCTTGAAGCCGGCGATCGCATTCAGATTGGAGGAAGCGATTTCGACTCCCGCTTTTTTTAGAGCTGCAGCATCTGCCTGCCTGCAAATCACTTTAATTTCTCCCCCCAGTCTCTTCGAGGCATACTTTACCATCTTCGGGAGCAGATCTTGATAATCTTTCGAGGCCGCCCATTCCGCAAGTGTTTGTCTTAGCGCGTCCAGATTACTCTCAAGCATCTTTTCTGTTGCATCAAAAATCATCTTCTTTGCCTGAAGTTTTGCCGCGCCGTCGATCCTGATCTTCTCTCTTTGAGTGAGTTCCTGGGCTTGTCTTTTCGCGGTTTCTTGAATCCTCTGCTTCTCTTGTTCTGCGCGTTTTTTCACGTCGTCAATTTTAGCAGCGTATTCTGAGTCGATAGAGTCGAGAGCTTTTTTCCTTTTATCCTCTACCTCTCGAAGTAGAGTCTCTGCCGCCACCGCGTACTAACCTTCGTTTAGAGAATGTTGAGTAGTAGGATTATACCTAAGACGAAGCCGATGATCCAGAGAGTTTCTGGAATCACGAAGAAGAACAGAACCTGTCCGAATTTTTCTGGTTTCTCGGCGATGATGCCCATACCAGCGGCACCGATTCCCTGCTGTGCCACGCCCGTTCCAATTAAACCACCAGCCATGACTATCGCAGCTGCGATTGAAAGTTCTGGACTGACTGCTACCATTTTATAAAAAAACTCCGCTCGCAATTTGTTGAGAATACGTTATTTAAGGGTATTCGTGAAAATCGGATTTCACAAGAATATTCAGATCAAGGTTTCATTCTTGCGAAAGTTCGAAATAATTTCCCTTCGAAAACAAGGTGGTTTAGTCATGAAAACAATCGAAACGTCGTCAATGTTTCCTTGCGACTATTGCAGGTTCAAAAAATAGTTTAGAGCAATATGCCAAACGAGATTATTGATCTTGCTCTCCCTTGATTCATGCACTTTAAATTTGAGATAATTTCGCAATAAACTAGATATATCGTTCCTTATCCTGTTAGTTTCTGTCGCGGTTGTCGTCCAGTCATCATCGAACTAGATGGGAAAACCTGGTCTAGGACGTCAGCCCTCCAAGCTGAGAACCCGGGTTCAAATCCCGGCGACCGCACCTTATCTCTCAGAACATTTTTGATTCTGTCAGTTCCATCGGGTGATTTTTACATAGTTTTCCCGCGTGACAATCTTCAGGTAATGAAACTATTTTCTGAGATCGTCAAGATGCTGTTTTCCACGGAATGAAAGTCTGAATTTGTCTCCAAATCTTTGAACATGTCCATCGGTTACTAGATGGGCGAGCGCCGAACTACATTCTAGTTTGGAAATCTTTGATAATATGCTAAGTTCTGGAATAGAAACGTCATGCTGAAGCTCCAGGATGTTCAAGATTGTAAGCTTGGAATCAATGGGCAAGACTGATTTCACTTCGAGAAAAACGCTTTGTAATTTGTCACGTGCCGATAGGGGCGCCGTTTTATAATTTTTTCGTTGAAACAGTCTTTTCCAAAAGGATCAGCCATCTATTGCTTTCATTGATTCCAGGTCTTTGATCTGTGGTTTGACCTTCTAATGCCTCACGCATTTGCAAAGTTATTGTGAATTCTCTCGCCCTCGGCAATTTTGAATGCGTAATGACAGCGAATTTCACATTTCGCGTGGCATTTTATCAATGCAGTCGTAGCAAACGATCCTTCCTTCAATTTTCGTGCTTCTGTTTTGTGGTACTATGTTCTCACAATACTCGCACTTTACAGTTTTTGAATCGCTCAAGAAATCCGCCAGCTAATTGACCAAATTGGCAAATATATAGAATCGCTTTTCTCTTTATCTTAGGTGGTGAAGAAAAAGAAAAAAAGTGTGATAGGTTCTTTCAATTCTTAAATAATTGTCATAGCACCAAATACGCATATGCCATTTTGTTCCAAGTGCGGCGCTACATTGGACCCAAGCGTGCAGTTCTGCCCTATTTGTGGAGCCCCAGTCGGCCAACTCACCGAAGCATCGCCGCCTGCTCCAAATTATTATTCGAGAGCGTCAATGTCCGTTCAAAGACCAGCAGGCATTACAATTCTCGCTGCCCTCGCTGGGCTGGGCGCGCTCGCCACGCTTGCCTTCGGGCTAGTGTTTACGATATTCGGTTTCGGGCTAATATTCGTAGCAATCGGTCTTTTGGAATTCGGAGTCGCGTACGGTTTCTGGGGTGGAGCTTCGTGGGCCTGGTGGCTGGGAATGATCGTAGCTGTACTCAACATTCTTTCGATAGTTACCTTTAACGTGGTAGGTCTGATCATTGGAGTACTAATTCTGTACTACCTTACTAGGCCGCACGTAAAGGCGTGGTTCAGGAAAGCGTGATGTAAATCTTCTAAACGTTAATCCAGTTTTGACCTGGCTTTCTCTTCTCTTGATAGCGTTTTA
>Ga0307374_10010026_pt1 | contig 13830 bp, 12 predicted proteins | sample OX3MG_FD_202532 | JGI IMG/M metagenome (GOLD analysis project Ga0307374, IMG submission 202532) | Soil microbial communities from Risofladan, Vaasa, Finland - OX-3 | ecosystem: Environmental > Terrestrial > Soil > Coastal area > Acid sulfate soil | place: Finland: Risofladan, Vaasa | collected... | reverse complement strand
CACCAAGGCCCTGCGCGGCGAGGAGGCTGCCGGGCGGTGGGAGCTGTTCCTCGCCGGGCAGACCACCGCGCGCCGGGCGGCCGCGAACGCCCTCGCCGGGCTCGGCGCCGGGGTGCTGGCGATGTACATGCTGACCGCGCTGCTCACGGCCCTGGTCGGGGCCCGCCCCAACGTGGCGATCAGCGTGGGCGCGAGCCTGTTCTTCGCCCTCGCGGTCGTGGCCGGCGCGGCCGTGTTCGCCGCCGTCGGCGCACTGGCCAGCGAGCTGATGCCCACCCGCTCCCGCGCCGCGGGCGTGTCCGCCGCCGTGTTCGGGGCGGCCTTCATGCTGCGGGCGCTCGGCGATGCCACCACCAGCGCCCACTGGCTGGTCTACCTCAGCCCGCTCGGCTGGGTGGAGCAGCTGCACCCGCTGACCGACGCGCAGCCGCTCTGGCTGCTGCCGCTGGCGGGCCTGGTCGCGCTGTGCGCCGTGGCGACGGTGCTGCTGGCCGACCGGGACCTGTCCGCCAGCGTGCTCGCGGACAAAGACTCCGCGGCGCCCCGGACCGCCCTGCTCGGCTCGCCGGTGCTGTTCGCGCTGCGCCTGTCCTGGGCCGCCATCGCCAGCTGGCTGACGGCGACGGTGGTCGCGGCCCTGCTCTACGGCTCGCTGGCGAAGTCGACAGGGCAGGCCTTCGCCTCATCGGGCATGCTGCGGAAGTTCAGCGGCAACCTGACCCATGTGGCGCTGCGGCAGCTGCAGCTGGCCGGGACGCGCGTCTTCGCCGGCATCGTCTTCCTCATCCTGATGACGCTGATCATGGCGTATGTGGCCAGCGCCATGGGCAGGTTGCGCGAGGACGAAGCCGAGGGGTACGTGGACAACCTGGTCGTGCGCAGCGTCAGCCGCCAGCGCTGGCTGGCTGGGCGGGCAGGCCTGATCCTGGCTGTCCTGCTGACGGCCGGCGCGGCGGGCGGGATCGCCTTCTGGGTGGCCGCGGCCAGCCAGCACGCCGGGCTGGGCTTCTCAGAACTGCTGCAGGCCGGTGTCAACAGCGCCGCACCGGCGGTCCTGCTGCTCGGCATCGGCGTGCTCACGTTCGGGTTCGCGCCCCGGCTCACCTCCATCATGTGCTGGGGGATCCTCGCCTGGGCGTTCCTGCTGGACATGCTCGGCTCCGCCATCAAGGTCAACCACTGGCTGATGGACACCTCGCTGCTCTACCACCCGGCGCTGGCGCCGGCGGTGAGCCCGGACTGGCGGGTCGCCGGAATCTACCTGGCGATCGGCTGCGCCGCCGCCGTCCTCGGCGGCTGGCGTTTCACCCAGCGCGACCTCCAGAGCGGCTGAGCGGGACTGCCCGACCGCTCGCCGGGGACCATTCCTGGATGCACATTGTCATGTCTCAGACGGCTGCCAGCAGCAGACTCCTGTGCTGGGCGTTCTAGCATCAAGGTATGGCCGCGCTAGGTGATCTTGACCGGGCAAGGGTCGGCGAGCTGCACGCCCAGGAGCTGGCCCGCTTCCGGGCGGAGCGGCCCCGCTCGCTCGCCATGATCGCCCGTGCGCGGGCACACATGCCCAACGGCACGCCGATGGCCTGGATGGCGTCGGACAACGACCAGCCGGTCTACATCGACCATGGCGAAGGCCCGGGCTTCACCGACATCGACGGGTTCACCTACCTGGACTTCAACGCCTCCGACATGGCGATGTTCTGCGGGCACGCGAACCCGGCGATCGTCGCCGCGGTCCAGGCACAGGCGGCACGGTCCACCCAGTTCCTGCTGCCGACGCAGGACTCGGTCGAGGTGGCCGAGGAACTCGCCCGCCGGTACCAGCTGCCGCAATGGCAGTTCACGCTGTCGGCCACCCAGGCCAACACCGAGGCCATCAGGCTGGCCCGGGCCGTCACCGGCCGCGACGTGATCGTGCTGTTCCAGGGCCACTACCACGGCCACTTCGAGGAGGCCCTGGTCGATCTGGCAGACGGGCAGGCCAGCGTGGTGCAGCGCGGCCTGTCCAAGGGGGTCACCGGCCGGGTGCGGATCGCCCAGTTCAACGACGCTGACACCGTGCGCCAGGCACCCGAGCCGGCCGATGTCGCCCTGGTGCTGACCGAGCCGGCCATGACGAACGGCATCCACCTGCTGCTGCCCGAGACCGGCTGGCATGCGGCGCTGCGGGAGCTGACCCGCCAGCACGGCGCGCTGCTGGCCATCGACGAGACCCACACCCACGTCGTGGGGCCCGGCGGGGCAACCGGGATGTGGCAGCTGGAGCCCGACATGGTGACGATCGGCAAGGCGGTCGCGGGCGGCCTGCCGATGGGCGCCTACGGGGTCACCGCCGGGCTGGGCGAGCAGCTGGACGCGGCCCGCAACGTCGCGACCGGGGGCACCCTGTTCGGCAACCCGCTGTCGGCCGCGGCAGCCAGGGCGGCGCTCACGCAGGTGCTGGTGCCGGACGCGTACGCGCACACCACCGCGCTCGGCGGCGAGCTCGCCGACGGGATCGGGCAGGCGATCAGCTCGGCCGGCCTGCCGTGGACGGTGATCCGGCTCGGGCCCCGCTCGGGTCAGTGGTACGGGCCCATGCCGCGCACCGGCGCGGATGCCTACGCGCTCACGGACGGCCAGCTCACCCGCCTCATCCGGATCTGGCTCGCCAACCGCGGTGTGTGGGAAGCGCTGCCGGGCGCGGGCCCCACCGTTCCCGTCCCCGCGACCAGCTCGGACGTGACCCGCTACATCGACGCCTACACTGAGCTGCTGGCCGCGCTGCGCTGATGCGGCGGCCGCGGGGGGAAGGGGTTCGTCATGGACAAGGATCTGGCCGGCCAGGTTGTCGACATCGCTCAGCGGGTCGTCGCCAGCGGGGCGATCTCGGTCAACGGGCACGGGAACGTCAGCGTCCGGGTGCCCGGTGCACAGGAGATGTACTTCACCGCCGGGCCCTCCCTGCGGGACCATCCGGCCTCCGCCGTCGTGCGGGTGGGGCTGGACGGGACCCTGCTGGAAGGCGAGCTGCCACCCATCCAGGGGGCCGTGGTCGCCATGCACACCGCCATGTATGCCGACCACCCCGATGTCGGCTGTGTCCTGCACACCCACTCGCCCTACGCCACCGCCTACGCCGTGGCCCACCGTCCCATCGGGTGCTGGGTGGAGGCCCTGGCCATGTTCGGGCTCGCCGCCGGCGTGCCGGTCGCGGGCTACGGGCCACGCGGGTCCAGCGAGGCGGTCGCCAATATCCGCGCCGCGGTCGCCCCGGGCGTTCCGGCGGTACTGCTGGCCAACCACGGCGTGCTGGTCTTCCACCGCACCCCGGAGCTGGCGATCCTGGTCGGCGGAGTGGTCGAGGAAGCGGCGCAGGCGGGCATCAACGCCGGCGGGCTCGGTGGCCCCGCCGAGATCCCGGCGGACCTGCGGGCCGCGGCCCTGCAGCGCGCCATGACCTTCGACAGCCGCGGAACGGTCCAGGCGTAGCCGTCAGCTCCCCGGGCCGGGCAGGAACTGTGTCAGTGACAAGGTGTAGCCGACGCGCACGACGTCCGGGACCACCGCCACCCGGAGCATGGTGCCGTTCGCGTCGAACACGCAGGCATATTCGTCCTGGCCGGTCACGGGCAAGCCCAGCACCCGCTCATAGAAGACCCGTGCCCGGCCCAGGTCGGTCGCAGCCACAAAAGCGATAACGTCACTCGACTCCAACATGGCATCTCCCGGTCGGCTGTTGATGGCGGCCTGCTCTACGGGCGGACCGCGCGGAGCAGCACGTAGTCGATGATCCGGCGCCGCCAGAGCAGGTTTACCTGCCGCAGGAGCAGGCGGGCGGCGGCCCGCTGCCCGGCAGGCGCGGCTGTCGGCCGGGCCAGCCGGGCCGCAGTGAGCCGGAGTGCGGGGGCGATCACACGGTCGCCGCATGAGGTGATCTCCACCTCGGCCAGGCCCGCCGCGCGGGCGGCCGCGGCTATCTGGCCTGCTGTCATCGCCATGATGGGCCGGAGCCCGAACACTCGCAACTGAGTCAGACCGGAGAGCACCTCGGCGGGCGTGACCGGCCATCGTTCGGCCGAGATGTCGGAGATGCTCAGCACGCCGCCGGGACGAAGCACCCGGTGGCACTCCTCGAAGAAGGCCTTCCGGGAGCGGAAATGGAACGCCGCCTCCACGCTGATGATCCCGTCCACGGTCCCGTCGGCGACCGGCAGCCGGGCAGCGTCACCGACGATGGGCGCGGCGCCGGCCTCCCGCAGCCGCGCCCGCCCAGCCGCCAGCTGCCACTCGGTGATGTTCACCGCAACCATCCGGCGTGGCCGGACCGCCGCGGCGATCAGCGGATCCTGCATGCCCAGCCCGTTCCCCACGTCGAGGACCACGCCGCCGACGGGCAGGGCCGCCGCGAGGGTGGTGACGAGCCGGCGGCAGGCGGCTTCTGCCTCATCCTCCGAACCCGGGCCCTCCCACAGGCCCAGGTTCAGCCAGCCGGGCGCCACGGCCAGGAAGAAGTCCGATCCGATGCTTTCGTAGACCCGCGCGGCTGGATTTTTGCCCTGCCTGAACATCGCGGCGGCGTGCCGTACATGCTGGCCCGTCCACCCCGTGATCCACGCTGGCTTGCCTGCCATCCCCGGTCAGGACGTCGCGCGCAGCGGAGGAAGGTCTGCTGGGTCGATGCCGGGAATCGGCTGGCCGGTGGCGTAGCGGAAGAGCATCGTGTGCAGGTACGCCGACAGCGCCGCCGACGTGACGCAGGTGAAGAAGAAGGACACACCGCCGACGACGGCGATAGCGCCACCGAGGAGCGCGGTTCCGGTCAGGTGGCCGCTCACGCCGACGGCGATGGCGACGACGCCCGCGACCGCCACTATGAGGCTCACGACCATGGCGATCACCCAGGGGGCCGCCAGGCGGATATTGCTGCGGATCGTGGCACCGAAAGTTCCCTTGACCATCGCGGCTGACCTGCGCAGCGTGGCGGCAGGCATCGTGCCCTCGCTGATCACCAGCGGGATAGCGAAGATGGTGGCCACGGCCCATCCGATCCCCGCGACCAGCCGCACCGCCAGGCCGCCGATCCCGAAGCGCTGCAGCAGGTTCATCAGCACCCCGACGAGCGTGGAAACCGTCGCCCAGGCTGCCAGCTGCCAGCGCCGCGACCAGGCGACCCCTATCGCCGCCCGGACCGTCGGCGTACCGCCATCCGCGCGGATCATGGCTGCGGCCACGACCGCGCCTGTCACCAGTACCATCACGAAGGTTGCCGCCCAGATAGCGGCCGCGTAGACGACAATCCCGACCCATCCGCTGCCGACGATGTTGGGCGTGATGTGGCCGTAGAACCAGGCCGGGAACATGATCCCGCCCAGGACAGCGGCCGCCGCGACCCCGCCGCCGAACAGCAGCACGATCATCGACTTGTCCGCCATCAGCAGCTGGTAGGTGGCCTTGACGAGCGCCCGCGACGGCGTGAACTTCGCTCCGCCCGGCGGATTCGGCGGAGCCCACGGATCTGCCATCCCACTCCCTTTCACACGCAGTCCGGGTGGCGATAGCACCATATCTCCCGCAAGACCCCGCGGGCTGATGGACCCAGCCTCGGGCTTGTTGCTAGCTTCGGGAGGGTGACCGAGCCCGTCGCCGCGAGGCCGTATATGCCTGGTTACGGGACGCTTCCCGCGGGCGAGGGGAGCGGCCTTCTCCCCTGGTCGTGGGCGGAGGAGAGGCTGGTCCGCTCCCACGACTTCTGGCTGGCGACGGTGACTGCGCAGGGAGCGCCGCACCTGATGCCGGTCTGGGCGGTCTGGCGCGCGGGCAGGCTGTGGTTCAGCAGCTCCAACGGATCGCGCAAGGCGCGCAACCTGGGCGCCGAGCCCCGCTGCACGGTATCGACCGACAACCCGCTCGAACCGGTGGTCGTGCACGGCCGGGCTCAGCGGATCACCCATGCTGACGCGCTGGCAGCCATGCTTGCCGCCGAGAACGACAAGTACGGGACCAGCTACGGCATGGACATGGTGGATCCAGCCTCGAACAGCGTCTTCAGCCTGCTGCCCGAGTGGGTATTCGCCCTGGACACCGGCGACTTCTCGGGATCCCCGACCCGGTTCACCTTCGGTATCCAAGCGGGATGATCGTGATCACCCTCATAATGCGGGAAGGCCATGATGATCACGCAGAAGGGTGCGGTCCGGGATGAACGCTTCGCAGGCCCAGCCAGTGGCCGTTCGCAGCAGCTGGTTCCCCTGGCGGCATGCGCAGCACGCGCACCCGGCGCTGCAGGACGCGCACGACAGCCGGACACTCGGCGAGCGGGTCGCCGACAGCATCGCCAGCTTCGGTGGATCCTGGCCGTTCATCTGCACGGCAAGGCATTCGATCCCTTTCCGTACATCGCACTGAACCTCGTGCTCTCGGCGCTCGCCGGCCTCCAGGCGCCGATCATCATGATGAGCCAGAACCGGGCGGCGGCCCGCGATGAGATCCTCGCCCAGCACCACTACGAGGAGACCCAGAAGATCGACCAGCTGCTCCAGGCCAACACCAATCTGACGCAGCAGGTGCACGATCTCACCGAGAAGGTCCACCGGCTGACCGAGCAGCTCTGCCAGACCACCAGCTGAACCGCGCTGCCGCCCGGGAGCCGCGGACGCGTCGCAGCGGCGAAGGGGACACCGATGGCAACCTCTGGCGTGGCTGTGGTGACCGGGGCCGGATCCGGCCTTGGCCGGTGCATCGCCCAGGCGCTGCTGGCGGCCGGATGGCAGGTGGCGGTGGCCGGGCGGCGCGAGCAGGCGCTGCGCGAGACCCTGGCCCGACTGGCGCACAGTCGTCGACACCAACCTCACCGGCGCGTTCCTGTGCGCTCACCACGCGGTCCAGATCATGAAGGCCCAGGCTCCCCGCGGCGGCCGGATCATCAACAACGGCTCGATATCGGCACACAGCCCCCGCCCGGGCAGCGTCGCCTACACCGCCACCAAGCACGCGATCACCGGGCTGACAAAGTCGATCTCGCTGGACGGCCGCGGTTTCGGCATCGCCTGCGGGCAGATCGACATCGGGAACGCCGCCACCGACATGACCGGGGCGATGACCCACGGCGTGCCACAGGCCGACGGCTCGCTGGCTCCTGAGCCCACCTTCGACGCCCAGCACGTCGCGGCCGCCGTGCTCTATATGGCGAGCCTGCCGCTGGACGCCAACGTGCAGCTCCTCACCATCACCGCCACGACGATGCCCTTCATCGGCCGGGGATGACCGGCTGGCCTCGTCGCGGGTCAGCCGCCCAGCATGAGGCTCGCGCAGTGCTCGCCGATCATCATGGCGGGGGCGTTGGTGTTCCCGCCGACGATGCCCGGCATGATCGACGCATCGGCGACGCGGAGCCCGTCAACACCCCGGACCCGCAGCGCCGGATCGACCACGGCCTGCTCGTCCGCCCCCATCCGGCAGGTGCCGACCGCGTGGTACACCGACGTCGCGCGGTTCGGCAGCTCCTTGGCCAGCGCCGCCCGGTCCGGGTACTCAGGTCCAGGTGAGAGCTCGAGCTCGACACCACCAGCGATGACCTTGCTGGCCATCACCTCGCGGACCAGCTCCATCCCGTCCAGCAGCAGCCTGCCGTCGTCGGGCTCGGTCAGGTAGCCCGGGTCGATGACCGGCGCCGCGGCCGGGTCAGCGGAGGCGAGGCGGAGCGTGCCACGGCTCTTGGGGTAGATGAGCGTCGGCATGATCGTCAGGGCGGAGCGCTTGTCGACCTTGTGCCTGGTGGGCGCGTCCTGGTTGGGGAACGGGTACGACCAGGGCAGCGTGTGGATCTGGATGTCGGGGATCTGCCCGGCCTGCGGGCTGCGGACGAAGCCGACAGCCTCGAAGACCGTGCGGCCCATCCAGGTGTCGCCCCGGACCGCCTCCTTGATCACGCCGCCGGCGAAGTAGGGCGTGGTGCCGCGGTTGCGGGCCGACTTCATGACATAGGTCATGGGCACGAACATGTGGTCGTGCAGGTTGTCGCCGACCGGCAGGTCGGCGACAACGCCGATGCCGTGGCCGCGCAGGTGCTCGGCGGGGCCGACGCCCGACAGCATCAGGATCTGCGCCGAGCCGTACACCCCGGCACACAGGATCACTTCCTTGGTGGCCCGGATCGTGTCGCACCCGGCCTCGGTGACGACTTCGACGCCGGTGGCCCGGCCATCCTCGATCACGACCCGGGCGATCAGTGAACGGGTGCGGACGGCGAGGTTCGGCAGGCCGTGGCCGTCCAGGTAGCCGACGGACGAGCTGTAGCGGAGGCCACCGGAGACGTTCTGCTGGAAAACCGAGACGCCTTCCTGGGACGCGCCGTTGTAGTCGTCGATCGTGGGCGCGCCCGTGGTCTTGGTCAGGGCCTCGATGAAGGCCTGCGAGGCCTCGGTCAGATCCTTCTGCCGGGTCACCTGGATCGGTCCGCCAGCTCCGCGCAGGTCGGTGCCGCCGTCCTCCCAGCTCTCCATCCGCTTGAAGCTCGGCAGCACGTCAGCGTAGCTCCACCCCGCGCAGCCGGCCGCGGCCCAGTCGTCATAGTTCTTGCGGTTGCCGCGGACGAACAGCATGCCGTTGATCGAGCCGGAACCGCCGAGCACCCGGCCGCGGGGCTGGGGGATCTTGCGGTCCAGCGCACTGGGCTGGGGGGCCGTGTAGTAGCCCCAGTCCAGGCGCTTCTTCAGTGCCGGGACGTTGTGGAAGATGGCGATCATGCCGGGCTTGCGCACCAGCCGCGTGCTGTCCGGCCCCCCGGCCTCCAGCAAGATGACGCTGGCGCCTGACTCGGCGAGGCGCCTCGCCAGCACGCAGCCGGCGCTGCCGGCCCCAGCAACGACGTAGTCGGCGACCTGATCCATGGGGTCCTCGCAACGGCACGTGAGATGACCGCGGGCTGCCCCGGACTCTATGCCTCCGCACCGCGCAAGACAAGAACACGTTCTAGTTTCATGCGGTGCGGCGCCGGTGCCGCACCGCACGGCCCCGGTAAGCGGCGAACGCGCCAGCGGTGGCAAGCGCGGCGGCCGTCCACAATCTCGGGTTCGTCCGGGCCGGCTGCTTGCGCAGCGTCAGTGGCATCACATCGAGGTGGACCGCCGTGGTCCCGGTGCCGGTCTGCTGGCTGAACAGCACACGGGCCGAGCCGATCCCGTACTCGGACAGGTCGATCCGGAACGCGTACGGGTCCTTGTCGTCGTCGGGGTGCAGCACGAAGCCCCGGTAGAGCGCCGGGACCGGGGTCAGGCCGCGGAGCATGAGCTGGCCGCCGCGGACGAAAACCTCCGCGCCAGCACCCAGCATGCCCCGCATGCGGGCATCGGTGACCGGGCCGGGCAGGCTGTACCAGCCGCAGACGTCGCCCCATATCTCGGGATGCTGCGGAACGCCGGTCCGGATCGACTCGCCCGGGACACCCAGCAGGTGGCTGAGCAGCCCCGCCGTTTCGGCCGGCAGCCAGAACATCGCCAGGCGGGCCCCGTTGGTGAAGGCGATCACGCCAACGCCATCGCCCGGTGCGAGGAAGATCTGCGAGTTGAAGCCGGGCAGTATGCCCTGATGCTCGATGAGGGGGTGCCCACCGGCGCTGCCGCGGAAGAACGCCAGCCCCATCCCCGGTATCCGCGGGTCGGGCTGGTACTGCGGCTCGAACATGGTGGCCAGCGTGGCCGGCTTGAGCACCGAGCCATGCTCGTTGCCGCCACCGCCAAGCAAAGCCGCGGCATAACGGGCCATGTCCGCCGGCGTCGAGTAGGCCGAGGCGGCCCCGGCGGTCACCATCTCGCGGTGGGTGACCGCTATGGCGCCCCGCGAGCGCAGGGTGTAGCCCGTGGCCAGGCGCGACTGGTCCAGCTCGGAGCGGTCAAGGCTGGTGCTGGTCATGCCCAGCGGCTTGAAGACATGCTCACGCAGGTAGCGCTCCAGCGGCTGCCCGCTCACATCCGCGACGATCTGCCCGGCCGTGGTCGGCCCGTGGTTGGTGTAGGTGAACCTGGTACCCGGCTCGGCCCCGATCCGCAGGCCCCGCCGGTAGAACTCGTCGAGAGAGGGCACCGGCTGTCCCGCCGGCACGCTTTCCCCGAAGTCGGGACGGAACACGCCGGAGGCGTGCGCGACCTCGCCGATGCCGGCGGTGTGGGTGAGCAGGTGCCGTACGGTGGCCGGCCGGAAGCTGGCCCTGGCGGGGATCAGCCGGTAGGCGCGCAGGTAGCTGCTGGCCGGCGCGTCCAGGTCGATCAGCCCCTGCTCACACAGCTGCATCACGGCGATCGCGGTGAAGGTCTTGGTGATGGAGGCGACCCGGAAGATCGTGTCCGGGGTGACCGGTGTGCCGGCCGCGATGTCGGCGGCCCCGTGCCCGTGGAAGAACTCCAGGTGCCCGTGGCGGACCACGCCTACCGCCAGGCCGACAGCGGGCCAGCGGTTGAGGATCTCACCGACCTTGGCTGTCAGGTCGCGCTCACCAACTGCGGGCATGGCTCCCCCTTTCACCCAGCTGCCGGGCAGGCCACCGCCGGCTCCTGACGGCAGGGCCTGACGGCAGGGCCTGACACCGAGACTGCTCCCGTGACGGCCAGCGAACACGAGTCGCCTGGCCTGTGCTTACGGGCCGAACGTCCCCCGCCCGCGGCAGCGCATCACGGCCGCGGCTACCCGCGGCAGGCATCACGGCGCGGCTACCCGCGGCAGGCGTCACGGCGCGGCTACCCGCGGGCTGGCCGCCGGGCCGCTGCCTGTGTCTCGGTGCCGAGCGCCGCTGGCGGGAAGCCGTCGGCCAGCGCCGCGACAGCTGCGTCCAGATAGACGGTGAGGTCGGCGTCCGCGCGGGCACACCAGCGGTCGTAGGCAGCCCGGCAGACCGCGAGCGTGGCGCGGCCCACCGCCAGCGGGTAGAGCGAGCCGGCGGGCTGGCCGACCCGGGTCGCGGTGAAATCGCTGATCGCCCGCTCCCAGGCGTCGTAATGGACGGCCGCGCTGGCCTGCAGGGCCGGCACCGAGATGATCAGGTTCATCCTGGCCCGCAGTTCCGGGACGTCCTGCGCGCGGTAGTGGTTGGCGGCGACGACCGCCTGCCGGATCGCGTCCATCATCGGCACCGAATCCGGAACGGCGGCCAGCGCCGCCCGGATGGCGTCGACCTCGGCGTCGAACTCACCCCACAGGACGCTGGACTTGGAGCTGAAATAGCGGAAGAACGTCCGCCGGCTCACCCCGGCCTCGGCCGCGATCTGCTCGATCGGGGTCTCGTCGAAACCCTGCTCGGTGAACAGGCGCAAGGCAATCAGTTCCAGCTTCCGGCGGCTGGTTCCCGGGGGCCGGCCCCGCCGCCCGGCGGTGTCCGCCGGACGTGGATCGGCAAGGACCATGCGCCTCACCGGGCCCTTGATTGCGTCACAGGGTGACGTTAACATCTGCGATATTCGGCACCCAGTGACATTATCTGGAGGGCCAGTCGCCGTGAACGCCGTTCCGTCACCGCTGTCGCTGGTAGACCAGCTCACCTGTGGCCTGGCCGCGCCGATCTGCCTGACCTGGGAGCTGACCTACGCCTGCAACCTGGCCTGTGTGCACTGCCTGTCCAGTTCCGGGCGCCGCGACCCGCGCGAGCTCTCCACCGCCGGATGCCTGGCTGTGATCGACGAGCTGGAGCGCATGCAGGTGTTCTACGTGAACATCGGGGGTGGCGAGCCCACGGTCCGGCCCGACTTCTGGGAGATCGTCGACTACGCCATCGCTCACCGGGTGGGGGTCAAGTTCTCCACCAACGGGGTGAAGATCACCCCGGCCGTCGCCCGGCGCCTGGCCGGCACCGACTATCTCGATGTGCAGATCTCGCTCGACGGCGCGACCGCCGAGGTCAACGACGCTGTCCGGGGGGCCGGCTCGTACGCGACCGCGATGCGCGCGATCGGCAACCTCGCCGGCGCCGGTTTCGCCGGCTTCAAGATCTCGGTCGTGGTCACCCGCCAGAACGCGGGGCAGCTCGACGAGTTCAAGGCGATCGCCGACCGCTACGGTGCCCAGCTGCGGCTGACCCGGCTGCGCCCGTCCGGCCGGGGTGCGGACGTCTGGCGGGACCTGCACCCGGCCGGGCAGCAGCAGCGGCACCTGTACGACTGGCTGCTGGCCCACGGTGAGCAGGTGCTGACCGGCGACTCGTTCTTCCACCTCGGCGCCTACGGCAGCCCGCTGCCGGGCCTGGGCATGTGCGGTGCGGGCCGGGTGGTGTGCCTGATCGACCCGGTCGGCGACGTCTACGCCTGCCCGTTCACCATCCACGAGGAGTTCCGGGCCGGCAACGTCCGCGGGCCCGGCGGGTTCGCGGCCATCTGGCGGGAGTCGGACCTGTTCGCCGGCCTGCGCCGTCCCCAGTCCGGCGGCGCCTGCCAGTCGTGCGGGGCGTTCGGCTCCTGCCAGGGCGGGTGCATGGCCGCCAAGTTCTTCACCGGCCTGCCGCTCGACGGCCCCGACCCCGAATGCGTGCGCGGACACGGGGAACCGGCGCTGGCGGCCACGGACGCCGCGACAGCGCCCCGGCCAGCCGGCGATCACTCGCACCGGTCACGGCCGGTCCCGGTGACCATCGGCCGCCGCCCGCCCGGCCCCGCAGACCCGGCCAGCTCTGCCACCCGCCGCCCGCCAGTGCACGCGTGCCAGGAGCACCCACTCGCCGGGTCCGGCCTGGCCGGGTACTGAGGCCTGCGCATGCGGCTCACCGACCCGGTGACGCTGGCCGGGTGGACGGCGCAGTCCCGGGTGGTCTTCGGCCCGCACGAGACCAACCTCGGCGACGGCCGCGCATTCTCGGCCCGCCATGTGGCCTACTACCAGCGCCGGGCGCGCGGCGGAGCCGGGGTGATCATCACCGAGACCGCATCGGTGCACGCCGGCGACTGGCCCTATGAGCGGGCACCGCTCGCGGCCACCGCCGCGCAGGGGTGGCGGCGCATCGGCGACGCCTGCCAGCCCGGCGGCGCACTGGTCCTGGCCGGGCTCGGCCATACCGGGCTGCAGGGCTCCTCCGCGTACTCCCAGGCGGCGCTGTGGGCTCCGTCCCGCTTCCCCGACCCTGTCAGCCGCGAAACCCCGATGGTGATGGAGCAGCGCGAGATCGATGCCCTGGTCGAGGGTTTCGCCCAGGCAGCAGGCATCGCCGACGACGCTGGCCTGGCCGGTGTCGAGATCGACGCCGGCCCGGGCGCGCTGCTGCGCCAGTTCCACTCCGGGCTCACCAACCAGCGGGCCGACGCCTACGGCAGCGACCGGCTGGCGCTCACCCGGGCGGTCCTGGCCGCGGTCCGGGCCGTGATCGGCTCCGGCCGGGTCCTCGCCCTGCGGCTGTGCTGCGACGAACTGGCCCCCTGGGCCGGGATCACCCCACAGATCGCCGCGGAGCAGGCCGCCGCCCTCGCCCCCCACCTGGACCTGCTGACGGTCGTGCGGGGCGGGCCCTACTCGGCCAGCGCCTACCGGCCCGACGGGCACACCCCGCCGATGGTCAACCTGGACCTGGCCGCCGCGATCCGGGCGTCGGTGGCAGAAGCGGTGCCGGTCGTGCTGCAGGGCAGCGTGGTGGACGTCGCCGCCGCCCAGGCCGCGCTCGACGACGGTGCCGCCGACCTGGCCGAGATGACCCGCGCCCAGATCGCCGACGCGGACCTGGCCGCCAGACTCCGGGCCGGCCAGCAGAGCCGGATCCGCCCGTGCCTGCTGTGCAACCAGACCTGCCGGGTCCGCGACAACCGCAACCCGGTGATCACCTGTGTCGGCGACCCGCGCAGCGGCCACGAGACGGACGAGCCCACCGAGGCCAGCGAGCCC
>Ga0307374_10010024_pt1 | contig 13833 bp, 15 predicted proteins | sample OX3MG_FD_202532 | JGI IMG/M metagenome (GOLD analysis project Ga0307374, IMG submission 202532) | Soil microbial communities from Risofladan, Vaasa, Finland - OX-3 | ecosystem: Environmental > Terrestrial > Soil > Coastal area > Acid sulfate soil | place: Finland: Risofladan, Vaasa | collected... | reverse complement strand
ATTCGTTGCCGTCACGTCCGGCAGTCTACGCAATTCACCCCTGTCGTGTCCAACCGTCCTGTCCTCAATCGTTTACAGATTCCTGCTCAGAGCCCGAAAATGACGCTCTGTTGAGATCGATCGCTCGCGTATATCTTGCCCACGGTTCCCTTGTTCGCTGGTTCAAGCCGGCGTTCAAGTTCGTAGCGCCCGTTCGCGCCGAGGCGGCGACAACCGCAAACAGGCTGACGCAACGCGCCCAGCAACTGCAAGGCGCCTAATGCGCTGCGAAGGCGCCACAGCCCTTTCGCCCGGGCAGACACAGCAAGCTGCCAGCCTCAGCGCGGCTTCAGGTGCAGCGCCGCTGAATTCAGGCAGTAGCGCTGCCCCGTCGGCCGCGGCCCGTCGCTGAACAGGTGCCCCAGGTGGCTGCCGCAGCGCGCACAGGTCACCTCGGTGCGCCGCATCCCCAGGCTGGCGTCCTCGTGCAGGCCCAGGCGCTCGCCCGCGATCGGGGCCGAGAAGCTGGGCCAGCCGGTGCCGGAGTCGTACTTGGCGCTGGCGTCAAACAGTTCCTCGCCGCAGCCAATGCACAGATACACCCCCGGCGTCTTGGCATCCCAGTAGGCGCCGGTGAAGGCGGGCTCGGTGCCCTTCTGCCGCGCCACCCGGTACTGCTCCTCGCTCAATTGCGCCCGCCACTCGGCGTCGGATTTTCCCTTCGGATCGGCCATGGCCCCCTCAGTTTACCGCAACCCCAAACAGCCCATGATGAGCTGCAGGTCATTCCACGCCTCGCGCTTCTGCGACGGGTCGCGCAGCAGGAAGGCGGGGTGGTAGGTCACCACCAACTGCGTCTCGAGGTCGCCGACGCGCAGTGGATGGATCACCCCCCGCACCGAGGCCAGCGAACCCTTGTAGGGCCGCAGCGCCTGGGCGGCGGTGGCGCCCAGGGCGCACACCATGCGCGGCCGGATCGCCTGCAGTTGGCGCAGCAGGAAGGGCGAGCAGGCCGCGCTCTCGTCCGCCTCGGGCGTGCGGTTGCCCGGCGGCCGGCACTTCACCACGTTGCAGATGTAGACCTGCTCGCGGCGCAGGCCCATGCCTTTTTGGATCATGTCGTTGAGCAGTTGGCCGCCGCGCCCCACGAAGGGCCGGCCCTGGGCGTCCTCGTCCGCGCCCGGACCCTCGCCCACAAACACCAGCTCGGCTTGCGGATTCCCCTCGCCGAAGACGATCGTCTGGCGGCCCTGGTGCAGCTTGCAGCGCCGGCAGTCGGAGCCCAAGTCGGCCTGAATCTCGCCCAAGGTCGCCCCCAACCTCTCGCCGGCGGGGCGCGGAGCCGCCCGCACCGGCGCCTCCGGGGTTGAAATCGGCGCCGCCGCCGCGAACTCCGCCGGCATGCGCACCCGTTCAATGCCAAACTCCTGCTGGAAGCGGAGATAGGCGGCAAGCTTTTCGCGGGCGTCAGGGGTGAGCGAGGGCATAGCGGGGAAGGCGGAGCACGGCGTCGAGAATCAGGTCGGCGATCACCGTCTTGGGGGCGCGCGCCAGGCTCTCTTCGCCTTGGGGAGTGACCAGCGTAACCGCGTTGTCGGCGACATCGAAGCCAATGTCGCCGCGGCTGACATCGTTGAGCACGACCAGATCGGCGTTTTTGCCCTGCAGCTTGGCGCGGGCGTGGGCCAAGGCCTGGCCGGCATCGGTCTCGGCGGCGAAGCCGACCAGGAGCTGCCGGGCCTTTTGCCGCCCTAGGCTGGCCAGGATGTCGGGGGTGGGCTCGAGTTCGAGCGCCGCCGGGCCCACCGATTTTTTGATCTTGCCGGGGCTGACCTTCGCCGGGCGGTAGTCTGCCACCGCGGCCGCCAAAAAGGCGACGGTGCAGGCCGGAAAGGCGCACGCGGCGGCGGCCGCCATCTCGGCGGCGCTGACCACCTCCGTGCGCTCTACCCCGGCGGGCGCAGGCAGGGCGGTGGGTCCGCTGATGAGGTGGACCGTGGCGCCGCGGCGCCGGGCCGCCTCCGCCAGGGCGTAGCCCATGCGGCCGCTGGAGCGGTTGGAGAGGTAGCGCACCGGATCGAGCGCCTCCCGCGTCGGCCCGGCGGTGACCAGCACCACCTCGTTCGCCCAATCGCGTCGGGGACTGGAAGCGCTGGCTGCGGTCAGGCTCGCCTGCAGGATGGCCTCGGGCTCGGCCATGCGCCCCTCGCCCACCATGCCGCACGCCAGGTAGCCCTCGCCCGGCGGCACCACCACCACCCCGCGGGCGCGCAAGGTCTCCAGATGCTCCTGGGTGGCGGCGTGGCGCCACATCTGCACGTTCATCGCCGGCGCCACCACCACCGGCGCCGGCGTGGCCAGTAGCAGCGTGGTGAGGGAGTCGTCGGCCAGGCCCAGCGCCATGCGCGCCAGCGTGTGCGCCGTGGCGGGGGCCACCACCACGACCTCGGCCGCCTGCGCCACCGCAATGTGCTCGATGCTCGCGCTCGCGGCAGAGAACAACTCCTCCAGCACCGGCTGGCCGCTGAGCGTGGCCAGCGTCAGCGGCGTGACAAAGGCGTGCGCCGCGCGGGTCAGCACCACCTGCACCTCGTCCCCGCGCTGGCGGTAAAGGCGCACCAACTCGGCGGATTTATAGGCGGCGATGCCACCGCAGATGCCGAGTAGCACTCGCATGGGAGCTATTCGTTGCCCGCGGCCTCCCCGGCCTCGCCCTCCGGCGGCACCGCCTGCGCCAGGGTAAAGTCGAGCAGCCCGGCCATCGCCTCCTGCTGCGCCACCCGGGTGGGTTTGCGCGAGCTGGGGGGCAGCAACGGCCGGGCCCCTCCCTGCAGCTTGCGGGCGCGGCGCGCCACCACATGCACGAACTGGTAGCGGCTCGGAACATCTTCAACGCTGGCAAAAGGACCCAACATGCAAAACCTCCTGGCTCACTCCGACACGGAATTCAACCCAAACGACGCCAACACCGGCCGCAGCCGCTCCGCCGCGCCGTCCTGCCGACAGCTTTCCGCCAAGGTGCAGGCCGCCGCATCGTCGCCGCGGTGGCAGCGCACGATGGCGCACAACTGCTCCACCGACTCCTGCAGGCGATCGTTGATCACCACGTAGTCATATCCAGTATAAGCGCCGATTTCCCGGGAGGCGTCCCCCAGCCGGTGTTCGATCACCTCGGGGGCGTCCAACCCCCGGTTTTTCAAGCGCCAGGCCAGGGTTTCGCGGTTCGGCGGCGCGATGAAGATGCTCACCGCCCCCGGCAGCCGCTGCTTCACCTGCTGCGCTCCCTGCACGTCAATATCGAGCACCAAATCCTGCCCCTGGCTCTCGGCCTGCTCCAGGAACGACCAGGCCGTGCCGTAGTAGTGCCCGAACACCTGGGCGTGCTCCAAAAACGCCCCGGCCGCGATCATCGCCTGGAAGCGCTCCCGGTCCACGAAATAGTACTCCCGCCCGTTCTCCTCGCTGCCGCGCGGGGCGCGCGTGGTGTAGGAGATCGAGAAGCTCAGGCCGGGCAGCAGACGGAACAGCTCGCCCACCAGGGTGCTCTTGCCGGAACCCGACGGGGCGGAGACGATGAACAGGGCCATGGCGAGGATTCAGGATACAAGATTCGGCGCGGCCGGCGCTTCTACTCCAGGTTTTGCACCTGCTCGCGGATCTTTTCGATCTCGGCCTTGAGCTCCAGCCCCAGCTCGGCGATGCGCAGCCCGGTCGGAGCCGCCGAGCTGGTCTTCGACAACAGCGTGTTGACCTCGCGGTGCAGCTCTTGGGTGAGGAAGTCCAAGCGCTTGCCCACCTCGCCGCCTTGCGCCAGCAGGGTGCGGAACTGGGCCAGGTGGGCGTCGAGGCGGGTCAGCTCTTCGCTGACGTCGCCGCGCTCGGCCAGTAGCGCGGCCTCCTGCAGCAGGCGTTCGGGGGCGGGAGCGGAGGTGGGCAGCAGTTCCGCCAGCCGGCGCCGCAGGCGCTCCAGCAGCGCGGCCTCCAGCTCCTGGCGATGGGCGGCGATGTGGCGGCCGGCGGCCTGCAAGCGCTCCAGGCGGGCGAGCAGGTCCTGGGCCAGGGCGGCGCCCTCGTGGCGGCGCATGGCCTGCAGTTGCTCCAGCGCCTGGGCAAAGGCGGCATCCAGCGCGGCGGCGGCGGACTCGGGCAGCGGCCCCGAGGCGCGGGCCACCAACACCCCGGGGAAGCGCAGCAGCTCGCCCACCGACGGCGGCTCGCGCAGGTCCAGTCGCTGGCTCAGCTCGGCGTGCGCCCGCAGGTAGGCCTCCACCAATTCCGCGTCCACTCCCGCGGCGGCGCGCGCCCCGCCCCGCTCGCAGCCGATCCGCACCTCCACGTGCCCCCGCCGCACCACCGCGCGCAGCCGCTTCTCCAACTCCGCCTGCGCCCCCTCCAGTTCGGCCGGCACCTGCCAGCGTGGATCGAAAAAGCGGTGGTTCACCGCCTTCAACGTCACCGTGAGGGCCACCTCCTCCGTCTGCGCCCGCGCCTGGGCGTAGCCCGTCATCGAACAGACCTCCGGCGCCGCCGCCGCGCGCGGGCGCGGCGAACGCGTGGACTTCGCTGGTCGGGAACCTGGCATAGTCAAGATCGCGGCGTCAATCCCGGCCGGGCAGGTGCTCCGGCTCCGGCGGATGGAAGTGCGCCTGGTGGGAGAGCTGGCGCAAGGTCTCCATCAGCTCGCGCCGCCGCTGGCTGTGCAGCTCCGCCTGCAACTCCTTGAGCGCCAGCGCCACCACGTCATAGTGATGCAGCCCGCGGTACTCCGGATCGGCCGTGACTTCCAGCCAAAGGTTGTGGATCAGGTCCAGATCCTCCGGCCGCAGCCGCGGCGTGTGCGGCCCCAAATGGAAGATGCTGACCGAGTGGTCCCGCGCCAAAATCCGCAGATCGAGGCGGGGACGGGGCTCGGCCAGCTCCTCCCAGGCATCGCCGGTCATTTTGCTCTGCTCCTCCACCGAGCGCTGCATCGAGGCCCCCTCGACGATGGTGGACGATTCCAGCCGCTGGGCGGTGGTGACGATGGTGTGGTAGGCGTTGGCGCCGGGCACCACCAGCAGCGACACCGGCTTGCCCGCCTTTTCCGCCAGCGACACCACCCGGGTGAACAGCTCCTGCTCGTACTGGTCGAAAGCCCGCTTGTCGTCCACCACCGCCGGACCGGCGAAGGCGCGGAACAGCCGCACCGTCATCACCACGATGTCCTGCTTCACCGTGTCGGTGTTGGCCAGGGTGTAATCCAGGTGGTGCAGCGAGTGCGGATCGCGCACCGTCACCAGGATGTTGCCCGGCCGCACCCCCAGCGAGTCGGCCGCCACGTCGGCGCTGCCGGCGATGCGGAACTTCTCCAGGTGGGCGTCGCGCTGCCGCGCCCGCTTGGTGATCTGCTCGCTCACCACGAATGTGACGAAAAACGCCGCCGTGAAGATCGAGCCCGCGATAGTGGCGATCTCCTTGGTGAACAAGTTCATGATCGCCACCGACAGCAGCACGATGGCGATCAGGCACAGCCCCAGCGGAATCTCGCGGCCACCGATGTTGAAGTTGAGCGGAACCTTCCACTCCCGCCCCTCCGGCTCCTTGAAGCGCAGCACCATCACCGAGATGGCCAGGAAGGTGAAACTCCAGATCAGTCCGAAGGCATAGCCCTCGCCCAACTGGTAGACGTTGCCCCAGGTGGCCACGATAATGGCCAACTGCATCAGCACGATCATGTTGACGATGCGGTAGGTGGTGCCGTAGCGGCTGTGCGGCCGCCGGAACCAATCCGTCATCACCCCGTCTTCGCTCACCCGGTTGAGCACCCCGTTGGAGCCGATGATGGCGGTGTTCACCGCCCCCGCCAGGATGAGCGCCCCCACAAACACCACAAACCCCTGGAACACCAGCCGCAGCAGGTAGGGCCCGGTCAGGTACATCGCCAAGCCGCCGATCAGGTTGTCCAGGTACTGCGACCGCACCGCGTCGGGGATGATCATCACCGCGAAAAACGAGGCCAGCGAGGTGAACAGCAGGCTGTAGAGGAAGATCACCAGCCCGGCTTTTTCCAGGTTGCGGACCTTGGGGCTCTCGATCTCGCGGTAGACTTGGGCCAGCGTCTCCTCGCCGCTCATGGCCAGCACCGAGTGGCCAAAGCCGATCAAGGCGGCGATCACGGCAAAGCGGGTGATGTCAATGTGGAGCCAGCCCAGCGCCTCGGGGGCGTAGTGCATGTTGCTCCGCACCGGCAGCGGCGGCAGATGCACCCCGACATGCGCGAGGGTGACCAGCGACCAGACAATCATGATCACCACCATGATGGTGGTGATCTGCATGATGCGCAGCGCCTTCTCGCTGGTCTCGTGGATCCCCTGCACGTTCTTCCACCAGAAGTAGCAGGTGATCAGGATGGCGAAGACGGCGGAGAAGCTATTGACCGCCAAGTGCAGCGGATGGCCCAGGTGGGCGCTCAGGTCCTGCACGAAGCCGGCCATGTACTGCCCGGCCGAGACCGCGCTGATCGGCCCCGTCAGCAGGAAGTCGAACATCAAGGCCGACACCGCGACCTTGGCCAGCGTGCTCCCCAGCGCCTCCTTGACCACGCGGTACACGCCCCCGCGCACAAACATGGTGCTCGACTCGATGTAGAGCGCCCGCACGGCGTAGCTGAACAGCATCACCGCCAGGATGAACCACGGCGCGCTCTTGCCGATGGCGTGCTCGGCGATGCCGCCCACGTAGAAGGCGGAGGAGGCGAGGTCGGAGAGCACAATCGCCGCCGCCCGCCAAAAGGAGATGAAGGTCAACATCACCGTGGTGGCGACGAAGACCTTGGCGGCGGGGCGGCGCAAACTCTCGATCGGAGGTTTGCTGGACATGCCCGACGCTACAATTTTTCAGCGAAATCGCAAGCGGAGCACGACAGATACATGCCCCCGGCGACGTTCCAAACCCGGTTACGGACGCGCTTGACCACCCGCATCGGCTTGCCGCACTTGGGGCAAACCTGTTCGCTGGACTCGCCGCCCTTGGAACGGTCGGCGGTCTTGGCTACCTTACCCATGAAAATCCTCCCGATATGGATTGAGCAACGATTTTACCTCAATCCCGCTGGCGTTCCCGGTTGCGCGCCGAGGCGTTGGGCGGCCGAAGCCCGCGCCAACACCACTTCCAGCCAAGCTTCGGCGCCCCAGAGCAGGCAGAGCTCGCCGGGAGGGGCGTCGGCATAGCTGGTGCACCAGCGGGTGATCTGGACGCCATGGATCAGCACGGAGGCGGCCTGTGGGCAATGCTCGCGGGTGAAGTTGGTGATCAGGTTGCCAAAGCGGTCCACGTGCAACACCTGGCCCTGCAGGCCCTCGGGATCGGGCTGGGGGCGGGGCAGGGCCATGCGCTGCCAGTCGCCCACGGGGTGGCCGAGGCGGGCGCCGGAAGTGCCTTGGGCGAGCCGGGCGGCCAGGGGAGCCAGCACATCGCGGGCGACGAAGGGAGAGCGCGGGGCGAGCTCGACCGCCCACACCGCGGCGGCAGCCTCGCGCTCCAGCACCAGCCCGAGCGCGCCCTGATCAAGGGCGAGGAAGTGTTGGCCGGCGGCGCTGGCCACCAGCACCCGGCTGGGACCCAGGCCGCGGTCCAGCCCCACCAGGTGGATGGTTCCGGCGGGATAATAGGGGTAGACGCGCAGCAGCAGGAACGCCGCCGGCCAGGGGTCGTCGCTGGCCAGGGAATGGCTGAGGTCGAGCAGGCGGGCCTCGGGGCAGTGGCGCAGCAGCGCGCCTTTGAGCATGGCCAGGTAGGCGCTGGACTCGCCGAAGTCGGTGGCCAGCGTAATTAGGGGCGCCGACATGGAAATGGTTTACGGATGGCCAAGAAGTAGGTTATACCTCTTAACAGGGCCCAAGTCGGCAAAGCAGAGCGAAACACGGGGGAATTCGGGCAATGTCAACAGGAAATCCAACGGCAACGACGCGCGGTTTGGAGGATGTGGTCGCCTCGCCCTCCTCGATCTGCTTTATTGACGGCAACCAAGGCATCCTCGCCTATCGCGGCTACGACATCCACGATTTGGCGGAGCGCTCCAGCTTCGAGGAGACCGCCTACCTGCTCTGGTTTGGCCGCCTGCCCACCGCCGGCGAGTTGCAGGCGCTGAAGCAGCAGTTGCAGGAGTCGAGCCCGCTGCCGGAAGCCGCCTCCAAGCTGCTCGCCGACTTCCACGCCACCGCCCCCCAGGCGTTGCCCATGGATACCCTCCGCACCGCTGTCTCGGCCCTCGGTCTGTACGACGCCGACGCCCGCGACATGTCGCGCGAAGCCAACGTCCGCAAGTCCATCCGCCTGCTCGCCCAGACCGCCACCCTGGTGGCCGCGCTCGACCGCGTGCGCAAGGGCAAGCCGCCGGTGGCCCCGACGCGCGACCTCTCCCTGGCCGGCAATTTCCTCTACATGCTCACCGGCGCCCGCCCCTCGGCCACCGCCGAGCGCGCCTTCGACATCGCCCTCATCCTGCACGCCGACCACGAGTTCAACGCCTCCACCTTCGCCGCCCGCGTCACCGCGGCGACCCTGAGCGACATCCATTCCGCCGTCACCAGCGCCATCGGCGCCCTCAAAGGCCCCCTGCACGGCGGCGCCAACGAGGCGGTCATCAACCTGCTGCTCAAGGTCGGCAACAACGACCCCATCGCCTACGTCCAAGACCTGATCGCAAAAAAGGTCAAGATCCCCGGCTTCGGCCACCGCGTCTACCACACCGAGGATCCGCGCGCCACCCACCTGCGCCAGATGTCGCGCGAGCTCTGCCAGGCCGCCGGGCTCAACCAGCTCTACGAGCACTCCCACCAGATCGAGGAGTACATCAAGGCGGAGAAGAAGCTCAACCCCAACGTGGACTTCTACTCCGCCTCCGCCTACTACGCCATGGGCATCAGCCCCGACCTCTACACCCCCATCTTCGCCGTCTCGCGCATGAGCGGCTGGACCGCCCATGTGCTCGAGCAGTACGCCGACAACCGCCTCATCCGCCCGCGGGCGGAGTACCTGGGCCCCAAGGTGCCGCAGGCCTACGTGCCCATCGGCCAGCGCTAGCCGGCGGCGCGCCACCAAACAAGGGGAAATGAGCGCGGAGAAATTCCCGGTCACCCCCGCCGTGCGCTGGCTGCGCCAGCGCGGCGCCGTCTTCGCCGACCATCTCTACCCCTATGAGGAGCGCGGCGGCACCGCCGCTTCCGCCCGCACCCTGGCCGTGGACGAGCACACCGTGGTCAAGACCCTCGTGATGGAAGACGACGCCCGCGCCCCCCTGATCGTCCTCATGCACGGCGACCGCGAGGTCTCGACCCGCCAGCTCGCCCGCCAGTTGGGCCGCCGCCACATCGAGCCCTGCCGCCCCGAGGTGGCCCAGCGCCACACCGGCTACCGGGTCGGCGGCACCTCGCCCTTCGGCACCCGCCAGCCGCTGCCGGTCTTCGCCGAGGCCAGCCTGCGCGCCCTGCCCCGGCTTTACATCAACGGCGGCAAGCGCGGCTACTTGGTGTCGTTGACTGGCGAGGAGTTGTGGCGCCTGCTGGCCCCCACCGCGGTCGCGGCGGCGGTGGCATCGGAGGCCGAATGAAAGTAGCTCGCCACTTTTTGCTTGGGTCGCTCCCGATGGTCGCTTGGAGTGCGGGCTTCGATTCCCGGCAAGGGACGCCCGCTGGCGCTCAGGGCGTCTCCAAGTTGGCGCCAGAGAACCAAGCAGCTCCCCTCGCGCTCGTCACCGGCGCCTCCAGCGGCATCGGCCTGGCGGCGGCGCGGCGCTTGCTGGCCGCGGGCTGGGACGTGGCCATCCTAGCGCGGCGGCGCGAACGCCTCCAGGCGCTGGCCGCCGAGCATCCCGGGCGGGTGCTGGCGCTGGCCGCCGATGTCACCCAAGCGGCCGAGCTTGCCAACGCCGCCGCCCAGCTCGCCGCCTGGCGCCCCAGGCTCGATGCCCTCCTCCACTGCGCCGGCGACTTCCTGCTGGCGCCCATGGAGCAGACCTCCGCCACCGAGTTCGAACGCATCTGGCGGCTGACGGTGTGGTCGAAGTTCTACCTCACCCGCATCCTGCTGCCGCTGCTGCTCGCCGGTGAAGGCCGCCCGCCCCGCGCCGTCCTCCACCTCGCCTCCCTCGCCGCCCACCGCGACTTTCCCGACGAGACCGCCTACATCAGCGCCATGCACGCCGTCATCGGCCTGGCGCGCGCGCAGGACGCTGAACTGCGCGGGCGCGGCATCCGCTCCAGCGTGGTCTCGCCCGGCACGGTGCGCACCGAACTCACCGAGCGCAGCTTCCCCGCCGCCGCCCTCGCCGGCGCGCTCGCGCCCGCCGCCATCGCCGAGAGCCTGTTCTACCTGATCGAGACCATCCGCGCCGGCGGCTACATCCCCGAGATCTTTCACGTCCCCCAAAACTCGACGTAGATCGAGCGCGTCTCCCACACCTCAAACCCCAGCCGCAACCGCGCCGGCACATGCGGCCGCAGCCGCTGCCACATCCACTCCGCCAGCGCCTCCAGCGACGGGTCCGGCAGAATCTCGTCGAGGTTGCCGTGGTCCAGCGGGGCGATCACCTCGCGCTCCACCACCGGCTTCAACTCGCGCAAGTCGTAGAGCATGCCGCCGGGCGTGCGTTCCCCCTCCACCATGACTGTGAATTCATAGTCATGCCCGTGCAGCAGCCGGTCATAGCCCGGATCTTCGGCAAACGAGTGCAGGGCGTTGAAGCGGAAGCCGGTCTTGGCCAGGCGGAACATCGGCATGGCAAAAGTGTAGCGCGGCCCCGGAACCAGCCCCGGAACCAGGGGTGACGGCGCTGGTTCAAGCCCGGCGGCGCGCCCGCCGCTATGCTAGATTGAGCCTGATTGCGCCGTACTTTCGCTTCCCCCGACGACCCGTGTCAACCCCGCGATGGGACTGACAGGCCGGAGGTTTTACCCCGGTGATCCAGCGCCCGCCATCATTTACGCTGTGGGAGCCGCTGCCCGCGCCCGCACCCCCGCGCCGCCTCGAGCGCCTGCTCGGGCTGTGGTTGCTGGCGCTGGCGCTGCTGGCGCTGGCGGCAACGCTGGTGATTGGGCGGGCCGACTCCGCCGCCAACGCCGGCCAATTTGCCGCCGCGATTCGCTGGCGCCCGGGGGTGGCCGCGTATCACCGCCAATGGGGAGAGGCGCTGCTGCTGCGCTCCCCCCCACAAGCGGAGGCGCAGTTGCTGCAGGCGGCCAAGCTCGACCCCGACGATCCCCAGACCTTCGCCGACCTCACCACCGCCGAGCTCGCCCTGGGGCGCTGGCCGCAGGCGATCGCGCTGACCCAAACCGAGCAGGGTCGCGCCCCCAGCTTCGCCGACGCGTGGCGCCTCGCCAACCTATTCTTGGCGCGCGGCGACCTCGCCGGCTTCTGGCAACAGGCCGGGGTCGCGGCCCGCCGCGCCGACCCCAGCTACTTCCCTTCCATCGCCAGCCGCGCCCTCAGCGCCTCGCACGGAGATTTCCCCCGCCTGCGCCGCATGTTGCCGCCGGATTCGGTGGCCGCCGCCAGCGCTTATCTGCAGGCCGCGGTCCAGGCCGGGCAGCTCCCGCCGGCGCAAGCCGGGGCGCGCTGGCTGCTCGCGCTGCCCCCGCCCTCCGACGCCCCCACCCGGGCGGCGCGCCAGGCCGCCCTCGCCGGCCTGCTGCTGGCCGCCTGGCAACGCTGGCCCAGTCAGGCGCTCGGGGTGTGGAACGATCTCGGCCAGGCCCATCTGCTGCCGCTGCCCGCCAAAGCCGCGCACGCCCCCTACCTGCGCGACGGCTCGTTCTCCCTCGGCGCCCGAGCACAGCTCGCCCCCCTCGCCCCCGACCCCGCCGACCCGCTGCGCGCCGTCCTGGGATGGCGCTGGCCCTCGCCCCCCGACGTGGGCTTTGACCCGGTCGCGACCGGCGACGCCACCCATGCCACCGCCGCCGAACTGCAGTTCGATGGCCGCGAGGGCGACGATGTGGATTTAACCCAGCAATGGATCCTGGCCGAGGCCGGCACGCCATTGCACGTTGCCGCCTGGAGCCGGGCGCTGGGCCAACCGCAGCAGGGCCTTAGCCTGCGGCTCAGCGACCTCCAAGGCCACCTCGTGGGCGAGTTGCCTCTGCCGCTGGCCTCGCAGTGGCAAGCGGCGCAAGCGACGTTCTCCTGGCGGCAACTTGGAGACGCCCTGAGCGCCAGCGGGCGTCCCTTGCCGGGAATCGAAGCCCGCACTCCAAGCGACCATCGGGAGCGACCCAGGCAAAAAGTGGCGAGCCACCTGGCGGCGCCGGGCGTGCAGACCTATCAACTCTCGCTGCACTACCACCGCCCGCTGGGCCAGTTGCCCCTCAACGGAGCGCTGCTGGTGTCGGGGTTGCGGCTGTGGTGAGCACGGCGGCGACCCGGCGACTGGCACCGCCACGGCTGCGGACGACGCCGCGACCGCTGCCGCCGGGCGAGTGGGGGCGGCAGGCGATGGTGGCCGCCCCCCTGCTGGCGGTGGGGTTTGCAGTCGCGGCCTTCGGCGGCGTCTATGCCTGGGCCTACGGCATCGCCTATGCCATCGTCTTCGCCACCCTGGCAGCGGGGGCGGTGCAGGCCGCCCGCGGTCGCCTCCGCCTGCGCTGGCGGCCGCTCTACGCCCCCATGCTGCTGTTCGGCATCCTCATGCTGGCCCAGTTGCAGCTTCCGCTCAGCGTGGATCCCGCCGCCACCCTGACCGCCCTGCTCCACCTCGGGGCGGCGGCAGCCGTTTTTCTGCTGGTCTCGCAGGCCTACCGCGAGCGCGACGCCGGCTGGATCACCCTCGCCTTCGCCCTCTTCACCACCGCCCTGGCGCTGCTGGCCATCCTGCAAATCCTGACCGCTAGCCACGGCATCTATTGGCACTTCACCTACGCCTACGCCAGCCCGGCCGGCAGCTTCGTCAACAGCAACCACTTCGCCGGCTGCATGGAGATGCTGCTGCCCCTCGCCTGCGTCGCCACCTACCAGCGGCGCGAGCGCGGCTGGCAGCAATTTCTGCCCTGGGCGGCGCCGCCGGCGCTGGGCGTGGCGGCGATGGTGCTGGCCGCCAGCCGCGGCGGCTTGGCGGCGATGGCGGTCCAGGCGCTGGCGGCGCTGCTGCTGCTGCTCGTTCTGCGGCGCCGGGCCCACCGCCTGCAGGGCGCCGGGCTGGCCTGGCTGCCCTTGCCGGCGCCGCGGGCGCAGGCCGTCCCCAGCCGCCGCCATCCTCCCCGGCCGGCCCGCACCGGCCGGGCGCGGCTGGCCTCGCTCTTGATTGTCGTGGCGCTCACCGTGGGCATGGTGGAGCTGGTCGGCACGGCGCGCCTGCAGGCCCGGCTGGGCACCGCCAACATGCAGTCGCCCAGTTTCGCGCAGCGCCTCCAACTCGACCAAAGCACCCTGGCGATGTTTCGCGAGCGGCCCGCTCTCGGCTGGGGGCTGGGCACCTGGGCCGACGTCTACCCTTTGTTTGCCCGCTTCAACACCACCGCCGTCTATGCCTTCGCCCACAACGACTACCTGCAACTGCTGGCCGAGACCGGACTCGCCGGGGTGGGTTGCGCGCTGCTGTTTTGGGGGCTGTGGGGCTGGGAGTGGGCCCGCGCCCTCCGCCGCCGGCCACCCTCGCCGCTGGCGCTGGCCGCCGCGCTCGGCTGTCTTGGCATCCTGATTCACTCCTGGGTGGACTTCAATCTGCACATCCCGGCGAATCTGCTGCTGTTCTTCGCCCTAGCCGCCATGGCGCTGCCTTCACGCGCCGACGGTGAAGGCCCAACTCCTTTGCCTTGACCATGTTGCATCTTTCACGGTACGCACCCCGGCAATGTTTCACTTGATTCTTGGAGAATCTGT
>Ga0307374_10010023_pt1 | contig 13833 bp, 26 predicted proteins | sample OX3MG_FD_202532 | JGI IMG/M metagenome (GOLD analysis project Ga0307374, IMG submission 202532) | Soil microbial communities from Risofladan, Vaasa, Finland - OX-3 | ecosystem: Environmental > Terrestrial > Soil > Coastal area > Acid sulfate soil | place: Finland: Risofladan, Vaasa | collected... | reverse complement strand
CCCGCCCCCGCCGCCCCCCGTAGGTAAGGTAAACCCGTTACCTTCCTGTTGCTAAGGGGCCTGCGATACGCCGACGAGGTAAGGTTGCCAACACGTTGACCCATAGGTGACCCCATGGCGATAGGGGGTACCCCCGCGACTAGGTTGGGAGTATCCTTAAGGACATGAACAGTAATATGAATGAACTTCCGCCCCCGCAACCCGGTTTCAAATACATGGCCTGTAGACATTGCGACAAGCCGATGCTTGTCGGAATTCGTCGCAGGAATTTACCGTCACACTTTGAGTGTGGCGTGCAAGCCGCGATTGATAATTCGCGCCAGATGCATGAAAAGAAGGGGCCTAACTACGATAGGTGGCGTGCTGGCATGGCGAATTGGTTTGAAAACCAGGGGGGAGGGGGCGCCCCTAGAACTTAGGTGGGGGTACCTCGTGACTATCTTATGAGTCACTATTGACAGTGCAATAATGGAATGGTAGGGGAGCGTCCATTCGTCCACGTTGTTGCGTATCGCCAGGGGTCCGTAACATCGGGCGCTCCCCCTTCATTCTTCCCGCAAAGGAATCAAGATGCCCGTACGGGTGACTCCGCAGCAGGCCACTGCGAAGTGGTTGACCGGTCTATCCGGCGCGAACGACCGGATGAAGCAGGGCGCGCTGAATGTTCAGCAGAGCCCCGGTGAGCTGGCCGCTGCGTCGGCGGACAAGTGGTTGGCGCGCGTCACCGCGTCGAAGCCGAAGTTCATCGCCAACTCCCGCGCTGTCAGCAAGGAAGCGTGGCAGAACGCTTACATCAACACCGGCCTCCCGCGTGTCACACAGGGCGCGCAGGACAAGCAAGCGAAGTACACGAACGCCATGACGTCGTTTTTCGGCTACATGAACCAGGGTCTCGCGACCATCGACAAGATGCCCAAGAACACGATCGAGGACTCGATTCAGCGCGCGGCCGCCATGATCCGGTGGAACGCGAAGTACATCAAGGGCAACCAGGGCTAAGGGACTGACACCAGATGCCTAGAGTCCTCAGATCAGTCGCAGGTTTCGTCACGCAAGCTGGCGCGGGTACAACCGTGGTAGCCGCGTCTGCCGGTGGAACCGGCAATTTCAGCATCGACGCATTCACGTCCGGGAAAGCGTACCTGGAAGCACTATGGGGCTCCGGAGCCGCATTCGACTTCCTTCGCTACCGTTCACCGCGCATGCATGACAACAACCAGGGCCTGCGACTCCAGGTCGGTGGAACGCTGCGCTCCAACCTGATCCCGTGGGGAATGGACGCACAGCTGTACTCCAGCGACGTTCCCACGGTCGAGGCTGACGCCACCGGCGCGGGAACACAGGTCATCGTCGCCACGTACGGCTACGATGACTTGCAGTCGGGAGCGCCGTTCCTGGCGAACTGGCCTGAAGTCCAAGCGCGCATCGTGGACATTTCAGGGGTTCAGGTCGCCGTCACATCAGGCGGAATCGGCGCATGGGGAAACGGTTTCCCCATCAACGGCGTGTTCGACAACTTCAAGGCAGACTCCACCTACGCCATTCTCGGGTACACGTGCTCCACTGCCGTCGCGGCATTCGCGCTCAACGGCGCGGACACGGGGAACTTCGATATCGCATTCCCCGGCGATACCGACCCCCGCGAAACCCGGAACTACTTCGTTCGGTTCGCACAGGAATCCGGACGCCCGTCAATCCCGGTGTTCCAGGCCAACAACCGGGCCGGTACCGTCGTGAAGTCTGTGGACTCAGCGGCGGGAACCGTCAGCACCGTGACACTCATCGCGGCTCGCCTCGGAAGCTGACCCGTGACCGAACTTGACGTGAACGTGACAGTCGGCGGTGTCGAACCGCTGACTGTCCCGTCAACGACTACGGCCATCACGGTGATTTCAGGCGGTGGCGTACTCGCAGGTTGGTCTCTACGTGACGCTATCGCAGATACACCCGCTGAGGCGGACGGTAATGTCGTAGCGCCCGGCGCTGGTGTCACTGTCGTGACGCTTACCGGCATTCCGGCCGGAACCTACACGGTGAAATGGGGAGTAGGTCTCCAAGGTGCCGCCGCTGCCGCCGACGCCAACAACTTCCAACTGTTCAACGGTGCGGGAGCCGTTGACGCGAGCGTGAACCCTGGCGTGGCGGGAGACTATCCGCAAGTTGACACCGTGTTGGTGATACCGCAGAGCGGTAGCGTAACCGTCAAGGCGATCGGTGCGGGAACAGCGGGAGTCACCTACTCGGCTCAGCTCTCACTCATCCCGAACGGCCTCATTGAGACCATCGTAGAGATAACGAGCGGCGGCGACACGCTAGGGGAAATCTCGCTGACAGACGTGGCATCAGTCACCAAATGGTTCGGACCCAACGGTCCATACTTCAATTCTGGTGTCACGCTGACGGCAATTGCGGGTGCATTCAAGGGATGCATCTATGTAGTGCCCAACTATCCGTGAGGCAGGCCGTGAAATGGTTGATGCCTCTAGGGTATTCGGTGGACTGATACCGGCACGAACAAATCCACCGAACGTAGTACAGATAGTTTCACCGCTTGGACCGTCACAAGTCCGTCGTATCTCGATAGTTTTTCCAGCGGGATGCGGCGGGCTTGTTGGCGTTCGCTTGCAAGCCGGTGGAGGATTCGCATTCCCGGACCAAGATGGACAGTATTTTTCCTTCGACGATTTCGTGTACACATTCGACGTAGCTAATCAGGTCACATCAGGTCAATGGCAGGCTATCTGTTATAACGTGGATTTTATAGACCACGAGATAACCATGATTTACGAATTCGATTATCTGCGCGGAACACCCAACCTATCGTCATCAACCCCCATAGCGATATGAGAGAGAGTGTGGGATGACGAGCGGCGTAGGTAACCCGGACTGGCAACGAAGATACAACATCTCAGCGGTCGCGCTCTACACGGGGTCATTCAGCGACGCGGGAACAACGGCAACCGGCACGCTAGACACCAACGGATACACGTATCTTCTGGTATCCACGAATTCGAACCTATCGGCCGCGACCAACCTGATAACTATAACCTGGTATCAGGATGCGGCTAGAACAATATTCCTTGGCACGACAGATTACGTGCCCGTACCGAGCACATTCACATGTCAGCGCGTACCGGTACTCACGCGCTATTGCACACTGACAACAACATACATATCCGGAACGACCGGTCAGCAAATAGTTTGGAACATATACGGTTCAACTAGCACAGATGATAATCTGTTATCAACGGAAACCAGCAGACCTCTGGTCTACTTTAACGGTAACGTCAACTCTGGCGCCGTGCAAACGTCACCGCTTACGGGAATGTACGGCGGGAAGGTCACATTAAGCATGGGAAGTCTGACGAATAACAAATGGGACGCCAACCTTCAATACTACGATCGGAACGCACTAACGTGGAACAGTTTCCTGCTTATATTCGGTTCGGATAAAGGCATATTCTGGTCGCAGGAAGTTAGATTACCGTACTCACCCGTAAGGGTGAACATGGCCAACGATGACACGGTGACAAGACAACTCATATTCTCAGTAATCGCGGAGTAGCCATAATGCAAGCGCTTAGCTCACTCATAGACAGTCCGGTCGTGGCAACCCTGCTAGCGATAATCGCTAGTGGCGTCGGTGCGGCCGTCATCGGCGTATTCCGATCCCTATTCAAACTGTCACTAGTCGCCGCGAGACTGTCTGACATGTCGAAAGATATCACGGACCTGAAACACGACATGGACGTAATCAAATGGGGTGCGATTGCGTCAGCCCAATTGCAACGTCCCGCTACATGGGTCGTACCTGGAGAGCCCGAATGAGTGAATGGCCTACCGGTTGGCGCGAACACACGCTACGCGCCGCTGAAGTCGAAATAAGTCAGTTCGCGCTAGACGTGCTGAAGCATTGGGAGCGCGCGACGCCGACGCTACGTTGGACCAACAACCCCCTAGGGATGCCTGCCAAGGCGTTTAGCGCACCGCGTGCGTTCAACTCCCCATACGCAGCGTTCCCAACCATGCAGGCCTTTTATAAGGCTTTCCATGACGCTGCTCACGCCGACCGAGGCAAGCCGCTCTACACCATGCTAGGCACGCAGGACAAACACTCTGAAGCTTGGCGCGTCATCCACTCACTGAAGTGGCCTGGCAATGAAACAGAAACCGATTACCCGTCAACCTTGCTTGATGCACTGACTGACGACATAATCGGCAAGATGAAGGTGTCACCTAAAGGCAAGCGCACGACAGTAGGCGTCATGCCCGATACTGCGGCGCAACACGCCATGGTTCACACTCAATCAATGGCGCTTCATCACGCAACCGTTCACATGAACGATGCGTCACGGGCAATCGGCTACATTATCGGAAGGTTGAACAGAAATGGCTGACAACTACACCATTCTTAACCAGCGCGCGGACGTGCAAATCAACCCGGCCGGTATCGGATTTCAGGACGTTTGGCACATCACATACCGCGTAACCGACGGGCCTTCAAAAGGCACCGTCGCATCCGTCATCGTCCCGGATGACGACCACAACGCCACATACGTGAAGCAAACCATCGAGGACAAGATCAAGCAACTAGACGCGATCGCGGCACTGTAAGGAAACGGTAATGCTCGGTTGGCTCAAATCCCTGTGGAATTGGGGAATCAGCGGCATAGATGACCTGTGGAGAAAATTCCTATCGGTCATCCAGTCCGTATACAGTTTCATCGACGGCTGGATTAACTCAGTAGTCGCATGGGCCAATCAGCTGTGGAATGACTTTACCCAATTCGCGGCATCCGTTGTCGGTTGGGTGAACGGACTCATTCAATGGATACAGGGATGGGTAATCCGATTATACAATGACGTAGAGCAATGGGTATCGTCATTGTGGAATCAGCTGTATCAGTACATACAGGACGTTTACCACTGGATTCTCGGACAGGTAGCCAACCTGATCCAGATGATAGAAAACGTCTGGTCATCGATCGTCAATTGGGTTATCCAGAACATATGGGACCCGCTATACAACTTCATATCCGGCGTATATCAGTGGGTCGTGACAAACGGCTACTGGATGTTTTACCTGTTAACGCATCCGGATCAGCTTGCGAAACTCTTAGGCGAATACATACTGAGAGAGTGGATAAACCTAAGCAAGAAATATGCTGGCGTAGTCGGGAGATGGCTCGTTCATTCCATGCTAAGCGCTGGTCACGACGTAGGGGACATTATCGCATCAGTGATAGCGTCAATCATCTGAAACACCCTGGAGTGAGAGTATGGGTTCGCACGGTGGAACCGCAAGACTAGGCGACCGCATTTCACGCATTGTGTCACAAGGAATTGTGAACACGCACGCGCGACTCTTGCACATCAAGCATCGTCTAGCCATGCTCATATTCTCCGATATCTCGGATATCATCTCCCAAGAGGTTCACGACACCATAGGCCCGATCCTGCGACAGCTCCATCAGGACACACCTGAGGATGCTATGTCACATGGCCTGGTCAAGTTCATGGCCACACAACACGGCCAGTTGCAGGCTATGGCGGGTACGGCAGCTGGCGCGACGGGCCTGTTTAGCTCAATCGCGCAAATCGTGAACAACGAACTGTCGCCATCTGTTCGCGGTGCGCTGAGATCAAACCCTCACCTTATTCCCGACCCGTCCACTGTCGCACAGATGGCAGCACGCGGATTGGCAGAGCATGGCGACGCTATCGGAACAATCGGGGAGAACGGTATACCGTCAGGGTGGGGTGAAGCTCTGATCAAGTTGAATGAGCAGTACCCTGACGTAAGCACAATGCTTGACCTTGTTCGGCGTGGCACGCTAGGCCGTGACACATTCATCGAATGGTCCCTTCGTAACGCCATCCCCGGACCCATCGCTGAAGCATACCTAGGTCTCTTGGACGTGCCACTGAGCCCTGCTGACGCGGCACTGGCACTCTTGCGCGGCAACATCGGTGAACCGGAAGCGATTAAAGCCGCAGCGGCTTACGGTGTCACTGCGGAAGACTTCAGCATCATGGTAGGTAATACCGGTGAGCCGCTTGGCCTAGAGCAACTGTTAGAGGCTCGGCGACGTGGGTTCATCGATGACGCGAGGCTGATACGGGGGATTCTCCAGTCGCGTACACGCAATGAATGGGTAGACGTAGCGCAGAAACTCAGCCATGCACCCATGAGTACGGCGGACGCCGTTGAGGCGGCCGTACAGAACCAAATGAGCCAGGCTCAGGCGTCAGCTATCGCTGATCAGAACGGCCTAGAGCCTGGCATGTTTCAGTTGCTTTACAACACGGCAGGGTCGCCACTGTCGCGCACGGAAATGGAGCAACTGTACAACCGTGGGTTAGTGACGAAAGAACAAGTCACTCAGGCTCTCAGCGAATCCAGGCTGAAGAACAAATACACTGGATTAGCGTTCGCCCTTCATGAGCGTCTGGTAACTCCCGATGAGTTGGGTAGGGCGGTTCAGTACGGCACGATTACGCACGCTGATGCCGTTAAAAAGGCGATGACGCAAGGTTACACGCAAGAGGATGCGTCAATGCTTGTCAGTGCTGCCATCAACGCTAAGTTGGAGACTCAGCGAATGGCGGTAGTGAGAGCCGTTGAGGCGCTCTACGAAGTGAACGCTATCAGTCAGGATCAGGCTCATTCCATAGCTATACAAATGGGATTCGAGCCATCCGAAGCTGACTTCATATTCCAGGCGGCTGAATTCAGGCGCAGTGAAAAGCTTATCGCGGCCGGAATGAGCGCGATTCGATCCAAGTTCATCGCGCATCACATCGATAGAGGGGAAGCGTCAGCTCTCCTCGACCAATTGAACATTCCGCATCAGCAGCGCGACGCAACCTTGCAAATCTGGCAGGTAGAACACGATGCGAACGTGCGCATGCTGACCCCCGCGCAAATCGTCAAGGGCAACGCTAACGGTCTGATACCGGATGCTGAAGCACTCCAACGACTCGTGAACCTTGGTTACGTGCAAGCTGATGCGCAACTACTTTTGGACGGCGCGTGATGGTAGAAAAGCAAAAGGTGGCATACCCGAACCTACAGGAATCCATCAAGAAACTCGGTGAAGCGCATCAGGCAATACATGATGCGATCAAGACGCACGCTGCCGCCCATGCGGCGGCGCTAGAGGCAAAGAGACGTGACGTGTCCGTGAAACAGGATGCTAAGAAACTAATGGAGGGATGATGGAAAAATACACGTGGAATTGGGCGTCAATCTACTGGCTGTTATGGATAGCTGCCGGTTTCCTGCCCGTTGAGCTATGGGCGGTATTCACGGGACAGCCGCAATACACGCTCTCAGACCAGGTATGGCACCTGGAGGGGCAAGGGGCTACCTTCGCGCGCTGGTTTGTCGGCGCATTCCTGCTATGGCTACTTATCCACATGGTGTGGCGGAAGTTCACCTGATAGGTAACTGGACATGTCCAGGCCGGTATTCGAACCAATCATACTGTCGGTTGAATTAACCGCCGACCTTTATCATCTCGTGACCTTTTCAGTAGAGCCGGGCCGACGAATGAGCGCTATCGTAGGACCTAGAGGCGCTACAGATGAGCAGGTCAGAGCGGCTATAGCTCACCTGGTGGCGAATATAAGCTAGTTGAATAGAGGGGGGGTGAGATGGTGGCAGATCAGGCCGCTAAGCGGTCCTACGGATGTAGCTATGGATGCGGCAATCCGTACGACTTTATCGTCGTCACGCTGGACGGTGAAAAGCCTCAATTCCTGTGCACCGTGTGTTTCATACAAACGGCAGCGCAGATGCTAGAGGCAATGCAAAACCCGGACAATCCCATGATTCAGAAGTTGTTGGCTGAAGCAGGGGAGCCGGATGAACAAGCGCCGTTCAATGACACGGTTCCCGGGCGCGGACATAATGCGCCGGTGGAAGTCAACGATCCAGACGCCATCGAGGCATTCGAGTCCTTTGTGTTGGAGGACGAGTTACCCGATGGCTTCAAGTGATTACCCGTCTGATCCCGAATCCGTGAAAGTGCGGTTCGATGAAGCGTGCAAGCGCATCGCTGAAGCGTGCGGCAATAGACGATTCCATGTTGTTCAGGTTACGTCTTATGCACGCGGTAAGGGACTGGACGTTACAACAGCACAGGTCGCTAAACACTGGCATTGGTTCGAACGATGGTATACCGGGCAGCTTGCGACCGGTTATCTCATCAACAGAACCGGAATCAAACGTATCGAGCAATGACGACACAGAAATGGAGGGTAACCTATGAGCGTTCCGGCCATTCCGATGCTAGATGATATCGGCAGTAGTTCACGCAACATTCCGGCGAGCACGTCACGCATTGCGGGTTACGTCACCGGTATCGGTGATGTGCCCTGGACCGCGCAGGACTGGGCGCTGTTCCCGCACGCGCTGAAGTTCCGCATCGCGCAAGGGGCGGGCGCCGCCCCGGCCGATAACGGGTACGACATTATCGATGTGGAAAACGGCGCGGTTACTCCGGCTATCGCGGCCGCCATGGTGGACCGACGCGTCAAGGCCGGTATCCAGTGGACTACCGTGTACGCCACGGATTCCAACCTGGCGCTAGTCACCGAGGAAATCCAGAAATTCGGTGCGATCGTGTGGAACGGTCACGTCAACTACTGGCTCGCGGACTGGAACCTGAATGAGCAAGAGGCGGCGGCCAAACTCGGGACGCTCATTCACGGCGCTTCATGCGTCGGCGTGCAATGGGCATCGCCTGAGTCGAATCCGAACACGATCGTTCCCGGCGGGTCGCAGACGCTGAGTCAGGCCAACATCGATATCTCGGCGATCGACGCGAACTGGACGCCGTCCGGTGGGTTCTCTGGCCGCCCGACCCCCGTTCCGCCCGTGACCACATATCACGGGATTCTGGTCACCACTGACGCATCGAACGCGTTCGTGGCACGGCAGGTCACGTCAACTGACGACCTGCACTGGCAGTAACCCTACCTGGAAAAGGGGTTCATTCAGCCATGGCTGACAAGAAACCGTCAACGGAAATCGCAGCACAGCGCAACCGGCTGGCGGTCGCACCGCATTTCAACAACCCGGCTCCCCTCCCGCCCGAACTGGACGGTCTGTTCGACGTGCGGGAATGGGTCAAGGCCCTGACGACGCACACCGAGTACACGGAACCGAACCCCGACTACATGGCGCAGCGCATGATGATGCTGACGTTGAGCGCGGTCACGGTCGATGACTTGCTCGGCGAGGACAACTTGGACGGGTTGCAGAAAATCATCCCGGACGCGCCGTGGATGACGACCGGCAACATCATGCTGACCAGCCTGTACGTGGCCAAGTCCGACCAGAAGGACGGTAACCCCACGTACATGCTGTTCTCCTACCTTAAGAAGGACACGGGTCAGGAGGTCACCACAACGTCCGGGGCTACGAAGCTTCAGCTTCAGTTCGCGTCCATGCTCGCCATGGGCATCTGGCCGATCGAGGGTCAGATCAAGCGCACCGAGCGCAAGGACCGGGGCGGACGACACCTGTTCAGTTTCTTCCCTGAAGAGGACTAGCTGATCGTGCTGATCAAGGATGCGATAAGGGCACTCGAAAAACTGAGAGACGTTATCAACGCAACCGGCAACAGCTCGGATGACGTTGAGGTCGAGTTTCACAGTCAGGGCGGACAGCTGCTTAAGTTCGAAGCTGAATGGCAGTCTGGTACATCGAATGTTCGGTACGTGTTCGAAGCACCGCCCAAAACCCGAGACTGACGCAAGATAAGCGCTTAACGCGATAGGGCCTGGCATAGGCGTAGTCACCCCCCATGACGCCTATGGGAGATCGAGCGTGTCCAGGGATCGGGAGATGAGGTACCCCGAACTTACGTCCACCTAAGGAGGGCGGATGTGGCGAAGAGTAGGTTTAATGACGATCCGTTCGCTGAGGCTATGTCTAAACTTCATAGCCATAGTAAGCTATGCGCTCAATGTAAACTGGCGATGGATGAAAAGAGTGGGAGTGTGCTATGTGGCACTGGCGGTTTACTCGCTCTATCTGTTGCTAATTGTTGCACCAAACTATTGGCGCTGAAGCGTAAAGCGATCCTGGCGAATGATGGGTATGTCTATGCGTGTCCGGACCTTAGCAAACACGGTACGGCGTATGCTCTCTCGGCGATGCCGTTCACTGTATCGGGTATTCAAGAGGGGTTGTTCTGAATGGCTAAGGTTTTGGGGTTGTTTCCCGCGACGCTTATTGCGGCTAGAAATGGCTTGTCGCAGAATGCGCTGATTCGCGAATTGCGTGCCCTGGGTGCGGGTGCACGGGATAGTGAAGTGAGAGCGCTGTATAAGATTGCGCAAGCGACGCTCGCTAAGAGTCCCAATGAGCCGTTCGCGGACGTTAACCTGGTACCGGATTTGGCTACCGCGCAACCATGGCCGTCGATATCAGCGACCGGCGTGAAGCAAGCTGTCGAAGTAACGTACCGGCAGAAAACAACCGGTACCCTCATTACCGTCCCGTATCAGGTTTCGTCAGAAAACGGTGTCACCCGATATGAAGCAATCCAAGCTGCCATCAATGCGTACGCAGGTAAAGCCGACCAGTACAACCAAGAACTCGTATCTGCCGTTCACACCAAAACTTTCGTTCTCACTCCAACTGTCATTGTCTGACAAGTGGATTAATTGGGACGATTACCGGTACTGCGTAAGCATGCGCGGCGCAGTGTTTCATCCCGTGAACCTGTGCTGTGAAACCTGCTGTGACAACCGTTGGACGACGGAGCACGACTGTCGCAGGTGTAGACGCGACACACCGACACATCACGGTCTATGCCGCGACTGCGCGATGCTTGACCGTTTGCGGCGAATGTTTCAGAGCCGCAGTGAACTATGACACGTGCGGCACATTGGGTGAAGAATAATCACCAGAGCCGCATACCGAAACGTTGGATAGCCTTTGATACCGAATCCTGGACGGAAAAGGGCGAAAATGAAGAGATCCAGCATTGGCGTAGCGGCGCAGCAGTACGGTGGCGAACCGATCTCAAGACAGGTATCGCGAAAGAGTCGGCACTCTTCACGTCACCGGAAGAATACTGGACGTGGGTTTCTGAGTACTGCAAGCCGGGTTATCGAACGGTTGCGGTGGCTCATGGACTCGGATACGACATTCGGATATCTAGAGCTTTTGATATTCTTCCTAGTCTTGGCTTTACTCTCGACTGGTGTAACCTTGATCGCAACGTTTCGGCAATGACATGGCGGTCTAACCATGGAACGCTTATCGTTTGCGATTTGTTCACGTATCTACCTATGCCGCTTCACAAGGTTGGCGAGCTTCTTTCACTGCCCAAACTCAGAATGCCAAGTGTGCAAGCGTCGCAGGAACATTGGGACGAATATTGTTCGCGTGATGCTGATATCGTTTTTCGCGCTGTTCACGATTTGGTGGGCTATATACATTCATCCGACCTAGGGAATTGGCAACCCACCGGCGCGGGAATGGCTTATAGTACCTGGCGACATAAGTTCATGACTCATAAGGTGTTGGTGCATGATGAACCGGAAGTTTTGCGTGCGGAAAGAGATGCCATGCACACTGGCCGCGCTGAGGCCTGGCGTCACGGCGTGGTGTCGGACGGTCCATGGTTCGAGGTGGACTTGCGAGCTGCATATACACGTATCGCGCAAGACAGTGAACTCCCCGCGAAGTATAAGTTTTCGTGCGGCTCTATATCACAGGCTCAGTATGAAGAACTCACACGTACGTTTAGGGTTCTCAGCGAAGTACGTGTCACTACAGACGTACCTGTCGTGCCGTTCGATAATGGCGAGCGCACGCTATGGCCGGTGGGAACATTTACAACGCGGCTATGGGATGTAGAGATAAATGAGGCTCTGGCGGAGGGCGCATCCGTTCGTTTCCTTCGGTCGCACGTATACACTAAAGCGCCGTTACTTCGCGATTGGGCTACGTGGGTCCTCGGGGTTATGGGCGGTGGAGATATCAACGCGCCCAAAGTCGTGGAAGCGTGGGCTAAGCACTGCGGAAGAGCTCTTATCGGGCGCTTGTCATTACGAGTACCTAGTTGGGAGGCTTTCGGTGCAAATCCTATGGATGGAGCCGGAATATCTTACGACGTTGACTACGTCACCGGAAACGTCAGGAGAATGATGCATGTTGGCAATAAGACATTCGTGGAGACTTCACGCAGTGAGGGTCGAGATTCGCTCCCCCAAATCACAGGTGCCATTGTGGCGGAGTGTAGAGTGCGGCTATGGCAAGCTATGCGCAGTGCGGGGTTCGAAAACCTTGCGCATGTGGATACTGACAGTGTCCTGGTCAACCGGGCCGGACTCGGTAACCTGCGTGCGACGTATTCAGGATCTTTCAACGTACTGTGGCAGGTTAAGGGCACCTGGCAGGCACTTACGGTCTACGGACCAAGGAACATTAGAGCCGGGCGCGATAGGAAAGTCTCAGGCGTCCCCAAAGGCGCGGTAGAGGTAGAACCGAACGTGTTCACGGGGGAACAGTGGCGCGGCTTAGCGGCGGACATGGTGGCGGGTAGGGCCGGGGCGGTTACCGTGCATCCTGGCCATTGGGTTTTGAACGCAAGCGACCCCCGTCGCCTGAGTGCGGCAGGCAACGGGGGTCGGACTGTGGCGGTCAGGCTGGACGTAGCCTAGCCGAGTGTGGTGTCATCGCCGAGAGCGCCCGTCTCCGGCGCGTACTGGACAACGGCCCCCGCGTACTTCACGTTCGTGGGGGTCTTGCCGTCCTCGGTGCGCGGCGCGTGCACGTCCATCGACGCGATCGTCTCAGCGTCCCCGGCCTTGTGCGCCAGGTTCAGGACCGCGACCCACGGCTTAGCGGTCTTCAGGTCGTTGAACACGGCCGCCACCCACACGTGGGTCTTGTTCTCGATCCGACCCGTCGCAGTTACAACGAACTTCTCAACACTCTTACCGGCCATGACTCCCCCTAAGGGATGGATTGTGGTCTCTTCAGCATCCGCTTGACGGATGGACGCCTCCCGGCGTTTCGACCTGCTAGCGAGTGATCAGCGCTACTCCGCCGCGATTGAAGTCACGCGGTGACCACGACTCAATGTCCTTGATACTCCCGGACTTCAGGATCACGTACACCTCCACCTGATCATCCGTCTCACCGTGAATAGCGGCCTGGTACTCCGCGTTCTTAACAAGTGACTTCAGTTCTGCCAGGTTCATAGTAACTCCGGTCTCTTCAGCACGCGCGTTACGCGTGGACGTCTCCCGACGTTTCGACCTGTGTCAGTGCTCGTTGAAGATTTCGAGCCTCGGGTCATACGAGTGCTCGTCTACGGAAAAGTGCCAGTCGTGACACTCGTTGCAGTACGGGATGCCGCACTTGACTGCGTGCGCCTTGATGTACTCCACGTCTGAACGCTGGTAATAGGGGCGGAATTCCAGGAAATCGTCAACGTCGTTCATTACGCCTGCTTTCCGTCCTGAATCTCGACGCCTAGCACGCCGAATGCCCACATGTAGGCGCGGCGAACGAGGGCGTCGTCAACGTTGCTGACGTAGTCGCTACCGAACAGGTAGTGTGTGACCATAAGTGCGACCGTGGAGCGCAGGGGCCACGACAGTCCATCGATCGTTGCGGTAATGACTTTTCCGGTGAGCAGGGGTCCGGTTACTGCGGTGGGGGGGTCTAGTTTCATTCGTGGTTCCCATCTCCAGGTGGTTGACCAACAAGACAAGCGTACTGCTGCGTCAATGCAAGCGCCAGGGTTTCCGTCATACCATCTTGCATCGTTACCTCAACGTTACCCCGCTCTCCACGTATCAGCC
>Ga0307374_10010021_pt1 | contig 13834 bp, 18 predicted proteins | sample OX3MG_FD_202532 | JGI IMG/M metagenome (GOLD analysis project Ga0307374, IMG submission 202532) | Soil microbial communities from Risofladan, Vaasa, Finland - OX-3 | ecosystem: Environmental > Terrestrial > Soil > Coastal area > Acid sulfate soil | place: Finland: Risofladan, Vaasa | collected... | reverse complement strand
ACCACTGAACAACGGAGGAGGTGAAAGAGGGCCCTCAAGCGTCGGCCGCTACGCGGCCTTCGACCTTCCCAAGCCGGGGTGTACGAAAACTGCGGACTGGGTGTACGGAATCGCCGGAATGCTCAGTCAGGACAGAGATTGGCCAGCTCCCGGCCTTTGACGTTTCCCCACACCAGCTCGACGGGATTGAGATCCGGTGCGTAGGAGGGAAGCTGCTCGACGATGAGCCAGCTCCGCTGGGTACGTATCCACGTCTTCATGGCCTTGGAGGTATGAGAGGAGAGCCCGTCCCAGATGAGCGTCACTTTCTCACCGGCGAAGTGCGTGTGGAACTCCTCGAGGAACTCGATGAGCGACTCGGTGTTGTAGGAGCCGGCGTGCATCTGGAAGACGAGAGCGGCCTCGCTGCCGTCGGCCCGGAAGGCCAGAGCAGCCGACATCGACAACCGGGTCCAGTTGAAGTGGTGGCGCAATACCGGGGTCTGACCTCGCGGAGCCCAGGTGGATCTCACCGAGGGGAGGAGGCTGAACCCCGATTCGTCTTGGAAGACGATCCAGGCGCCCCGGCGCCTGGCGCTTTTTTTATGCGCGGCCACTCCTGCTGCACCCAGTTGGCCACGGCGTCCTCGTTACGCTCGAGCGCCCTGCGGGCCGGGCGCTGGCGGGTCCAGCCCAGACGCTGGCGCAAGATGGTCCAGGTCTGGGTCGGCCCGTAGCGCACGCCGGTCACGCGCTCGATGACATCCGAGACTCGAGACAGGGTCCACAGATCGGTCGGGAACCCGTTGGCGCGCGGTCCGCGTTGTAGCTCGGTCACCACGTCCGCCAGCTGACCATCCGACAGACGAGGAAGACGACCGGCTCGCTCGGCACCGACCAGAGCGGCACGACCTCCGCTGGACCACAACTGGTACCACTGCGACGCACTCTGGGCCGAGACACCGAGAGCCTGGGCCACCTCCGCTTGGCTCTTGCCTCGACGGAACATGTCGGCCGCCCGTAGGCGCCGCTTCTTGAGCGCTTCGAAGTCACGTCGGGGTCGAACCCGCTTGGTTCCGCCACTCTGTTTCGCCGCGCTGCGCGAACCGGACACACATTCAGTATGTCACAACGACGTAGTTACGTCAATGTATTACCGAAAGATCTTTAGCGGTATGGCGGCATCCTTCATCGACCCCCCGGCCGCCGGAAAGCCTCCCCACTGGTCGAGCGACGTAACCCATGCTTCATCGGAGGACCAAGCTCTTCCCGTCCAAGTGCTGGAATGTTCCGAGCACGCCGTAGATGATCGTCCTTCTAGTGAAGTTCACGACGGCTGCGGCCAGGTCTGCTCCGGACGTGGGAACCGTGGTATCGCTCAACCAGATTCGGGACACATTGTCTGAGGATGCTCCGGGTGGACCACTCTCCGAGATCGTGGCGGGATGATCGGTCGTTCCGCCATTACAGTCAGCGGCGACAGTGAGTACGAGGACGAGTCCAAGACATAACCTGCGCCCGATCACCTCGACAAGGATGCCAGAAGCCTCAAGGCTCCGAGGACGGCCGGAGCAGAACTATGGAGACCGCCGTCCAGACCACTATCAGAGCGAGCCAGATCAGGAGTCGGACCCACGGATGAAGTCCTCCTGCGAACGTGATGGACAAGTTGCTGGAATACGCTGAGGTTGAAGAGAGCGGCGCATAGCCCGTCCATCCGAAAGCCGGTCTCGGACCAGTAGCCCACATTCCGAAGACGACAAGGCCGATGCCGAGGCCGGTGACCATCACGATCCGCTGGGGGAGATTCAGTCGGCGAGGCCGGCGCATCTGGCCAGCATCGCGCGAACCGCAGGGGCTGCCGCCCCCTGCACCCCCGCCTGGGGCTCCGCCCCAGACCCCGCGTATGCCATACGCCGCCAGCGGATGGTCGGGTGCCGACCGGCTCGAGTTCTCCGTTCCATGTCGGACCGTCGTAGGCTGAAACCTGATGAGCACTGGGCGATGGGATGCGTGGATAGCCTTGGGCCTGTTGCTGGCCCTCACCGTGGCCTCCGCTGTTTGGTCCGTGTCGACCGCACCGAGGGTGCCCATCCGGAATGCCACAGCCGACTCATGGTCTGTCCAGATCCACCTGAACACCACACGGGCGGTGGCCGGCCACCCGATCAAGGGGATGCTCATCATCGAGAACCCCCACGCTGCCATCAACCTGACTCAGGTGGTGAAGGGCGGCTGCGAGCCGGGATTCGCCATCATCCTCACCAAGGGCAGTTTCCGTAACGGAGTGGGGTTTGCCGCCTCCTGTACAAACCGGGCCTTCGTCATCTCCCATGGAACCACCCGGCTCCCATTTTCGATGCTCACTTCGTACACCAGTTGTCTCCCACCCAACGGCTCGTCTTCGATAGGTACGCCTCGCTGCCTTCAATCGGAAGGGCTCCCACCTCTCCCGGCCGGTTCCTACAAGGCTGACATTGAATGGTCCGCTACGGTGCCGCTACCGAGGCCAACGCCCGTAGCCGTCGACTTGACCTGACGCAGCGGCGCTTGCCGGGACGTCTGGTCGACCCGGCCCCGGGTCGTCCTCACCGAAGGCGGCGCCGCCAAGTGGCCCACCAAACCGTGCTCACGTTCGGCGGCGGTGGGAGGTCTAACGATGATCAACCGACGTGGCGCTCAACACCAGCCGGGGTACGGACGGATACAAGGGGCACTCGGGAACCCCGAACATGCGTGGACTTGACCCCTCGGCCCTCGGATCCGCAGCGAAGCCCCAGACGGGCGGGGCGAAGCTGACGGAGCAGGGCAGACGTAGCCTGGAATAGGTGTCGATGAGTCGATGGAGTTCCTGGGTTGCAGTGGGCGGGCTCGCCCTTCTGACCCTGGCGAGCGCCGCTTGGTCTGTCTCGACTTCGCCGAAGCGGACCTCAACCAACACCGTGATGGCAATCAGCCAAGCCCCCAGCTCGACCCTGGATGCCGCGCCACCGGGGGCCTACCTCACCGTAAGCCCGAAGACTGTCGGCCCCGATCAACCGTTTCGGCTCTCGGGAACTGATTGTCCCTCCGACGATCAGGTTCTCACGGGACAGAATTCGCCGGTCACGTCGAAGTCCAACGGGTCCTGGAGCGTCGTCGTCCGAGGAATTCTACTTTCGGACACGATGATTATCGGCGCAGAGTGCGTCCATAAGGACAGCAGATCCGAGGTGTTCAGCTACTCACCAATACGCATCCGTGTCACACCGCTGCCTCGCGGAGCCCGGGTCACCGTGAGTCCAGAGGTGGTCATGGTCGGCCAGTCGATCCGCATGTCAGGAAATGATTGCTTCCCGAGCGACTATGTGATTCCCGATTCCACAGGAGCCGTGAGTGCGGAGTACGGCACCTACCACTTGAGCATCGCCACCCCAGGGTCCGATGGGTCATGGAGCGCCGTCGTCCCTGTCATCGACGCATCCCAGGTTGGCGACGTATCAGTCAGCGCCACATGTGTTACCGGAATCGCCAAAGAGGAGCTGTTTTCCTACCCAGCAGTACACATCGAGGTGAACACGTACAGGCACCTGCTCGTCACCCCGAGCACGACTATCAGTGCCGGAACAACCCTGACCGTCACTTCAAAAGGACCCTGCCCTTCGCAATCTCAGGCAGAGGTCTATCTGCAATCTCCAGACAATCTCGCCAACGGAGTACCCGACGGCCATGGACCGGACAATCCTTCGGGTGGTGAGTGGTCTGCAACCCTTCCCATTCCACCAGCGACAGCTCCGGGAAGCTATGTGCTCCAGGCCACCTGCCTCGGAGACCACACCTTTCTTGGCTACTACAGCGGCCTACCCATCACAGTCACGGCTGGATGACGCCGTCGACACGGTCGCCCATCCGCAAACGAGCGATCACGTTGATACCGCCCGAGGCACCGTTGGATCGAGGTCCCCGCATCTGACGCCGTGAGCCCGGAATCGGTGGATCTGTACCCCTACCGGGATCCCCGACTAACGGGCGCCTGCCGCCATCGCCGATGATCTCAGACGTCGGTCGGGACCGGCAGTTTGCGCGTGCCCCCGTTCACAACATCCGGTTGGAGGGTACCGGGTCGTGCTTGCGGTCGCGAGCGTCCCCGACCGCACTTCGGGGATTGTGGTCTGCTCATGCGAGCCCGATTGTGGCTACCGTGGCGGGTACCACCCATAGCCGCTAGGAGGCGATCAGGCGTGGTGCCGATGTCCCAGGATGAGAGCAGATCTCTACCAAGGGTGGTCGACCGCTCGACGTTCCACGAGCAACTGGAGGCGCTGCGGGTGAGGGAAAGGCACACACCCGAGAAGGGGACGCGATTGCCGCCTCCCGCCGCCGGCTCCCGATGGTCGAGGTTGCCGCAGACAGTCCGTTGCTCGGGCCGCACGGCCCAGTGACATTGCTCGACGCGTTCGAAGGCCGGCGTCAGCTCGTTGCTTACTACTTCATGTGGTGGCCGGGCCGAGCTGCGGCCGAGCAGTGCGAAGGCTGTACGTGGGTGATGAGCCATGTGGGCGAGCTTGCGTACCTGCACTCCCGCGACATCACCTTCGCAGTGCTCTGCCAGGGGCGGAACACCGCTTACGGGCCTGGCGATGCGCAGATGTCGTACGACGAGAGTCTTCGCTACCGCACCTTCATGGGCTGGGACATGCCGTGGTACTCGGCCCAACCCTCACTTGACACGCTCCTAGTTGACCGCGAGCACGGTCTGTTCCACCTGGTGTGCTACCTGCGCGATAGCAATCGAGTCTTCGAGACGTACTGGACCAAACTCCGTGGTGCTGAGGCGCTGGACTACAGCTACGCGCTTATGGACCTGACCGTGTTTGGCCGGCAGGAGGACTGGGAGGACTCGCCTGTGGGCTGGCCGCGGCGCGGGCACGCGACCCGGACCCTGGGTGGGGCTCCACAGTGGCCGCCCCTGTGGGAGTGGCCAGGCGGTCGTCCCACCTCGCAATGGCCACGGCTCGAAGCCGGGTACTCGGACGATCTGGGACCGGCGGACGCGGGTGCAGCGCCACCTCCGGATGACTGCCACTGATGGGTCTTGCCGTCGCCGAAAGCGTCCCCATTCGCCGGGTCAATGGGCATTCTCGTGCCGAACGTGATCGGCGCCCCTGGCGCTATTCCACATCCTCGTCTGTCGGATCGTCGTCGAGTTCGGCAAGTACTTCGACTGCATCCTGGTGTCCGCTGGCGGCAAGGCGTTGTAGCTCGCCGCGATCTCCTCGCTCGCCAGCAAGCTCCAACCAGGATGTCGACCGCATCGCTGCTGCCACGATCTGCGAGCTTTCGCAGCTCGTCGAGATCGCCCCGCTCGCCAGCCAGCTCGACAAGCTGGTCAACCGCGTCCTGGTCCCCTCGCTCTGCCTGCTGCCGCAACGTCACTAGATCGGGATCAAGCATGGTCGGTCCTCCAGTGACTCTCTCGGCTCAACTGGACGATATCGCTGCTACCGCCGGAACAGCGAGGCGGTCATCATCGGATGGGTGCCCCCGACCACCGGAACTGGGGCCACAATTAGCGCGGGGACTTGTGCTGCCAGGTAGGTTCTACTCCCAGAGAGTTGCCAGCCAAAAGACGCGGCATTCGCTGCATTCACGAGGTGCCGAAAAGACATGCCAGAGTTCCCTGCGATTACTCACGTGGCGCTAACGGTGACGAGCCTCGAACGGAGTGTGCCTTGGTACAAGGCTCTGTTCGGCTCGGACCCGATCCTTGACGAGGACACAGGTCCTTTCAAGCGTGTCGCTTGGCTTACGGGCGACACAATCGTCGGTCTAACTCAGTTTCCGGATTTGAACAGCACTCAGCCGTTCAACGAGCGCCGGCCGGGTCTCGATCATCTGGCTTTCGGCTGTGCCAACCGCGATGAGTTAAGAGCGTGGGAAATCCGCCTGAACGAGCTCGGCATCCCCAACGGTGGCATCGTGGACGCACCTTCCTACTCGGCATTGTCATTTCGAGACCCCGACAACATCGCACTCGAGTTCTTCGCACCTCGGGGCTAGGACGGGCGGGTGTCCCCGACTGCTATCCGACGCTGAACGGCCATCCCCTACCACCGGTTCGGTGGTCGTCATCTTCCGTCGGATGAGCGTTCGGTGCTGCCTCTGGCAAGAGGTACCGAACCCATGGCGTGACCGCTAGCAACTGCCGGATCTGCGTGCCCTGGCAGGTTGGCTCTCTTGGCCGCCGTACCAGGCGGGATCACTTCATATGTGGGTGATCCACCAGGCGGGATGACCTCTAGCCATCCGGAAAGGGTCGGAATGCAGGCAGCGCTCTCCCTTGCTGAGGGCCGTCGACCCACCCGGTATCCGCGCTCAATAACCACCGCATGACGGCGGCCACGGGGCAGCAGGAGAACCCGGGAGGCTGCCACAGGGCCTTCGGGGCTCCACCCCGAACCTCCCTTCGTCGCGCCGTCTGAGTGTCTCGGGTCCGGCCACTCCTATGCTCAGTCGCCGTGGCGTTGTCCCGTGCGGCCCGTGAGGCCTCAGCCCAGTGGTCGCAGCAGTTGGCGGCATGGGCCATCCCTGAGACCGTGCTGGCGTCGGCTCCCGTGTCTCCATGGGGATTCCCGCCTCATCTGTTCGCCCTGGCGGCTGACACCGCCCTATCCGACCCCGAGTCGACCCCGTCGAGGCGACGCGCCACGGAGGTGCTTCCCTCGGGAGGGTGGGTGCTTGATGTGGGCGCTGGAGGTGGGGCTGCCAGCCTCCCCCTCGCACCACCGGCCGGTGTCCTTGTCGCCGTCGATGAGAGCCAGGCCATGCTCGACGTGTTCGCCGAGGGGGCGGAGAAGCGGGGGGTCCGCCATACCGAGATCGTTGGCCGCTGGCCAGATGTTGCCTCCCAGACCCCTCAAGCAGCGGTCGTCGTCTGCCACCACGTCGTCTACAACGTGGGTGACCTCGCCCCTTTCCTCGCCGCCCTCAACGACCACGCCGAACGGCGGGTCGTGGTCGAGTTGACCGACCGCCATCCACAGAGCGACCTCAACGCTCTGTGGCGAATCATCCATGGCATCGAGCGGCCGAGCGGGCCGACTGCCGCCGACGCCGCCAAGGTGGCCGCCGCCCTCGGCTTTGACGTCCATGTCGAGCGGTTTGAGAGACCATCGCTCTGGCACGATGCACCGCGTGCTGAGCGCATTGCCTTCGCCCGCCGTCGCTTGTGTGTCGGCCCCGAGCACGACGACGACATCGGTGCCTTTCTCGACCAGGCTGGTGACCCGGGCCGCATGCTCGTCACCCTTTGGTGGGACACGTCTGATCGAAGCACAACCGCCTGACTCCGGGGCGGTCGGACCGAACTCACTCGGACGGATCTCACGCTGGCTTGACCAATGTCGGGGCTTCGCCCCTCCGCCCGCCCACGGCCCCTGAGCGAACCGCCCTCCGTCGCCTTCGGCTCCTCGGGCACGTTCTCTCCCTCGCCGAGGGTCCGCCCCGTCATCCAGTCCATCGTGGTCTTCGACCACTCCGGCCTTGCTGACTTCGACAATGGAGAAAGCGATCCCTGGAACCAAGTCCTCTCGGCGACTCCGGTTGCCGATCATTTCGATACTCGCCGAAACGAACGCCTCAGGGTCGACGGATCTGAGTCCTCCTGGCGCAATCAATGAAGGCGTAGCCTGGGACAGTGTCGATCAGTCGCTGGAGTTCCTGGGATTCCTTGGGGTCTCTCGCGCTTCTGGTCCTGGCGAGCGCCATCTGGTCCATCTCGATGTCGCCGACCGTGAACCCGTCCACGGACACTTTGTCCTCATCGTCTTTGGCAACCGGTGAATCTGGCGAGAACATTCGGGGCATTGCGAACTTCATCGGAGTCTGGTACGTGCACGGTGGCAGCGTCGACATCATGTCTGGCAACTAGGGCGTCGAGACCGCAAGAACAGTGGACGGGACGGGGTCCCACGCCCGTTTGCCAGTCTGCGACAAGTTCCGCTTGTCGCAGCGCCACCCAATCTCGAATCAGGCGAGCAGCATTTTGGGGAAGTGATCCCGCCATGATCGTGCCGTCACTGATGCACACCATGGCCTCCTCTCCAGAGTAGAAAGCGTGGATGTGGGCGTGACCGTGGTCCTTTTAGTACATGTAGATGGCGATGCCGTAAAACTCGGAAATGCGGGGCACCACTGCAAGCTATCGATGGGCAGTAACACTCATCGTTACCAGGTGGAGCCGGCCTTTTGAGACCTCCAGTCACCAGGGCTCAAGCCGCCAATGGCCTCCGGTACGAGAACGTGCAGGTCGGTTCTCCGACACGCACCTGGGCACACGCCCGGGCTTGACGTCGAGCGGGCGGTCCTACGACAGCCTTAAGAGTCCCCGATCCGCGGAGATCCGACATGCCCACGTGTCGATGCTCAAATCTTCCCCAATATTGCTCGGGCCTATGCTCGATCATCGTGCCGGTTCCGATGATGAAGGAGAATGCGGCGTAGCGCCACTGAGTGTGAATCCGAAACCTCCGCGCTGATGCAGTTCCAAGAGAGAGACTTTCGATGGTCGAACCCATTGTGGGAGACGATTTTGCAGCGCCCGACGAACCATGGGAATCGATCCCTCGCGGAGTGTCCTTGTGGGATTTGGCCCAGGAGGGCGTAGGAAGTCCTCGCCACACTCCGATCGCATCGGGGGTGGATAGCGCACCCAGTCGCCGGCTCCTTCTGCGCATGGCCGGTATTCTCGGTGCTGTTGGACTCGTCCTAGCCCTTGGGCTCCTGGCCGCGCCGAAGGCGCCAGTACCCCAGGGGCGTGGCTCACGCGGTGGGGGTCAGCCGAGCCCTGAGACCGCGGCGCCGGCAATCAGTCCCGCAGTCCCGTCCGGTTCGGGCTGTTCGGTCCAGCCACTTGATCGCCATCCTCCGATGGGGTCGAGCGACCAAATCATGGTCAGCGATGTGCCCCAACACGCCGTCGTGACCGTTGACCTGGCATTTGCGGGTGGCTCCGCCCAGTACTCGGGCACGTCTGACAGCAATGGCGCGGCCGATATCCGAATCGCGGTGATGGGCACGCCTCTGCGCCCCGTCGAGGCGTCTGTCACGGCAGGCGTCCGCTCATGTCAGACGTCCTTTACGCCTTCAGCACCTGTCTCGGCCCGACCTGGCACCCCCTGACCGGGGATCCGGGGGCAAAGCCACGTCCTTACCCGTTCTCTCGAAGTATCGGCGACCAGGATCTTGGGTCGGCATCGGGGCACACGATTCGCCACCCGTTTCTCCACGAATCGTCAACATCCGAGGTCAGGCAGGTCCTTTGTTCCCCTCTTGTTCAATGCTCACGTCGAGTGCGTCGAAGGCCAAGTTGGGCCCCCAGACAGCGGTCCCAGATGTTCCATACGCGGGGTTGAGAGGATGCGAACGGTCGGCAGACGCCCAGGTGTAGACGAGAGGGGTCTGGCGATGATTGAAGTCGGGGTCGCCCTCGGCGTCCTCGGCATCGTGCTCCTGCCGTTGGCCAACCTGTTCTACGGGGGCCAGACCGTCGCCGCAGGCACCCGCGACTTCGGCGATGCCATCGCCATCGCCAATGGTCAGTTGGCCCAGGCCCAGGGCACCACGTATGCCGACCTTGGCTTCTACGAGAACCAGTTCGGCACCCCGCCTGTCGCGATTCCGGGGTACAACGGCCAGCCCGGCGTCGATCTGGGCACATCCGCCCCAGCCGGAATCTCTCCCCAAGTCGAACCGACCAGTACGCCCCAACAAGTGGGTTCGGTCATATTCACAGCGACCAACTACGTAGTGTGGGTCGACGGCTCAGGAGGGGACAGCTACGCCTACAAACAGGTGTACACCGTCGTGACCTGGAACCAGAATGGCCGCACCAACCAAACCATGCAGTCGATCCTCGTCTACCCGGGAGGACTCGGCAAATACACCGGGCCGCAGAACAACTCACCGGGAGGGACATCCACCATCCTCGACAACGTGGCGGGCCTCGCCGTGGGAGTCCCGGTCGACCCGGCCGGTGAGACACAGGTGAACCTCAGCTGGACGGCCGCCCAAGATCCCACCGGATACTACGTGGCCGTGTGGGCGCCCGACCCGGGGGGTCAGAGCAGTTTGGCGACCCCGGATACGACCGGCACGTCATCGGCGTGGGCGCCGGCCGGTTCTTCGACGAGCGGTGCGATCCTCGGAACGGCGACCAGCTTCACGGTGACGGGGCTGGCGTCGAACACGGCATATTGGTTCGAAATCGTGGCCTTCTCGAATGCCGGGGACCAATGGGCCATCTCCCAGACGTGGGTGACGGCCACCACTCTCACGCCCCCGCCTCAACCATGCACCTTGAACACTCTGACGGTCAGTCAGTCCGGCGAATCCTCGGGCCAGGCAGCGGTGGCCAAGAGCGATGGTCGCCTCATCCAGCCCATCACCATGACGGTGACGTACTCAGGTGGATGTGTGGCGAACGCGGATGCCGTGGCGGTCGGCGCCACTTCGAGCGGCCCTGACCCCGGCTCTCCCTACACGCTGGCCTGGGGAACGAATCAGTACACCTACAACCTGTGTCCGAGCAGTGGCTTCATCACGGGTACCCATACCTATACCGTCTCCCACAACGGCACCCCGACGAGCCTCACGGCTCAAGTGTCGTTCAGTCAGGACAAGAAGGCGACACCCGCATGCTGAGCATGCACCAGTTCTTGTGCGCCCGACGGTGGAGCAAGGAGCCCGACGAATCGGGGTTCACTCTGGTCGAGATGATGATCGCGTCCATCCTCACCATCGTCATCCTGACCCTGATGATGACGATGATCCCGTCGTTCGGGAGTGCCGAGACGGCTACGGTCAATAGCGCCAACGCCGCCGCACAGGTGCGGATCACGTTGCTACAGCTCCAACACGACATCCAGTCTGCCAACCCGCTCCAGACTCTTTCCTCCGTAGCGGCGTACAACGACGAGCTCCAGTTGACCATTCAACCGTCGAACACATTGGTCACCTGGCAGTACAACTCCACCACGATGCAACTCACCCGGCAAGCAGGCTCTGACACACCGGTCGTCGAACTGACGCAGGTAACGAACGGATCCGCGGTTCCCGTGTTCAGCTACTACGACCACTGTGCGATAAACCAGGTCAACGAGCCCCAGGCCACAGCGGCCAGTATCAGCGGGGCCACGACGGTGGTGCAGATCACCTTGTCCGTGGCGAACCTCAACTCCGCTCCCTACGGGACCACGACCAGGGTCGACATCATGAACCAACCGCCCGGAACCAGCCGATGCGGCTGAGAACTCCGTCACGAGCTCAGCATCGGAACCGACAATCCGACGAGGGCCAAGCATTGGTGGTGGTCCTGTCCGTCGTTTTTGTGGTCGTACTCCTCGGTGTCGTTCTCATCGTTCGAGTCAGTGGCGACCTCAACAACACCAACCTCGAAACCAAAATCCAAGAAGCTCGAGCACTCGCCCAGTCCGGAGTGGCCGACGCATTGTTCCAAATCGATCAGCAGGGAATATCGCCTTCGTCATTCTGCAACGAGCCGAACAGCGGTGGCAAGTGCACCCTGAGCAGCATCCCAGGTGCTCCCGGGGTCGTCTACACCGCCCGGTACGACGTTGCCTCGAGCACCTACACGGTGCTGTCGCGTGGGACTGTCCGCAACGTTCCGTACGCCGTGAAGGCCACGGTGAAGAGTACCCCGATTCTCCCAGACGCCGTCTACGGGGGAACGTTCGTAGCGTTCAACGGTAACTCGACGGCCAGCGTTGTCGTCACCGATGCCTACGGGAACCCCGTCCCCAACGCCACCGCAGGTATCGCGGTGGGACCGGGGGGTACCCTCACCTGTAACGGTCCCCCGGATAGTCCGCCCGACGGTCAGGTCGTGGAATACGTCAACTACGGCGGGGCGATTTCGAAGTGCACACCATACGAGAGTCTCGGTCCTGTGTACGCGCCCCAACAGCCGTCCCAATCATGTCCGCCTTCGTTTAACCCCTATGGCGCCCCACCCACTCCGTGCCTACCCCTGACCGCTTCTACCTGTCCCTTCATGAGTCCGGCCGTATCCGGGTCCGATGCCGCTGGTTACACGGTGACCGGTCCCGCCACTCTGGAACCGGGTGTCTACGTCTGCCGCGGCGGTCTCACCGTGACCGGCACTGTCAATGTGGACTACGCCCAATTCCCCCAACAGAACGGTGGGCGCGTTGAAATCTTCGTGTTTCCCCCGGCGGGGTCGAAGGCGTCTCCCAACGTCAGCTTCGGCGGTTCGACCGTCAACGCCTGCGAGACCTACGCCGGGGGCGCCGGGATCTGCAAGGGAGGACTGGTGGGCGACCCCAACGACCTGCAGATCTACTCGTGGGGCAGTGGCACGGCCGATCTGGGCGCAGCGCAGGTGAACGCCGTCTTCTGGGGTCCAGGGATGAATCTCACCCTCAACGGCGCCTCGAGCTCGCTCACCTGGACGGGGGGCCTCATCCTCGGAGGAATCACCGCCAACGGTTCCCCGAGTTTCAACGTGAATTTCGACCAGCGGCTTCAAAGCGAGTTCCAACAGGCCGACTGGCAGATCTCCAACTATCTGCAGACCACTCCCAACTTCACAATTCCATAAGTCTCGTAGACCTGGTCCGCATGAAAGCGTGGCCACCCAACATTCGAGATCGAGACTGAACACGTGAGCCTCGCCCACGACTGTCCCGCACATTGATGGCGCGCGTAGCGCAGCCCATGTCGGTGCATGGCGCCGCAAGAGGGCCGTGGTCGTGGGATTGTCGGGGGTGCGAAGCGGCGTCAGGCGTCAAGTTCTGCCACCCCACCCCCCGGTACCGGAGGCAATGGAGAAGACAATGCATGCGACGTAGACAACTCCTGGCGACACTGGATGCCGACGGACTCGATCCGATCACGTCAGGCGGGACAGGCTGGGTCGACAGCGGTGAATTGCAGTGGTGGCGGTGGGATAGGAGGGCCCTACGAACGCGCTGGACACGATGATCTTCCCAGCAGCGACTTGGTCGAATTGATCGACGGGAAGGTGGGCGAGAGCCCACCGTCGATGGCCCATCCGGTCAGCAAAGGCGTGCAGCACCCCGTTTCGTCGGGCGAGTACCAGCCCGTCGATGGCGATAGGAACGGCGCGTGTGTCCTCAACGGTCGACCTGCGAACGTGGCCATTCGCCAGGTTGACGACTTGGACTGTTCCATCGCCCGCAATCATGCCAATCCGCCGTCAGCGGTGGCCTGTGGCGTTCCGATCAGGCCAGACCCGGGAATCGGTACATGCCAGCGGACGGCAACGGTGCGTTCGTCGAGGTCGGTGAGTGGGCATGGGTGCTCAGCTGATCGGTCAGGACAGCGAGCAGACTATTCCAGGCCCACATTCCGTAGCCGCTCTGGCCACCCAGGAGCAGGTGGACGGGCCAGTTGACGTGTCGATGGCGCTGACCGTTCCATCGTGGCCAAAGAAGCCAATGCCTCCGACCACGACGGGGTCCACACTGGAGTTCTGGACGTTCGTCGGCAAGGGAGTGCTCCAGCGGACCTGGCCGGTGGTGCTGACCTTGACCGCCCACACGTAGGACGGGGAGGCGGGCCACAGGTGGTGACAGGTGCAGGACTTTCTGTGGATGCGCGCCGTTCAAGCCGGCCATGAGTCTCTGAGTCGCTTTGAAGTGACTCAGTAGTTTCCTGCAAAACCTGTCTAATCAAGGTTGACATATTCCGAGACGCCAGCGCTACCAGTGATTGAGCCCCACGACTAGGATGTGAGGCGTGGTACCCGCCTTCGCTGCGGCGATGTTGCTGACGTTGACGGCCTGTGGTTCGAGCACGATCCCATCTGCGGCCGCAC
>Ga0307374_10010020_pt1 | contig 13836 bp, 11 predicted proteins | sample OX3MG_FD_202532 | JGI IMG/M metagenome (GOLD analysis project Ga0307374, IMG submission 202532) | Soil microbial communities from Risofladan, Vaasa, Finland - OX-3 | ecosystem: Environmental > Terrestrial > Soil > Coastal area > Acid sulfate soil | place: Finland: Risofladan, Vaasa | collected... | reverse complement strand
GCCGAGACGACGGCCGGCTTCCTGCGCGGCCTCATAAATCTGCTGGAACGATTCCACAGCGTACAGCACCGGCTGCATTTCGGAGATGGAAAACTCGTGATCCAGCACCTGGTCGAGGTTAAAGTCGCGAATCTTCGGGCCGCGCTCGACGACGTAGGAGCATTCTCCGTGAGAGGAAATCAATCCGCTGCCGTAGACCTTGGTGCGACCGTCCTGGCGGATGACGCCAAACTCGACGGTGAACCAGAAGAGCCTGCCCATGCGGGTCAGATCTTCGGTGCGTCCGGCCATGCTGCCGCAGACCCGGCCATACTCGTAGAGAAAATCCGCGAATACGGGATGGGCGTGCATGGGAACATGGCCGAAGACGTCGTGGAAGATGTCGGGCTCCGGCGTGTATTCAAGCGAGCCGCGATCGCGCAGCGTGGTGGTGGTGGGAAAGCGGCGTGCCGCCAGCATCTCAAAAAAAGCGTTGGTGGGCAGGTAGCCGGAGACCGGGGTCGAGTTCCAACCGGTTCGCGGCTGCAGCTTGGCGGAGACGGCGGCCAGGTCGGGAATGCTATCCTCACGCAGCCCAATCTGCTGGAAGCCGTCGAGATATTCCTGGCAGGCATATTGGCGCAACTGAGGCATGCAGCGACGCACCAGCTCCGACCAGGTGGCGTGCTGATCCGGCGTGTAGGCGGTCCAGTCTTGCTCGATGAGATATGGGCGGGCGGCGACGAGTTGCTCATTTTTCTGTTGCGCGGGAGTCAACTGCTCCTGATGGATTGACATGGCGAGAGTCCCTCCGCTGCACCGTCCACTGCGTGCTGGAAAGCAGGCGGGCTAAACCTTTTAGGATGCCGCCGGCCCTGCGAACCTGTCAATGATTGGATGGATGGGAGGCGGAAAATGGGTGAAAGTTGGAGAGCGACAGGCTTATAGGCAAGTCTGGGGTTGCGGGTATATTGTGGGTAGGTCGCCGAGAACCAAGGTTCGGCGAAGATACTCCGCATTCCAGGGAGGGACATTATGCCTGCTACCGCCAAGCATCCATCGCTGCAACCAGCCAACGCGACGAAGAATGATTTTTTGCCGCTGAACGGCACCGATTATGTCGAGTTTTACGTCGGCAACGCACGACAATCCGCATACTTTTATCGTGCTGCGTTCGGGATGAAGCTGGTTGCCTATGCCGGTCCGGAAACAGGACTGCGCGACCGTGCTTCGTACGTATTAGAGCAGGGCAAAGTGCGTTTTTTGCTGACCACTCCGTTGCGCCCCGATAACGCCATTGCAGATCACATTGCCAAGCATGGCGATGGCATCAAGGACATCGCTTTGTGGGTGGACGATGCCACGTCTGCGTGGTTGGAGACGACGCGCCGAGGAGCCCGCAGCGTGCGCGAGCCGTGGACGCTGGAAGACAAGCACGGCACGGTCACAATGGCATCGATCGCAACCTATGGCGACACGATCCATACGTTTGTCGAGCGCAAGAATTATCAGGGAATTTTTCTGCCGGGCTTTCAACATGTGACGCATGATCCAGTGGTACGGCCGGTGGGGCTGAAGCACATTGACCACGTGGTGGGCAATGTCGGTTGGAATGAAATGAACGCGATGGTCGATTTCTATCGTGATGTGATGGGCTTTGAGATGTTCCAGAGCTTCGACGATAAAGATATTTCCACCGAGTATTCCGCGCTGATGTCAAAGGTGATGTCGAACGGGAACGGACGGGTGAAGTTTCCCATCAACGAGCCCGCAGAGGGGCGGAAGAAATCGCAGATTGAGGAGTATCTGGATTTCTATCAAGGGCCCGGCGCGCAGCACCTGGCGCTGGCGACCGACGACATTTTAACCACGGTGAGCAAGCTGCGCGAGCAAGGCGTGGAATTCTTGCGGGTGCCGGAGACGTACTACCACGAGCTCGAGAAGCGTGTGGGCAATATCGACGAGCCGGTGGAAGAGTTGAAGCGGCTGAATCTGCTGGTTGATCGGGACGAGGAAGGATATCTGCTGCAGATATTCACGCGTCCGGTAGAGGATCGCCCGACCGTGTTCTTTGAAATCATTCAGCGCAAGGGTGGCCGCAGTTTCGGCAAGGGAAATTTCAAAGCGCTGTTTGAGGCGATCGAACGCGAGCAGGGACTTCGCGGCAACTTATAAGGACAGGCATGAGACTGTGCACGTTTGAGGTCCACACGCACCTGGGATGGCAGAGCCGACTGGGCGCTGTTGTTGCCGATGGCGTGATCGATTTGAATTTTGCTGCCGCGCAGTCCAAAAACGCGCGGTTGGCCGATGCGCTGGTTCCACCGGCGCTGCTTGGCTTGCTGGACGGCGGCGAAATCTCGATGGAGGAAGCGCGGAAGGCGATCGCGAGCTTGCCCGCGGATTTACGGGTTGGCAGGCGCGATGAGACGCTTCGCTATCGATGCGACGAGATTCGCTTGCGGACGCCGTTGCCGGATGCGCGGTCGGTTCGCGATTTTTTCGCTTTCGAATCCCACGTGAAAATGGGGTTTGAAAAACGCGGTGAGGCGATGCCGCAGGAATGGTACGAATTCCCGGTCTACTATCAGACGGGCCACCATAATTTGCTGGGGACAGATCAGGATGTGCTGTGGCCGTCGTTCACCGAGCGATTCGACTATGAGTTGGAATTGGCGGTGATTATTGGCCGCGAAGGACGTAATATTCCTGCGGCGAAGGCGAAAGAATTTATCGCGGGATACACGATACTGAACGACTTCAGCGCTCGCGATATTCAACGCCGCGAAATGAAAGTGCGGCTGGGTCCGGCCAAGGGAAAGCATTGGGCGAGTGGAGTGGGTCCTTGGATGGTGACGCGGGATGAAATTCCGAATCCATACTCGCTGGAGATGGTGGCGCGGGTGAACGGCGAGGAGTGGTCGCGGGGAAACTCGCGCGACATGCATTGGAAGTTCGAGCAGATGATTGAGTTTCTTTCGCAGGACGACACCATTTATCCCGGAGACATTCTTGGCTCCGGCACGGTGGGGACGGGTTGTGGATTGGAGTTGAATCGCTGGGTGCAGCCGGGTGACGTGATCGAACTGGAAATTGAAAAGATTGGGGTGCTGCGCAATCGCGTGGTGCGTCCGGAACATCCCAAGGATTGAAGGGTCTCGGTAAAGGAGAATCGCGAATGTATCCGCTGAATAAGGGAAAGACCGCGTCGCAAGCCCACGTTGGATTGCCCGAGGGCACATTTGAAGAAGAGCACGGGCGCAAGGGCTTTTATGGGAAAGCCAGCCACCTGTACCACGCGCATGCGCCTACCGGCTGGACGCGGTTTGAAGGCAAGCTGCGGCCGCATCTTTTCGACTTGAACAAGCTGGAGCCCACGGACCTGAAGGATGCACAGGGCGCGCCGATTGAGTTTCTCGGCAACAACGAAATTACGGTGGCGGTTTCGCGGCGATCGAAGCCGATGCCGTTTTATTTTCGCAATGCCGATGGCGATGAAATGTATTTTGTCCATCGCGGCAGCGGCGTTATCGAGACGGACTTTGGCCCGCTGCGATTTGAGAAGGGCGATTACATCAATCTTCCGCGGGCGGTGACCTATCGTGTGGTTCCGGACACGGAGGATAATTTTTTCCTGATCTTTCAGTCGAAGGCGGAATTTGAACAGCCGGATAAGGGTTTGCTGGGGCAACATGCTCTGTACGACCCGGGGGTCATCACGACGCCGGAGCCGTCGCCGTATCTCGATGACACGCGAGAATGGGAAGTCCGCATCAAGAATGAAAATGAATTTTCCAAGGTGTTTTATCCATTCAATCCGATCGACGTTGTCGGTTGGAAGGGCGACCTGACGGCGTGGAAGATTAACCTGCGAGATATTCGGCCTGTGTCCAGCCATCGCGCGGCGCTGCCGCCGAGCGCGCATACAACATTTGTGACGCAGGGCGGGGTGGTGTGCAGTTTTTTGCCACGACCGCTGGAGCAGGAACCGGATGCGCTACGAGTGCCATTTTTCCATCGCAACACCGATTACGACGAATTCATTTTTTACCATGACGGGGATTTCTTCAGCCGCGACAATGTGAAGCCGGGCTACGCGACGCTGCATCCGCGAGGGATTCATCATGGCCCGCATCCCAAGGCCCTGGCAAATCAGAAGGCAAAGAGTTTCACGGATGAGTCGGCGGTGATGCTGGACGGTTTGAATCCTATCCACGTGCTGCCAGCCGGTGAAAAAGTGGAGTGGGCGGATTACTGGGCCAGCTGGGGCGCCAAGGAAGCTGCGAAGTTGGAGCCGGTTGGATGACTGAAATTGCCGCATCCGGCGCGATGACCACTCTGGTTCCAGCCGAACAAAAGCCGCAGGACATCTACAAACTGTTGGTGGGTTCGGTGGTTCCGCGACCGATCGCGTTTGTTTCGTCGATGGATGTGGACGGTATTCGCAACCTGGCGCCCTTCAGTTTTTTTACGGTGGCTAGCGCCAATCCGCCGATTGTGTGTTTTTGTCCCATGATGCGTGGGACAGGGAGTCACGGATTGCAGCCTACGAAGGATACGTTGCGCAACATCATCGCGACACGCGAATTTGTGGTGAACATCGTCTCGGAAGAGTTCGCTGTGCAGATGAATGCGTGCTCCGCGGAATTGTCGCCGGAGGTTGACGAGTTTGTGGTGTCCGGGCTGACGCCGGTCGCGAGTGATGTTGTCCGGCCTCCGCGAGTGGGCGAGTCACATGTGCAGATGGAATGCCGCTTGCAGCAGGTGATTCACGTCAGCACGGAGCCGCTTGGTGGGAGCCTGGTGCTGGGAGAAGTGGTGCGTTTCCATGTGAGCGCATCGTTGCTTGATAACTTCCGGATTGATCCCGAGAAGCTGCAGGCGATTGGACGAATGGCCGGGTCTACCTATACGCGAACGCGAGACAGGTTCGATATGGAGCGGCCGAAATAAAGCTTTCGGGTGCTGAATTTTCTTAACCGCGACTTGCCTCCTGTACAAAGGTGTTATGTCATCCACTGACGCAAACGATCCGATCCAACGCGTCGCTGTCCTGGGCGCAGGAACCATGGGTGCGCGCATTGCCGCGCATATTGCAAATGCTGGATTTCCAGTGTTGCTTCTGGATCTGGTACCAGAGGGCGCGCCGGATCGAAATGTCCTGGCCGCGCGATCCATAGAGAACTTGAAGAAGGCTAAGCCTCCGGCATTTGTGGATCCCGCGGTGGTGCGTCACATCACGGTCGGGAATTTTGAAGATGACCTGGAGAAGTTGCAGACGTGCGATTGGATCCTCGAAGCAGTGGCAGAGAATCTCGATATCAAGCGTGCGCTGCTCGCCAGGATCGTTCCCTACATTCGCGATAATGCCATCGCGACCACCAACACCAGCGGCCTGCCGGTTGGGTTGATTGCGAAGGACATGCCGGAGTCATTTCGGCGGCGATGGTTGGGGACGCATTTTTTTAATCCGCCCCGCTATATGCGACTGGTCGAGTTCATCGTTACGCCGGAGACTGATCCCCAGGCGGCGGCGTCCGTCGAGAAGTTTGTGCAGGTTTACCTGGGCAAGCTGGTCGTTCACGCCCACGATACGCCCAACTTCATCGCCAATCGTATCGGCACGTTTGTCATGCTGAATACATTTCGCACCATGCTGCAGCAGGGATTCAGCATTGAGGAAACGGATGCGCTGACGGGAGCCGCGATTGGATGGCCGAAAACGGGGACGTTTCGACTGGCGGACCTGGTTGGCATCGACGTGCTGGTCAACGTGGCGCGGAATTTTGCTGCGAGTTCCAAGGACGAACGCGCTGACGTTGAGATTCCCGCAGCGCTGGAACAGATATTCGAACGCAAATGGTTTGGAGACAAATCGGGCCAGGGTTTTTATAAGAAACAGCGCGGTGCGGATGGTAAAGAGGCGCGACTCGTTCTCGATTTGAATTCGCTGGAGTATCGGCCTGCGGAGCGACCGAAGATGCCCGCACTGGAGATGGCGAAGAGCCATGAGTCTGCTGCGGCGAGGATTCGGGCCCTATTGGCGGCCAATCCAGACCGCGACCAGGCGGCGAAATTTTACTGGCAGATTCTTCCGGAATTGTGGGCGTACGCGGCCAATCGCATTGGAGAGGTCGCGGACACGGTGGTCGATATCGATCGCGCGATGAAGGCTGGGTTCAATTGGGAGCTAGGACCGTTTGAGATGTGGGACGCCGCCGGCTTTGTCGACACAATTGAGATGATGCGGCGACGCGGCCAGACCGTTCCTCCGGCGGTAGAACGCATGCTATCTGGCGGAGTGACTTCCTGGTATCGCAATGAGGGCGGGGAATTCTTCGATATTGAGTCGGGGGAATATCGGCCTGTTGTGGAGCCGCAAGGAACGTGGAGCGTGGCAAGGGCGAAACGGGCGCATGGGGTGGTCGAGAAAAATCCAGGCGCGTCCTTGATCGATCTAGGCGATGGAATTGCGTGCATTGAATTCCATTCCAAAATGAACACACTGGGTGAAGACATCGTGGGGTTTGTGCAGCGCGCGCTGAGGCCGGGCAGCGATGCGATGCGAAACTTTAAAGGGTTTGTCATTTGCAACGACGCTGCCAATTTCTCTGTCGGCGCAAATCTGATGCAGGTGCTGCTGGCCATCCAGGATGAAGAATGGGATGAGCTGGACCGCTATGTTCGCGAATTTCAGGCGATGACGCAGGCGATTCGATTCAGTGTGCGGCCGGTGATTGTTGCTTCATTCGGAATGTGCCTGGGCGGCGGGGCGGAAGTTGCATTGCATGCTGCCGCGCGACAATCGCATGTCGAGCTCTACATGGGACTGGTGGAAACCAGCGTGGGATTGGTGCCTGCCGGCGGTGGATGCAAGGAAATGGCGCTGCGTGCGATTGAGATTGCGAATGCGGTGCGGAAGGGCCATCGCGGTGACTCGGTGGAAATGCACGATGCAATGCGAACTGTGTTCGAGACGATCGCCATGGCTAAAGTTTCCAACTCCGCGGTAGACGCGAAGAAGTTGCACCTGATGCGTGAGTCGGATGGGATCACGATGAATCGCGAGCGGCTGCTTTCCGATGCGAAGTCAGAAGCCGCAAAGCTGGCAGACGCGGGGTATGTTCCGCCGTTGCCGCGCATCGACATTCCTGCGCCGGGTGACGGCATGCTTGCGAACTTGAATCTCGGCATCCATATGATGCGAGAAGCGGAATTTATCAGCGATCACGACGTGAAGATTGCACGCCAGGTGGCCCATGTGTTGTGCGGAGGCGCGGTCACGCCGGGGACGCAGCTCAGTGAACAACATTTTCTCGATTTGGAACGCGAAGCGTTTCTGTCACTCTGCGGAGAACCAAAGACGGTGGAGCGCATCACGGCCACGTTGAAAACCGGAAAGCCGCTGCGGAACTAAAGGACGAGCATGAAAGATGCATTGATTGTGAGCGCAGTGCGGACGGCCGTGGGGAAAGCGCCCAACGGAGCTCTTCGGTCCACGCGCCCGGATGACCTGGGAGCCATGGCGGTGCGGGGAGTTTTGGATCGAATTCCGCAGCTCGACGTGAAACGGATTGAGGATGTCATTATTGGCTGTGCGATGCCAGAGGCGGAGCAGGGCCTGAACCTGGCACGGATTATTTCTCTGCGGGCGGGACTACCGGTGGAAGCGTCCGCGATGACGATCAATCGATACTGCGCTTCCGGATTGCAAGCGATTGCGCTTGCGGCGGAGCGAATTCGCTGCGGCTCCGCGGAGGCGATTGTTGCGGGTGGGGCAGAGTCCATGTCCATGATTCCCATGGGCGGCAACAAAATTGCGGCCAATCCGTGGCTGGTGGAGCACTATCCCGACTCCTACATGTCGATGGGACTGACGGCGGAGCGCGTTGCGAAGCATTATGGAATTTCACGCGAGGAATCGGACCGATTTGCACTCGCTAGCCACCAGAAAGCGCTGGCTGCAATCCGCGAAGGGAGATTTGATAATGAAATTGTGCCTGTAACAGTTACAATTTCTGATTCGCGCGCTGGCGACGTACCTGTGCAGCGGGAAGTTGAGTTTCGAGTTGACGAAGGCCCGCGCGCAGACACGTCCTACGAGGCTCTTGAGAAGCTTCGGCCGGTGTTTCACGCGCATGGAACGGTGACGGCTGGGAATTCCTCGCAGACGTCGGATGGGGCTGCGGCCGCCGCCGTTGTTTCCGAAGAGATTGCGGTTTCTTTTGGGCTGAAACCGCTGGCCAGGCTTGTGGCCTTTGCGACAGCGGGATGCCTTCCGGAGGAGATGGGAGTGGGGCCTGTCTATGCGATTCCAAAGGCACTGAAGCAGGCCGGACTTACATTGGAACAAATGGATGTGATTGAGCTGAATGAGGCTTTTGCAGCGCAATCGCTGGCGGTGATGCGGCTGCTAGAGATGGATCCGGCAAAGGTGAACGTCAATGGAGGCGCGATAGCGTTGGGACACCCGCTGGGCTGCACCGGTGCAAAGTTGACGGCGACGATCCTGCACGAATTGCAGCGGCAAAGAAAGAAATATGGATTGGTCACGATGTGTGTTGGCGGCGGAATGGGCGCGGCTGGAATTTTCGAGAATCTTCAAGACTGAGGAGAAATATGGTCCAGCATCCGCAACAACAGGGGGAATCCCGTGAATAGGCCGGATCCGAAGCAAGTAAAACACGGAACGGGCGGCAGTTTCTTGATTGAGGAGACTGAGTCGCACGCGATTTTTACGGCAGAAGATTTTTCCGACGAACAGCGCCAGATCGAGCGCACCACGGTGGAATTTGCCGAAAAGCAAATCTTCCCGCAGATCGCAGCTATTGAGGCGAAGGATCTTGAGGTCACGCGTCGTCTGCTTCGGGAAGCAGGTGACCTGGGGCTGATGGCGGTCGACGTTCCGGAAGAGTATGGCGGGCTGCAGATGGATAAGGTCACCTCGGCGTTGATTGCGGAGAAAATTGCAATCTGCGGCAGCTTCTCCGTCTCCTTCAGCGCGCACGCGGGGATTGGTACTTTGCCGTTGGTCTGGTATGGGACGGCGGACCAGAAAAAAAGATTTCTACCTCGACTGGCTGCCGGCGAATGGATCGCGGCCTATGCGCTGTCCGAGGCAAGTTCCGGCTCCGATGCGATGAATATTCGCACCCGTGCGACTCTGACCGACGACGGAAAGCACTACGTGTTGAACGGCGAGAAGATGTGGACTTCGAACGCCGGTATTGCAAGCCTGTTCACCGTGTTCGCGAAAATCGATGGAGAGAAGTTTGCGGCGTTTTTGATTGAGGCGGGAACGGCTGGGCTGACGGTGGGCCCGGAAGAACACAAGATGGGAATTCGCGGCTCTTCCACGTGCCCGCTGGTGCTGACGGATTGCAAGGTGCCGGTTGAAAATCTATTGGGTGAAGCCGGGCAAGGGCATCGCATCGCCTTCAATATTTTGAATGTGGGGCGATACAAACTGGGCGCGGCGGCAATCGGCGGCGCGAAATATGCCTTTCGCACGGGGGTTCGTTACGCTAAGGAACGGATCGCTTTTTCGAAACCGATCGCCTCCTTCGGACTGGTGCAGCAGATGATCGCGGATAGCGCGACCGGAATCTATGCGGGCGAATCGCTGGTGTATCGCGTGATCGGAGCGATTGACGCGTCAGTGGTCAATTTGGAAAACAGGGACGCCGCCACGACCGTGGAAACGCAAAAGCGTATTGAGGAATACGCGATCGAATGCTCGATTGTGAAGGTCTGGTGCTCAGAAATGCTAGAGCGACTGGTGGATCAGATGGTGCAGTTGCATGGTGGATATGGATATGTGGAAGATTATTCGGCGGAACGTGCGTATCGCGATTCGCGAATCAATAAAATTTTCGAAGGCACGAACGAGATCAACCGGCTGATTATCAGCGGATGGATGTTGAAGCGCGCCATGCAGGGAAGGCTGGGCCTGTTGCCCGCGATTCAGAGGGTGATGGATGAGGTGATGGCGGGGCCAAAGGCCCGTGAAGAGCGAAGCGGAGAGCTTGCGGCGGAGCATCTGTTGCTGGCCAATGCGAAAAAGATGACCCTTTTTTGCGCCGGCGCCGCCTCAGAGAAATTCGGTACGGAATTGGTGGACCAGCAGGAGATCATGGGTGCGTTGGCGGACATGATCATGGAGGTGCTGGTGCTGGAGTCCGCGATTCTGAGGGCCGAGAAGATGCAAGGCAGTTCACCGCTGGCCGTGCGGATGACGAAATATTATGCGGCCCGCTCCTTTCGCGTACTGGAGACGGCAGCGGAGCGGATCCTTGGCGCGGTCGCCGATGGCGATATGCTGCGCACGCGGATGACAATTTTTCGCCGATTCGCGAAGCACGAGCCGGAAAATACGTTTGCTCTTGGCCGGGAAATCGCCGCGTCGATCACCGAAGCCGGGCGGTACACGCTTTAGCCGGCGAGGATCAGCTTCGCAATCGTCGCCAGCTGCATGTTTGATGTGCCCTCGTAGATTTTTCCGATCTTGGCATCGCGATACAGTTTTTCGACGGGATAATCTTTGACGAATCCATACCCGCCGAAGATTTCGACTGCCTGGCTGGCGACCCGCTCGGCAATGGTGGAGACAAAATACTTTGCCATTGCCGCTTCTTTGACAAAATGGATGCCTGCATCTTTCATCCGCGCCGCGTTGTAGACCATGAGGCGCGCGGCTTCAATCTCGATCGCCATTTCTGCCAGGGTGAACTGAACCGCCTGAAATTCGGCGATGGATTTGCCGAACTGTTGGCGTTCGTGGCTGTATTTGGCGGCGTAATTCCATGCGCCCTGCGCGAGCCCGAGCATTTGGGCGGCAATTCCAATGCGTCCTTCGTTTAGCGTCTCGATGGCAATTTTGTACCCTTTGCCGGGCTGCCCCAGGACACTGGAGACAGGCAGACGACAATCGTCAAGCAACAATTCGCAGGTGGATGAAGCACGAATTCCAAGCTTGTCTTCCTTTTTTCCCACCTGAAAACCGGGCGTGCCGCGCTCGATAATAAATGCGGTAATCCCCTTGTAGCCGGCCGACGGATCGACGGTCGCAAACACGATGAAAAGGTCGGCCTCGGCTGCATTTGAAATCCAAAGCTTGCGGCCATTCAAGACGTAGGAGTCGCCGTCCAAACGCGCCTGCGCCTTGAGGCTGAACGCATCTGAGCCGGAGCTTGCCTCGCTGAGCGCGTAGGCGCAGATGGTGTCGGTGTTGGTTCGCGGCAGGTATTTCTTCTTCTGTTCCTCGTTTCCATAGCGAAGCAGCGCGTTCACCGTCAACGTATTCTGGACGTCGACAATAACGCCGATCGCGGGATCGACGGCGGATATCTCTTCGACGGCCAAGATCGAGCCGAGGAAGGATCCCCCGAACCCGCCATATTCCTCCGGAGTTTCCATGCCAAGAATGCCCATCTCGAACATTTGCGGCAGCAAGGAAGGATGAATCTTCTGCGCCTCGTCCATTTCGCGGACCAGGGGTCCAATTTTATTCTGCGCGAACTTGCGAACCGAATCCCGCAGGATTTGTTCCTCGGAACTCAACGATGTCAGCGGCAATCTGACGCCATCTACAGCAGCGATGTTTTCCATTGGGCAGGAAACCTCTTCCAGGGGTTGCGCAGCTAAACTATCAAGGGTAGATTAAGCTGTCGCGGTGAATTCTTCAGCGGCGAAAAGAAGCGATCGAATACGAGATCGCCATGTGAAGTGATTGCACACTGCAGTATAAGGTGCAACATCGTACTACGTGAAGGGGTCGGAGGATACATGCGGATTTTGGCGATCATCCGCCAGGTGTTGGACGCGGAAGAGACGGTGCGCCTGCGCGCTGGCGAAGTCGACCTGAGCGCAAGCAAACTGGTGGTCGACACCATGGATGAGTATGGCGTGGAGCAGGCGCTACGCATTCGCGAGAGCGGGGTCGATACGGAAGTGATTGCGCTGGCGGTGGGTCCAGAGCGAAGCCAGGAGGCACTGCGGACGGTACTGGCGATAGGAGCGGACCGCGCGATTCATGTACAGACGGAGCTGTTTCTCGACCCAATTGCGCTGAGCAAAGTGGCTGCGCAGGTGGGAAAGCGGGAGAATGTTGACCTGATTTTTTGCGGGGGCCAGCAGGCAGATTGGGACAGTCATGCGCTGGGAGCGGCGACGGCTGAACGATTGCAATGGCCCCAGGTGACATGGGTGAACGCATTGCAGGTGGACGGACAAACGCTGACCGGGCGGCACGATGCTGAGGATGGGAGCGAAATGTTTTCTGTGCAACTGCCCGTGGTGCTGACCACCCAGCAAGGGTTGAATGAGCCGAGATATCCGACTGTGCCGAATATTATGCGGGCCAAAAAGAAAGAGCTTCGATCGGAATCGCTGGAGACTTTCCAGGTTGAGCCGAAGCTGAAAGTCGTCGGTGCGGAGATCCAGGTGAAGCCCCGTTTGCACAAAATACTGGATGGTAAAGATGCGCCGGCCGCAGCCGCGGAACTTGTCGGTTTGCTGCGGGAAGAAGCGCGGGTGATTGCATGATTCTGATCGTTGTGGAACATGCGAACGGAAAAGTAAGCAAGAGCACGTATGAGATGGTGACGTGTGCTCGCGAGCTGGGCAGGGACGGCCCGGTGGCCGCGCTGGTGCTGGGATCTGCAACTGTCACTGTGGCAAATGAAGTCGCCTTGCTGGTGGACCAGGTGCTGGTTGCGGATCATGCCGACCTGGCGCAGTATGATCCGGAGGTTTGGTCGGCCGCAGTCGCGCAGATTGCAAGCGAGGGAGAAGCGAATACCGTGCTGATCAGCGGCAGCCGAAGCGGGCGGGAGTACAGTCCGCGGGTTGCGGTCATGCTGGATGCGCCGCTGCTGGAGGATGTCGTTAGCGTCGCGCCAAAAGAAGGTGCGATCTCAGCGGAGCGCTACACCTACCTGGCGCGAGTTACAGAGACGGTCACGACGAATGCTCCAGTGATTGTCGTTACTCCGAAGCAAGCTGCATTTGCGGCAGCCACAGCGGGCACGCAAGCGGCGGAGCAGTTTGACGTGGACCTGTCGCTGCCGCAACGGCGGGTGCAGATTACTGGAAAATCGCAGGAAAAGACATCGCGGATTTCGTTGGCTGATGCGGAGATTGTGGTCGCCGGCGGCCGAGGAGTCGGCAGCGCGGAGGGCTTCCAAACGCTGGTCGAGGGATTGGCGGATGCACTGGGCGCCGCTGTCGGCGCGACGCGGGCGATTGTCGATGCGGGGTGGCGACCTTATTCTGAGCAGGTTGGGCAGACCGGAAAGACGGTACAGCCGAAAGCGTACATTGCCATTGGCATCTCCGGGGCGGTGCAACACCTTTCGGGCATGGGAAAAAGCAAATGCATCGTCGCCATCAATAAGGATGCGGACGCACCGATTTTCAAAGTAGCGGATTACGGCATTGTGGGAGATGTGAACCAGGTTGTTCCGGCAATGATTGCTGCGATTCGCAAGTAAGCCTGCCAAGACACACTAATTTTCGCTTCGGGGCCGTGTTTGGATGCTGCCACTTTCTCAGAAGTACGCGTTCCTGATGTTCGCGCTTGTCACAATGGCGTGGGGAGCGCATGGCTTCTTTCGACTCTATTTGCGCATCCGCCGCGGGCGTCCGGACAGCGATGTTCGAACAGATCGCATCGCTCAGCGACTCTGGGTCGCGCTTCGCACCACACTGAGTCAATCGCGCACATTTCAGAAGCGGACCATCGTCAGCATCTTCCACGCGTTTATTTTTTATGGGTTCGTCTTCTACATTCTGGTGAATGCTGTCGATGCCGTCGAAGGCTATACAAGGTTCTCGATTTCTTCAACGACTGTTCCGGGA
>Ga0307374_10010016_pt1 | contig 13841 bp, 14 predicted proteins | sample OX3MG_FD_202532 | JGI IMG/M metagenome (GOLD analysis project Ga0307374, IMG submission 202532) | Soil microbial communities from Risofladan, Vaasa, Finland - OX-3 | ecosystem: Environmental > Terrestrial > Soil > Coastal area > Acid sulfate soil | place: Finland: Risofladan, Vaasa | collected... | reverse complement strand
CCATGATTTGCTGAACCGTCTCCTCCAAGCTGGAGCGGACTGCCTGATTCTGCTGCAAGAGAGCGTTTAGAGCCGGAAGGGTCCGGATCGCCTTGTCGAGCGTGGGATCTGCGCCGGATTGATAGGCGCCGATGCGGACCAAGTCCTCGGAATGAGCATAGGTAGCCATCAGCAATCGCAGTTCCTTGATCTTCGCCAGGTGCGCATCGCTGGCCACATTCGGCATGAGACGGCTGATGCTGTCGAGGATCGAGATCGGGGGATAATGGCTGCGCATGGCAAGATTTCTGCTTAGAACCACATGCCCATCCAGAAGGGAGCGCACCGTGTCAGCGATCGGATCCTGCTGATCGTCGCCTTCCATCAACACCGTATAAAACGCAGTAATGCTGCCTTGAGAAAAGTTGCCCGCGCGCTCCACCAGGTGGGCCAGCGCGTTGAGAACCGAGGGCGTGTACCCCTTGGCGGTGGGCGGTTCTCCCGCGGCCAGACCAATTTCCCGTTGCGCCATGGCAAATCTGGTGAGGGAGTCTACAATCAGGAGCACGTTCCGGCCAAGACTTGCGAAGTACTCGGCCATCGCAGTCGCCGCAAGCGCCGCTCGCAGCCGCACCAACGGCGACTGATCGGAAGTGGAGACCATAACCACGGCGCGGCGCAGGCCTTCCTCACCGAGAACTTCCAGGAACTCTCCAACCTCGCGGCCGCGCTCGCCCACCAGCGCCAGCACGGTCATTTCCGCGGCGGTTCCACGCGCCATCATGCCGAGCAGGGTACTCTTCCCCACGCCACTACCGCCGAAGATACCCAGACGCTGTCCGCGGCCGCAGGTTAGAAAAGCATCGATCGCGCGAATCCCGCAGCTCAACGGGGCGCGGATCGGGACCCTGGCCAGCGGCAAAGGCGCCGCGCCGTTGATGGGCATCACATCCGTGGCGCGATAGTCGCCTTTGCCGTCCAGCGGGTTGCCTGCGGTATCAACCACGCGGCCGAGCAAATCCGGGCCCACTCGAACGGACGGACGCACCCCCCAAGTCACGATCTGGTCCCCGAAACGAATGCCGCGCAGTGGATCGGCGGTCATGGAGAGCATCGTTGATCCGCGGAAGCCAACGATCTCACCGGCATAGCGCCGCCCGTGCGCGTCGATGATCTCACACGATTCGCCAAGGAAACAGAAGGGGCCTTCCGATTCCACCAGGTTTCCGATCACTTGGCTAACGCGGCCCTTCCATCGCAATGTGGAACTCGATTCGAGGTGGCGCGCGTACGGAGCCAGAAGAGCCAAGCTCATCGCGTCACCGGCCGCAGCGCGAGCAAATCGAAGAAACCGCGTTCTACTTCTTTGAGCTGTGTCTCGAGCCCGAAATGCGCGGTCCCGAGCTCCGTCTCTAGGATGCAATCCTGATCGCTCACCTCGGGATCCTCCACCACCTCAACGCGCGGCAGATTTGGCCATCCCGCGAAATATCGTGTCCAATCGGCTCCGCAGCCCTTCCCCACCCGGACTGTCACGCCGGAGCCTTCGCGCATCTTGTCTACCGCCATTCGGACCAAAGCGGCGATCAGCATCGGATCGACCTGTGCTTCGCGGCGCAAAATCTTCGCGGCAATCGCCAGCGCAAGTTGAACGACCTCAGCCTCCACTCGCGCAAAATAGTCTGCGCGTTGCGCCTGGAAAGTTTCGATTGCCTTCGCAATCTCCGACCTGACTGACGCCAGCTTTTGGTCGTACTCATGCCGGAGCTGCTGCTCCGCCCGGCTTACTGCGTCGGCACGCTCCTGGCGGATTCGGGCCTCGATCTCGACTGCGGAGGCTTCTGTCTCGAGTCGCCGTTTCTCGGCGCGCGTGGTTGAGAGACCGGCTTCCGGTTCCTGATCGGCGGCGTCGAAGGAGGGAGAGACATCCGGATACTGCAATGCCGAGATCGGCGTCGGAAAGGTGCCGCTATAATTCGCGCCGCTAAAGGACATACTCGTCTTCACCCTCGCTCTTCAATGCAATCCTGCCCTCGGCCTCGAGTTTTCGCGCAATGGCAACGATCTCAGACTGCGCCTTGATAACGTCTTTACCGCGGATCGGTCCCAACGCGTCAGAATCCTCCTTCATCATCTCCACTGCGCGTGAAGACATGGTGCGGTAGAAATGACTCCGTAGATCTTCGCTGGCTCCCTTCAAAGCGATAGTGAGCGTCCTCTTGTCAATTGAATTCATCAGCTCCCGCATCTCCTGCTCGGGAACTTCGAGAAAATTCTCGAACGTAAACATGAGGTCGCGAATGCCCACCGCCAGCGTGGGTTCCTCCCGCTCGATATGTTCGAGGATTTCCCGAGCTACGGCAGGTCCCAGTCGGTTCAGCAACTCTGCAATACTTCTCAAGCCCTCGCCACAAGCCCGAGACTGGTCTCCGGAGGATCGCAAACGCCTATCGAGAACATTGGATACCTTTGCCGCCACTTCCGGTGAGAAACTGCCCAGACTGGCGAGACGTCGCACACAGTCCGACCGTACTTCGGGCTCCATCTTCATCAGCAGGGCCGAAGCCTGCCTTGCATCAAGGTGGCGGAGAATCAGGGCTCTGGTCTGAGAATGTTCGCCCATGAGGAATCGCGCCAGTTGCTGCGGATCTGCTTTCTTCAACGCCTCGATACGGAAGGACCGGCTTTCGGTGGCCTGGGTGAGCCGCTGCACGACGTTCCGTGCGTGATCTTCCCCAATGGCTCTCTCCAAAAGCCGGAGTGCCACATCCTGTCCTCCTACGGTGAGGAACTCCTCCGCGGACACTCGTTCCTGGTGCTCCTCCAAAACCTGAAGGGTAATCGGCAACGGAACCGGCCCCATTTTGGAAATCTCCACTACAATCCGCTCCAGTTCTTCCGCGGCCAAGCTTCTCAATACGGGCACCGCCGCCTCTTCTCCCAAAGCGGATAGCAGGATGGCCGCCTTGCGGGGGCCGCTGATTTTCTCCTCTTCGGCGCGGATCATGAGTTCTCCTCGCGAAGCCACGCCTGCACCGTCCGCGTGGTCTGCAATGGATTCTGGCGCAGGATTTCCAATGCTTGTCCCTTTAGCTGCGCCGCGCGTGCCGAACCCGCTTCTGAGGATGCGCCGGGCAACGACTCCATGGATTCTTGCGGCAATCGTGGCGGCGTCGCTGTGACTGCGGGTCCGGAAGTGAGGATGTGCCTCTGCACCGGACGGACGACGAGAAGGTATACCAGAACAAAGAGCGCAAGGAGGGCGAGCGGCCGCAATGCCGGTGATGAGTCCGAGACGGCTGTTTGAAATTGATCGAGGCGGGATGGCGCCGCATCTTCGATATCGTCGGAATCCGTATCGAACGAAACGTTCTCGAGCGTGAGGATATCGCCTCGCTTCGCATCGAACCCAACGACCGCTTCGGCTAGGCTCCTGATTTGCGCGAGCTCCTTCTGCGATCGTTTACGCCTTGAGTAATGCACCTTGCCGTTATCGACGCTCCTTACCACTTCGTCATCCACCAGGATGGCGGCAGTAATTCGCTGGATGCGGCCGGCAGGCGTAACCGTGTGAATGACCGTCCGATTCACGCCATATTGTGCATTCTCCGTTATGGAATGCTGCGTCTCAGGTACGGCCGCCGGCTTGGATTGCGCGGCTGACGGAACGTTGCTCGCGGTTCCGGGGACTCCTGCAGGAATGGCGTTCCCTCCGGATTGATCTTCCGTTTTCTCGTGGCTGAGTACCGCACTGACGGCGGGATCGTATTTCTCCTGGTTCTCGTCGGTCGTGTTGCGATCGTAGTCAATGTTGACGCTGGCGCGAATCTTGCCGGCGCCAACCACCGGCTCCAGCGTGCTGATCAGCCGTGTGGACAACTCGGTGCTTCCCCCCGAACCCTCCATCGCATCCATGCCGCCGTTCAGCGACTGGCCCGAATCGGCATCCACAATCGCCACATCTTCAGGTTTCAGTCGGTTCACGGCGCCGGCGATAAGCCGCGAGATGGCGAGAGATTCATCCTTGGATAGCGTGCCATGCCGAAGCTTGAGAATGACCGATGCCTTTGCCCCTTGTTGCTGATCGACAAAGATGGAATCCGATGCCATGACCAGGTGGATTCTGGCGCTTTCAACGTTTCCGAGGGTTTCGATGGAACGGGCGAGTTCGCCTTCCATAGCGCGCTGGTAATTCACCCTCTCATCGAATTCGGTTTCGCCCCAGGAACTCTTGTCGAAGATCTCGAATCCCATCTGGCCACTATGCAGATCCTGGTCGGAGGCCATCTGCATGCGGGCCGCATCCAACTTGTCTGCCGGCACGCTGAGAGTCCTTCCGTCGGCGCTGATCGTGTGGGAGATGCCTTGCCGATCTAGCGCGGCGGCGAGTGCCTGGGCGTCGGCCGGCTCCAGTCCACTCGATAACGTCTTATAGTCCGGCACTCCGATGAGCCGCACGAATAACGCCACGAGCACGCCGGTAGCAAGCGCGCCGCCAATAAGAAGCGCTCTCTGGCGTCCGTTTCGGCTCGACCAGAACTGCTTGAGTTGCACGCTTGCGTTGGTATACCCAGCCATTTGCCATCAGTCCTAAAACTGCATCTGTGCAATATCCTGATACGCGCTCACGATCTTGTTGCGCACCTGCATCATCAACTGAAAAGAGACGTCCGCCTTCTCCACAGCAATCATGACCTGGTTAAGATCACCGCTTCCCCCTTGCAGCAACTGTGCCACTTGCGCCGCCGCGCCGGTATGAAGGGAATCCACGGTTTGCACAGCGCTTTTGAGAATGTCGGAAAAGCTCGCCCCGCTCGTTTCGATGCCCGGATCTGGAGTACCCGCGTTAGTACCCACACTCGGAACCGGCACATTCGGGATGTTGCCAAAGCTGACGGTGTTCATCCACAGGCTCCCTTATGTGGTTTTCAAGATGCCGATTGATTCCTGAATCATCTGCTTGGCAGCGCTGATTGCCGACGCGTTTAACTGGTAGGAGCGCGTCGCATTCATCAGATCCACCATCTCCATCTCCGGATTGATCGCGGGGTAAGCGACGAATCCGTTCTTATCCGCGGCCGGGTTGCCGGGCTCATACCGCATCACGGGCGGGGTCGGATCATCGACCACCTGGGCCAGGCGAACCGACCCAGGAACTGTGCCGCCTTCTTCTCCAAGGCGATCTAACACCGATCCAAACGGCACGGGACCATTAGAGCTGAACACGACTTCCTTGCGAACATAGGGACCGCCGCTTGCCGTTTGCGTGGTTTCTGCATTGGCCAGATTGGCGGACGTAACTTCCGCCCGCTGTCGTTCGGCAGACAGCGCGGAGGCGCTGATGCTGATCATAGAGAACATGCTGCCCATGGTCGGTCTCCCTCTATTCCTTGATCGCAGTGAGCATTTCGTGGAATTGCTCTTCGATTAATTGCACGCCCATCTGATACTGAAGCTGGATCTGGGCGAGCATCATGCTCTCGCGGTCGACGTTCACGTTGTTTCCGTCAGGCCGTGCGGGAAGGTCGGTCAGCTCCAGTGTCGCGGGTTCGACCTGCGCCCCTCCCTGCGAATTCATCACAAGGCGCATGGCAGATTGGAAGTCTAGGTCCCGGGTGTGGTACCCGGGCGTGTCCGCGTTGGCCATGTTTGTCACCACCAGGCGCTGCCGATCGTCAGCCACTGTGAGAAATCCCTCCAGGGCCTGCAGCAAAGGAGTGGTTGCCATTTACGCGTACCTCCTTGGTGGAAGTCCATACTCGCGGATCTTGTTGCGGAGAGTGCGCAGGCTGATCCCGAGAAGCTCCGCGGCGCGTGTGCGGTTTCCGTCCGTCAAGGCCAGAGTGTTTTCCAGGTGTTGCCTCTCCACTTCCCGAATCGGCGTGCCCGCCGCACTCGGCAGCGCTGCCGCCACGGGCAGCATCTTCCGGTCGCCGCGAGGAGGCGATGGAAACTCGGCGTCGAAGCACTCCGCGTCGATGTCAAGCGTGTCGCTGAGGGTCAATACCCGGCGCATGAAGTTGGCGAGCTCTCGCACATTCCCAGGCCAGGAGTGCGACTGAAGCCGGTTCATGAACTCCGGATGCAACCGGGGAACTCTCCCGCGCGCCAGTGCGGCGAACTTCTCTGCAAAGTACCAGGCAAGAAGAGGAATGTCCTCATGGCGATCGCGCAACGCGGGTAGGGATAAGGGAATGACGTTCAGGCGATAATACAGATCCGCGCGGAACCTGCCTTGTGCCACTCGATCGGCCAGGGATACGTTCGTGGTCGCCACCACTCGGATATTTAATCGAAGCGGACGCCCTTCGCCCAGCCTCTCGACTTCGCGTTCCTGCAAAGCCCGCAGCAGTTTCGGTTGCAGATCCAGCGGTAGGTCGCCGATTTCGTCCAGCAGGATGGTGCCCCCATTGGCCAGTTCAAACTTGCCGGCACGAGAAGCGACGGCCCCGGTAAACGCTCCCCGTCCATGCCCGAACAGCTCACTCTCCAGGAGAGGTTCAGGTACCGCGGCGCAGTTGACCGCAATGAACGGCTTGCCGCTGCGGTCGCTGGCATGATGGATAAACCTCGCCAGCAACTCCTTGCCAGTCCCGCTCTCCGCCTCGATCAGAACATCTGCGCCAGTGCTCGCAGCGGCGCGCGCTCGCTGTAGCGCGCGCATAAGCAGCGGCGATCTTCCCACAATTTCTCCGTCTCCGCTCGCATGGCAGGCCCGCGCTTGATGGGCACGCTGCATCACCAGAGTAACCACGGCCTGCAAACGATCGAACGGGATCGGTTTGGTCAAATAATCCAATGCCCCATCGCGCATGGCGGTCACCGCATCGGGAACCGAGCCGTATGCGGTCAGCAAAATGACGGGCGTGGTGCTTCCGTTCCGGGCCGCGCGCATGACTTCCATGCCGTTGCCATCCGGCATGCGCATGTCGGTGATGACTAGGTCGAAGGTCCGGGCCGCGAGATGTCGAATCGCCTCGCGCGCGCCCGACACCGCCTCAACCCGCCAGCCATGGCGCAGAAAGTTGGCGCGGAGCGCGGTCCGAATGCCAGGCTCGTCATCGACTACCAGCAAGGATGGTTGTTCAGTCATGATTGCGATTCCGGAAACTCCAGGTGAAAGCTGCTGCCCTCTTTCAATCGACTCGAGACCCTAATCGTTCCGCGGTGCTGCCGCATCAGACGCTCACACACCGCCAGGCCGAGACCGGGAGTTTCTCCAGTCCCGCTAAAGCCTGCTTCGAAAATTCGCTCCAACTGGTCCTCGGGAATCCCGTACCCTGTATCGCACACCTCCGCTACAGCAAATCTCCCGGCGGGCCCATCTTCGCGGCTTACTCGCACATCCACTCTCCCTTTCGGTGGAGTATGCCGGATGGCATTACAGGTGAGGTTCAAAATGATCTGACGAATCCCATCTTCGTTGCCCTGAATGGTGGTTGCCTCTGTGGCCGAATGAAACGAAATCGCGACATTGGCCTGTTCGGCGATCGGTCGCACAAAGTCCACCGCGGCCTGCGCACAGGCCGCGAGATCGAGCGCACTGAAGCGGAGATTGTTCTCCCCGTTCATGCTCAACACGTTGTTCACCGTTCCTGACAAGGTGCGGATGCCGGCTCGCAAATGGGCGATCCACTGCGACGCTGCGCCAGGATCCCCTGCGATCAATTCCACAAACAGTTCGAGACTGGCTAACGGATTTCTAATCTCATGAGCGAGGATGGATGAGATTTCCGCTAACGCAGTGGCTCGTCGCGCAGCCTCCCGCTCCTGCTCGGCCTGCCGGGTCACGGTTACATCGCGAAGGATCCAGATGCTGCGCAAAGGAACAGAGGCGGATTCTTGGCCTGCCGACGAGCAGGTGAGTTCCCGCCGTCCGATTGCCACCCAGCGCTGGCCGCTTTCCGCGTGCAGGCGCAGTTCAGTGTCTCGATGATCGCTTTGCGACCCTGCCAGCGCTTCGAAATCGACGCCGCTAGCCTGCGAAAGTTCCTGAAGGCTCTTCAGGCCGCGAGCTTCGATCCCGAGTAGTCGGCGCCCCTCGGGATTGATGGTGACGATGGTTTCGCTTTCATCCTCCACCAACACGCCGCAAGGCAGCGAATCTATCATCTGTTGAAGGGTTCTGCGGATGTGATCGTTCTCCACCAGAGTCCGGGTCAGCGCCGCATTGCGGTCAGCCAGTTCGCCGCTTAAGTGGGTGACCTTCTGCTGGAGTCCACGATACGACGACTCCAACTGAGCAGAAGCGGATATGAACTCGGCAAATGCGTCTGCCAACGTTCGTGGATCGGTCAGCAGTGCCGGATCAACCGCGCTGATTGGAACTGCATGAGAGCTCGGCAGCATTTGCCTATCTCGTTTGCACGCGGTGTGCCAAAATGAATCGGCCGTCCCAAGACGGGAGAGGCGATCACAGAAGAATATGCTCGCCCTTGATTTCCCATCCGGAACCGGCCAGCACCACTGCCCGCTCGAGAACATTGCGCAGCTCGCGAATATTTCCCGGCCAGTTGTGCTGGGCCAGGATGGCGAGGGCTTCGCCGCTGAGCTCAACGTTGGGATGGAATCGCGCCATCATGGCGCTGGCCAGCGATTCCAGGTCGTCCATGCGCTCCCGCAGCGGCGCCAGGTGGATGGGGAACACTGCAAGCCGATAATAGAGGTCTTCACGAAATTGCTTGTTGATTACCAGATGCTTGAGATCGGCATTGGTGGCCGCAATGACCCTCACATCCACCTTGATATTGTCATTGCCTCCCAGCTTCTGCACCTCACCCTGTTCCAGGAAGCGAAGGATCTTTCCTTGCAGTGCCAACGGCATATCTCCGATTTCATCGAGGAACAGCGTTCCTCCATGCGCGGCATGGATACGTCCAATCCGAGATTGCACGGCGCCGGTGAAAGCTCCCTTGGTGTAGCCAAATAGTTCCGCCTCCAGCAACGCCTCGGGAATGGCGGAACAATTCACCACAACAAACGGCTGGTTCTTACGTCCGCTGAGCAGGTGGATTTCTTGCGCCAGCACGTCCTTTCCGGTGCCACTCTCGCCCGTGATCAGAACTGTTGTGTTGCGAGCGGCAACCATGCGGGTGACGGCCCATGTCCGCCGCATAGCCTCCGAGCGACCGATCATGCGGCCCGTTCGCATGCGCCGGCGCTCGACCACGGGCTGCATGCGCTCACGAGAGGGGGGCATCATCCCGTGAATCCGAATTGTCCCACCGTTGTTGATCAAATCGACCAGCTTTGCCGAAATCGGAGAAGGCGAGGAACTGCCGGCAAGAAGCTGCCCGGTTTGCGAGTTGATCATGACAATTTGAGCTTCGGGAAAGCGACTCTTAACAATAGCGCGAAATCCTTCCGCTTCCAGATCGGGCAGCATGGGATCCAACAGCACCACGGGGTCTCGCGGATCCAACCGGCGAAGTAGTTCCAATGCGCCAGCACCGCTGCCCGCCTGGTACACGCTCCACCGTTCGGCACTTAACTTCTCCTGGAGGGTTTGCCGCAGTTGGTTGTTTGGCGTGACAACGACCACGCTGAAGCGCACAACATCGTGCTGGCCATACTGCACAGCAAGAGAACCCATATCACCTCTGCAAATCAGCATGCATCTCGACTCTTGAGTGGGCCCGACTCGGCTTAATCACCCCTTCACCCATCCTGATGCGAATCGCGTCCGGGTTCAGGATGAAACAAAAGGAAACTTGCTTGGCTCTGACTTGTATTCCCTGACTGCCGGGTGAACCAGCCCGACCTTGGGGGGTCACGTTTCTCGGAGCTCGTAACCGAAACCCCGGACGGTGTGGGTGAGACGGCGCTCTCCCGGAAGATCCACTTTGTCGCGGACGTACTTCATGTAGACGTCGACGATGTTGGTGGACGGCTCTCCCGGCACGTTCCAGACCTCATTCAACAAGGTGGCCCGTGAAACCGGGCGTCCCGCGTAGCGCATCAGCACGTCGAGGATGGCGAACTCGCGGGGCGTCAGTTCGATTCTCCTGCCGTTCCGTTCCACTCGCCGTTCTTCTCTGTGCAGCGTCAGATCTCCTACTCGGGAGGCATTCGAAACGACACCCGAGTTGCGGCGCGTGAGAGCGCGAGCTCTAGCCAGCAGTTCCGGCAACGGAAGCGGCTTTGCAAGACAATCGTCGGCGCCTGCATCGAAAGCGCGCACCTTGTCCTCGACGCCGTTACGTGCCGTGAGCACCAGCATGGGCAGGCGGGGTAGGATCGCCCGCAAGCGGTGGATCGCCCAAATGCCATCCGCTTCCGGCAGATTCATGTCCAACAGCAGCAGGTCATATCGGAACTTGCCGCGAAGCGCTGCCTCTGCCTCTTCCGCAGTCCGAACGATATCCACCGCAAAACCGCTCTCCTGAAGTTCTGCAGTTAGAAAGCTGGCAAGGTCGGCATCTTCCTCGACCATCAGGATTCGTCGCTCGCTCGAGATCCTCAACGTTCGGTCGTATCTGCCGATTTCCGAATCGGGTTGTTGGGCGAGAGAGGTCGCCGGAATTGCTGTTGGGGGGGAGGAGTCTACCGACCAGGACCCTACATCCATGCTGACCCCTGACAAAACATGAAGGATGGAAAAGCAGGTTCAGCATACCGTCATGTATTCAGCTCTACCTATTTACTCTTCTGATTCCTTCTGTTGAAATCGGGCCGGAAACTACACATTTTGAGGTATTGGCGGCCAAGCCTTGAATTCGTAATGCTGATGGTTGCACACATTCGCCCTTAGCCCGAGTCACTTTTATGCAGAAATTCGAATATCGCACCCCGCGTTACCCGGTTGACCTTCCCGTGCTTCTCATTTTGAAGGATGGCAGTGTTACAGGACAGTGCCGCGAGATCAGTAGTGAAGGCATGAAGGTGGAATTCCACCAGCCGGTACCCACGAATGGTTGCGGTACCCTCCGCATCGGCCACAGCGGTTCCTTCCTTGAGGTGCGCGCCCGAGTGGCGCGAACGGGGCTCGGGGACGACGGAGTGAAGTTCCTCTTCGGTTCGGAGAGAGAGCGGAAGGCCCTTCAGCGCCTGGTAGCCCAAACGGCGGCGCCTACCGGCCAGCGCGGCCCGGTCCTTGTCCGGCAGGCACCAGCAGTGGTGAATTCGAAGGCGGGCTCGCGTCCTGGCTGGTAATGCTGCTGGGAAGAGCCTGCTCCGACGCATTCTCCACCTGATACTGCACAATCAATGTGACTCTCCGGTTCAACGGGTCCGCAGGCTTGAGGCCCGCGCGTGGCTCCCGGTCGGCGAAACCCCTCACCTGCACAACCTGGTCCGGCCGGACACCTTCAGCAACCATCAGCCGCCGGGCCTCGTTGGCTCGATCCGTGGAAAGATCCCAATTATCGTATCCACGGCGAACGTACGCCATTGAGTCGGTGTGCCCCTCGACGGAGATCTTGTTGGGCAGCTTGCCAAGCTCCACAGAAAGTGCCCGCAGCAGGTCCCGCAGGGCAGCGGTGGGCGTCGCGCTTCCCAGTTGGAAGAACGTCCCTTTCGGAGACTCTATCAATTCGATGCGCAGTCCTTCCGCGGTTACCGTGATCTCGATCTGGTGCTTGAACTTGTTGTGCGGATCGAGGTGATGAATCGACTCAAGAAGATCCTCCTTGAGCTTGATCATGTCTTCCTTCCGAATCGGCACATAGACGTCGCTGCCGCTTCGGTTCGTTCCAACCCGCTTGGATGTGCCCCGGGGATCTTTGAAGTATCCTCCCACCGCCTCCTGAACCTGCCTGCTGGCGTTCATCAGCCAGAGCACGATGAACAGCGCCATCAAGGCAGTTACGAAATCGGCGTAAGCCACCTTCCATGCCCCTCCGTGGTGGCTGCTTCGGGCATGCTTCTTCTTGACGATGACGATGGGATGGGTCGCCTGCATGAGATTGGTCCTTCCTGGCCGCTAGGCGGCAGTTGTCTCCACCAGGGTCTCCCTCTGGCGACACGCCTTTTCGAATTCCTGGAAGGATGGACGGACATGTTCGGGAACCGCCCGCCGGGCGACCTCCACTGCCAGGCTAGGGGGCATGCCCTTTAAATACGAAAGCATCGTCACGCGTAAAACGTGGTAGTACGCATGCTCCTCGTCGATCATTTTGGTGACCATCGATGCCAAGGGGCCTACAACTCCATAGCAGAGCAGGATTCCCAGGAAGGTCCCCACAAGCGCCGCCGCGACTTTGCGGCCAATCTCTTCCGGGGGGCCGCCCAACGCGCTCATCGTAATCACGACTCCGAGCACTGCCGCGACAATCCCCATGCCCGGTAAGGCGTCCGCCATGGTCGCAAGAGCATGTGCAGGCTCGCTCGCCGATGCATGATGAACCTCCATATCCAGTTCCATCATCTGGTCGAGATCGAAGGGAGTCGCCCCGCCGGTGATCGCCATGCGCATGGTGTCGCATACAAAATCCCGCGCATGCTGGTGCTTGAGAAACTCCGGGAACTTCGACAATACCGGGCTCTTTTCGGGCTCTTCAATATCGGATTCAAGATCGATGAGGCCACCTTTGCGTGCTTTGTTAAATAGCAGAAGCATCATCTTCAGGGAATCCAGATAGCGCGCTTTCGAATAACCCTGACCTTTGACCACCCGCACCACGCTGCTCACGATCTTCTTCAGCACGTGGAGAGGGTTGCCGGCGATCAGTGTCCCCAACGCGGCGCCCCCGATGATGAGGAGTTCGGAAGGCTGCACTAGAACCAGCACCGGCCCCTTTTCCATCAGGAACCCGCACAACACCGCGCCGAAAACAACCAGAATGCCGACGATGGCAAACATCTTCTACTCTTCCTCCGCGGGATGTGCTTCGTATCCTTTTTGCGGACACTGTCCCTGACAGGTCAAGAATGGTTAATCAACCCACTATCGGCATACGGCTGTCGTCTTTTCATGGGCAAGGCCCCGAGAGAGGCATGCCGAGGAAATGCAGCCGCGGCTTATCATGCTCCGCGCGCCTATCCTGAAAACCGCTGGACGGGGGCTTCGTTGCTTGGGGGAGGGCTTGGTATGGATCGCGCGAAGGCCCGGAGCCGGCATGCCCTCCCATCGGCATCTCAGGAGACCGGCTCTATATCCGGTCGATTCCGGCGAACCAACCTAGATACGGGTCTCTCTGACTCTCTCTGGCGAACGGAATTCGGAAGCAGCTCGATGGCTTCTTGTCATGCACGATGGCATAGCGAAAGAGGGGCATTTCTGTTGCAGATTGAGGTTCGGCTCGGCAGTTCCGATTCGGCCCTCTTGTTGACCTGCATGGCGACGGCCCAGCCGCGCCGGGCGGCACCTGCAAGTATTCCGGCCATGATAAATACCATGCCCGCGATAATTGACGTGGCCATGGTGAACCGTGGTTCGGCGACTTCCCAATCCGTACTTTGGCGACGCGCCCGGCGAGCGCCAATTCGAGGACTTTCCCGCCCGGTTGTTCCGCCAGCACGGCTGGCGTGTAAAGATCGATCTCTCCTTCGCTGACAAGCACGGGGGCTTCTGGATCAACGCCGAACAGCAACCCGATGCCGAGAAACTGAATCTGTTCGAGTTCGCCACCCTAGTATTAGGGCGGGACTCGCGATCGCCGAGTACCCCACCTGACTCGTGGCAGATATGCCAAACGGGGCAGGGGAGGCCACATCTCTCAGCTTTGAATCCCGGTCCTGTTTCTATGCATATTCCTCATGTAGAAATCCCTGCAGTTGGATCGTTCTAAGAAGCACTATTACGGACCGCGCGCGGATCGGCTGGAAAACGGCGATGATCTGGCCCAGTTGCTGCTGAGCTTCGCAGGCGAGCTGGATCGCAAGCCGATCAACCCGGACGATGTTCCACCTCATTGCGAGCCGGA
>Ga0307374_10010014_pt1 | contig 13841 bp, 12 predicted proteins | sample OX3MG_FD_202532 | JGI IMG/M metagenome (GOLD analysis project Ga0307374, IMG submission 202532) | Soil microbial communities from Risofladan, Vaasa, Finland - OX-3 | ecosystem: Environmental > Terrestrial > Soil > Coastal area > Acid sulfate soil | place: Finland: Risofladan, Vaasa | collected... | reverse complement strand
CAGATCCCTCACGCGTCCACAGAAGGCGCGGACGGTTCGGGATGACAAACGGTGCGATAGGCGCTCGGAAATTCCAATGGCAAAAGAGGCGGCGAGACGACGGCGCTACGGAAACTACGCGGCGGCGTGAACTTCGTCGAGGTTGACGAAGCGAATGCCGCGGTCGCGCCAGCGCGGCAGCCAATAGGCCAGAGCGTCGACGGAATGCTGGCGGTCGCCTTCGAGCACGCGATGATCGCCATCGTGCAGCAGGACGATATCGCCGCCCTTGGCGCGACGCAGACGGCGAATTACGGGCTGGGCGGGCTGCGGCTTCCAGTCCCACGCCAGCACGGACCACATCACCACGCCGATCGATTCGCGGCGGACTACTCCATTGAGCTGCGGGCCGCGAAAGCCGAACGGCGGGCGCATCCAGCGCGGGCGCGTGCCGATGGTGGTTTCGATGGCTTCGTCGCAGCGAGCGAGCTGGTCAGCGATGCGGCGCGGGCTCATGAAGGTGAGCGACGGATGCGTCTCTGTATGGTTGCCGATGGTATGGCCGCGCGCGGCAATTTCGCGGGTGAGATCGGGGAAGAGGCGCACGTTGCGTCCAATCAGGAAAAATGTGGCACGCGCCTGATATTTATCGAGCAGATCGAGCAGCGCGGGCGTGACCGCGGGATTGGGGCCATCGTCGAAGGTGATGGCCATGGTCGAGGGATCGCCGGTGCGGCGAATCGTGGGACCGAAAAGTTGAGCGGCGGGCGCGACCGACGCCCACGAGAGAAACGCGGCGCTTCCACACGCACCACAGGCCGCCGATACTGCGGGAGCAGGGTTCATAGCGTACAATTTTCTCATGAGGCGCGAGCCGCCGCCAGTCAAAGTAGCTGCAAGCGCGTTGGCAAGTTTCGTTAGCATCACCGGAGATCGCGCGGTCCGGCGTGGCTACGGCGCAGGTGGGTGCGAGCGGTTGAAGGCATGGCGAAGGACTTAGTGGCGGACGAAAAGACTCGCTTAGAGCGACCGACGAACACGGCGGGCGTGCGCCCGTCGGGCCCGGGATTCCCTGCCTGGGTACGCTGGGGCGCAGCGGCGTGGCTGCTTTTCTGGTTGGTTACATATTGGATCGTCTGGGGGCCGCAGACTTTCTCCTATCTTTGCGACATCTCCGTGATTGTGACGTGCATCGGCTTGTGGACCAACAACCCGCTGCTGATTTCGAGCCAGGCGGTATCGTCGCTAATTGTGGACGCCATGTGGGCGCTAGACGCGGCTTTCAGGGCCATTGCCGGCCGGCAGATCTTCGGCGGGACGGAGTATCTATTCAATCCCAGCCACCCGCTGTGGATCAGGCTGCTGAGCCTGTATCACGTGGCGTGGCCGGTGCTGCTGCTCTGGGCGCTTCACCGCGCCGGATACGACCGGCGCGGATGGAAGCTGCAAGCTGGAATTGTGACGGTAGCGTTCGTGGCGGCGCGGTTCACTCCGGCGGCACAGAATATCAATTTTGCTTATAGGCTGCCGGTGGTGAACCGTCCGTTCGGGCCGGCGCCGCTGCACGTGGCGGTCAGCATACTTCTCATGATCTTCGTGGTGTACTGGCCCACGCACTGCGCGCTGCGGAAGATATTTCCTCCGCCTGACGCTTAGAACGCGGGGCAGCGCTCAAAATATTTGCGGAGCGGCGCGCGTAACTAAGTGCAGAGCGACACATCTCGGACTGGAGCTGGCATGAAAGCCACTGAATTCGAGTTTCGATACCGGGCGCTGCTGATCGCGTTGATCTACTTTGTGGGATTTTGGCTGTACGCCTTCGATCACGTCAGCGTGATTTATGTGCTGGCGCGATGGATCGAGGGGGCGCACGCGGAGGAGCGCGTTTTGGCGGCGAAGCTGTTGGCTGGTTTTGCGGCGCTGCTGATCGGTTTCGGGGCGCTGGTGCGCACCTGGGGCGCAGCGTATTTACAATCGAGCGTGGTGCACGATGCGAAGCTGCATTCGATGGAACTTGTGGCCGATGGACCGTACCGGCATGTGCGGCATCCGCTGTATTTCGCGAGCATCGTGGCCAATATCGGAGTAGCGCTGATGGCCAGCCGGAGCGGATTTCTGTTCATCGTGATCGTCATGACGCCGCTGTATTTGAGGCTGGCGGGCCGCGAAGATAAGGAATTAGAAGAGTCACAGGGCGAGCGGTATCGCGAATTCGCCCGGCGGGTGCCGAGATTGTGGCCGTCGATCAGGACGCGCGTTGCGGCCACCGGAGCGAAGCCGCGTTGGGGACAGGCATTTTTCGGAGAGGTTTTCATGTGGCTCTTCACCGGGGCGGTTGCGGTGTACGCGATTACGCTTAATCTGAAGCTGCTTTGGTGGGTGATTGGTGCGGCGGTGGTGTTTCTCTTCGCAGAGACGCTCGTGCACAACCGACGAAGGCGAAAAGCTGCAGCAGCGGCGTGATTCTCTAGGCAGGTTCGGGCTGGCGGACGGTACGCAAATCGATGCCGAGCTGCTGGCACTTTTTGTAGAGGTGGCTGCGCTCCAGGCCGAGGGCTTTGGCAGTGTTGGTCATGTGGTTGCGGTTGCGCTTGAGCTCGGCCAGGATGGTGGCGCGCTCGAAGGATTCCACGCGCTCGGCGAGCGTGCCGGTTCCGGCATCGAGCGAGGATGCGGACGCTGAGGACGCAGGAGTGTGAGGCAGGGCGCGGTCGATCACCGTGGCGTCGACGACGCCTGCGGGCGCGAGAAGCATGACGCGCTCGATCACGTTGCGCAGCTCGCGAATATTGCCCGGCCAGGAATAGTTTTGCAGCGCTTCGAGAGCTTCCGGCGAAAAGGTCTTGGGCTTCCAATTATTCTGCTCGGCGAGTTGGCGGACGAAATGTTCGGCGAGCACGCGGATATCCTCGCGGCGGTCTCGCAGCGGCGGCAGCATGATGGGAAATACAAACACGCGGTGATAAAGATCCTCGCGAAAAGTTCCCTGCCGAACTTGCTCTTCGAGATTGCGGTGCGTGGCGACGATCACGCGCACGTCGACGGGCATAGGATGCCCGCCGCCAACGCGCTCGATTTCGCGCTCCTCCAACACCCTCAGCAATTTTGCCTGCATGGCCAGCGGCATATCGCCGATTTCGTCGAGAAAGAGAGTGCCGCCCTGCGCCTGTTCGAATTTTCCGATGTGCCGCGCGGCTGCTCCAGTGAACGCGCCCTTTTCGTGGCCGAATAGCTCCGATTCCATCAGCTCGGCGGGAATCGCGGCGCAATTCAGCGAGACGAACGGTCCGGCGCGGCGCGGGCTTTTCTCATGCAGAGCGCGCGCGACCAGCTCTTTTCCGGTGCCCGTTTCGCCGCGAATGCAGACGCGCGTTTCGGCGGCGGCAACTTGGTCGATCTGCGCCATCACCTCGCGCATGGCTGGACTAGACCAGACGATTTCGTGGCGTCCGAGCCGGCGGCGAAGATCGCGATTTTCTTCTTCGAGACGAGATAGGCGCAGTGCGTTTTCGACAGTCAGCAACAATTTGTCAGTGGAAACTGGCTTTTCGAGGAAGTCGATGGCGCCGAGACGCGTGGCACGCACGGCCATTTCAATAGTGGCCTGGCCGGACATCATCACCGAAGGCGAAGTAACGCCCGCAGCTTTCAAATCTTCGAGCAGCGCGATGCCGTCTTTTCCGGGCATCACCACGTCCGACAGAATCAGATCGAAGCGCTGCTCTTTGGCGAGATCGAGCGCGCGGGCGGCGTTGTCGCAAACGGCAGCTTCGTGGCCCGCCAGCCGGAAGGCACGAGCGAGCGACGCGAGAGTGTTGGGGTCATCGTCGATGACGAGGATGTGAGCCTTGGGAGCCACGCGCTACGCCTTCTGAGCGCCAACAACTTCGCGTTCTTCGGGCGGCGGAGGCGGAGCAGCGGTGATCGGTCGCAGTCCGGGTTTCACGGGCAGATAGATATGGAACGAGGTACCGATGCCCTTCTCGCTCTCGACGGAGATGCGCCCCCCGTGGTCGCTGATGACAGACTGCACCACGGCGAGGCCGAGCCCAGTGCCGTGCGTTTTGGTGGTGTAGTACGGCGTGAAGAGGCGCTCGCATTCTTCCGGCGTAAGGCCGCTGCCGGTATCAGAAACTTCGAGATGGACTTCGTTCTTTTCGCGCGTGGTGCGCAGCATCAGGACGCCGCCGGCGGGCATCGCGTCCATGGCATTCAGAATTAAGTTTTCCAGCGCACGACGCAGAAGAGCGGCGTCCGCTTGGATCGACGGCAAATCTTCGGCCAAATGAAATTCGGGAGTGATGGGCGGCCGACCGACGGCGCTGAATTGCGCTTCGAAAAGTTTCACGGCTCCGCGGACGATTTCATTCAAATTGATCGGCGCGAGCTCCGGTTGCGGCATACGCGCAAAATCGCTGAAGCGGCCGATGATTTTTTCGAGATTATCGATTTCCTCCAGCAGAATTCCGGTGGATTCGCGGAAGACTTCCTCAAATTGCTCGGGGCTTTTGCTTTTGGCGCGTTGCAAATTTTCGACGGTGGTGTGCAGCGGGAATAGCGGGTTTTTAAGCTCGTGCGCGAGGCGGCGAGCGAGTTCGCGCCAGGCCGCGACGCGTTCAGACTGAACCAAATGCTCGCGCTGCTCCGTCAGCTGTTGTGTCATTTGATTGAAGGCGCGGGCGAGTTGCACGATTTCACCGCCGCCCTTTTCTTCAACCCGGGCATTCCAATTCCCTTCCGAAACTTCGCGTGCCACCACGGCGAGTTTGCGCACTGGGCGAGTGACGCGCGCGGCGCCCCACCAACTGAGCAGAAGGCTGATCAGCAGGCCAATGGCGACGACGCTTTCGGACAACATGCGGATGCGGCGCTCGATGCCAACCATTTCCTGCTGAGAGCTGCCGACCAACAGCACGCCGAGAAGCTCTTTACTGCGGCCCATCAGCGGCAGAGCGTGAAATTCTTCGGTATGGGCGAGATCGGTTCCAGAGGCAATCTTGAAGACTTCCGGCGCGGGATCCTGGCGTTCGCGATCGATGAACTGTGCAAAGCGGTCGCCCTCAACAACCGGACCATTCTGGTCAAGCAGGTTCACGGTCTGGAAATTTGGGTCGAGATTCTGATAGAGCAGCGCGCGCATGCCCACTGGCAGAACGAGCGACGCCAGAAAATTTTTCCCCAGGCGTTCGCCGCCAACGATGTAGAGATTTTTGTCGCCCACGCGCACGGTGGAGACGGCCATCAGTCCGAGCGCCGGTCCATTCTGCGTGTCGATCTTCATCAGGAATGAGCCGAGCGAGGCCCAGTCTTCCGGCTGGGTGACCCAGTCAAGCTTGTAACCGAAGCGCTCGGGATTTTCGGCGGACGAAATGATCGAACCGTCCGTGCCGAGAAAATCCAGGAAATCGAGCTGATGTGATTGGGCAACACCTGTGGCGTCGTTTACGTAGACGGAGGCATCGGACTGGGGACGGCTGAGCGCGATGGCCATGCGCACGGTAGCTTCATCGTCGGTGATCATTTGCACGCGGCGAGCGACGTCGCGCCTGCGCTGATCGAATTCACGCTGAAATTGGGCGACGAGCGCGTCGGTATGCTGCGAGTACATCTGCTCGAACGCCTGCCGCGTGACCACGGTTACGCCGGCGGCAATCAGAACCACGGACGCGGCGAGCGCGAGAGTGAATATCCAAAAAAGCTTGGAACGAAACGTCACGGACTTTCCTTTTCCGACAACGATACGTTACTGTCCGGCCCGTCGAGCCATACATCCGCCAGGGGCAGAGCATCTCCGGGACCGGGCGACTGCCAATCTCTCACACGCGTCGAGAGCCCAAACACTTGCGGATACCAGACCAGCGGCACCACACGATAGCCATCGAGCACGTTTCTCTCAGCTGTGTAAATCTGATCCGGCGACGCCGGGTCGGGCAACTGAACCGCGTCGAGTCCGGCCATCGGCACAATTGTGGTCAAGAAACTCTGCAACGAAGCCCGGGGCTGCGGCGACGGCATCGCCAAACGTATCAGACGAGCTTCCGGCAATCCTGAACTGCCCGCGGAACTTCCCGTTGGAAGCGCCTGCACGTTGACCGCGAGACCGGCTGCGTGCGCGTTGACGGCGATTCGCTCCGCCACGCTTTCCTCGAACGGATCGCCGGAATCATATCCCAACACGAATGCGGGAGAGCCACCGATTTGCGCGACCAGAGCTTTTGCGGCAACAGGGTCGGCAGCGGTGGAAAAAAGATAGGCGGTTCCGTTGGACCATTGCGGCAGCAGACTTCCCGCCGGCTCGCCCTCTTTTTGCAGAATGAAATTCACGATGGCGGGGCGATCGATCGATTCGGACAAGGCCTGGCGCAGGCGCTGGTCTTGCGTGCCGGCACGCCCGGCTAGAAAGACGAGGGCCAGCAAACGATCGGGACGCGAAGCGCTGATGCGCACGCCGTCGATGGCCGCCTGGCGAGCTTGCTCGGCGGGAATCTCGGCGAAGTCGGCGTTGTTTACTTGCAAATCGAGCAAGCGCTCGCGCACGGATCGTCCCATCTGGATGTCGATGGAATCGATGAAAGGGCGGCCACCGGGATAATCGTCATTAGCGGCAAGCGTGGCGTGCTTTCCGGAATCCCAGGCGGAAATATGGAACGGGCCGGAGCCGGACATGCCCGCGAAGGTGCCGTCGGGATTGCGGTGCTCGTAAATCAAGCTGTCGATCTCGGCCTTCGCTTCCGCTTCCTGGGGGTTGGCTGAGCCGAGAGTTGGATCGAGCGAATTCACCACCGCGCCGATTTCCATTTGCAGCGTGCCGCCATAGGCCGGGCGGCGCGCGGTGCGCGCGCGAACGGCGACGATCAGCAGCAAACTAATTGCTACAAGTGACAGATACAAGCGACGCTTCATACATCCCCGTTTGAAGATTTCGAAACACGACGCGTGCCGATTGGTTATCCGGCGAAGGCCACATACTCACAATCGGGCCGGGAAATTGCAGCGGTTCGCCAACGGCGGTGGCCTCGCGATCGGCGATTTGATAGAGCTGAATGCGGTCCGGATCGGTCCAATCGCCCGATCCGGTGACCAGCACTTGCCATGCTGGTCCACAGGCGGAGTTGAGCGAAAGAATGTCGCTGCCCCAGCCGAAAAATGCTGCCGAGGCCTGCGCGGACCCTGTGAAAAGCAGCGCCTGCCCGTTGAGTCCCGCCACGATCCAGCGCGAAGTGCTGCCGCCGCTGGCTCCGGGAGGAAAAGCGGCCGAATAGTAGGGCGCATAGTGCGTAGCCACACCCGCTGACAAGGTGACCGCACCGGTGAAGTAATTGTGGCTTGGATCGTAAGCCCAGTTCACCGAGCCCATCGGCCATTGCTGGCCGACGTTGGGCGAGCAATTGAGATAAAATCCGGGATTCCACGTGCCGTCGCATTTCACTGCGGCAACCCAGGCGGTGACGTGCGTGGGGTCGACAAGTATCAAACGGCCGCGCGAATCGCGGCTGGTGTAGAGACGCGAGAATGGTTCGTCGGTATGGAGTATTTGGGATGCGCCGTCAAATTCGTAAGCGGACAAGCGATTCGGTTCGAGGATGTACCAAAGAGTGTGGCTCGAATCGGGCGCGGCTTCCGCGAAATCGAGAATTGGATCGGTCTGCTGCCAGACGATTTTGCGCTGCAGCACGGGTTGTGCGCCGGGCGGGCCCGGCTGGATTTGGGTGGCAGATACCGGGGCAACTACAATCTGCTTGTCGCCGGCCATATCGATTTCGGCGACGAGCAAGTAGCCATCGACGTTGTGAGATACAGTGATTGCCACTTGCGCATCGGCCGGAGCGGGCGAAGCGGAACCCAGCGCAAATTGGATCAGGCGTCCGCCTTGGGAAGTGATTTCAGATTGAACGGCTTGGCGGAGCCAGGAAAGATCGACCGGTGCGCCGGCGGAAACGTCACTGACGCCGGCGATCGCGAGTGTGTGAACGCTGGTCACGGCTTGCACGATCTTTTCGGCTAGCGAATGCGCGGCGTCGCTCCACGAAACTGGGGGTTGCGAGCCCATTTGAGCACGCGCTGATCCAGAAGCAAGCGCGACACAGAGGACCAGCAGAATCGCGCGCGGAAAAGCTGAAAAATTTCGAAGGAACTGCTGCATCGCATCCACCGGCGAAAACCAATCGCCGGACTTTGGCGATGTTAGCACACGCGTTGTAGACGGCTGCGCCAGAACGCGCCAGTAGCTTCGCGAAGGTAAACGTGATAAGCCGCGTCGCGCGGGACGTTTGCGTTCGCCGGCTGGGCGGCTTCGCCCCGCGTCCAGTTGAGGAGCACGCTCGCCGCGGCGGTGGCGATACGCCTCCCACAAGGCGCGGGACGAAGCCGCCAGCAAGGGTTTTTGCCGGCGATCATCCCTGAGCCGAAGCGACCTCTTCCATTCCCCGCCCGGTAGCGGAAGAAGCGAGGCGGCCCGGGAATCTTTTCGGTTTCGCGATGGACGCGAAACCATGCGAATTCCGAGACGGAAAAACTACGAACGGTCGCCCGGCGTCGAAGTGCGGCGCGCGGCGGGCAACAGACGCATGATCCCGTTCAGCCCAAACCACTCGATGGCGAGCGCTATTCCCAGCGAGGCGAGGATCGCGCCGGTTACTTCCGTGAATGCGATGAATCCATTCATAACCATCCTCCGGCAATGCGCCGATCGTTTTCATCCCCTCGCGCAATAGCGCCGCGGTGGGAACACCGGGCTGGGGCCAGGGTCTGCGAAAGCGCTTCGTCCTGAACTGCGCGCGCTTTCCATGCGCAGAGGAATTGCAATAGGAGAGCCACTCGCGGCGATCGGCAATCAAAGGAGTTAGAGGGCCAGCGCGCGGTACCAGCGTGGGCGGGCCAACACGGCGTGGAAAATGAGACGCGGGGCAATCCGTCTGCTAAAATCCGCGCAGAGAGACACATGGCCGAACCGCAAGCACAGCCCCACGCGCAAAGAGGCCCGGGTATTCGGATCGGGCACATATTCGGCATCCCAATTTATCTGCACCCCAGCTGGTTCATCATTTTCGCGCTGATCACGCTGATGCTCGGCTTGCAGTTCACTGCGGAGCATCCGCACTGGTCGCCCGCGGAACGCTGGGCGCTCGGCATCGCAACCAGCCTTCTTTTCTTCGCCTCGGTGATTTTCCACGAAGTGAGCCATAGCATCGTGGCGCTGCATTACAAGCTGCCGGTGAAATCCATCACCTTGTTTGTATTTGGCGGCCTTTCGGCAATCGAGCGCGAACCTCCTACCCCCGGCCAGGAATTCAATATGGCCATCGCCGGACCGCTTTCCAGCTTCTTTTTGGCGGGCGCTTTTTATGTGATCTGGCGTTACGCGCACTTGGGCGAATTCGTGACAGCGATGGCGTACTGGCTCTTTGAAATTAACCTGATTCTGGCAATTTTCAATCTGGTGCCCGGATTCCCGCTGGACGGCGGGCGCGTGCTGCGCGGAATCGTTTGGGGCATCACCAAGGATTATCGGAAAGCATCGCGGGTTGCGTCGACGACTGGCCGATTCATCGCCTACCTGATGATTTTCGTCGGCATCTGGCAGGCGCTCGAGGGCAACTGGGTTGGCGGGCTGTGGCTGGCGTTCATTGGATGGTTCCTACTGGAAGCAGCCAAGGAATCGTACGTCCAAGTGGCGCTGAAGGACTCGCTGGCGGGTTTGCGTACCGGCGATGTGATGGCGCGGGATGTTCCGACGGTGCCCCGAGACATGTCGATTGACGACTACATTCACGAGGTTCTGCGAACCGGACGGCGCTCGCACATCGTGGTGGGTGGCGAGTATCCAGCAGGATTGATCTCGCTACAGTCTGCTCGACACCTGCCGCGCGAGGAGTGGCCGAACACGTCGGTGCAAGCGGTAATGGTGCCCATGGAGAAAGTTCAGGCGGCTGCGCCCGACGAGCCGCTTTTACAGGTTTTGCAGCGGATGCAAACAGCGGACATCAATCAAATGCCGGTTGTTGCCGACGGGCACATCGTCGGCATGGTCGGCCGGGATAATATTCTGCAAGTGGTCCACACGCGGCTGCACGCGGAGCACAGCACGTAGGCATGGGCAGCCGCCGGTACCTTCTCACGATCGCGTGCGCGGGGCTTGTTTGCGGCGCGGGAATCGCCGCAGCGGCGCAGCATCGCAAGCATCCCGCACCACTCAGACCTGTTCGCCGAGTTGAAAAGCCCGCGCACCACAGCCAGCCGCCTGCCTCAAATATTTTTACAGGCGCTATTCGCGCGAATAACGTCGGCACGGCGCTGATGGACCGGCACGAGTTCACGCCAGCGCTTGGGCGTTTCCAAACTGCTTGCGTCATGAATCCCGCGTCCGACACCGGCTGCCTGAACATGGGCATCGCCTTGCTGTACATGGGGCGGCTGAACGACGCGCACAATATTTTGGCGAAGTCCGCGCAGCGCCACCCGCAAAATGCCCGCGCGTGGTTCAATCTTGGACTGGTGGAGCAAGCGGCCGGCAATGACGGCGTTGCTGTGCAGGATTTCGAGAAAGTAGCGTCCATCGACCCGCATGATGCCGCTACGCAGTACCTGATCGGCTCGATCTATCTGCAAGCAAAGCAATATCCACAGGCAATCTCGTCGTTCAGCAACGCGATTCACCTGGACCGCTTCAATTTGCCGGCGGAATTCGGCCTCGCGCAGGCCGAGGGACACACCGGCGACGTGAACGGCGCGCTCCAGCATTTGAATCGAGCGGAGCACCTCACCGAGACCGGTCTTGGAGTGCCGGCGAGCACGGCGTACGGCGAACAAGGAAAATATTCGCTGGCGCGGGAAATGCTTGTGCCAATTGAGCCTGCGCCGGCGGCCATACCAGTTCATTTTGTAAACGTAACAGAAGCTGCGGGACTGCCCTGGCGCGCGATTGCCGTTGCCGCGCCCATCGTGCGACGGAGGGCCCACGAAACCCGCGCCCAGCGAGCAGGAGAATTGGCCGAAGCGGCGCGGGCGGCGCGCCAACGATCCGGCGCCGGCACGTTGGCGAAATTTGCCGGCAGCGGTGCGTGCGTGTTCGATTACAACAACGATGGCCGGCCGGATATTTTTCTCGCCGATGCCGATGGAAAAGGACGCGCTGCGCTCTATCGCAATGACGGCCACGGGCGTTTTGTAAACGTTACCAAGACCGCGAAGCTGCAAATTCAGGGCGCGCTGGGCTGCGCAACCGGCGATTACGATAACGACGGCTACACCGATCTGGCGGTTAGCTCGGCAGACGGCGTCGAGCTTTTTCACAATAATGGCGGCGCAACTTTTAGCAACGTGACCGAGCAGACGGGACTTGGCGCGCGCGGATTGGTGCTGGGGCTCACGTTTGCCGATTACAACAACGACGGCAATCTCGACCTTTACGCCACGCGATTCGATAACTTTCCTCTTCGCAACTCCGCGCAGCCGTTTACGTTTCCGGCGGACGCCGCCGCGCCCGGAAACATTTTGTGGCGCGGAAGCGAGCGCGGCGTGTTTGCCGATGCGACGAAACAAACTGGACTCGGCGGCACGGCTCCTTCGGTGGACGCGCTGAGCTGCGATCTCAACAACGATGACGCGATGGATTTCGTAGTGACCGGATGGAATCGCGAACCAACCATCTACCTGAACCAGCGCGAAGGCGCGTTTCGCGCCGAGACGCCGTGGGCCAGCCGAATGCCGGGGCCGACGGCGGGGGCGGTGGCTCTCGATTTCGATCACGACGGCTGGATGGACTTAGCCTTCACCCATTGGTCGTCACCGGGCCTGAGCTTGTGGCGAAACGTTGACGGCACGTCGTTCGAGCGCATGCGGCTGCCTGGGCCGCTGTGGATGCGCGGCTGGGGATTGGCGGCTCTCGATTACGACCACGATGGGTGGGTCGATCTGGCCGCGGTTGGCGACACATTTTCGGACGAGGGCCGCGTCGTTTTGCTGCGCAACCTGGGCGGCGACGGCCACGGAGGCTTCGCCGGATTTCAGAATGTGACCCGCGAGACAGGTCTCGACAAAATTCAGCTGCGCGATCCGCGCGGCGTGGTCGCATTTACCGGTGAGGATGGCTCCACGTATCTGCTGATCACGCAAAATGGTGGGCCGCCGGTGCTGCTGAAAGGCATCGGCAGCGATAAGAACAACACTCTACAATTGGCGCTGACTGGGACGCACGATAATCGACAGGGCGCGGGCGCCACTATTGAGACGTTTTCAGGAGCGCGCCGGCAAACATTTCAGCTCGCGGGCGGCGCAGGCTATCTGGGCCAAGGACCGGAGCGGCTGAGCATCGGCATCGGCCAAGACGCCGGCGTGGACGTGGTGCGCATACTCTGGCCTAGCGGGACCGTGCAGGACGAAATCGACGCGCTCGCACGCAAGCCGCATACCATCACAGAGATCGACCGCGGAAGGCGCACCAGATGAGTGACGTTCGCCGGCGCATGTCCTCTTCAACCGGCAGCGAACCGCGACCTGCGAACGTCACGGTCAATCAGCCCATCACCGAGGCTCCGCTGCTTGCGCCAGTTTCGACTGCGTGCCATGCAGGTTGCCGGACGAGCTGCCCAAAAATAAGGACGTGAGTACCGAGTAGAGGCGGCACGATCGCGGTTGGAATGTAGTATGCCGGTCCGAAGATTCCCGGATGATTCCCCACACCCGCGTGAGCTGCCTCGTAAAAAGCCAGCAGCAGGTCGGCCGCACCCCAAATATTGAACGTCCACACGGCAGCAACCGCCCAAGATGCGCGTCTCGCCAAAGCAACAGTGGCTATGATGGCCAGCACTCCCGCGGCAAAATCACCGTAAGCGGCGGGAAACGTGAAACTCGTGGGAAGCGCCGACGAGACCACTCCCGGGATTAGAAAGCTCAGTCCCACAAAACGAAGAAGCATGTGGGGCGCCACTAGCGGAACCAGCGCCTCGCGGCGGGCTTTGGCCTGCAGCCACGGCCACACGTAAAGCTTGGCAAGCACCGCGGAACTCACAAAGCTCATCAGCACACCCAATCCAAAAATCGCTCGAACATCCATCGCTCGCCTCCTCGGATGCTGCCCTATTGGCGGCATCTCGCTTGAACTGACTGGCTCGCTGTACATGTATATACATCTGTTGAGCGTTAAAAAAATCAGCCCTCTGCAATCGTGGCTGTCACCTTGGCTAGCAGACCACTGAGTTGTTCCGCTGTTTCATCTCCAAGCTTCGCTCGGAGCCGGTCCTGCGCTCGCTTCCAGTGCGGAAGACATTGCTGATATTTCGCCTGCCCGCTCGCCGTTAACCGGATCATGCGGAAACGCCTGTCGTTTCCTGTTTTCTCCTCGATCCAGCCGCGCTTCCGCAACGGCTTCAGCACTCGCGTTAGCGTTGTCGAATCGAGAGCCAGAAGCCTGCCCAAGTTTCCTTGCGAAATTTCACCAACGCGGTCGAGCGCCATCAGCAGAGTGAGTTGAGTGATTTCGATGCCGTGCGGCTGCAGTTCCCCGTTGTACAGCCGAGACACCGCACGCGCCGCGCGACGAAGGTTGGCGCATGTGCACGGCAGCGCGGGGAGCGCGCCTTGGAATTTCGCACCGGTCTGTGTCTTTCCCATATTAGATGTATATACATTTAATGGCAGGCCAGGTCAAGTAGAAACCTTGGCCCGCCGTATCGGTGGTCAGCGCGCGAGGGCCGAGCGATCGTATGTGGCTTCCCTGTCAGCACGCCGGAGACGTACGGTCGCACGAGCTTCAGTTAACGCCTGCGGAGGCAGGATTGAGAGTACAATTGGACCCAGTGATTCATCGCTCGGTCTCCCAAGCGGCACGGCCCACTCAACGTGGAACTTTGGCAAGGAGGGTA
>Ga0307374_10010013_pt1 | contig 13842 bp, 8 predicted proteins | sample OX3MG_FD_202532 | JGI IMG/M metagenome (GOLD analysis project Ga0307374, IMG submission 202532) | Soil microbial communities from Risofladan, Vaasa, Finland - OX-3 | ecosystem: Environmental > Terrestrial > Soil > Coastal area > Acid sulfate soil | place: Finland: Risofladan, Vaasa | collected... | reverse complement strand
ATGAGCGGGCAGCCGGTAGTCGGCGTGGTCATGGGCAGCGACTCGGACTGGCCGGTCATGCAGGCAGCAGCGGCGGCGCTGGACGAGTTTGGCATCCCGTATGAGGCCGACGTCGTGTCCGCGCACCGGATGCCGCACGACATGATCGGCTACGGCGGCGCGGCGGCGGCCCGCGGCCTGAAGGTGATCATCGCCGGGGCGGGTGGCGCGGCGCATCTGCCCGGCATGCTCGCCGCCGTCACGACGCTGCCGGTGATCGGGGTGCCGGTGCCGCTCGCGCACCTCGACGGCATGGACTCACTGCTGTCGATCGTGCAGATGCCCGCCGGGATCCCGGTGGCCACCGTCGCGGTCGGCGGCGCCCGTAACGCTGGCCTGCTGGCCGTGCGGATCCTGGCCGTGTCCGATCCGCCGCTGCGGCAGAAGCTCGTCGACTTCGCCGACGAGCTTCGCGAGGTGGCCCAGGCCAAGGGTGCCGCGCTGCGCGCGAAGCTGGCCGAGTAAGAGCCCGCCGGCTGGCCGCCGCGGCAGCTGCCTCACCGCGCGGGCAGTCGGCTCCGGAAGGCCGGCGTAGCGTCTGGTCAGCGCGATGTCACAGCGCCGTCATGCCATGCTTGCCACGGCTCGCACGGCGTCGAGCATGTCGTCGTCCTGATGATGGAGAACCGGTCGTTCGACCACTTCCTCGGCTGGCTCCCCGGTGCGGACGGGCGCCACGACCTGACCTATCGGTCGACCGACGGGAACAGGCTTCGGCAAGCAGGTCCGCAAAAACCACCCCGCCGAGCTGCGGGCGCGCCCCCGGCGCGCCCCAACCCACGAGACGAGCGACAGCGCTGAACCGCTGCTATAGCGACAGCAGGGGTTCAGGGCTGTCGTCCGCGGGGGTGGGGGGTAGGGGGTGGGGGGACGGGGGTGCAGATGAGGGCCCAGGGGCGGTTCTGGAACCTGGTCAGGACGATGGTGGCTGCGCCGGGGCCGCGCAGGCCTAGCCGCCGGTGGATCTGGGTGACGTCGCCGGCCAGGCCGCGCCTGCGGATGTCGGCCGAGCCGATGCCGAGGTCGCGCAGCTTGCGGGCGAACCGCTTCTCATGCCACGGCGCCGACTCGATTACCCGCAGCGTCCGCGCGAACGGCGTGCTGAGCGGCTCGTCCGACGACAAGAACGCGATCATCGGGTCGATCTGCCACGCTCCGAGCGGCCGCGCGAGCTCGGCCACCAGCCCGGCCCTGGTGACGGCCGGGTTCGGATCGAGCAGGTACGCACCGGGGGGAGCCAGCGCGACCGGCGGCTGCGCGGGCGACGCTGCCGACGACGTCAGCATGTCACCCGCGGGCAGTACGGTCGCCCGGCTGGCCACGCTATCGCTGGCCAGCCCCGGCGACCACAGCATGGCTTCCTTCAGCTCCCGGCCGACCGCGACGAACTCGGTCTCCCAGCCGGGCGGAACAAGGTCGCGTTTCAGGCCGGGGGCGGCCTTGATGCCGACCCGCGGGATGGTTCCGGCCAGCCGCAGGCACCAGCCGAGTGGCGGCTGGTACCGGCCCGACGGCAGCCGTCCCCGCCCGTCCCGGCGAGCCGGGTCGATGAAGACGGCGCCGACGCCGCGCAGCTGCAGCTGCGTGACGTCCGCGCAGACGAAGCCGACCCGCGCCCCCGGCGCGCACACGCCGACGTTGTGCCGCGCGAACTCGAGGCTGGTCAGGTCGGCGTCGACGCCGATCACGTCGCGGGGCCCGGCCATGCCGCTGTCGGCAGGCGCTGCGGCCAGCGCGACGAGGTTGCCGCCGATGCCGCAGCACAGGTCGGCCACCACCCGGACGCCGCCGAACCTGGCCGCTGCGTGCCGCCCGGTCAGCTCGGACGACGCCTGCTCAAGTCCGGCCCTGGTGAAGAGCATCTGATCGGCGTGACTGAACTTGGCCCGGCCAGCGGTCCGCAGCGCCTGCTGAGTCAGTGCCGCCGCGACTAGTCCGGGCGGGTATCCGGCCCGCAGTTCCGCGGACAAGGCCAGCGCGCGATCGGCAGTGATGTTCTCGCCCGCCAGCCGATCGAGCAGGGCACTGCCCGCGGCGGACAGCAGCGAGTCCAGCCCTGATGCGCCAGCGGTGGCTGATGCCGGATCCTCCTGCTGCACGCGAGGGCTCCCGTCGAGACCGGGTCCCGGTCCGGCCCCGGTCCGGCCCCGGCTCAGGTCAGGCCCGGACTTGAGCGCCGCGCCCTGGCTGTTTCCTCCCTTGAGCACCTCGCCGCTGGCCCAGCCGGACGGTGCGCCCGGGGCCCAGGATATGGAATCGAGCTGGGTGGTGAGGCCCGGCGCCGCAGTTACCATCGGGTACATGAGTTCTGACTTCACCGCCTACGCCCTGTCCGAGGAGCACGAGGCGCTCCGCGAATCGGTCCGCCAGCTGGCTGACGACAAGATCGCCCCGTACGCGGCCGAGGTCGATCAGGAGCCGCGGTTCCCGCAGGAGGCGCACGACGCGCTGGTCAGGGCCGACCTGCAGGCCGTGCACATCCCGGAGGCCTACGGCGGTGCGGGGGCCGACGCGATCGCGACGGTGATCGTGATCGAGGAGGTCGCCCGCGCCTGCGCCTCCAGCTCGCTCATCCCGGCCGTCAACAAGCTCGGCACCGTCCCGCTGCTTCTCGGGGCAGCTGAGGACGTGAAGCAGCGTTATCTGCCGCCCGTTGCCCGCGGCGAGGCCATGTTCTCCTACGCGCTGTCAGAACCCGAGGCAGGCTCAGACGCGGCGGCCATGCGGACCCGCGCCGTCCGCGAGGGCGACATTTATATTTTGAACGGGACCAAGCGCTGGATCACCAACGCAGGCATCTCCCGGTTCTACACGGTCATGGCGGTGACCGAGCCGAATGTCGGCGCCCGCGGCATCTCCGCGTTCGTGGTCGAGAAAGACGACCCGGGATTCTCGGTCGGGCCGCCCGAGCACAAGCTCGGCATCAAGGGCTCGCCGACCTGCGAGCTGTACTTCGACAACTGCGCGATCCCCGCCGACCGCATGATCGGCGAGGAGGGCAGCGGGTTCCGGACGGCGCTCGCCACCCTGGACCACACCAGGATCACAATCGCGGCGCAGGCTCTCGGCATCGCCCAGGGCGCACTCGACTACGCGGCCGGCTACGTGCGGGAGCGCAAGCAGTTCGGCCGGGCTATCGCGGAGTTCCAGGGCATCCAGTTCATGCTGGCCGACATGGCCATGAAGGTGGAAGCGGCCAGGCAGCTCACCTATGCGGCGGCGGCCAGGTCCGAGCGGGCGACCCAGGGGGCGAAGGTCGCCGATCTGACCTTCATCTCATCCGCCTGCAAGTGCTTTGCTTCCGACGTCGCGATGGAGGTCACGACCGACGCTGTTCAGTTGCTGGGCGGCTACGGGTACGTGCACGACTATCCCGTCGAGCGGATGATGCGCGACGCGAAGATCACCCAGATCTACGAGGGCACCAACCAGATCCAGCGGGTGGTGATGGCCCGCGAGCTGCTCATGGGCTGACTAGCCGCTCCTTCGAGATGCCCACGACTGCACCTGAGCAGGGCCAGCTTCCCAGCCAGGCGGCGCGCAGACTCGGGCCGCAGCCGGGCGGCCATGATGTAGCCCATGAACCTGACGGGAAGCACGGTCGCGCACGGCGGCTTCGTTGATCACCACACCCACCTGCTGAAGGAGTCCGCCGGGATCCCGTTCGGCTGGCAGGGCACCACCGTCCGCGCCTTTCACGAGCAGGTGCACCGCGACGAAACGACGCCGATGGACGTGCCCGAGCCCGCTGCCGCCGGGCCGGCCGCCGCTGAGTCCCCCGGCGAGCTAGCCAGCCGCCTGTACCTTGGCCTGTCCCGCGCCGCCCAGGCCGGCCTGGTCGAGGTCACGGAGATGGGGATGCGCCGCTGGTGGTACCTGGACGTACTGGACGCCATCGGCCGCCGCGGGCCGCTTCCGGTCCGGCTGCGGGTCTACCTGGCCAGCGGGCTGGCCCAGGAATCCACCGCCGCGGAGCTCGATTCCCGGCGGTCGGACTGCGGGCCCTGGGTCAGGCTCGACGGGATCAAGTTCTACGCGGACGGCTGGCTCGTGCCGCGCACCTGCGCGATGTGCCGCAGCTTCGAGGACGAGGTGAGCCACGGCATCCTGTTCGCCGACGCCGCGGCACTGGCCCGCAGAATCGAGCCCTTCGCGGCCCGAGGCTGGCGGATCGCGACGCACGCGATCGGCGACCGGGCCGTCGAGACCGTGCTCGACGCCTACGAGCTGGCCTGGGGACATGACCGCCGGGCGGTCGCCGCCGCCAGGCCGAGGATCGAACACGGCAGCATCCTCCCGGCCAGACTGGCGGACCGGATCACCGAGCTCGGCGTGCACGTCTGCATCCAGCCGTCGTTCGCCGTGACCGACGCCACGCAGGTGCCGGTCGCCCTCGGCGCCGGCCGGGCGCCGACCGCGTACCCGTGGGCCGCCCTGGCGGCGTCGGGGGCATCGCTGCTGCTCGGCACCGACTACCCGATCGAGGTGATCGAGCCGCTAGTCAGCCTGGCTCGCCTGGCTGGCGGGCGGTCCGATCGGCCGGGCTTCGCCACCCAGGGAACCGCGCCCGAGCACTCCAGGCTCCCGCTCGACCTGGCCGTGCAGCTGGCCACCGACGAGTCAGCGGGGCGCACCTTCCTGTCCGCTGATCCGCTCGCCGGATCGACCGCCGACCTCGACCACATCGAGGTCCGCGGCACGGAGCCAGTGCCTTTCTGACCCTGCTACCGCTCCTGGTCGCGCCACTCGGGCGCCAGCAGGGCGTAGACAGCCGTGTCGCCCCACTCGCCCTTGAACCACATGTCTTCGCGGAAGTAACCTTCCTGCCGCATGCCGAGGCGCTCGCAGAGGCTGGCCGACGCCGCGTTCCTCGGATCCAGCTGGGCCCAGGCGCGGTGCATGGCCAGGTCGCCGAAGGCGAGCGCGAGCAGCTCGCGTGCCGCCTCGGTGGCCAGGCCGCGGCCGTGGAAGTCCGGGTTGAACGCCCAGCCGATCTCAGCCTGGCGATCGGCCATCAGCCCGGCCTTGATGAGCACGTCGCCGATGACCTGGCCCTCGCGCTCGACGGCGAGGATGATCCGGTCGTTGTCGGCGGCGATCTGCGTGGCCGTCAGCCGCTCGGCGATGAACGCCTCGGCAGCGTCCTCCCGCAGCGGGTCGGCCGGCATGTAGCGCACCACGTCCTCGCGGCTCCGGTAGGCAAGGACATCCTGCTCGTCACCGCGCCGGAACGGCCGCAGCACCAGCCGCTCGGTGCGTCGGGGCAGTATCTGCATGCCACGAGGCTAGGGGAGCCCCGGCGCGGGCCAGAACCGCCGGTCAGGCCATCGACCGGGCAGGCAGGCGGTGTCGGCTGACCGCGACCGCGTCGATGAACCCGGCGATCCGCTCGCGCAGCGACGTGGGGTCCAGGCCATGCGCGGCCTGATGCTCTTGCGGGGTCCCGTACCGGCGCAGCTCCTCGCGGCTCACGCCGAGCCCGAGTACCCGGTGCGGAAGGTCAGACAGGGCACTCGCGACCTCCGGCACGGACGTCCCGGCCAAGTAGGGCTCCACCAGCACGACGACCGGCGCGCCGAGGGTCGCGCGCAGGGTCTGCCGGTCGAACGGCCGGACGGTCGACGCGTACAGCACGGTGGTGTCGAGGCCGCTTGCTGCCTCGATGACCGCGTCGGCCAGCGGTCCGACGGCGACGATCGTCGCCTGCGTCCCGTGTCGCAGCACGGTGAAACCCTCGCCGCTCCCGGCCAGCGGGGCGGCATTGGCCAGTGCGGACAGCCGGATGTAGACCCGGCCGCTGGCGGCGGCCGCGGCGCGCAGCATCGTTCCTGCCTCATCGGGGTGACCGGGAACCTGTAGGGTCCAGCCCGGGAGCGTACCGAGCAGCGCGACGTCGCCGGGGGACTGGTGGGTGCGACCGGCCGACGAGTAGTCGAACGAGGCGCCCGAGCTGACCAGCACGGCACCGACGCCCTGGTGGGTCAGGTCCAGCTTGATCTGCTCGAACGGGCGCTCGACCAGGAAACTGGCGAAGGTATGAGCGATCGGCCGCATTCCGGCCAGCGCCATCCCGCCGGCCACGCTGATCAGCAGCTGCTCCCGGATGCCGAGGTTGACGACCCGGTCGGGGTGGCGCAGGCGGGCCAGAGCGAACGCGTCCGCGCTGATATCGGCCAGCACCACCGCGACCCGAGGGTCGGTGTCCAGCAGGTCGGCGGCGACGCTCGCGAAGCGCTCTCGCATTGTCTCCATGTGCTTCCTCCCTAGATAACGGCGACGACGGCGTGCGGCCGGCCGGGATGCGCGGCGGTGAGCGCGGCCTCCAGCGCGTCGTGATCGCGGCCGCTGACGCGGACGGCGGACCAGCCCTCGGCCGCGAAGCGGGTCTCGACGCCGCCCGGCCAGCCGTAGCTGGCCGACGAGTTATCCACGACGATGCAGTGCAGGGCTTCGAGCCCGGCGCGGCCCGCGAACGCGATCGCCTCATGACCGGAGCCCTCGTCCAGTTCGCCGTCCCCGGTCAGCACGAAGACGCGATCCTGGGTCGGGCCCAGCGCGCGCAGGCCCAGGGCGGTTCCGACCGCCAGCGGCAGCCCGTGGCCGAGCGAGCCGCTGGAGATCTCCGCCCCGGGGACGAGATTGCGGTCCGGATGCCGGCCGAGCATGGAGTCGAACTGGCCATATCCGGGCAGGGCATCAGGCTCGATGAAACCTTTGGCGGTCAGGATTGCGTAATAAGCCATCGGTCCATGGCCCTTGGAGAGGTAGAACCTGTCCCTGGACTCGGCGTCCGCGGTCGCCGGGCTGAGCCGCAGCACGCGATCGTAAAGCACCCAGAGCACGTCGAGCGTGGACTCGGCGGCCAGGTCGTGCTTCTCGTCGCCGGTCATCATGGCCATCAGGTCAGGCAAATCGCAATAGGCGTAGGTCGGGGCTGTGCTCACATCGGTCATAGGCCCAGTCTGTGACTTGAAGTCAACTTCAAGTCAAGGGCGGTGCGGTCGGCTGGCTGTGCCGCCAGGCGCCGGGCCGGCCAGGTGCGTGCGAGGTCGCGCCGTGCTCATGGCCGGTTCGGGGCAGGAAGCGGGTCCGCCAGGTTGGCCAGGAAAATTGTTTGCTTCCAGGCGCCGGCCGATTTACCATGAATATGACGGCAATGAAAGGAAGCTACGTTGAATACCTGGTCCCAGTGCATCGAGCGAGCGGCGTATGACGCCTTCTCGCGGTCGATGCTGCCGGGGAGCGGGGAGAAGGTGCCCACGTAGACGCTAGATAGCGGCCACGCAGGCACCGCCCCCAGGATTCTCCTGGCGGGCGGTTTTCAATTCATAGGGGCGTAGTTCAGCGGCCAGAACGGCAGCTTCCAAAACTGCGCGTCGCAGGTTCGAGTCCTGCCGCCCCTGCGAATCACCACCCCTTCGGGGGGGAATGTGATTGTTATTTGATAACTCCACAGCGGGATGCGTAAGGCGCGGCAAGCCAAAGCCGCGCGACCCGGCGTTCCCGGTCCAGCCTTTGCGCTGGCCGGGTTCGCCGGGGTCTTCGGGGATGACAGCTAAGGGAGCGGGCGCGCCTTGCAAGCGTTGCCGGAGTGGGTTCGATTCCCACCGTCTCCACCGTCTCCGCGCCGACTGGACCAAGGCGAACCTCGTCGCCCAGATGGTCGCCGATGAAGGACCACGGGATGTTGCGTAGTGGTAGCGCGCCTGCTTTGGGAGCAGGCTGCGGGAGTTCGATTCTTCCCATCCCGTCTTAAGGGTCTGTAGCTCAGGTTTGGCAAGAGCGCCCGGTTGAAACCCGGGAGGCCGCTGGTTCGACCCCAGCCGGACCTACCAAGCCGCGCTAGCACATCGGCTAGTGCACCTGCCTTCCAAGCAGAGGAGCGGGGTTCGATTCCCCGGCGCGGCTCCGAGCGCTGCAAGCATGACTGGTGATGCACCCGGCTCTTACCCGGGAGAACGGGGTTCGAGACCCTGGCGGCGCACGCGGGCGTGGCGTAACTGGCAGCCGCGCCAGGCCTAAAGCCTGGTCAGCCGCGAGCTCGCGCGGGTTCGAGTCCCGCCGCCCGTACCAATGGGATATAGGGGAACTGGCAGACCCGCCTGGCTCTGGACCAGGAGTATCCAGGTTCGAAGCCTGGTATCCCAGCCAAGCCCTTGTAGCTCAGTCGGCAAGAGCGGTCGCCTCGTACGCGACAGGCACCCGTTCGATCCGGGTCAGGGGCTCTCGTCCTCGTAGCCCAACGGCAGAGGCACCAGTCCGAGTCCGGCACGGGGCTCTCGATGGCCGTCGGGGGAATCGGCAGACCGGCCCGGTTCTGGCCCGGGAGACACTCCAGGTTCGCAGCCTGGACGGCTAGCCATGCCTTCTTAGCTCAGTTGGTCAGAGCGCGGTCTTGGTAGGACCGAGGCCGGCGGTTCGATCCCGCCAGAAGGCTCCAGGTGAGGGAAGTGCTGAAGGTGGCACGCGACCTCGCCAAGGTTGCAGGGCGGATTCGATCCCCGGTCGCTCACTCCAAGCGCTGATCGCGGAACTGGTAGACGCGCTGGTCTCAGAAGCCAGTGCTCCGCAAGGAGCGTGAGGGTCCGACTCCCTCTCGGCGCACGCATGGAGAGTGAACCGGCCAGGGTGCTGGGCCTCGCTGCTAACGAGTGCGCGCCTGCGGGCGTGGGCTTCGACTGCTCCGCTCTCCGCTCGAGGAAGATGAAGCCAGCCCGGATGATGGCCTCGGCCGGAAACCGGGTGGGGCGGGTGACCGGCTGGGATTCGAGTTCTCCGTCTTCCGCGCATGGATGATGAAGCTGCCAGGCGGCAGCCCCCGGCCCGGAACCGGGTGGGCGAGGAGCCGGGTTGGCTGGGCGCTAGCGAACCGGCAAACCGGGCAAAGCGGCTGTGCTCCGGGCCGCCCGCCGCAGCCGACGACCAAATCCGGGGTCAGTGCGGAACGGCCCCGATGACATCAGCCCCGGAGGCGGGATGGAGCGGCGGCAGGCTAATCGGTTGCGGTACGCCGGTGGGCTGAGGGGCATGACGAGAGTTACTTCGTGCAGGCCGATCATCCGGAGCCTGGGCTGGGGTTCTGGATACGCAGGCAACTACCCAACGGGTGAAGGGGACCGCCTGATACGCGGTTAGCCGCCAGGTTCGACTCCTGGGTTGCCTACCACGCCGGCCGCGCCCGACAGGACGGGCACCGGACTTTTAATCCGGGCTGAGGATGGGTTCGAGTCCCCCGACCGGCACGCACGCGTCGCTGGCGCAATCGGACAGCGCAGTCGCCTTCTAAGCGAACGGCTCCCGGTTCGAGTCCGGGGCGACGCACTCATGGCCCGTTGGCAGTAACCGGATATCTCGCCGGTCCCTCAAGCCGGGAGACTGCGGGTTCGAGCCCCGCGCGGGTCACGCCAGGCGCTGTAGGCAAAGTTGGCGGAGGCCGCCGGTCTTTCAAACCGGTGACTGCGGGTTCGACTCCCGCCAGCGTCACTGCGGGGTAGCCAAGCTCGGTAAGGCGCCGGACTCATAATCCGGAGATGCGCGGGTTCAAATCCCGTCCCCGCTACCATGCGGCGGCGCTAAGCCGCCGTCATTCCGGTGTCATCCAAACGGCAGGATGCGTGACTGTTAATCACGTCATACAGGTTCGACCCCCGTCGCCGGAGCCAAGGGGCTGTAGCTCAGCCGGTTAGAGCACATGGCCGTCAACCAGGAGGCCGCCGGTTCAAGTCCGGCCAGTCTCGCCGTGTCCGCGTAGCTCGGCTGGCTGCGCGCCAGCTCGACCACGCTGGCCGCCGGATCATCCCGGCCGCGGGCACCAAGCCCTTGTAGCCCAACGGATAGGGTCTCTGGCTACGAACCAGAGGGGTGCAGGTTCGAGTCCTGCCGAGGGCGCTCACGCGCGATTAGCTCAGCGGCAGAGCGGCGGTCCCACACACCGCGGGCCGGAGGTTCGAGTCCTGCGTTGCGCACTCCATCGCGCACTGGTGCCTTGACCCAGGTGGCTGAGGGAGCGGGCTGTGAACCCGTGTCGAACGACAACAGCGGGTCCGAATCCCGCAGGGCACCCTGAAAGCCTGCCGCATGTCCTCGTAGCGCAGTTGGATAGAGCGCCACCTTCCGAAGGTGGAGGCCGCTGGTTCGAGTCCAGCCGGGGACGCTCACGGTCGCATGCCCGAGTGGCTAGGGACCCGCATGCAAAGCGGAACACGCCAGTTCGAACCTGGCTGCGACCTCTGATGGCCCGTAGCTCAGCGGATAGAGCAACGGTTTCCTAAACCGCATCGCGCCGGTTCGAGTCCGGCCGGGCCAGCCAGGACGTATCCCGCCGTGGACGGCCGGGGTGATCTCGCAGGAAGCACGACCATGCCCGGTCAGAACATCACAGCGGGGATCAGGGCGCGCCCCACGCCCCATGCCAGCTCGTGCCCGGCGAAGGACGTGACGCCCTAGAGGCCCAGGTCGTCGAGCTGCTTGTAGAGCTCGGCCCGCGGGTTGGACGGATCGACGACGGGGCCCTTGCGGCTGTCGCTGCCCTTCCTGCTCGTCGGGGCGCCGGGCGCGGCGAGGCGGTCGCCAGCGGGTAGCACGGCCGTCCCGGCCGCCCCGCTCACCGCGACACCGCGGGCTGGCTTGACGGCTCGTGCGAGGCGCCGGTCACGGAAGAGCCAGCCCGACAGTATCCCGCCGACCAGGCCGCCCACATGCGCCTGCCAGCCGATGCCCTGATGCGGCAGCAGGACGGCGAACTGGTAGGCGAAGCACAGGGCCATCACCGCCCCGACCAGAAGGTCGATGGCATGCCGGTCGAAGATGCCGCGGACCATGATGTAGCCGAAGTAGCCGAAGACCACGCCGCTGGCGCCGGCACCGACGCTGCCTGGCGACCCGAAGAACCACGCCGCCAGCCCGCTGGTCACGATCACGACGGCGGTGACCGCCGCGAACTTCGCGAGGCCGCGGTAGGCCGCGAGGAACCCGAAGATGAACAGCGGACCCGAGTTGCCCTCGATGTGGGTCCAGCTGACGTGCAGAAACGGCGCCGTCAGGATGTAGGGCAGGCTGCCGAGGTCCCTCGGCTTGATGCCGTAGTTCAGGGTCAGATGGTAGCTGTCCGTCACATTCACGAGCTGGATCGCCCAGATCACGACGAGGACGCCGGTCATCACGAACAGGGCGTTGCGCGCTACGGCGAGTACCGAATCTGCCTGGCCGACGCCCAGCGTCCATCCCTGGCGCTGCGTCCTGGCCGGACGGCCGCTGCCCGCCTGCTCAGCTGGTTGCTTGCTCAATATCCTGTCCGTTCGCCGGGTGTCGGCTCGCTTTTCAAGCTAACCCGAACCTCGGCTCCAGGGTAGTGCCGGCGTGTCGTGCTGGCTCCGATCGCGGGGGTGGCCATGAACTAGTGGTCACAGGCTGATTACGGTCACACCTTGTGATCGTTACGATACTGATTGCCAATCCGTGATCCGCCCGACACAAATTCCTCCCGCGACACCCCAACTTTTTCTGCCGAAACGCTTGGTCGCGTCCGTCACTTCTGGCAACGTGGTGCGGCAACGGAGTTGGCTCCTTATTTCGGTGGTTCTGCCCCGTAATTGGCATGCCACTTTGAGTAGCCGAACCGTTACGAGACTGCTGCCTTAGCCGCAGCGGTCCTGCCCGCCTGGCGACCTGCCCGGCGCGCTTGGCCCACGGAAGGACGGCATTGTCCCAGCACCGACGACGCGTGCCCGAAGGGAGTCGGCCGCGCAAAAGCGGCGGACGCCGACCGCGCAGAAGCGTTCGTGCCTTCTTGCTCACGACCGTCGTCGCGGCGATCTTCGTCGCTGCTGGCGCCGAGTACGTGATCGGCCAGTTCGCCGTCCAGGCCAATCCGCTCGCCGAGGCGCTGACCGCAATTCCCGCCAGTCAGCAGGGTGCTCAGCTGGTGCACCAGCGGCAGACCATGATTCTCATGGCCGCTGCCACCAAGAGCTTCAAGGTGGTCGGCTCGCCGCGGGTGGCCAAAGTGCCGCCGCAGACAACCGGCAGCTCTGGTGGCGGCGGCGGAGTAACCGTCTACGCACCGCCCCCGAACCCGGGAACCGCACAGGCCATCGCGTACAAGTTGCTGCCGAGCTTCGGCTTCAACGCCCAACAGCAGTTCGGCTGCCTGAACAACATCTGGACCAGGGAAAGCAACTGGAGATACAACGCGGCCAACGCGAGCGGCGCCTACGGCATCCCGCAGGCGCTGCCCGGATCGAAGATGGCCAGCGCCGGGTCTGACTGGCAGACGAACCCGGCGACGCAGATCAAGTGGGGGCTCGGCTACATCAAGGATCGTTACGGCAGCCCGTGTAACGCCTGGGCCTTCTGGGAGGGTCATAGCTGGTACTAGGAGGCCGCCGATTCCGGGCTCGCCGGTTAGGCTCGGCGGAGCCGTCAGGAATCGGGCGGACACCAGTTCCGGACGGCACTGAACTGAGCACTATCGCCGAGGGTAGCGATGCAATTTGCTCTTGGTTTACTTCGCCCCGGTTACGTGCCCGCGACACGTCGTCATGCCGCTGGCCGGGTTGGCGCCTGGCGCCAGCGGCAGTACCTCGGGCGGAAACCGGCGCCGTCTGCGCCCGAGCGAAGGTACTTCCTGTCCCGACCCATCGTATCTATCGGAAACCGTCACAAACAACATCGAAGATGGCGAGCGCCGGTGCCGACCGGGCCACCCACCCGCCGACCCCAGTCCGCTGGAGAGTCGGCTACATCAGGGCCGCCCTACGGCTCACCGTGCGGCGCGTGGGCTCATGAGATGAGTTCTGGCTGGCACTAGAAGTTCCGGCTGGTCATGACAGAGGCGTGAACGTTCGCAGCGCGATGCGCAGGACATGACTCGCGGATGCGGCGTGCGCGGCGGGCGCCGCCATCGACAAGATGTACGGCTGCGGGCCTGCTGACGTCTTGGCCGTGAAGATGATCTCAGTGACGTCGATCCTGGGCCTGGCTAGCGGCTTCCACCAGAAGGTCCAGGAGGCCGCTGGCCAGCCGTGGAACGTTATCCCCACGATCGACACCAGGTGGTAGCCGCGGTAGCGATGGTGAGTTATCGCGGACGCCTGCAGGCGCCGGGCCTCGCGGACCGGTGCCTGCACGGCGAACTGGGCCATGTCGATCCCCAGCCGCGCGGTCCCGAGCGCCGGGCTGATGTAGGTCTGCAGGCCCGGGGTCATCAGCCAGGCGGCCGGGGCGGCGAGCCGGAAGCCGGCCGTCGTTCCCAGGCTCTGTGCGGACTCGGACTTCCAGGCGTAACCGGCCGGGAGGGTGCCGCCAGTGGACGTCGGGCTGGTCTGGCTAGGTGACGGCGACGGACTTGGCCTCGACGATGCACTCGGGCTGCCCGTCGGTGATGGCTGGCCCGACGGCGCGGACCGCCCCGGCGACGACGGGCGACCAGACGGGTTCTTCGGTGTCGGCTGGCCCGCCGCGCCACGACTGCCCGCCGGGGCCGGCGATCCTGACCGGCCCGGGTTACCCGGCGAGCCGCCTGCGCGATGCCCGGTGCCGGGCTTGCTGCTCAGCTCGACGCTGCGACCGGGGCCCGAGCCGATCGCGCTGCTGGTCGGCAGCCGCGACAGCCAGTGGCCGAAGCCGGGAAAGGCCAGGAACACGATGCCGACGACCAGGGCCGATACGGCGATCGGCGCAGTCAGAACCAGGCCGCGCCTCGAGTTCGTCAGGCCGCCGATACCCGTGCGCAGCGATTGCCAGGAGGTCGGCTGGCGCTCAGGCGAGCCGGCGACCCGGCCCGCCGCACCGGGCTGCTGGGCC
>Ga0307374_10010011_pt1 | contig 13844 bp, 12 predicted proteins | sample OX3MG_FD_202532 | JGI IMG/M metagenome (GOLD analysis project Ga0307374, IMG submission 202532) | Soil microbial communities from Risofladan, Vaasa, Finland - OX-3 | ecosystem: Environmental > Terrestrial > Soil > Coastal area > Acid sulfate soil | place: Finland: Risofladan, Vaasa | collected... | reverse complement strand
GCTTTATGAGAGGGCCGAATCTGAATCGGGGTGGGTCGCTGCACTTGTACACCGTTCTAGCCGTAGTATTCATCCGCTAAAGCACATAGTTTTCGCATGCGCAGTTTTCGGCAATTGCGAGAGATTCATCTCCGAATATTCTCAGCTACCGTTATCTTTGCGGCGAGTTGCTTACAGTCACTGCGATGCATGCCGATCTCTCGACGAAATCAAGATAGCTCTACGGCAGGGAACTGCACCGACGGCGGTTGCTAGGATATACAAGGTGTCCGTGCAGTATGTGCAGCGCATAGCGCACGACTTGGATTTAGTAGTGAATCATAGGCCCAAAATCCTGTCCGTAGCTAAGCAGTTTCAATTATCGAGCCAACTACGTCGCGGGTTGCAAGCAAATGCGGTCGCACGCGTCGCGCGGGTATCAGTATGCACTGTCTATAGATTGATACAGCGCGACGCACAGCTAAAGCATGATTGGGAAAAGGCGTGCTTTGAGCGTGAGCGTCATGTAAGGCGTGCACGGCTCGCAATGTCCGTAAAAAAGGCCAAAGCTTCGTTAACTGAGTCTCAGCGCGACATGACATGGTGTCGTCGCCACGACAATCTATGGTTGTCGGGTTTCCTAAAAGACGATCAGCGAACTCAGGGTTAGTATGGATTTCCAACAGCGTATTAATCTACGGGTATATATACATTTCATCCCCCTCGGTTAAAAGCTGCATTGCTATCCAGGAATTGGTGATTATCGGATATGCACCCTACCCTTTGTGTATAGGAATTTTGGTCTCCTGTAGCATTTTGATGGTCTAATCGCCATAAATGAAGCCGCTTTATTAAGTCAGTGAACAGTATGTTTACAGGCATCCTGGCGTTTGAATCTGCGACATGCTGGTCTGCAATCTGCAGCCAACAAGATTGCGGCTCCATTTCACACTACGATAGCAATATTACTTTCATGATATATTGTATTTCAGGTTATTACCCTCCGCAATAAACTCACACCAGTATCCTCCATGACATAAGGATGACCGAAAACTGGATCGCATCAAACACTAAGGTGCAGATCTAGCTGTTATTCTGAGTAACCATTGTATTGATTTTAATCAACAAGATAATTAATTTCAGCCTTAAGAGCTTAACGAATTATGGATGTAGATACTAACAGTTCAGGGAATCAATATAGATACAATTCTCACGGGGAACTTTGGCATGAGTTCCTGCTGAATATTGTTCAGCAGTTAGAAGTTGTTGAATCTAGTTATCGATTTGATCGATGGACATATATGCTTCAGGTCGCAAATGTCGTACTTGCTTATAATTTGCTTCACAGTGTGCTAGAAGGTTTTATTGCACCATTATCGAATTATGCCAGCGCAGCATATGGATTGCTCTTTTCAATCACTTTTATATGTCCTGTATTACTTCAGCCACTGACTGACAATAGCTTGTTGAAGTGGCAAACCGCATTTAAACTGAACAGAAAAATGACTAGGGACTATCTATTTATCCTTATAGCTCTAAATATAACTGCTGCTTTCTTCGTGCAGCAACGTCATCAATTGATTTCGCAGAGTCAACTTAATATCAATGATGAAGTCACTGGATCTTATAAATGAGCAATAAACGTTCAGATCATGTCGGAGCTATTGTTTTATTTTTAGTTGTGGTACTTCTGACATTTGGGATTATTCAGGGTATTCAGCTTGCTGTGCAATACGTAAATGCGAAATACGTTACGCAAACAGCCGTACAAACAGCAAAAACTCCTGATGTTGATCTAGCGCAATTTGCCGCAGCCACAATTACACCCGCAGCTTCATTAAAACAGTTAATACTAAATAAAGACTATATCGCTACATCCGACGTTGCTAGTAATCAAAAGAGTTTTAGATCGGAGTCTAGCCATTTAATCCTTAATGGTAATTTTAGCCAAGCGGTGTTACACATTACTGGCACAGTAACAGCTGCCGGTCCACATTTCCTTGATATTGTGTATGGTAGGGTTGCCGGCACGTTATTTGGTGTGAGAATTTCTGCTAGAAATATCAATAGCACCCTAACGCAACAAAATGGTGGATTATTTACGTCACAGTCGCCAATCGATTTAACTATTGATCTCCTTAATCCAGTGCAATTAGCTACAACCCGCGGAGAATTTGAGAAAAATGGCCAAGGTTCAAAAGTTGTCAATCTTTGGACATCAAATCCTTTACCGCCCACATATATACCAGTTCTAGTGGCGCCATATGATGCAAACGGTAACTTTGGTGGTGCTAGGTTAAGTTTGTCGTTCGAATACAGCTGTGAACAGGATGAAAACTGTAAAGGTGCAATATGTCCGGTCGCAAAGCATATAGCATCTTGCATGAAAGAAGAATTTGGGATTAGCGCTGTTAATGATTGGTGCCGTAGAGCAGGTTACGAAGTATGCTCGTATCGGTCAAAATCGAATGATGGTACCGATTAATACCTCTTAATAAATGTAATCCGGTAGTAAGGTAATTTGGAACAAAATAACGTATGCATAACATTAGCCTTGCGTCATTATCTGTCCCTAAAAAAGATTCTCAATTTGGGTGAACATAAATCTTACGGTTAATCTTGTATTTGAGATAAGTCTTATTATCTCTGTTTGGCTGCTTTAATGGAGGCGTTGCGTTTTTCTTTGAGCCCAACGTCTACAATGAGCATTGCATTAATATATTCCAAGCATAAGTCGAATCGTTTAGCAACCGTAGTAAGTGGTTCTGCAGTTGCAACAGCGATGCGTAAATTCGTATTTCCAATACATAAGCGTACCCATCTAGGTTTTAGAATAAGCCCGATTATGCTTGCAAGAAGTCTAACTGGTTCAGGGGAGCATTTAATAATTCTTGACGCGGCAGTTACACTTAGGCCGCGTTTTACCAGACCTACGGCGCGTACAACGGATTCGCGTGTGGTGAGTAGTGTTCGAGATTTACTATGGACTACTGATTGGACAGTAGACCAATTGTGGTGCGTGGATTGTGGAGTCGTATAACTAATAAAATTATTGAAAGACTTAAACAGGAAACCAATCATTATTAGATGAGCCGCCGGATTATTAATTTCTCGCCGAGAACCAGGATCCATGTGTTTGAGCAGAGAACGACTTAGCCAGTCTTCGTTGTATCCGGCTTCATCTAGAATGATCCGCCCGTAGTAGTCCGCAATATCTCTGGCAAGCCGTTTTTTTGCAACATAGCGACGCCAAATATATCCAAGTTCCCGGCAGCGCTCAATGTAAATAATACGGGGATCAACTTGACGCATAATTCTTGATCGCAATGTTGTATACATGTCCTCAACAAAGCGCTTATAAATAGGATAACGAGCACCAACATAATTGGGATATGCATTAGATATTGAAGATCTAGCCGCTGGGGGTAAGTCCAAACTATAAGACTCCGATGCTTGATTGTAGAACCGAATTGGGATGTCAGTTAGCGGACGATTATGCACGTAGCATACATGCACCATAGGAAGTTGATGTAACCGTCGCCAATAGGGAACGCCGTACATCAATAAATCCTGATCCTTGCAATCGGAGCAATATCGAAGTGTTGGTGATGATGAATGAAACGAGTGCAAGCCAAGGCGTCTGCGAATAGAAGTATTGTTGTTTTGTGTTAAGAACGCTTGGCAAGCCGTGTCATAGAGTGATTCTCGGAGAAAATTTCGAAAATAAGGCAAACATGTGAAATGCTCGATTGCATTGATACCATTGTTATCCGCATCGGCGGTCAGCTTGTTGTTAAAATAACCGATTCTATTTGGTAAAAGCGTGTGCAATGATAGATACAAAGATGTGCCGAAGAGTAAGGAAAGTGTTGCGCTGACTCGTGGCCTTCCGTTCAACATGTGAAACCGCGCCACCAGGCTGTATAGAGTTTCGTCTGGTAAAAGTTGAGTAATAAAAAAAGGGGAGAGCGCGTTAAGGCCATTGCAACGGCAAGTATCCAACATATTCCTGGGTTCAACTAGATGCATTAGGTGACCTAAGTAAACTGGGGCGATAGTTAAGAACAAAAGATTCCTGTTTCGCAGTTTCAACAGTACCCGGTCTGGCCGATCTAACTGCGGCAAGCGCATTCGATGGTACATAACCCGTTTCGATAAGAAGTGCAGACACAATCATTCCGGTCCGCCCCAGCCCACCGCGGCAATGGACAACGATCTTTTCGCCTGAGAGCAACTCGTCGAGTATAGTTTTGCCGATATGTGGCCATACAGTATCAAATCTATTGTCCGGGATAGAACCATCAATGATTGGTAGCTGGTACCAGTGAAGGGATGCATTCTTGGCAACTTCACCAATTGTTTCTACGCCTAACAACTGCATCTCTTCCGATTCCATGAGAGTGAGCAATGTGGATGCACCCCACGCCCGAATGCTTGCTATGTCGGTCACTAAATCACGATTCCATTGGGTACCGTACTGGCTATCGCCTTGCTTACCGGGGCAAATCGTCATGCCCATTTGCCCTCGGCGTTGCCCTAAATTTAAAGCATCTATGCGAAGTGGTGATGTGAGTGATGTCATATAGTTAATCATCAATCCCATCCTGACGAGTAGTACGCAGCGACCGTGGCGTCACATTTCCGAATAGAGTTGAAAGTTCGTTCATTCATGCGTGTGCGTCGGATTCATTTCCAAACAGGCTGTGCGCTTTTCAAAAGCCGTTGAAACTCGTCGTTTTTTTCAGGGTCATTCATAAAGTCATTTCAAATTTAGGTTATCAGATGCCCATAGTGAGAAGCTGGTTGTATAACCGCTTCCATTCCTGAATTAAACTCCAGGTAATCGGTCTCGATGCCATCACTGAATATCACGCCGTAATCTGGCATTTCAGAGACGATGTGCAGTGGGGCATTCTGATCCACTTTTCCAAACACTACGTCTGTACCCGTTACTTTGCTTGGAAACGGTTCTCGAACAGAGAAGTAGAGGTATGGCGCATCCCATGGAAACCCTTTTTCTCGCAGGACCTCGATCTCGTTCACCTTGCCGTCGCCGGCGATATGACAGGCGCCAGTCAAAACGCTCCTGAACCAGCCCGATGAGCCCAAGCCTGTTGAAACTATGATGCCGCTTGAGGAGTGGTGCTCTGAGGCATCACCCAGAGTGATTGAATAGCGTGCCGAGATATGGGTCTTCGCACCTATATAGAAGTCATTGACTGCATACAGTGTCTGCCCATCATTCAACTTGGCATAAGCCATCGAGATGCTCCGTGTAGATCGTTTTGCCACTAAGGCTTCCGGCATGATCTTCACCAAGTCCTCTAGCTTGAATGGTAGGAGCACTCCATCCCAGCGGGAAGGGTCGGGATTGACGGCGATGACAGGCTGCCCCTTCAAGTATTTCACCGTGTTGGCTACGAGGCCGTCCTGGCCGATCACCACCACGGGTGTCTCTGACGGGAAGATGAAGTTCGGTAGGAACGCACGGTCCAGTCGCTGAACACGCCCGAACTGCGACAGCGTCTGTTCGGCTTCGAGTATCACACGCCAATAAATCCGATCCTCTGACTCGTAGTCCGAGAAATCCGCGCCCAGGTGTTCCACATAGAACTTGGCCTGCTCGACCGTATTGAACCGCGCCACCAGATCCTGCAGGCGCGTATGGCGCGTAACCAGCACGATCTTGTTCTGCAGCGGATCCATTTAAGCCGCCTTCTTTTTTCTCAAGAGCTGCTGCAGGAGATCCGGCGAGATATTGAGTTCGCCGACCTTGGATGCGTTGTCCGCTAGACCCTGGAATGCGAGGGCGATGATGGCCGCCGGGTCTGCAGAACCAAGGTTAAGCGCCTGCAGCACCTTGGCATCGGTTCCCGCCACGGCTTTCATCACGGCTTCCAGTCCATAGGCCCTGGCATCCGCCTGTTTCTTAGCGTTGTCAGACGTGAGCTGAACCAGATTCTTATTCTTCTCCTCGAGTTTGATCTTGCCATTCATGTCCTGGTCTGCAATCTGCTGGCGTTTCTCGAGGACCGCCCGCTCGGCATCCATCTGGGTCTCGCGGATCTCGCGTTTCTTCTGCTCGACAGCGATCTCGGTTTTAAGCTCATTCTCCTTGACCGCACGCTCCTGCTCGATGGCGGAATTGCGCCGTGTGTAGATGGCATCATCGGCTTCCTTGAGGATTGCCTCCCGGATCTTTGCCTCGAGCGCCTTGGCGGTTTCTGGCTTGGGTTTGATAGCAAGGATTGAAAAATCCGCTATCTCGATGCCGAGCTGGGTCAACCCTTCAGCCTTATGTAGATTGGTACCCACGGTACGGGTAATCTCATCGGTGCCCCGCAAAATCTCTTCCAGCGGCATGTGGTGCAGCACACTCTTCATCTGCACCTGCACCGCATTGATCACCCGCTGTGGGAGCTTGAGGGGATCCTCCGCAAGCCAGGTAGTGCCATCACGTTTCAGGGTGAAGTTCATCATGGCGGCGAGCTTCTTGGCATCCGCCACGCGGTAACTCACCTGACCTTGCACCGTGACTTCCTGGAAGTCCCGACTCACGTCCTGAAACATGAATGGGGCATCGGTGGTTTGCATAGGCACTGCCACCAGGGAAGAGCGTGGTGCGAAGTATAAGAACGAGAGGCCTGAACCCTCGCGCACCGCATGACCGTTACGAAACTGCAAGATGTAAGTATTGGGATTGGCTTTGTAGTATTTAATTCCAAACATGGTGGCTCTCCTTATCGATACTTATGTGTTCGGGCATTTGCTCAATTCGTTTGATAGGTCTTTTTACCCCGTGTAACGTAGGGACCGTGGATGAGTAAGTGTTAGCAGCGATGAGTCTGCGTACTGGCGGATCTCTTCCAGTGACCACGTTTTCAAGATCTGGCCATTGAGGAACACCACGACGAGCTGGTTCTCGCCTTCGAGCGAGTCCCGCTCCGGGATTGTTTCGTATGTATCGTTGCGCCTAACGAGAGTGAGGCGGCCGCGCTTTGAGCGCTTGCCGTGATCGGTCACCGGATCCTTGTGGACGTCATGCCAGTGGCCAACGATTTCGACGGCGGAGGCTTTCATGGCAAATCTGAGTGTGTCGCGGTTGATCTTCTGCAAGAGCTCCCCACCCATGCCGAAGGTCACGTTCTCGGTACTGTAGCCAAGCTCCCATACGTGGTGCAGGATCTCTGCGATAGAGTCCGGTGACACCCCATCACCCTGAATGAGGCGGATATAATCAGGCAGGACCCGGAAGCCCCGCTTGTTGAGACGAAAGCCGAACTTGGCGGAAAGCCGGCTTAAAGCCTCGCCCACGACGGTCGCCGGGTCGCCGCTGTCCGGGCGGATGACGAGCGTACCGCCGCTCGTTTCAATTTCCTTCTTGAGCTGCTCGCCCCAGATGCTGTCGATTGCATGCCACAGATCGTAGGAGTCACTTACAACGGCAACGATTTTCCCGGGTCCTGCGAAGCGCTTGAGCATATTCGCGTAGGCCTCGGCTTCATGGTCTTTTCCCCAGGCGATTAGAGTGCTGTGTTCGGCTGCTGGGATAGAAAAAGCTGGCATGTCTGCACTGTAGTACCGGCGAGCGGCCAGGATGCCACTCAAATTATCCGAGCCCATGAAGTTCACGAGGTGTGCGGCGCCGCCGAGAGCGGCGGTCTCCTCGGAACTCGCGCCCCGGGCACCAAAATCATGCAGTTTGAATGGCAGAGTCTCAATGCTATCGGCCGTGATCTCCAAGTAATGTCGGAGGGTCTGCTTGCAGTGCCAGGAGCGAGTCGCGACAGTGGTGGGATACCACACGGCTCTAAGTAAAGCAGTCTCAACATAGCTCGTAAGCCAGAAGCACGCGGGATCGGTGTTGACTACCTGCACCAGCACATTGTGGGTTGGAACGATCGCGCCTTCCGGAACTGCCTGGATCTCAAGTGGTAAATAGCCGTGGTGTTTATGCAGGATATGCTCCCAGCCTTCCCGGTTGAATGGCAGACCGTGGGCCTTGAGTACAGTTTCGGCTTCGTCGATATCGCCTTGGGTGACGGGCTTGATTAGGTATTCTTTGAGGAACATCTGCAGACCAAAGAACACTGTCCGGTCGTACTCGCCACCGCGGGATTCGATGTAACTCGAGACCCGCGTTGTGCTCGGCGGGTACTGAAGATAGTGCGAAGCCTTATAAGAATCCGTGTTGAGAATCAGGTTAGTGTTCATCTTCGTTCTCCTTACTTGATGATCTCGACCCCTTTACGCGTCTTGAGCCGATAAAGCATGGCTGGACGGTGTGCGACTTCGCGGCGGAATTTGCGAGTGGCTTCAAGCTTGCCAAGGGCGAGGATGGCCTTGCGGAAATTGCGCTTGTCGATTGTTTCACCGCGGATGATTTCGTAGACGGCTTGTAGATCGGTCAACGTAAAGGTCGCCGGCAAGAACTGGAATGCGATGGTGGAATAATCAAGTTTGGCCGAAAGACGCTCGCGGGCCAGAGTGAGGATGGCCTTGTGATCGAATGCCAACTGCGGAAGGCGGTTTGCCGGAAACCAAGCGGCTGCGTCCGCATCGGCACTGGCCTTCAGAACGACCTTGTCATTCGAAATCAGCGCGTAATAGGCGACGGTGATCACCCGTTCCCGGGGGTCTCGGTCCACGCTTCCAAACGTATAGAGCTGTTCGAGGTAGTAGCCTGAGACCCCGGTTTCCTCCAGAAGCTCCCGGCGGGCACAGGCCTCCAGATCCTCATCTGGCCTTACAAATCCCCCTGGCAAGGCCCAGGTGCCCTTGAACGGCTTATTCCCCCTGCGGACTAGAAGGACCCTCAGGGCAGCATCCTGCAGGGTAAAGACCACGATATCCGTGGTTACGGCCAGGTGGGGGTATTCGTAGCTGTAGGGCATGGCCGGATCCTTGTTAGTGTCTTTAACACACTAACAAGATAGTGTGTCTTTGACACTTTGTCAAGGGACCATCTAAACGTCACTAGAACTGGTAAAAGGCTTACGGTCTCTGAGCCTGACTGGAAAGGTCAGCATAAGCAAATGTCATGCTGATCAAGAACTTACTTGATTTACAATAGCGCACTGGATAGGGGGTTACTGTCTTTAGGGGGGCACACTGAACCCATTTCTGTTCTTATTTGCACCCACACAGGCCCAATCCGTGTGCCCCCTCCAATAATTGCTGGCAGGAATATTGAACCGAAATAAAGGGTGTTGAACTATTTTTGTAATTTCTTTGCTATGACAATGCTTCATTCTGAATCTACATCCCTTTTGACCTTAGATAAGCGTTCGCTCTCATCGTAAAAGTTTTTACCGTATAACTCTATCAATGCTCGTACGTAATCCGCAGGATGTTCTCTGAAACTACTTGGTCTCACTGACTCAAAACCACCCCATATCGCCATACGTTTTCCACTATGGAAAGACTCTGCTGGAAATAGCCAGAAATATATAATTATTCGTGAAGTATATTCGGCATTAGAAGATCCTACTGCGACATTATTGTAGCTAAAAGCCATTGTTTGTATGCCACTGAAATACGTATCTTGATGTGTTCCCATTCCAAGAATCCAAGTAGCTTGATTTGGCTCAACAAGTTTGAAGCCGGCTTTCACCAACTCTTCTTTGACAACCGGATAAACCTGGCGATCCTGTATGGAAGAATTATCCGGTAACAGTAGCGCAATTGGATCGGATTTTTTCGGTGCATAGGATGGGTCAAGTTGACTCACGAAGGACGCGCGAAGTGCGCAGGCCGACAGAAGCAATGAGCTAAGAAATAGAATAATCTTGTAATTCTTCATATGTTTATTCTCCATATAGATCGAAGCTGAACTTAATACAAATGCCTCAGCTCCGCAAGATAAGGTACAGCAAGCTCTAGGATGGCACAAATTGGCCGAAGTGGTAAATTGCCGCCTCGCCGGAGAAGGTACTCGCCGCGGGTCGGCACTCTATCAGCACGCCAGCGGTCCTCGCCACGCGAATACCATTCAACGGTGAATGGCGGAACAATTGCCGGATTGACCTGGATAACTCGACTAACCTTGAAGCCAAGCGCAAGACCCTTTCTCTTGAAAGGGTTTGTAACCTTCATGATGTTTGGGTCTGGCATGAGCCGCCATTCAGATTCACCAAAATATCGATACTGACGGGCAAGTAATGTGCCTTTGTTTACGTCCGGATCGTGTGCATTGGGGCTATACGAACAGAACGCATACACAGAGCCCTTCACATCAGAGAGATGCTTAAGCCACGTAACCGCGAACGACGAATGGACAAAGGACCAGAGTGTCCAACCATAGCGATCGACTTCATCACTCTTCCACTGCAGAACCTATTCACCGGTCAGGCCCGTGTACGCACCAAATGGATGCCAGAACCCGATTTTAAATTGTTCCCACATTTCCTTATATTCGACGAGTTAAGATTCGGTTCATAGCAACCCGCATATACAGTCGAATCCTGACATTGATCAATTGAGGCCTACTCTATTGATCTGCTAAACCTTATCCCGTTGCTTTTAATCTTTTTTCTATTAAGTCCCATCTCTCCTTGTATTTTCTTATATTCCAACCGCCGAACGATTTATATGGCGGTAAATTCACTACACGAACACTATTGTCTTTATGGGACTGTCCTTTTAGGCCAGGCGTGTCTAACCATAAACGATGATCTTTTTTAATATGTGCAGCCATATCTTTCGAGGGGATTATGAAATATTGATAATTATTATCTGTTTGTTGTTTTGGGATACCGCATATGATCCAGAAGAATTTGTAGCCATAATTAATTTCTGCTCTAAGCCCAACGCTACATGTCCTATTTCCAGGTACAAACGTTTTAACTTGTATATGGACAAATTTAGTGCCTTCTACATTGCTGCAGAGTATATCCGTATTTGGCGTGTTCCCAAGTGTGACTACCGCAACATGTCCTCTGCGACAGAGTTCGCCAGCTACAAAAAACTGACTCGCACTTCCTCGTATACTTTTGTCGTATTTCATATTTAGACTCTGAGCCGATGCCGCCGTATGTTAAACATGGTGGCACCCATTTTCTCATCAAATGCAAATATCATTTAGTAGACCTTTTCCAGTCGGCTTAACAACGAATCAAGCACATCACTGTTCAAATCAATATTCATGCGTGCTGAGACAAGCGTCTGCAGTTTAATGGCTGTTTTAATGTAATCAGCCTGTTCGTCAAATGTAAACCGCTGCCAGTTGTTATTGTTCTTCCTGGAATTATGCGTCTTAAGTAGTAGTTGTAAGTTGTCTGGATGGTGTTTCCCTGGAGCCTGGGTATTGAGCAGGGCTTGAGCATGATCAACTTCGAAATCAAGTCTGAAGAAGTGTTTCAGAATTTTTGAGATTGCATCGAATTCAGAAGCGCGATATTGCTCGTGCGTACCCAGTTGAGCCGCCTTCATGATGCCTTCGCGCTTCAGCGGGGCGATGTCTTCATCGACATCTTGGGAGATATGCTCCTCTAGTTCGGTCGCAGACAGATAGCGAACCAACCTTGGGCGTTCCGCATCATTGACTTCAATTTTGCCGGCGTATGCACCGCGCGAAATCGATGAGCTGATTCTGGCTGCTATTTCTCTGAGGCCGGTTGTGTCGTTGGCCTGGTTAGCTGCTTCGCGCTCAGCTTTTTCTAAAAGCTCCGGGTACAACTCGCCAACCTTTACTGCCCACTCAGAAACCTGCACCCAGTTATCAACCGACTTGAGTGCTACCAAATACTTCTCAGTAATATTCACGGCAATTCTTCAACCTTATTGCTTGCTGTTCGGATTAGCTTGATATCACTCATTGTTATTTTGTCTCACGATAGGTAAGAGGGGTAAGCCGAGCTCTTTCAGAAACTTATTGTGCTTGTCCGCTGCCGTCTTGACCGCGTCCTCAATCTTCACCAGCTCAGCATGTGTCGTCGCCAAGTCGATTTCCTCATCGGCGGTCGCCGTGCTGATGTAGCGAGAGATGTTCAGGTTGTAGCCTTCCTCGGCGATTCGCTCCATTGATACACGCTTGGAATAGCGCTCCTCTTCCTTGCGGAATTGGTAGGTGTCGATGATCTTCTTGATGTGCTCCTGCGTCAGTTGGTTCTGGCGCTTGCCTTTGACGAAATGCTCGGCGGCGTTGATGAAGAGCACGTCGTCCGGCTTCTTGCACTTCTTGAGCACCAGGATGCACACCGGGATACCGGTGGAGTAGAACAGGTTGGCGGGCAGGCCGATGACGGTGTCGATGTGGCCATCCTTCAGAAGCTTGGTGCGGATGCGTTCTTCAGCACCTCCGCGGAATAGCACGCCGTGGGGCAGGATGATGGCCATCACGCCCTCTTCCTTGAGGAAGTGGAAACCGTGCAGCAGGAAGGCGAAATCAGCGGCTGATTTTGGCGCGAGGCCGTAGTTCTTGAAGCGCACGTCGTCGCCCATCGCATCCGTGGGGTCCCAGCGGTAGCTGAAGGGCGGATTGGCGACGATGGCGTCGAATGCGGGTTTCCTGGCGGGGTTCAGCTCACGCAGGATGTCCCAATCGTTGGTCAGCGTATCGCCGTGATAAATCTCGAACTCCGAATCCTTCACCCCATGCAGCAGCATGTTCATGCGCGCCAGGTTGTAGGTGGTGATGTTCTTTTCCTGTCCGTAAATCTTGCCGATGCCGTGCGGCCCCATGCGCTTGCGCACGTTGAGCAGCAGCGAGCCTGAACCGCAGGCGAAGTCCAGCACGCTGGCGAGGCGGTCTTTCTTGCCGGTTTTGGGTTCCTGGCTGTCGAGAGTAACGATGGCGGAAAGGATGTCGGAAATCTGCTGCGGCGTGTAGAACTCGCCCGCCTTCTTGCCGGAACCGGCGGCAAACTGGCCGATCAGGTATTCGTAGGCATCGCCCAGCGCATCGACGCCGGAGGAAAACTCCGCCAGCCCTTTGGCGATCTCCGCGATGATGGCGCAAAGCGTGGCGTTGCGGTCGGCGTAGGTGCGGCCGAGTTTGTCCGAGCCGAGATTGATCTCCGAGAACAGGCCCTGGAAGGTGCTCTCGAAGGATTCGTTTTCGATGTATTTGAAACCGGCCTGCAGCGTGTTGAGCAGCTCGCCGTTCTGGGTGCGGGCCATGTTGGCGATACTATTCCAGAGGTACGGCGGTTGGATGACGTAGTGCACCTTGCGGCGCATCTGCTTTTCAAAAGCGGCGACGTCGTCCGGGTTGTTTGCATACCAGAGCGACAGCGGCACGCGGCGGTCGTCCACGTCGAGCGTGGGATAGTCTTTGCCCAGCTCCTTCTTCGCCGCCGACTCATAATTGTCCGAGAGGTAGCGCAGGAAGAGGAAGGACAGCATGTAGTCGCGGAAGTCGTCCGCGTTCATCGCTCCGCGCAGTTGGTCGGCGATGTTCCAGAGGGTCTTGCCCAGTTGTTTTTGGTTGGTATCGTTCATATGGTGGCTACCGGTTCGGGTGCTGGGTTTGGTGCGTGCGCAGGCGCGTGCAGAACAAAGTTGTATTTACTCTTGATCTTGGTGAAGACGCTATCGAACAGGTTCTTGCTGTCCGGCGTGAGTTCGTCGCCTTCGAAGTAATAAACCTTCTTGTGGGAAAGCGTGTTGATGATGTTGGCCACTTCGTCGGTATCAGTGATGCCAATTTGCGCAAGCACGTAGCTGAATTGACTAACCCCCAGAAAGGAGGCGACGTTTTCAAGCACCTGCCGGAGCAGTGCAAAGTGAAAAGACTTCACACCATTGCTGGCATAAGCCAGCTCCAACACCTGCAGTAGCCGCAAGTGATACAAGAAAACGTCGTTGGTGCAGTTCTCCAGCGCCACGTCACCATCCTTGGTGCTCAACATGCAAATCCTCGCGTG
>Ga0307374_10010008_pt1 | contig 13846 bp, 9 predicted proteins | sample OX3MG_FD_202532 | JGI IMG/M metagenome (GOLD analysis project Ga0307374, IMG submission 202532) | Soil microbial communities from Risofladan, Vaasa, Finland - OX-3 | ecosystem: Environmental > Terrestrial > Soil > Coastal area > Acid sulfate soil | place: Finland: Risofladan, Vaasa | collected... | reverse complement strand
CGAGGACGAGTCGGGTTTGACCGCGCAGGACGTCCTGCGCGCCAAGGCTCGCCGGTCCAAGCCGCGCGGCCTGGCCTTCGCCCGCCCGAAGGACACCTTGTTGGCGGCCTTGAAGCTCATGCGCAAGCGGGACATTTCTCAGCTGCCGATTCTGGAGGGCAAGAAAATCGCCGGCGCCGTTTTCGAGGACGACGTCTTGAGCCTGATGATCAAGGGGCGCGACATCAAGAAGATGATCGCGCGCGAGGCCATGACGGCGCCGCTGCCGGTCGTGGCGCCCGGCGCGCGCATCGAGGCGGTGCTGAGCCTCATGGGCGCCCAGCGCCAAGCGGTCTTGGTCGAGCTGCGCCGAGGCGTTTATGACATCATCACGAAATACGACGTGCTGAGCTCCGTTTCCGACTTCGCGGCGCGCGGCGGCGCCTTCAACCGCCGCATGGGAGGCGGTTCATGATTCGGATTTTGGCCTTGTCGGCTTTTTTGACGGCGGGCTCCGCTTTCGCCCAAGCCCCTTTTTCGGCTCCGCAGACGGCCGCGCCGGCTCCCGCTGGAGAGCAAGGCGGCGTCTCCGCGGGGAGTTCCGCTTCCGCGGCCGCGCCCAGTTCCGCGGATTTGGCGGCGCAGTCAGCGTCGGCCTCCGCGCAGACGCCTTCGCCTTCGTTGTCATGGACACGGCGCTGGAGCTTTCTTCAGGATGCGGCCAAAAACGGCGATTATGCCGGGGCCGAATCCGAAATGGTCGACGACTTGAATCTTCTGGCGTCCCAAAGCCCGGATAATGCGGCCGCGCCCCAGGCCCGGTTTTTAGCGGCATCTTTGGAGGAGCGGGAGGGGCTTCACGACCAGGCGATGGTCGATCTCCTTCATCTGCTCTACGAATTTCCCAATGCGGATGTTTCCCTGCAGGCGCAGTCCATGTTCCAGGATATCGCCAAGAAGCGCCTGCCGAGCCGGGACAAGACCGCGATTGCGAGCGTGGCGCAAGCGCCCTCGGATGCGTCCGTCTCCAAGCGGCTGGCGGCGCTCGTTCACCTCCTGGCGCAGAATTTTGGGGCGGAACTCTACGGTGCGACCCGCTCGGAAATTCGCGGCTTCATGGCGCGTTTTCCGGATTATTCGGGAATGGATCAAGTGCAGTGGGATTTGTCGCTCTTGGACCAGTCCGCGGGAAATAACCGGGCCGCGCTCTTGGAGGCCCAGGAATTTCTCGCGCTCTACCCGCAAAGCGCGCTGACCGAGAAGGTTCGCTTAGCCATTGGCTCCCTCTACGCTCAACTGGGCTTCTACCAGAAGGCGGTGGGCGCCTACCAGTCGTTCACCGCGGACTACCCGCAGAGCCCCGACTCCGTCTCCGCCTTGTCGCAAATCGCGGCGATATTCGCCCAGCACCTGGATCAGTACGGCATGGCGGTGAAGACCGACGAGATGATCGTATCCCAGGTCTCCCAGGGCCGTCCGGCCGCGGAGGCGCTCTACCAGGAGGCGGGCCTTTACGATTGCCGCTTCCTGTTTTTCAGCTGCAAGCTCGACGACCCGGCGAAGGCTTTGTCCGTCTACCAGCGCATCGTGGACTCGGGAAACTTGGATTTCCTGGACAGGAAGGAAGCGGAGAAGGTGCGAAGCCGCATCAATTCCTTGACCAAGAGCCAGGCCAAGGAGCAGGCTCAGGCGCAGCAGGCCGCCCAACCCGCGGCCGGGAGCCGGTAAAATGAGCGAATCAAAAAGCCGCGGATTCTCCACGCTGGCCGTCCATGCCGGGCAGTCGCCGGACATCGCGACCGGGGCCGTCATGACCCCGATTTACCAGACCTCGACCTATATCCAGGAAGCGCCCGGCCGGCATAAGGGCTTTGATTATTCCAGGACCAGCAATCCGACTCGCGCCGCGCTCGAGGCCAACTTGGCCGCCTTGGAGGGCGCGCGCTTCGGGCTGTGCTTTTCCTCCGGGATGGGCGCGATTTCTTCCGTCATCATGACCTTGAACGCCGGAGATCACGTCGTCTCGGGCAACGACGTTTACGGAGGCACCTACCGCGCATTCACCAAGGTTTTCTCCCGTCTCGGGGTGGACTTCACTTTCGTTGACGCCACCGACTTGGGCGCCATTGAACGGGCCATGACACCCCGGACCAAGCTTCTTTGGGTCGAGACGCCGTCTAACCCGTTGTTGCGCGTGACGGACATCCGCAAGGCCTGCGTCCTAGCCAAAAAGCGCGGCGTCTTGGCCGCGGTGGACAACACCTTCGCGAGCCCGGCCCTGCAGCAGCCCCTGTCCTTGGGCGCGGACTTGGTCGCGCACTCGACGACCAAGTATCTCGGCGGGCATTCGGACGTGGTGGGCGGCTTCGTCGCCACCAGCGACGCGGAAATTTATGAGAAGCTCAAGTTCGTGCAGAACTCCGTCGGCGCCGTGCCCGGCCCCATGGACTGCTTTCTGGTTCTGCGCGGGACCAAAACCCTGGCTCTGCGCATGCGCCGGCATTGCGAAAACGCCATGGCCGTGGCCAGGCATCTGCACGCGCACCCCGAGGTCGCGCGGGTCCATTACCCTGGACTCGCCGGACATCCCGGCCACCGCACGGCCAAAACCCAAATGAAGGGCTTTGGCGGCATGATTTCCTTCGAGCTTAAGGGCGGGCTTGGCCGCGCCCAGAAAATGATTTCCGCGACCAAGATTTTTGCCCTGGCGGAAAGCTTGGGCGGCGTGGAATCCCTCATCGGCCATCCCGCCAGCATGACGCACGCCGCGATTCCGCGGGAGCAGCGGCTGAAGTCGGGACTTGCCGACGGGCTTATTCGCCTTTCCGTCGGCATCGAGGATGCGGGGGATTTGATCGCGGATCTAGACGACGCCATTCGCCACAGCAAAAAAGCGTGACGCCTTAGCGCAAGAACAGAAGAGCGAAAAAGCCGGCGACGGCCAGAGTCCCCAACCCCGTGGCAAGCCATTGGCGCCATGCCTGCGCTTTGATTTCACCCGGCTGCATTAGGGCTTTTCTGGCGCGTGCGATAAGAACGGAAGTGCCGTTGTGCATGCCGATTGTCGTTTCCACCATTTTTTTATCTACCTTGGGAAGGCCGGGCCAAGCTGCTCCTGAAAAATAACGGATAAAGGCCGCTTTTGGATTGCCGATGGCTTTATCGGTGAGAAGCGCGGGAGATTGCCCGGCGCGTTCCAAAGCCTCGGCCAAGCGCAGGCGGACTTCCAGAAGGCGCAAATACATTTTAGGGATGAGCTTCGCGTTTTCTTCCTTGCTGACGGCCCCGGCGCGCGGCAGGCTCATGGCCTGAGGTTTGCCCGGGTCATCTCCGAAGATGTAGTTCTCCATGAAATGGCCCGCGTTGTTCTGCATCATTTCAGCCCCGCGAACGATGGCGAGAGGAGATGGAGCCAACGAAGCAAGCGCGTCGTCGCCGTAGACCAAAATGCCGTGGCCCCAATCTCCGGAAAGTTCTCCCAACACCGTGGCATCGAGGCCTTCGGGGCGATTATCCGGGCCGGTGAAATTTTGGATGTACTTTCGCGAGATGACGGTCACGTTGAGCGGCAGGCGCCCCGGCGCTTCTTTTTCATCGTTCCAATGGATAAGGAACGAGGCCGGATCATTTTCATCCACGGCCGATAGGGAATCGCCTTCGCTTTTTCCGTGCCCGGAGGCCTTCCCATCCGCGATGACGAGGAGGTCCATGTCTCCGGGAGGGTTGTTCCTGGGGCCCCAGACCGAGGAGCCATAGCGGTAGACCGAATCGATCCGGCTGATGGCGACATCATGGCGCTTGGCCTCCGCCGCAATTTCGGATTCCAACAGCCCGTAAGGAAGCGGGGTCCGGGCAAGCCGTGATTCCAGTTCCACCACCGCCGCGGGATCGTTTTCAATGGCGCGGAAATACCAGTTGCGGCCGGCCTGCGCCAGCCGGCCGACGGATTCAGGGGCCGAAATCTTGCTCCCGGCTTCAAAGTCCGCGGAAAGGTGTCGTCCGGCTTCCGCTAAAGCCGCCGGGCCTGCTTCTGGCCGGCGGAACAGGCTTTCGAGGTACTTGCGCTGGGCTTGGGCGACGGCCGAGCGCAGGGGCTCGGGATCGGGCACCCGCGCGATTCCTTCCCGGGCCTTTGCGGTGGGAACGAAGAAATCCGCGTCAAAATGAACGAAGCGGCCGTCCTGTGTCTCGCCCATGTTTAGCGAATATTCGACGGGCCGCCCGCCGACGCGCGGTCCAACGTCCTTGTCGCGCACGCCGCGCAGGCGCAGGGCGTCGAGCGTGTCCAAAGCCTTGCCGCGCCAGCCGGCGATGTCCTTGGTATTGATCCGCTCTTGGACGATGACCCAGGGAAAGCGCTTCTTCCTGCCGTTGACGTCTAAGGTGACGTTTTCGACGAGGGCCGTGTCCGCGAAGAGGCCGCCTAAGCGCTCCTTCGCCAAGTTGTAGCCTTTCCACGCGGCGGCCTTGGACCGGAAGCCTTCCGCCGGCGAGCGGCTATAATACTTGACGATGACGCCCGGCAAGTCCGGGCTTGAGTAAATCATGGTGGGGAAGATTCCGTAGACGAACTCCGTTTTGAATCGGGCGGATTCCAGCTTCTCACGGATGACGGCAAGCGCCGTCTCCTGCAGTCCGGCGACGATGTCAGGCGCGACGCCTTTCTTCGCGAGGCTCCCGTTCTGATAGGCGGCGATAAGCTCGCTTCCGTTTAGACCAAGAGTGGGGATTCGCCCGGAAGGCGCGGGAGGCGCCGTTTCCGCGTCGTTCGAAACGCCGCTTAACTGCGCCCGCGATTCGAAATCCGCCGCGGCATTCGCCGCCGCGTCCGCTTCGCCGAATTTGGAAAACGATGGCATGGGAGCGGACAAGGTGTGCAGCAGGGTCTTGCGTGGAACTCCCGATTCAGCCCGCCCGTTGGCATGGGGTGCAATCTTGTTTTGGGGCGCAGGTTCTGCCGGCGCGAGGGCGGTTGGGAGATTCGATTCGGCGGCGGGAATTTGGACGCTAGCGGCGGCCGGAAGAACATCAGGATTCGTCGCAACGGGCTGAGCCGCGTGCGCGGAAGTTTTTTCGAGAAAACGGCTGGGCAGAGTTTCGATCGGCAGGGCGGGAATTTCTCCGGCGGCAGTGATTCCGTTTAGGTTCAGGCCGTCCGAGGAAAGGTCCTGCGCTCCGGAAAGAGGCGCCAGCGGGGTCGCGACAGCGGGAACGGAGATCGGAACGCCGAGACTTTGCCCCGTTTGCGGCGCCGACTCGTCTTGCCCATAAACGAAAAGCGCTCGCGGCAGCGAAAAAATCGCCGCAAGCGCGACAGCCGGGAGGATCCTTAATTTGCCGTCCATCGCTCGGAGTTTAACCCGAGAAATGGATAAATGCAAGGGTCTTGAACATGGGAATTCTCCGCTTTGGGACTTCTGATTGGGCCCTTTATGTAAACTTTACGGGTCATGCTTGTGCCGAAATTTAGGGACGATGCGCGCGCCGGAAAGGCCACTTTCTCTCTGGCGGGAGCGCTCGTCCTTTTTGCGGCGCTGAGCGCCTTGTTTTGGTGGCCGGAGCTCGCGAGTGGCCGCGCGCTGTTCTACGATCTGCTGCTTAGGATTTTTTATCCGGACGCGGTCTTATTCGGGGAATCTCTTCGCGGCGGGCACCTGCCGTTTTGGAATCCCTACATCTACTCCGGCGTCCCCTTCCTGGCCAACCCGCAAACCGCGTTGTTCTATCCCTTCACCTATCTCTACGCCGTTTTTTCCTTCGCCCGCGCGACCGCGATCTTCGTCTGGATTCATTCGACCTTGGCCGCTTTCTTCATGTATTTTTTGGCGCGCGAGTTGGATTTATCGGTTGAGGGCGCGATTTTGGCGGGCGTCGTTTACGCATTCAACGGATTCTATATCCTGCACTACACCGCCCCCAGCAACTTCGCCGCGTATATCTGGCTGCCGTTGATCGCCGGGCTCTTGAGGCGCGCCGCGGCGCAGGGAAATCGGCGGACGGCTGCGGTCGCGGGCCTCGCTCTCGCCCTGGAAATTTTTGCCGGGCATCCGCAATTCGCCTTTTACACCGTGGCTGCCGCGAGCGTTTTTGTTGCCGAGGAGCGCAGGAACTTCCGGCAAACGTTGCCCGCGCTTTTAGAGTCCGGATTTTGGGGTGCGGCGTTTTCGGCCATCGCTTGGATGCCGTTTTTGTCCTTTATGTTGAAGACCCCGCGCCTCCAAGGACTGGGTTTCGAGTGGGCGACGGGATACTCATTGCGCGCGTCGGAGTTGCTGCGCATGTTGGTCTATCCGCTCTGGAACCGGTATTTCACCCCGCAGGGCGGCGATCCCCATGTTATGGGGTTTTACTTCGGCTTGGCAGTCCTCGTGCTGGCCGTTTGCGGTCTTTTCTCCGGCCGCCGCGCCCGCGTTTTTTCCCTGCTCGCCTTCGGCGGATTTTTTCTGGCCTTGGGCCGCTACAATCCGCTCTATTACTGGATCTATCGGGCCTTTTATCCCCTTCGCTTGATCCGGTTTCCTGCCCAGGCGATCTTTCTTTCCTGTTTCGGCGTCGCGGGGTTGGCGGGGCTGGGCTTAAACCGGTTGCGGCTTGCGCGCACCGCGCGCTGGGCTACGATTCTTCTCGTCGTTTTTGACTTGTGGCTTTTTTCGCGCCAAGCCGTCATCACGCTCAGTCCGACCGTCTATCAAGCAAGTTTGCCTCTGCCCACCGCCTTAAAAAAGATCACCGGAGACGACTACCGCGTGATCATGACGCCGAAGACCAGGCAAACCGAAAGCTGGCGGGGCCGGGACGCCTTGGATGCCTGGCTTGAACTCCGTAATTCGCTCGCGCCCGATACGGCGATGGCGGCGGGAATTTTAGACGCGGACGGAGACGAGGTCATGCGCCTAGCGCGCTATGGCGGGGTCTTGGACGCCGTGGGCCGGAGCCCGCAAAGCCCGTGGCTCGACGCGGTCAGCGCCCGCTACGTGCTGACCTTCTGGACCATGCCCAGGCCGAAATTCAAGCTCGTCCGCCGGGGCTACATCAATGTCTACGAGAATAAGGCGGCGCTGCCAAGGGCCTATTATTCTTCGCGAGCCATCCATGTGGATGACGGCGCGCAGTTGGCGTATTTAGACGCGCATCCCAAGCACGATCTTCGGTCGTCCATTCTTTGGGGCGGCCCTTCCGATCCGCCTGTTCCCTCGGCACGCAAGGCAGCCCGGGCCCAAGTCGAAATTACACGTGCCGATGCCAACAAGGTGAGTTTGCGGGTGTTCGCTCCCGCGCCGGGCTGGGTGGTGCTTACGGACGCCTACGCCGCGGGGTGGAGCGCGCGAGTCAACGGGCGGCCGTCCGCGCTTTATCGCGTCAACTATTTCCAGCGAGGCGTGCGCGTCGGAGCGGGCGTTTTCCGCGTGACGATGAGCTACGTGCCGCCTTATTTGCGGCTCGGAGCGGTGATTTCGCTTCTGGCTCTGGCGGCGGCGTTGGTTTTTGCCGCGGTTTAGAAGGGAGCGGCGCAGGCCGGCATGTCGTTCGCCGGTGAATTGACCAAGTCTGAAACCTCGTAGGCGTCCATATCTTTTGCCGGGTAGGGCGCTAAAAGAGAGGCAAGTCGCGAAGGATCGTCCGAACCCGAATCGAGCCATGCCGCTTCGGTTTCAGGGCGAAGAATTGCGGGCATGCGGGGATGATGAGGGCGCACTAGATCGTTGGCCTCGGTCGTGACGATGGTAAAAGTCTTGATGTCCCGCCCTTGGGGATCGCGCCAGGACTCCCAAAGTCCGGCGAAGGCGAAGGGCTCGCGGCTTTTGAACGCGAAGCGCATGGGGACGCGTTTTTGCCCCGGCTCCCGGCGCCATTCGTAAAATCCATCGGCCGGTATAAGGCACCGCCGCCGCGCGAAAGCCTCTCGGAAGCTCGGTTTATCGCGCAAGGTCTCGGCTCGGGCGTTGATGAGCCGCCGCCCAAAGGCCGCGTCCTTCGCCCAGGAAGGAACTAGGCCCCAGCGCAGGATCCGCACGCGGTTTCGCCCCTCGTTGACAATGATGGGGACGTCCTGTCCGGGAGCGATATTGTATCGAGGCGGCGGGCCGGCGTCCTGCGGATCAAGACCGAAGCGCTCGGCAATTTTGGCCGGATCGGCCGCGAGAGTGTAGCGTCCGCACATCGCTTGAATCAGCGAGTGGGGGAAAGCTTGACGCCTTCCTTAATAAGCATGCGCCGCTTGGTCGCAACGCCGCCCTTGGCGCTGAATCCGGTCAGGCGCCCATCCGCTCCCACTACGCGGTGACAGGGGATGGCGGGCGCAAAGGGGTTCTTGCCCAAGGCTTGCCCGACCGCGCGCGCGGCCTTCGGTTTTCCGATGCGCCGCGCGATCCAGCCGTAAGTGCGCACTTGTCCCGCGGGAATCTGCGCGCAGGCGCGCCACACCGCCTGATAAAAAGCGGGGTAGTCCTTCATGCGTTTCGCGATAGCCTTGGATATTTTCATGGTTTTCTCCGGGATTTATACCGGAACTATTTTACCTAAAACGCGCGGACCGCGGGTGCCGGTGGCCTTGGGGCAATTGTTGGGAAGGCCCTGAATGGCGCGCCAAGCCAGCCAGGCAAAAGCGGCGGCTTCCTTGGCCATGACGGGGATTCCGTAGCGGTCCGAGGGCACGACCGGCATGGGCGAAAGCGCCTGGGTCAAGCGGCGCATCAAAACGGGGTTTTTGGCTCCGCCGCCGCTGATCACGGCTTCCGACAAACCCGGCGGGCCGAAGCGCCGGTAAGTCCCGGCGATGGAGCGCGCGGTAAACCATGAGAGCGTGGCCAGCACGTCCGGCAGACGCCGCGGCGTCACGGCTCCAAAGTGGCGGCGCAGGAATTCTGGGCCGAAAAAGTTTTTGTCGATGGACTTGGGCGGTTTTTGCCTGAAATAGGGGTGCGCCAGCATGCGGCGCAGGATTTTTTCATCTGCTCGGCCGTGTCCCGCCAAACGGCCGCCCGCGTCCATGTCTAGGCGGCCTTGGCCACCCAGGCGCGCGGCCAAATCCATGAGCGAGTTGCCGGGACCGGTGTCGAAGGACGCCAGAAGGCCGCGGGAATCGATGAAGGAAACGTTGGCCACGCCGCCGATGTTTTGAATCGCCCGTGGCCGGCCGCTTCGTCGCGCGAAGACGAACTCGTCGAAGGCGGCGACCAGGGGCGCGCCCTGCCCGCCCGCGGCCATGTCGCGGGGCCTGAAATCGGCCGCGACCGGAACGCCCGTCGCCTCCGCGATGAAGGAGGGTTCTCCAATCTGGAGAGTGTTGGGGGGCAAGTCCTTGGGGCCGTGCCAGAGAGTCTGGCCGTGCGAGCCGATGACCGACGGTTTGGGGCGGTTTTTTAGGAACTTCCGCGCGGCGGCGGCGAAAGCAAGTCCCACTTCGAAATTAAGCCGGGAAATTTCCGCCAATTTGAGTTTGGCGGCGGTCAATATCCTTCGCTTGAGCGCGGGAGAATACGGGTAGGTTCGGAAAGCCAGCACCTGCGTCGCGGGCGCGCCGCCTCTTGAGAACCGGCATAGAGCCGCGGTAATGCCGTCGGCCGAGGTGCCGGACATGAGCCCGAGGGCGATCCCGCCGGTTGTTCTTGGCACGGGCTTCAAGTATATCAAAAGGATGCGGAACCTTTTGGGCGGGTTAATCGTAATGCTGATATGCCGCCATGCTACTTGCGCCGCCCCCTATTTTTAGTTTTGGGCGCTTATATCGCGGTTCTGTGCGCGTTGCGCGCCGTCGGGTTTTTTGCCGTCCATCCCAATACGGGAATCGCGGCTGCAGCCGGAACGCGCGCCATTCTGGAGGCGGAAGTCCTTTCCGCGCCTAGTGAAGACTACCGCGGCATTAAAGTCGAGACGAGCATGCGCTCATTAAACGGGATGCCGGTCGCAACCCAGAGAACGCTCGTGTATTTCCCCTGGTTTTTCACCCGCGAGAAGTTTCTCAGACCCGGCGAAACGGCGCGCTTTTTTGGGCGGCTCGAGGCGCCCAAATCCGCCCGTAATCCCGGCGGCTTTGACGAACAGGCCTTTTTAGCGGAGCGCGGCATCTGTTGGGTGTTCTGGGCCGAGGATTTCGAGCGTCTTCCGGGTCCTGTTTCTCGTCTTCGCCTTCCTTCCTATTGGGCCCAGGCGCTGCGCGAAAAAATGCAGGACGGGTACTTTAAGACCTTGGACGCGCAGAAGGCGTACGTGTTGTCCGGCCTAATGTTCGGCGACAAGGGGCGGCTGTCTCCGGCGCTTCGCGCCGCCATCCAGGACGCGGGCGTCATGCATCTTTTAGTGCCTTCCGGCGCCAAAGTGGCGCTGGTGATTTTGGCCGCGGTGTGGCTTTTGTCTTGGCTGGGAGCTTCCCGCGCGGCTAGATTTTTTGGCTCGGCCCTGGTCGCGGGATTCTATACCGTCATGGTGGGGGCGTCCGCTCCCTATGCCCGCGCCTATTGCTGCGCTCTGGCATACTACGCGGCCGTTCTGCTTGATCGCGACACGGGGGGGTTCCAGGGGCTCGTTCTTTCGGCCTGGGTTATCCTGCTCCTTGATCCGCGCTCGCTTTTTTCACCCGGCTTTGTGATGACCTATCTCGCCATGCTGGGGCTTTCGGCCGCGGACGCTTGGTCGGGCAAGCTGACGCCGACGCCAGCGTTTAATGCGCGTCTGTCCTTGATTCCGCGGATACTGCGCAACGCGGCCGCGACTTTGACGGTGGAATTTATGCTCTGGCCGGTGTTCGCGGGCGTCTTTGGCCGTGCTTCCGTTTTTGGCAGCGCGGCCAATCTCGTGCTTATTCCATGCGCCGCCTGGCTCATGGCCGGTGGCTTTTTGCTGGGTTCGGCTTTTATTTTGAGGTGTGAACCGCTTGTCCGCGCAACGGCTTGGGTCATGACGCGGGCGCTGGGCGCGTTCTGCCGTGCCTGTTTCGTATTTTCCGCCCTGCCGTTTTCTTCCGCGTCGCTTTATCCCATGAGTGGGTGTTCCATCGCCGCTTATTACGCGGCCGCGGGAACGCTTCTTTTTGATTGGAGCAAGACCACGCGGACAGTTCTTTTAAGCGCCGCCGCTGGAATTTGGATTTTCGGGGCCGCGTGGAATGCGGCGTCGGCGCCTTCGCTGCGTGCGGCTTATTTATGGCCGGCGCGCTCCGGTTCGGGCGTGATTGAAGCGCCGGGGCGAACTGTTGCTTTTGGCGTCGGGGCACCGGGGACGTCCCTGCAGGACCTCATGCGGGCGTATCGCATTCGGCGCATCGATGAAATCGTCCTGGGGTCCGAAACGTCCGTATCCGCGGAGGCGTTGTGGCGGGCGCGATTCCCGCGAGTTCCGTTGCGACGGGTTCGCGGCTTTTGGAGGATATGCGCGGCCGACGTCTGCGCCGGCGTTGGGCCCGCGTCCTTTCAAGCCGGCCGTCGGCAATTTGATATAATCGCTTCTCTTCTCAAGGGACGCGCGGTTGAAATCGAAATCCATGGGCATGCCATCGGCTTCAAAGACGCATTCGGGAAAACGGCGGATATCCTCGGCCGTCCTTTTTTACAATGAGGAAAAATCCGGAACCCAATCCGTGATGAAGCGGGTTCGCGCTGTTTTACGAGGCGCGGGCGTTTCGGTCGCGGTAAGCCGCGGGGAAAAGTTGCCGCGCGGCGCGGCAAACGCCCATATCGCGATTGCGGTTGGCGGAGACGGGACCATGCTTCGCGCCGCGCGCCTGTTGTCGCGGCGCCCCATCCCGCTTTTGGGCGTCAACGCGGGCGGCCTGGGCTTTTTGACCAGCCTTGATGCCTCGGAGCTTTCACGCCGGCGCGGCGATCTCGCGCGGGGGCGCTTCGCGTCCGAACGGCGCATGACTTTGGAGGTCGAGTGTTTCAGGGACAGGAAACGGGTCTTCGGTCCGGCTCCGGCCTTCAACGACGCCGTCGTGCGCTGCGGGGATCAGGCGCGCGCCGTCACCCTGCGCTTGTCCTCGGGCGGTCGGGTTCTGGCCGACTATTTCGGAGACGGGATCATCGTTTCAACGCCCGGCGGTTCGACCGCCTATGCTTTGGCGGCTTCGGGACCCATTGTGGAGCCGTCCTTGGACGTTCTCTTAGTCGCGCCTATATGCCCGCATACGCTGACGCAAAGGCCCTTGGTTCTGCCCGAGGCGCGAGTGCTCGCGCTGCGCGTCATGGCTCGGAGCGGTCATGAACCATCCCGTACGATTTTATCCTTGGACGGACAAACCGGATGCCGGGTCCGGCCGGGAGATGAAATCGTGATCCGTCGCGGAAAAAACCCGCTGACTCTCTTGATGCCACCGGGCCGCTCTTTTTACGACGTCCTGCGCCGCAAGCTCAAGTGGGGGGAGCGTTAGAATGCTCCGGTCTCTGCGCGTCAAGAACTTCGCCGTGGTCGAGGACATTCTCTTTGAGCCCGGTGCCGGATTCAATATCCTGACCGGGGAAACCGGCGCCGGAAAATCCATTCTCATCGAGGCGCTGGGTTTCGCCTTGGGCTCCCGCGGGAGCTCCCTGTGGCTGCGTTCCGGGGAAAGCCGCCTCCAGGTCGAGGCGGCTTTCGACGCCGTCGATTTCCCCAAGGAAGCGCGCACGCGTTTTGGCATTCTTGGAGAGAGAGGCGTCATTCGCAGGGAAATGGACGACTCCGGAAAAAGCCGATCGTTTTTGAACGGGCACGCGGTATCCGCCGCGATTTTAAGCGACATCGGATCGGAGCTGGTCGATTTCCACGGCCAGCACGAGCAACAGAGCTTGACGCGGGAGTCCCGCCACCTGGATATTCTTGACCGCTTCGGCGGCCACGAAGAAGAGCGCGCCGCCATCGCGGAAGCTTTCGAGCGCTGGTCCGCGCTAAACGCCGAGATGGCTTCCTCGCGGCTTTCCGAGGAAGAGCGCGCCAAGCGCATTGATTTCTTGCGCTACCAAGTCCATGAAATCGACGGCGCCAAGCTTTCCCCCGGAGAGGATGAAGAGCTTGAGGCTCTTTTGCCTCGGCTTAAAAACGGCGAGCGTCTTAAAAGTTTGGCTACCACGGCCCATGAGGTCCTTTACGAGCAGGAAGGTTCGGCCGCGGCCGGGCTTTTAAAGGCGGAACGGGCCGTTTCTGAGCTGGCGAAAATCGACGAGTCCTTGCGGCCGCTGAGCGAAAGCCTCGCGTCCGCGCGAGCGATGGTGGAGGAAGCCGCCCGGGATTTGGGGGACTATCGGTCCCGTCTGGAGTTCGATCCGGGAAGGCTCGACGAGATTTTGGGGCGCCTTGAGAAGATATCGGTCTTGAAGAAAAAATACGGTCCCGCGCTGGCCGACGTCCTGGAGTCTCACGAGCGTCTAGCCGAGGAACTTTCGCGCTTGGAGCATTTTGACGAACGCTCCGGACTGTTGGAGGAGGAGCTTTCGCGCGCGGCCGCGGCGCTGGACGAGGCTTGCCTGAAGATCCATCAGGCGCGCCTTAAAAGCGCCAAGAAATTGGAGGGTGTCTTGGCGAAGGAAATCTTGGGCATGGGATTCTCGCAGGCCCGCTTTTCCGTCGCGGTCGAGATGGAAGAAGGCTCTTACCGGAAAACCGGGGCGGACGCGGTGGAATTTATGTTCTGCGCCAACCCCGGAGAGTCTTTGCGCCCGATGAAGGACGTCGCTTCGGGCGGGGAACTCTCGCGCCTGATGTTGGGTTTGAAAACCGTCTTGGCTAAAGCGGATCGCGTTCCCGTTTTGGTTTTTGACGAGGCAGACGCCGGCGTGGGCGCCGCCACCGCGCGGGCCGTGGGACAGAAATTGGCCGGTCTGGGGAGCTCCCGACAGGTGCTCTGCGTCACTCATCTGCCCCAAGTTGCTTGTTGGGCCAAGAACCAGTATTTTAT
>Ga0307374_10010004_pt1 | contig 13848 bp, 9 predicted proteins | sample OX3MG_FD_202532 | JGI IMG/M metagenome (GOLD analysis project Ga0307374, IMG submission 202532) | Soil microbial communities from Risofladan, Vaasa, Finland - OX-3 | ecosystem: Environmental > Terrestrial > Soil > Coastal area > Acid sulfate soil | place: Finland: Risofladan, Vaasa | collected... | reverse complement strand
CTGCGCCAAAAGCTAGCGCCGCCGCCGCCGAGGCCGCTAGGCAGCCGAAGGTCGCCGCCCAACTCGCTCTTTTGAAAAGCTGCGGGGAGCCCTCGACCATGAACTGGTCCAACAAATAGCCGCACATGAAGGCCATCGCGACGTTGAGGATGAAGGTCGCGTCGGCGGGTCGGCGGTAGAGGCGAACGCCCGGCGCCAGCCGGAACAGAAGCCCGAACGCTGGTGTCCATCGGCCGATCGCGTACAGCGCCGCGCACAACCCCGCGTAGAAGAAAAATCGTGGTCCTCGGGCGAGGAGTCGACGCCCGGCCACGCCGTGCCAGAGCAATAGGAGCGCCGGAGCGGTGCCGATGAACAGATAATCGATGGTGCGGTCGGTCCAATCGAGTGAGGTGAGGACCACGCTGCTCGGGCCCCAATAGGGGGAGATCCAGTTCAGCGAACCGAAAATATTTGGCGCCAGCATGGTGGCGAAGTTGACGGGCGACAGCGACCCTCTGATTGCGATTGCATAGGGGATCGCGGGCCGATTGGAGGAGGCCAGAAACTGCATCGTCAAAAGGCTCGGGATGAGCAGGAAGGCGAGCGCGAGGCCGAAAATGGCCGCGATCAGCCAAGCGCGTTCGCGCAGCCATCGCCCGGGAGTTTCCGCATTGGCGCAGGTCCAGCCGACGATCGCGAACATCATGAGGCAGGCCAGGAACGCGACCTGATCGCGACCGATCGCCATGATCACGATGACGATGGCCGCGAGTATGCCCGACCGCCACGAGCGGCGCTCGAGCGCCGCTTCGAGGCTCCATATCGCGAGCGGGATGAAACCGTAGGAAATGATCATTCCGGTATGTTGCAGTCGTGAGGCCGCCGGACCGCCGAACATGAACACCAGCGCCGCTAGCAACGCGGCCTGCGGACGCCAACCCCGCCGCCTGCCAAGGCCCAGCATGCCGAACCCGCCACCCAGCAGATGGGCGTAGACCATCGCGTCGAAGACTTGCATTGACGCATGCGGCGCAAGCAGAGCGAACAGGAACATGGTCGGCGTAAAGAGGAGCGACTGCGGGTCGGCGACTGTTGGGTAGCCGCTGAACTGATAGGGATTCCAAAGCGGAATCGAGCCGTGCGAAAGCGCATGGCCCAGGAACCGGAACATTTCGTAGAATTGATTCTTCGAGTCCCAGGGGACGACTTCGCCTCGCACCCACCAGGTGAGAACGCACAGGACGGCGAAGCCGGCCAGCGCGCCAGTGGAGAGCAAAGCGTCCGATCGGGTCCAAACGAGGGGGCGAACTCTCTTTTCGTCCCTCGCGGCCTCTTCACAGCCCGCTGATTTGTCTCCGTGGGTCGGAACGCCAAGCTCGATTTGCGACATAAACTCCCCGAACACATAAAGACAAAGCGCAGGTTCAGCTTTCCAGTGAGCGCAATTCCTCAGATTTCGCTTAACATTGGATGTTTCGGGATCACTTCCGAACCCGCCGGATAGATCCGGCAACGGTATAGCTTATGCGTTGACAACGCGTTCTTTTCGTGACCGAAGGCGGAAGTGGCGCCTCGTGGGATCGTACGAAATGGAAAGCATGCATGAACGCCGTTCTTGACCTCCTGAGCCGGCGCCGGTCTGTGAACCCGCTCGCGATGACGGGGCCGGGCCCCGACCCGGATCAACTGTCGACCCTGCTGACGTTGGGCGCGCGGGTACCCGATCACGGAAAGCTCACCCCATGGCGATTCATCGTGTTCGAGCAGGAGGGCCGCGCCCTGGCCGGAGGGGTCATCGCCGAAATATTCGCCCAGGACCACCCGGGCGCCGAAGCTGCCCAGCTCGAGTTCGAGCGGGGGCGATTGTCGCGCGCTCCCCTCGTGGTGGGGGTGGTTTCCAGGGCTGCTCCCCATGTCAAAATTCCTGAATGGGAACAGATCCTTTCGGCAGGCGCGGCGGCGATGGCGCTGACGATCGCCGCCAACGCAATGGGCTTCGTCACCGACTGGAAGACGGAATGGTATGCTTATGACAGGCGGGTGCTGCGGCGCTTCGGCCTGGCCGAGCACGAACAAATGGCAGGTTTCGTGCACATAGGCCGCGCCAGAGAGGCGCCGGAAGACCGATCGCGCCCCGATCTCGCGCAAATCGTCACCAGGTTCGCCTAAACGGGAAGTTCCACATGTTCTATGAACCCGCCGATAGAGACAGAGACCGGCTGCCGCACGATCCGTTCAAGGCGCTGGTTTGCCCGCGCCCGATCGGCTGGATCTCCACTATGGATCTCGCGGGCCGCGTCAATCTGGCGCCGTACAGCTTCTTCAACGCCTTTTCTTCATCGCCGCCGATCGTCGGCTTCTCCAGCGACGGCAAAAAAGATTCCTATTCCTTCGCGGAGGAGAGCGGCGAGTTCGTGTGGAACATGGCGACTTACTCTCTACGGTTTCAAATGAATGCAAGCTCCGCCTCCTTGGAGCGCGGCCACAGCGAATTCAACCATGCCAAGCTGGTCACGGCGCCGTCGCGCCTTGTGCGCGCGCCCCGCGTACGCGATGCGCCCGCCTCCTTCGAATGCAAGGTAGTGGACATCATTCATCTGCGCGCGCTGGACGGCCGCATGGCGGACAATCATCTCGTTCTAGGACAGGTGGTCGGCGTTCACCTGGACGAACTCTTCATCAAGGATGGAAGGGTCGATACCGCCTCGATGCGTCCGCTGGCGCGCTGCGGCTACCAAGACTATGCTGTCGCCGACATACTGTTCGCAATCGATCGGCCTGCGGGAGTCGGCAAAGTCGCTGTAGAGGGATGACCCGGACCGGAGCCCATGCGAGAAGAGGGCGCGGCGTCGTCAACCGCGATCATGCGAAGGGAGACCATGCAGAATAAACTGCAAGGCGCCATTGGCTTGTTGCGTGTGCTCGCCGCCGCCAGCATCGTCATTCCAGTCGCTCTGTTTACCTACGCTTCATGGGAGACCTACCGCGAGCAGGCGGCGAAAGCCGACGCGCAGATAAGCGGTACTCTCGACATCGCCGAAACCCACGCCCGCAATCTTTTTCAAACCAGCGACCTCGCGATCGGGATGCTCCAGGATCTCGTGTCGGGGCTTTCCGACCGGCAGATCGCTGCGCGAAGCGAGGAACTGGGGCGCGGCCTTCGACATATTCAGAGGCATATGCCTCAAATCCGTTCCATCTGGTTGATCGACAAATCCGGCCACCCCTTGGCCAACAGCCGCGTGCAGCCCAACCCGAGCCAATTGGATTTATCCAAGAGACCGTATTTCTTAGCCGAAAAGGCTCGTAACGCCGGGCTTTACATCGGCCGCGTCGTAAAACCTCGCCAGAACGGCGAACCTTTTTTTGCGGTCAGCCGAAGACGGGAATCTTCCGCCGGCTCTTTCGATGGCGTCATTGTCATCGCTCTTGCGCCGGACTATTTCCAGGACCTGTACCACAAGATCGCGCACGATTTCCCGCGCAGCATATCCATCGTTCTCCCCAATGGAGTTTCGCTCGCCTCGGATCCTCCGGCGACGACTAGCGAGCCTTGGAAAAGCAAGGCTTTACTGCGCCAGGCGGCGAGCCAGACAGGAACGCTGGGTTTGATCGGCGACGCCGACGGCCAAAGATTCGGGCTGCGCAAAATCAAACACTATCCAGCCTTTATCGCAACGAGCGTGAGGGATTCCGCCGTAATCGAGCGGACCGCGTCGATCATGACTGCGCATCTGATCTTCGGCGTGCCGGCGACGCTCGCGCTCTTCTTCCTGAGCTTGGCTGCGATTCGCAACACCAAGAGATTATACGCCGAAGGCCAGAGGCGGGAAGTGGCGGAGTCGGCGCTCAAGCAGACGCAGAAGCTCGAAGCCCTCGGTCAGCTCACCGGCGGCGTCGCGCACGACATCAACAATCTGCTCATGATCGTGGGAGGCAATGCTGAACTCGCCCGCAAAGACGCAGCCTCGCCGCGTCAGCTGCAAAGATTATCAAATATCGAGGATGCGGTTGATCGCGGTCGCGCGCTGACCCGCCAGCTTCTCACCTTTTCGCGACGGCAATCGGTCGACCCGGCCCCGACCGATTTGCGCGACCACCTCGTTCGTGCTCGCTCCCTGTTCGACACTTCGCTGGGTTCGACTGTGCGCCTGCGCATCGAGATTCCCTCCGGTCTTTGGTATGTGCGGGTCGACAGGGATGAGCTGGATATTGCTCTGCTTAATCTCGTGGTCAATGCGCGTGACGCGATGCCCGAAGGGGGGGAACTGAAGATAACCGCGACCAATGTTCCGCATCTGCCCTCCGAAGTCGCCGCGGGAGAACTGACCGGTCCGTTCGTCGGGATCGCGGTCGCAGACAACGGCACTGGCATGTCGGCCGATGTGCTGGAGCGCGCCTTCGAGCCGTTCTTCAGTACAAAGCCAACGGCGAGAGGCAGCGGATTGGGCCTCAGTCAGGTCTACGGATTCTGTCAGCAAGCGGGAGGCGTGGCGACAATCCGCAGCAGGCCTGAAAAAGGAACGACGATCACCCTCTATCTCCCAAAATGCGAGGAAGCTCCCGGCCGGCCTGAGCCGGAGAGCATACAATCAGGCGCAAGCGCCCCATTATCCGGTCGCGCGCTTCTTGCGGAGGACAATACCGACGTGGGCGAGCTTGCGCGAGACCACCTCGAGGATCTCGGTTTCGAAGTCGAATGGGCGCGAAATGCGGAATCCGCGCTGCAGATAATGTCGCAGAGCCAGGAAGGGTTCGATCTGGTGCTGAGCGATATCGTGATGCCGGGACATATGAATGGGGTTCAACTTGCTCGCGAAATTCTGCGACTCGATCCCCACGCCACGATTGTCTTGATGACGGGATACGCGCCTCATCTGGCTGGCGAAGTCGAAGACCTGCATATTTTGCGAAAGCCCTTCACTCGATTGAGTCTCGAGGCGGCCTTGACCCGCGCCTTCCATGAAAAGGACGCTGCAAAAGCGCAGGAACCAACCTCGCAGCAGCTTCCGCTCATTTGAGGGCGTCCGGCGCTCAGCCGGAGAGATCGCGTGTTCCTGGCGCAAACAGATCCGTCAATGCCGGAGCTTCCTTGATGATGCCCTGTTCACGCGCGAATTGAACCAATTCTTCGATCGCGCCGCGATTGGCGGAGACGCCATAGGGTAGGGGATCCTTGCCGGTAAGCTCCATGACCTTCTTGTATAATTGGTCTGTCTTCGTTGGAGACGAAATGACGCCTTCTCGCAAATTCCGGAGATAAAGCTGCTTGGCTTCAACGAATGCACTAAACAGATCCGTCGCGAGACTTGGGTCCGCAGCCAATACTTTGTCTTTGACGACGAGTGTATGATTGATGGGATATTGACCGCGCGCGGTCAACGCCTCGAACCCCGCTTGCGCAGCATCGGGGATCAGCGGCTTGATGTTCGGATGATCCACGCCGACGCCGATGGCCGCGACGAGTTCTCCGGATATGAGCATGTCCTCCATCTTTTTACCGGCGCCAATCGGAACGACGTTGGCGGGAGGGCGATACTCGGCGACATGCTCGTCGCCCGACAGGACCCAGGTAATTTTTTTGAGATCGACGCCGTATTGATGTTGAAGAATTCCGCGAGCCCATACCCCCGTCGTCACCGTGTAGCCGCGGTTGACGCCCACTTTCTTTCCCTCGAGGTCCTTGGGCGTTCGAACGCCGGCATTTGCATTTACGAGAATGGCGCCATGGTGGAACGCCCTGACCAGAAAGATAGGGAGCGCCGTAAACGGCTTTCCATGAGATTTAGCGCAGAGATAGGTGGTGAACGCCATCTCGCAGACGTCGAATTCGTCACCACGCACCATGCGGCGGAAGGCTGCGATGATCGGGGAGACTTCCTCGAACTGCAGCGAAACCGTCTTCGGCCTGACGACGCCTTCTTTCAGGGCCTGCGTGTGCCCGAAGGTCTGGAATACGGCGGTCAGCGTGTGTTCGGCCATGGGCGCTTCTCTCGGAGTTTCTTGACAATTGAGCCAGCTTACGACGGACGGTCTGTCCAAGTCGAGCGACAAGGCGAGCTCCGATCGCCTCACACACCGCCAAATCGAAGACTTGCCCTGTAAAGCATCGCAAACAGAACGGGCGCGAGCCAAAGCGAACCGACCACCGCGAGGGTCAGACCTCCAATGACGGCGATCGCCAAAGGCTGCAGCAGTTCCGTGCCGCGGCCCACGCCGATCGCGAGTGGAAGGAAGCCGGCGATATCGGCCAGCATGGTCATCATGATCGGTCGCATGCGACCTCCCGCGGACAGGGCGACCTGCGCTGGTCCGCTGCGCCCGCCCAGGCCGCCGACCCGCGGCGAAAAGATCAAGATGACATTGTTTACCGCGACTGCGAAGACCAGCAACAGTCCGAGGAAGGCCGTGCTGTCGAGTTTGGTTCCTGTGATCGCTAGCGCCATCAAGCCCCCGGGCGCCGAAAGGGCGATCGACGCCATGGCGGCGAGCGCCATGGTCTGGGCCCCGAACTGAAATCCGAACAGGATGAGCAAAACGAGCAGCGTGGCCGCGAGGATCAGCTCCATTTGAAAAAAGCTTTGCTTCTGTTGCAGATAATAGCCCCCGAGCACCGCTGTCGTCCCTTTTGGTAGGCGCTGGGCTGCGATGATCTGCTTGGCTCGGGCAGCGGCGGTAGACAATCCCTCGCCTTGCTTGGGCTGTAGCCAGAGATAGGCGTCCGGAACCAGGTTCTGGTGCGTCACGTACGGGACGGCGCCCCGCGTGGCAAAACGACCGACGCTCGTCAACGGCGCGTAATTCTTGGCCGTGAGTCGGATCGGGAGGCTCGAAACCGAACCAAGCGATTGAGTACGGCCGCTCGTCGTCACTCGAATTGGCAGGATCTGCTCACCTGCCAGAAGAAAGCCTGCTCGCTCCCCCCACAGGCGCAGACGAAGAGTGCGCGCGATGTCGGCCGCGGAAACTCCATATAATTGCGCTTTGGCTCGAGGAGAGACGTCGAGCTCAGGACCGGCCGAAGGAGATTTGAAGGTGACGGATTGAAAGGCGTGAGAAGCGCGCAGCGCCGCCGCCAGCGCCGCTCCCGTTCGATTGAGCGCGCTCGCGCTGGAACCGAAAAGAAAGATTTCGAGCGGTGCGTGTGAGCCGGAGAGATCGCCCAGCCTGTTCACCATTATCTGCGAGCCGCCTAGCGCGATGAGCGCCGGGTCCATGGCGCGAAAGGCTGTGTGAAGTCGATTCATTACCGCTCGCGTGCTTGCCCGCCGGTTATTTTTCAAAACGAGCGTAAGCGCTCCCTTGTTCGGAGTGGAATAGGCGTTTCCAAAGCCGCGACCGACGACGAGCGAGGCGCGCGTCACCGCTTTGTCGGCAAGCGCTCTTTTCATCAAGCTTCGGCCGATTCGGGTCGTCTCGGCGACGCTGCTGCCAATCGGCGTGCGGAACGGAATCGCGACCACTCCTTCGTCCCACGGAGGAAGAAACGCGGTCGGTAGATGCACAAAGCTAAGTGCTGCGAGCGCGGCCAGCGCCGCCCCAACGACAACAGCAAGCCAGGGTCGTCGCATGCCGGCGATCACCGTTCGCATATAGAGATGGCGGACGCGCAGGCCTGTTCGCGAGTGTGCGGCCTGGCGGGCGGAGCCGAGCCAGACGGCGATCACCGGCGTGACGACGACTGCGACGATCTGCGAGGCGATCAGGGCGACTACAATGGCGACGGACATTTGCCGAAACAGCAAGCCGATCGTCCCACTGAGTGCGATCAACGGAGCAAACACAAGGCAGGAGGTCAAAGTGGCCAGCGTCATCGGCAACAGGATACGACTGGCTTGAGCGATGGCCGAACGCAGCCGGCTCGCCCGGGACGCGCCGGTCGCGGCAATGCCGCGCTCCATTACGACAATGGCGTGATCGACGAGCGCGCCGACCGCCGCGGCCAGACCGCCGAGGGTCATGACGTTCAACCCATACCCCAGAGCATGGAGAGCCAGCAGCGCCGCACTGACCGAGAGCGGCACCACGAGAACGATCGCCAGCGCGGCGCTCAAACGGCGCAGAAACAAAAGCACCACAAACCATGCTATGACGCTGCCCAGAACGAGTGCGATCCAGACGTCGCGCAGGCTGGACGAAATAAGCGAGCTCAAATCGTAAACGCGCACGAACCGCACGCCGGACGGCAACTGATCCTTCAACGCTGCGATTTCAGCGCGCACGGCATGGCCGACAGCGACCTGGTCGGCGCCCTCCTGCGCCTGCACGTCGACAACGAGCGCATGTTTTACCCCTGGCAGCGCCGCCTCGCGCAATAAAGGCGGACTGGCGAGCTTGATCGTTCCGAGCGCATTGAGGGGCAGCGGGGCGCGCGCACCGCCCGGTCCCGGCGGTCCCAGAGGGAGCGTGAAATCGGCCAGCTGCTTCGCATCGATCGGACGCGGCGTGGTGGCGACCACGAACTGCTGATGGAAGGATTGCAACACGCCGGAAAAAAACGGCCCCTGCGCCGCCCGCAAAGCGGCGATGACCTGTGTGGCGCGCAGATCGTGTTCTGCGAGGCGGCGTCTGGAAAGGCGCACGTCGATTTGCGGCCATCCCAGTCCCGTGCCGGTCACTTGATACACGCCGCGAATGGATGTGAGGGCCGGCCGTACCTGAAACGCGAAGACCGGCTGCATTTGCGCGCTGGTCAACGTGTCGGACGCCAGGGCGTATTCGGCAAAGGGATAGATCTCTGGAGTCATGAGGCGAGACGAAATAGCGGCTCCCGCAGGCAGAGCGACGTGGGCCAGTCGCGACTGCAACATTAGAAATGCAAGCTGTGGATTGACGGAGGACGTGAAATAGACGTGCAGTTTCGATAAGCCGTTGCCGGTCTGCGAACGCACCACCCGAACGCCTGGTTCGCCCTGCGCTGCCTGCTCGAGCGGCTTGGTGACTTCGAGCAACATCAATTTGACGGGGAGCCGCCCGTCTGAGACGAGTACGCTCACCTTGGGGAAGGATACGTCGGGAAAAATGCTTTCCGGCAAGGCGCCGAGGGACAGCCAGCCGGCGCCCAGAGTAAGCGCCGCGACCAGCAGAACTGAAAAACGGTTGCTCCATAGCCAGCCGAGATAGCGTTCGCTCATCGCAGCTCAGCCACCGCGGCTCCGTCCGCCAGCCGTGTGTTTCCCGATAAAGCGATCCGTTCGCCAACCGTCAGTTTGCCCGAAAACCAGGCTCTCCCGCCTCGCTCTGCGATGACGCGCACCGGCACGGCGCGCGCTGTATCATGGCGCACGACATATACGAGCGTGTCGGCGCCGCGCATGACGAGCGCGCGAGCGGGAGCGTTGAACGCGGGGGCGGCTGGCTCCTTGAAATCGACCCAGATCCACTGACCTGGCAGCAGGTGATTTCCCCGCGAGGGGGCGACCCGGATCTGCACCATTCCATCGCGCCGCGCGTCCGTCCCGATTGCGACGATTGCGCCCTCGCCGCTCGAGCTCGAGCTCGAAAATCTCGCCTTCTGTCCGACCGACAGCCGGGACGCGGTCGAAGGAGGCGCCAGCGCGGAGATCCAAGGGACGGCGCGCCCGCTGAGTTTGGCGATAGGATCGCCTTTATAGACCACGGCTCCTGGCGCGACGACATAGTGCAGCATGCCCGCGAACGGCGCCTTGATCACCTGCTGGCGGGCTTTGACTTGGAGTGCAAGCAAGGCGCCTCGTGCGCTGGCAAGCGCTTGGCGCGCCTGGTCGAGAGTGGCCTGAGCCGTCACGCCGCGCACGACGAGGGTTTTGGCGCGATTGTATTGCGTTTGCGTCAGAGCGAGTTGCGCCCGTGCGCTTGCAATCGACGACGTCAAGTCCGCCGGCTCGTTGCGGGCGACCACCGAGCCGGCGGCGACGGAGCCGGTGGTCAGGAACGGGCCGACGACCTCGCCCGTCACAGGCGCCACCAGAGTAGTCGTTCCCAGGCTCCTTACTTCGGCGAGAAGCCGGATTGATTGCTCCGGCGTCGATCGCGCGAGCGCAACAGTGGTCACCGTGGTGCGGGCCGCCGCTCGATCCGTGAAATGCAAGGTACAGAAAAGCATTAGGATCGGGGCGAGCGAGCGAGCGAGCGCCCCGGTCGCATCGAACGGCGCTTCACGCGGAGAATGGGCTCGGGCGTCAGTCAACAGGCGGACCTTTGCTCTTTCAACGCTATTGTGGTGGAAAAGGCTGACCTCATCCTGACGCGGCTTGAAAAGCTCCGTCAGCCTCGCGTCAGGACGATCAACTCTAATTCGAGGATGCTGGAGGAAGCTCTATTGGTCCGCCTCCAATCAGGCCAAACAGCCGGGAAATCGGCCCGTTCGCGGGGAGCGCGCGCGCTGGCGGCGTTCGAGACGCTGCGGGGACGGCTGGTCGCTGCTATGCTTTTCGTGTTCACGGTCGGCCTCGGCGGCGCCCTGGCGCTGCATCCGTTCGAGGAACATGGCGCGCTTCTGGCGCGCTATTTCGCTGGCCTAGTTCGCGAACCGTATCAGGATCTTTCGGTGCTGCTTGCGTTCAGCGTCGGCGCCATTGCGCTGATCTGGTTCGTGAGCGGATGGAGCTTGCGTCATCTCGCGGAGGCTTCGCGCGAAGCAGCCGTTGTGGGCGCGCAAAATCCGGAAGCCCGCATTTCTACAGCTTGGTTGCCTGGTGAGGTTCGTCCCTTAGTCGATGCAGTCAACGGGGCGCTGGACCGGTTGGCCGACGCCTATGCGGCCGAGCGCCGATTTGTCGCCGACGCCGCCCACGAATTGCGCACGCCGCTTGCCGTGCTCAGTCTGCGCGTGCAGCGCGCCCGGTACGAAACGCCGCCCGATTGGAGCGCGCTGGACAACGATCTGGCGCATCTCAATCGCATGGTCTCGCAATTGCTCGATCTGGCGCGAAGGCAACACGGGCTCGAACCGGCGGCTTGCAAGGAGCGCGTGGTTAACGTGTCGCGCGCAGCGCGGGAGGCGGTCGCGGCGGTCATTCCGCTCGCAGAACAGGCCGGACGAGAGCTGAACGTCGATTTGCCGGATTCGCTGTCGGTTCGCGGCGACGCCGACGGCCTTCGCGACTTGGTCCGCAATCTACTCGACAACGCGCTACAGCACGGCAGTGGGCCGATCTGCTTGAAAGCGACCGAGACGACTTCCGCGAATGAGGAAAGGCGAGCCGTCCTGACGGTCTCGGACGGCGGAGCGGGCGTCCCCGCTTCATTGCGAAAGGCCATGTTCGATCGGTTCAGCAAAGCCAAACCCAATTCCCCCGGCAGCGGGCTCGGGCTCGCCATCGCGCGCCAAGTGGTCGAGGCCAGCGGCGGCCGAATCGATTTCCTGGATGGTCCGGGGTGTACGCTGCGTGTCGTGCTGCCGCTTTTCGACTCTGCCCTTTTGAAGGAGCCAAACCGACCAGGGCCGAGCTGATTTGACCGCTCCAGGCAATCGGCTACCATCGTCGCAAAAGGGAGGTCATGCAGCTGCCCGATCGAGGAAGCGCAGCCGGCAAGCTCGGCTCTAAGAGCGCCCCATTCGTCGCCAGAAGCGACGCTCGCGCCGGTTCGTGGCGACGCTCGAGCGCGTATTCATGAAGTTCTCGTTCTTCCATTTGATGCCCTGGACGGAGCTCACCGAGGCGCCCGAGGAATGGCCGACGCCCAACGAGAGCTATGATCCAATCAAAGGCAAAGAGCTCTATGACCGCTATTTGGGGACGATGGCGCGCGCAGAGCATTGCGGTTTCGACTGGGTAGCCGCCAACGAGCACCATTTCTCGCCATACAGCCTGATGGCGAATTGCAATCTGGTAGGGGCGGCGCTGGCGCAGCGAACGAGCACCATCAAACTCGCCATGTTGGGCAATCTCCTGCCGCTGCTCAATCCGATCCGGGTGGCGGAAGAATACGCCATGCTTGACGTCATGAGCGGCGGCCGGCTGGTCGCAGGCTTCGTGCGCGGAATTCCCCACGAATACATCGCTTATAATGTTTCTCCAGACGAATCGCGGCCGCGCATGAAGGAGGCGCTCTCGCTGATCTTGCGTGCTTGGACAGAGCCGGAGCCGTTTGGCTGGGAGGGAGAGTTTTACCAATACCGCTCGGTCTCCATTTGGCCGCGTCCCTACCAGAAGCCGCATCCGCGCATTCTGATGTCGGCGTCCAATGACGAATCCGCTGAGTTTGTGGGTCAGTTCCCCTCGATGGTCGGAATGACGTTGATCATCGACCTCGACATCGCCGCGAATACGTTGGATTGCTACCGCCGCGTGCGCGCCGCCCATGGCTATGAGACAACGCCCGAGGACGTGCTTCTCAGTCAGCAGACGTGTATCGCCGACTCCGACGAGGAGGCGAGGGCGCACATGACGGAAGCGCTCAAATATTTCCATCGGATTCTCATGCGGCCGCAGCAAGACGCGCAGCGAATCGTCTTACAGAAGACCCGCTTCTTCGATGACGACCGTCAGCGCGAATTCTTCGTCAAACGGCTGAATACATTGAAGGGCCGCACTTTGGACGAGCAGATCGAGGCAGGTTCGGTGATCTGCGGCAGTCCGCGATCGGCGATCAAGCAGATAAGGCGGCTTCATAAGGTGCTTGGGGCGGGCGTCATCAACGTCAACATGAAGATTGGAAACATGCCGAACCAGGTCGTCGACCGCGGCATGGAATTGTTTCGCGATGAGGTGCGCCCAGCGTTGCGCGATCTGTAAGAATGTTGAGAGAGGACTCGCCCCGTGACGCGCATCGTCTTTACTGAACACGAGGTGGAGCTTCCAGGGGGAGCTCTCGTGGTTCGCAGCGCCGGGGCTGGCCATCCGATCCTTCATTTGCACAGCGCCGGCGGCCCGCGCATATCGCCGGTCGTGGAGGCGCTGGCGCAACGCTATCGCGTGCTCGCCCCGATCGCGCCCGGATTCTCCGGCACGGCGCGATCGGCGAAATCGATCAAATCCTATGCCGATCTCCTCTCGCAATACCTCGAGCGGGAGGGCGGCGGGGCGATCGACGTAATCGGACAATCCTTCGGCGGCTGGGTCGCATTGTGGCTGGCCGCCCGTCATCCTGATTGCGTCGACCATCTGGTCCTCGAAGCGCCGGCCGGGCTGCGGACGCCGGGAGCATGGGAGCCGCGCAACGAGGCCGAACGGAGACGAAAGCTGTTTGTATTTCCCGATCGCGCCCCGGCGGATACGCGCGAACCGCATATCTTGCAAGGCGATCAGGAAGTCATGAATCAGTATCGCGACAATGTCGCTTTCGACGACGAGCTTGCAAACTCGCTCGGTTTGATAAAGGCGCGAACGCTCGTGCTAATGGGTGCACAAGACGAGCTTATCCCGGCTGAATCCGGCCGTCTGTTGAAAGCCCGCGTGCGCCAATCCCACTTAATCTACATCTTCAAGGCGGCGCACGCCTTGGAGATCGACCAGCCCGAACGCGTCTTCCGGGTCATCTCGGACTTCTTGACGCGAGGGGAAGGTTTTTTGGTGAAGGCGTCCGCGTCGGCCTGATAAAATCGATATCTATTCCGCCGTTTTCCAGGTTCTGACGAAGAACCCCTGTCGGTCGACCTTGGCTATTGGAGCTCCGGGGGTCGGCGTCGCGCCCACGCATCGCCATGTGTAGACCGTGGCATGTCCGGTGACGACCATCGGAATAAACGCGCTTCCGGCGTTGCTGCGACAATACTGGCTCGTCCCAGGCAATACGCGGCGGAGGTCGGCCTTGCCGCAGACTTCGTTCGCGCCGATCGTGCAAACCAGCAAACGTCCGTGCGCGCAGCGCATGAAACTACCGCCCTGCGGCGCTGGATAACCGAAGGTCTTGCGTACGAGCGGCACGAGGGAGTTCGGAATC
>Ga0307374_10010001_pt1 | contig 13852 bp, 8 predicted proteins | sample OX3MG_FD_202532 | JGI IMG/M metagenome (GOLD analysis project Ga0307374, IMG submission 202532) | Soil microbial communities from Risofladan, Vaasa, Finland - OX-3 | ecosystem: Environmental > Terrestrial > Soil > Coastal area > Acid sulfate soil | place: Finland: Risofladan, Vaasa | collected... | reverse complement strand
CTGTTTGCCGAGCGGCGCCCCGGGGGCACGGCCGACCGGTGCGGACGGCTCCTCGATACGCTCGAGATGACTGGACAGGAGGGTGTCGCCTTCGGCGAGACTGACGGCGCGCTCGAGCACGTTGCGCAGCTCGCGGATGTTGCCCGGCCAGGGTTGTCCGACCAGCCACTGCAGCGCCTCGGCATGCAGCCTGCAGGGGGAGTGCCCCCCAGGAGCCTGGCTCAAGCACTCGACCAGGTGGCTCGCGAGCTGCGCAATGTCCTCGCGCCGCTCGCGCAGCGGCGGCAGATGAATGTCGATGACGTTCAGCCGGTAATACAAATCCTCGCGAAAATGACCTTCGCGCATGTGTCGCTGCAGATCCCGGTTCGAGGTGACGATGATGCGGATGTCGAGCGGGATCGGCTTGACCGAGCCGATCCGGCAGACCTCGTGCTCCTGCAGCACGCGCAGCAGCTTGCCCTGCAGCTCGACGCTCATCTCCGTGATCTCATCGAGCAGCAGCGTGCCGCCGTTGGCCTGCTCGAACACTCCCGGGCGCCCTCCCTTGCTCGCCCCGGTGAAAGTCCCGCCGGTGTAGCCGAACAATGTGCTGTCCACCAGGCTCTCGGGCAGCGCCGAGCAGTTGATGGCGACGAAGGGGCCGCGGTGGCGCGCCGAGTCGTTGTGGATCGCCTGCGCAAACAGCTCCTTGCCCGTGCCGCTCTCGCCCACCAGAAACACCGGCGCATTGCAGCGCGCCGCCGCCTTGCCGCGCGCCACCGCCCTGGCGATGGCCGAGCCTTCCCCGATGATGTCTCCCCAGTGGTATTTGGCCCCCAGAGCGCTGCAGCCCCGCGCCGCCTCCGAATCCCTCTCGCTCGAGAATACCGCCCGATCAAAGCCGCGAACCAACTCGGAGACCGTCCCCAGGCGCACCGCCCGCTCCACGCCCTCGGTGCGCATGCGTCCCACGATCTCAACGGTCCAGTCCCCCACCGGGAAGGCGACCCGCAGCTCCCCGGAGCTCTCGTCCTCTTCCCACTGCGCACGGCGCGTTCGCGCCACCGCCCGAACCAACGCGCTGCCGTGCACATCACGCAGCGGCGCAACGTTGCCATCACGATCCACCCGATGCCGGTAGCACCCCTCGCCGTCCGCTATGCATGCCGTACCGCCGCACAGGCGCGCCAGAGCCGGCAGGATCGCCAACACGCCACCCTGCAGCGCTTCTTCTGCCTGGACGATGGCTTCCAAGACGCCGTCACGATTAGCGGCCAATGGATGCTCCCCTTGCTGAATCCGGACCGGCCGCGCATGCACCGTGTGCATGCCTGTCCGAGCTTCAGTCGATCACGCATCCCGCACGGTCATCCACCGCGGCACGTGCCTCCGGCATCCCCGGACGATCGGCTCCGTTCTCGTATACAGAACGGCTTTCCTATATGATGAAAGCATTTGTAGCAGCGCGCCCGGCCCTTGTCAATTCGCCCGCGCCGCAATCGAATGCGCGCAATGTCCAGGGTTGATATCGTCGATATCGGCGGCTACGGCCTCGGGGCCGCCGTCAGGATTGTTTCGGCCGCGCGCCGAGGCGCAAGGAGATCGCCTTCGCCGCGGCATTGACGTCGCGGGCGATCTTCGGCAACCGGCTCTTGGATAGCCGTTGTGTCGGGCCCGACACGCCGACCGCTGCCACCGACATGCCCGTATCGTCGCGGATGGGCGCGGCGATGCCGCGCACGCCGAGCTCGTACTGCTCGTCATCGATGGCATAGCCGCGGGCGCGGACTTTGGCGAACTCCTCCCGCAGTGCTGCCGGATTCGTGATCGTCAGCGGCGTGTGCCGCTCGAGCCCTCCGGCAATGACCCGGCCGATCACCTGTGGAGGCTGGAACGCGATCAGCGCCTTGCCCTCCGCGGTGCAATGCACGGGCTTGCGCAAGCCGATTCCGGAGCTGATGCGGTTGACCTTCTTGCTCTCGAGGAAGTTGACGCAAACCACACCGTCATGATCGAGAATCGACAGATCGACGGTTTCACCGGTTTGCTCCCGCAGGGTCATCAGCCACGGCTTGGCCTCGAATGAGAGGTCGAGCTTGCGACGGACCAGAGATCCGAGCTCGAACACCGCCAGTCCGAGGCGATATTGGCCCGTGCGAGCGCTCTGCTCGAGCATGCCTGCCTCGACCAGCGTCGAGGCGAGACGATGCACGGTGCTCTTTGCCAGATGCAACCGACCCGCGAGCGCACTGATCCCGAGTTCACTGTGCTCGTCCGAGAAAGCCTTCAACAGAAGGATGGCATTGGCAACGGAGGAAAGCTTCGTTCGTCCATTGCCCGCCGGTCCTGTTCGCCGCACCATTTCGGCCGGGTTCTCCCTATAGTATGGGCGCTTCAATTATGCACCGAATCGGCAGGAGCCGGCTCGGAACTTTCGACCGGCGGCAGGCCTGACATCGACCACCGGCGGATGGCGCGATGTGATCGAGGAGGCGGTCGCGGCAGCTGTGCGCAGCGAGATGCGCGTCCCGGGATCCTTGCAGCTGGGTGCTCACGGCTGATGTTCGGCTGCGGCGGCCGTGGCGCCGTTGAGGCGGCGCATTCGCCGCCACAGCGTCGTCACGCTGATGCCGAGCTCGGCGGCGGTCTTGCCACGGTGCCCGCTATTGCGGCGCAAAGCGTCGCGGATGGAGGCCCCCTCGGCATCGGCGAGCCGCTGGCATAACTGTTTGCCGAGCGGCGCCCCGGGGGCACGGCCGACCGGTGCGGACGGCTCCTCGATACGCTCGAGATGACTGGGCAGGAGGGTGTCGCCTTCGGCGAGACTGACGGCGCGCTCGAGCACGTTGCGCAGCTCGCGGATGTTGCCCGGCCAGGGTTGTCCGACCAGCCACTGCAGCGCCTCGGCATGCAGCCTGCAGGGGGAGTGCCCCCCAGGAGCCTGGCTCAAGCACTCGACCAGGTGGCTCGCGAGCTGCGCAATGTCCTCGCGCCGCTCGCGCAGCGGCGGCAGATGAATGTCGATGACGTTCAGCCGGTAATACAAATCCTCGCGAAAATGACCTTCGCGCATGTGTCGCTGCAGATCCCGGTTCGAGGTGACGATGATGCGGATGTCGAGCGGGATCGGCTTGACCGAGCCGATCCGGCAGACCTCGTGCTCCTGCAGCACGCGCAGCAGCTTGCCCTGCAGCTCGACGCTCATCTCCGTGATCTCATCGAGCAGCAGCGTGCCGCCGTTGGCCTGCTCGAACACTCCCGGGCGCCCTCCCTTGCTCGCCCCGGTGAAAGTCCCGCCGGTGTAGCCGAACAATGTGCTGTCCACCAGGCTCTCGGGCAGCGCCGAGCAGTTGATGGCGACGAAGGGGCCGCGGTGGCGCGCCGAGTCGTTGTGGATCGCCTGCGCAAACAGCTCCTTGCCCGTGCCGCTCTCGCCCACCAGAAACACCGGCGCATTGCAGCGCGCCGCCGCCTTGCCGCGCGCCACCGCCCTGGCGATGGCCGAGCCTTCCCCGATGATGTCTCCCCAGTGGTATTTGGCCCCCAGAGCGCTGCAGCCCCGCGCCGCCTCCGAATCCCTCTCGCTCGAGAATACCGCCCGATCAAAGCCGCGAACCAACTCGGAGACCGTCCCCAGGCGCACCGCCCGCTCCACGCCCTCGGTGCGCATGCGTCCCACGATCTCAACGGTCCAGTCCCCCACCGGGAAGGCGACCCGCAGCTCCCCGGAGCTCTCGTCCTCTTCCCACTGCGCACGGCGCGTTCGCGCCACCGCCCGAACCAACGCGCTGCCGTGCACATCACGCAGCGGCGCAACGTTGCCATCACGATCCACCCGATGCCGGTAGCACCCCTCGCCGTCCGCTATGCATGCCGTACCGCCGCACAGGCGCGCCAGAGCCGGCAGGATCGCCAACACGCCACCCTGCAGCGCTTCTTCTGCCTGGACGATGGCTTCCAAGACGCCGTCACGATTAGCGGCCAATGGATGCTCCCCTCTGATCAGGACCGGATCGTCCGTTCTTTCATATAGAACGGCTTTCCTTTATGATGAAACGAGTTCTAGCAGTGCGCGCCGCGCTTGTCAATTCACCCGGGCGGCAGGCGAACTCCCGGCGCGGCAGTAGGCGACACCGGCAGCTTGGGCCGTCAGCGTATGCCGAGCAGTGGCCAGTAGAAGGGAACGAGCAGCATCAGGATGAGGAACTCCGCCAGCGTCAGCCACGCGCCCATCTTGATCAGATCCCGCGCCTCGAAGTAACCGTAGGAATAGCCGACCAGCAGCACGCCCGACTGGTAGGCGAAGAGCTTGCCGCCGGCCGCAAACGTCCAGATCAGTCCGAGCTGCAGGGGATTGAGTCCATGCGTCTTGGCATAATCCATCACCAGCGGCACCGAGGTCGCAAGCATCGAGATCTCGCTCGCCAGCAGGAAGTGATACAGGAATGCCGCCCAGTAAAGCACGGCCGTGATGCTGTAGACGTTCGTCAGCGCTGGCTGGATCCAATGAAACACCCCCGTGGTGAGCACGCCGAGCCCGTGCGTCGCCTCGAGCACGGTGCCCATGCTCACCGCCTCGGCGACGAAGAACACCGGCATGTAGTTCAGGCGGCGCATGGCATCCCGGTCGAGCACGCCGATGCGAGGCAGCAGCGCGATGAGGCCGACGCCGAGCGCCACCATCGTTGGCGGTATGTGGTGAAGGGAGTCGGTCATCCACAGCAGCATCGCGCAGCCGATCAGGATGGCGGCCCTGGTCTGCGCGGCCGACCACGGGCCCATCTTCTCGAGCTCGCGCTGAAAGTACGCCTTATCCGGCGCGAATGCGGTGCGCTCGGGCGGATAAAACCGCAGAGTCAGCCGCCATGCGATCAGGACGGTCGCGATGCTGCAGGGCAGGAAGGCGAGCAGCCATTCTCCCCACAGCACCCTGACGCCGCCCACCCTCTGGATGAGGCCGGCCGCGGTGATCGATCCTGCTCCCGCCAGGATCATCTTGTCGAAGATGTTCCCCGTGTAGGTGAGCACGAGGAACATGCCGCGGGCGATGTTGCTCCCGCGGCCGGCCTGGTACGCCTCGAGCAGAGCGAGCGCGATCGAGGCGAGAATGACGACGCGCGCCAGACCGGACGGCACGATGAACGTCAGCAGGAAGTTGGTGATGATCAGCCCGAGGAGGATGCGCGGGTAGGACAAGCCGACGCGCTGCATGACGGAATAGGCGAGCCGGCGAGCCAGCCCCGACTCGCCGGCGATCAATCCGATCAGCATCGCGGCGAACAGGAACCATGCCGTGGAGTTCGCAAAGCCCGCGAAGGCGACCTTGAACGGCACCACGCGCAGCGCCCAGAAAAGGAAGCAGCCGATGAAGCCGGCCAGCGCGAACTCGGTGGCCTGCGTGATCCAGGCGATGATCATGAAGGCCAGAATGGCGAACATGTGCCTGATCTGCGCCGGGAGTGGAATCGGCGAGAACCAGATCACCACCGGCACGACCAGGCAGAGAATCTGTCCGGCAAGCACCAGGGCCGGGGCCTGTCCGTGGCGCTCTTGCTGAACGGTGCCCGGGGCCGCATCGAAGTTCGTCATAGGCTGTCGCTTCAGGATGTGGCCGCTCAATGATTCGTCGAAGTCTACGCGAGAAAAACCGACGCCGCCAAACGAAGCCCGCGCGGTCATTCTCCCAGATGGAACCGACTTGGGACGGTCAACTGCTGCATGCTAGGCTTGCCGTCCGCCAAATCGCCCAGCATGAGGAGTCACATCATGACGAACTTGCCTCCCGCGGATGCGGCACTCATCGAGGAACTGGTCACCGGCAACCGGATCCTCTACGACCGGGCAATCGTCGATGCGTTCGGCCACCTGAGCGTCCGTCATGACAAGGATCCTGCCAGATACCTGATGTCCCGCCACCTTGCGCCGGGCCTCGTGACCGCCGGCGACATCGTGACTTTCGATCTCGACAGCGTGCCGGTGCAAGACATCGGCAAGCGCTACTACAGCGAGCGCTTCATCCATGGAGAAGTATACAAAGCGCGCCCGGACGTCAGCGCCGTCGTGCATTGTCATGCACCACAGCTCATTCCGTTCGGCGCCACCAAGGTTCCCCTGCGGCCGATTTATCACATGAGCGCCTTTCTCGGCGCGGGCGTACCGATCTTCGAGATCCGCGACGCCGGCGGGATGACCGACATGCTGGTGCGCACGCCGCACCTTGGCAGAGCACTTGCCGCCGGGCTCGGCGACAAGCCGGTCATCCTGATGCGCGGCCATGGCGCCACGATGGTCGGGGTCTCGATCAGGCACGTCGTCTACCGCGCGATCTACGCGGCCATGAACGCCGCCTTGCAGATGGAAGCGCTGCGGCTCGGCGAGCCGACATTCCTCTGCCCGGAGGAAGCGGTGCTGGCCGCCGACCGCAACGACAAGGCTGTCGACCGGGCGTGGGAACTGTGGCGGCGCCAGGCCCTGGATGGCGGCTGAGCCCGCCGCACGCATCGGCGCCGGTTAACGTTCCGGCGCATTCTCGAGCTGATCGAGCCAGTCGAATCCCATCGCCTTCACGATGCGATTGCTGATCACGATCAGCCGGGCTTCGGCGTTCCCGGTATTGTGGTGCTGATGAATGGAAAAGGGCGGCACATAGAGAAAATCGCCGCGCTGCCAGTCGTAGCGCTTCGGGTCCGGTTCCCACTGGTACTCGAACTTGTCGATACAGTCGAACCGCAGGTCCCAGTGCAGATCGTAGCCGCTGCCCTCGACCACGAACAGTACCTCTTCCCACATGTGCCGATGCCGGCCAGAGCGGCCCTGCGGCGGCAGAAACTGCATGTACGCCTCGACGCAGCATTCCTTGGTGGTCATGCGCTCGTTGACCAGGTGCTTGATCAGTCCGTCGGGCGAATTCTCGAAGGGCATCTCTTCCGCGGTCACTATGTTCGCCGCCTCCTCGTAGCGCCGACGCGCCCGCGCGGAATTCTCGATCGCATCGCTGCGGAAGTTGCACCAGGTACCCCCGACGTGGGCCACGTCACGTTCCAGCGGAGAGTTCATTGTCGTATATCCGGTTGTCAGATGGTCACAGGTCGGTCGGCGGGGTGAAGTCTTCGTGGCCGATCGGCGGCGTGGTCGGCGGATAAGTCACGATCTTCTGAAAGAGCAGATGCATGAAGAGAAACAACGGCTTTGCCTTGAAGACCAGCAGATGAGCGTCATTGTCGGGGTCGTCATTGAAGTGCTCGTGCACGCAGCCGTTCTCCACCAGCATGATATCGCCGGCCTTCCACTCAATACGCCTGCCGTCGTGCACATCGTGGCCGCGGCCCTTGAGGACGTAGAACACGGCGCTGTTCATGTGGCCATGCTTTTGTCCGTGAGCGCCCGGAGCGTAGATCTCGATGTGAGTCTCGATGGATTGGGCGACCGCCGCAGTATGCGGGCTGATGACGTGCTTGCCGTAGACCTGCGGGCCGCCTTTCCACGGCATGCTTCGCGAGGAATAGACCCGGGGTTGGTCGAGGAGCGAGCGAGTCAAGTCGCTATAGGTGCCCTCGAGGGCGCGCACGAACGTGCGCTTCTTCTGCCAGCGTTCCCAGGTCACGGGCTCGCCGTGGCCGTGCTCATGATCGGGCAGTACCGGACCCGCCGTCGCCTCGGGTCCCGGGTCACCAGCTCGACGATCGTACAAACCCGTCATTGCGCACTCCCGCGGTACCGACTGTTCGCTACCTTAGCGTACCCCGTGGGCCCGGACAACCTACTGCAGATCGTGGAGTTCCTCGCAGGGTCTCCGGCGGCAGACATTGCAAAACTGCAAAGGTGCGCGTCGAGCTAAAGTGTCCGACGCCGCCGGCCGCGAATCGGCGACGTGCTCAGAACCTGGCATGGAGCGTGAGGCTGATTGCCGCGATCACTGCGACCACGGGCTTGACCGTGAAAGTCAGACTCAACGAGCAACAGTAGCAAAGTGGAACGACACGATCACGCCACATCGCAGTCGTTAGAATTTGATCAGATCCACCTTGGTCAGCTTCGTGTGCTGGGAAACCCGCGGCGCGTGCGCCAGGAACCAGGCAGTCGCCTGCGCGCCGTAGAGCGTACCCGAGGACATCCCGTCGACCGGCACAATGGATTCGAACCCTCGGAAGGCTGCGCCGGACGCCGTATTCAGGACCGCGCCTTCCGCCGACGTTCCCACCGTGATCAGCGTCTTGACGTGCTTCGCCTGCAGAATCGCCTCGAGATCGGTGCCGATGAACTTGTCCGGGCCTGCCCCGGTCAGGACCGTATCGGTTGGCCGCGCAGCGAAGGCCGTGGGAATGTCGCTCCGGTTGTCGTGTCCGATGAGCGAATACAGGACGAGAACCCCGCTCGCCCGCGCTTCCCGCACCAGCCTTGCGATCGCAGGCAGACTCGCGGCGCATGCCGGGCGGTGGGCGGTCGAGCAGGTCCTCATGCTGATGTCCATCACGATCAGGGCGGTCGATGCCGGATCGATGCGAACCGTCTGCAGCGTCGGTGGCGGCGGCGCCTTCACCTGTGACCACTCATCGATGATGTTCCGCGACCGCGCGGCCGGTATGGCCGCGCCTGACAGCGCCGTCGCCACTCCCGCAAGCCACGCCATCCGCCAGCCGCAATGCGCCGCGACTCTCATGTTTTGCTCCTTGCCGACACAGCGCGATTCATCGCCTCGCGCAGCCTAGAACTTGCCGATCAGCGTAAGAAAGAACTCTCGACCCAACATGTCGTAGGCCGTGTAGACGTTCTCATTGCCGCCGCCGAAGTCGTCAAAAATGACACCGTGACTGAGCAACGGCGGGTCCTTGTCAAGGACGTTGTTGATGCCCCCGATCAGAGTCAGGTGCTTGCCTTCCCGCCAGCTCGCCGACAGGTCTAGGTAGTTAAAGGCCGGAATCACCGCGTCATACGCATCATAACTTCCATTGTACAACGCCGGTTGCGATTGCTGATTGCTGTCGAGCTTTACCGAGGACAGGTAACGCCAGCGAGCCGACAGACCAAGATGATCCCACGGCGTCAGCCAGGTCAGACGAGCATTGTGACGCCAGGCGAAGTTCGGTCCGTTGTCCGCTCCCGAGCTGCACGTCGGGCCGTACAGGCCCACGCAGTTATAGGTATCTTGTGGCGACGAAACGGTCTGCTGCAGCATATCCGAGCCGGTGAAACCTAAGAGCAACCCGCCCATCCTTCCCATGTCAAAGCGATAGTTGAGTTGCACGTCGATGCCACGGTTCTTCAGGTACCCGACGTTCGTATTACTCTGCGATATCCAGCCGGTACTGCCGAAGAGGAGACCGCCAAGACCGCGATGGATCAGACCGCATAGACTGCCCTCGTTCTGGAGCAGACAGCCGTTGAGGATTGACGCCGCCGATACGGTGGTGACGTAGTTCTCGACCGTCGCGTCCCAGTAATCGATGGAGGCCTTGAAGTTGGGCAGGAAGCCCGGCGTGAATTCGAAGCCGACTGTGTAGGTACTCGCCGTCTCCGGCTGCAGCGCCGGATTGCCACCCGACTGGATCGAGCAATGCTGAGATGGGCACTGCTCGATTGTCCCGTATTGCGCAGCGGTCACTCCCGTCGCCTCGCAGGCGGCGAGACTCGCAGCCGGCGCGCTGCCAGCGCACGGGTCGCTGAGGCCTTCCGCGGTGTTCAACGCCACGGGGAAGAACAGCTCAAACACATTCGGCGCCCGCACGGCGCGGTTGTAACTCGCGCGGAAGCGGATATCCCTACTCGGCGCATAAACTAACCCCACCTTGAAGGTGTTGGCCGAGAAGCCGGGGTTGCCGGCGCTGATCGAATAGCTCGAATGGCGCCCCGCCACATCGAGGTCGAGCGTATGCACCAAAGGCTTGTCTTCGACAAGGGGAATCCAAAGCTCGGCATATTGCTCCAGCACACTCTCGGAGCCCGACACCGGCGGAAAGGACTGGCCCGTGCCGACCAGGTCGTTTTGCTGCATTGCCGAACTCGGCGTCAAAGACATGATATCCCTGCGCTCGCTGACGCCGAGCCCCGCCGACACCGGATGGGTCGCCCAGGGGCTCTTGATACCCCATCGGCCGAAGTTTCCGGACACTTTCGCCTGCAAATTCGACTCATTTGTGTCGCCCTGCTCGAGACCCGGTTCCGTGATCCCGGCAAATACGGTGGGGTTGTTGATGTCGCCCGATGAGGCCGGCTCAACCTGATTGGGACCGAAGTACTGGAAGATGTTGAGCGGTACGCAGCCAGCGTTCTCCGGCGCGGTGCACGGCGTCGGATTGGCCGCTGACCCGATGGCGTCCTGTATCGCGTTGAAAGAGACGTCGTTCTGCAAATTCCACGTCAGGCGCGAGTCCCAATACGTTCCCCCGACGTCGTAAGTCCAATCGCTCCGGCCGATGTGCCCGCGCACGCCAAATACCCCAAAGTAATCGCTGTGGTGTATGTCGGCGGCGCGCGGGTAGCTGTAATCGCGCAGGGCCGGAAATCGAATGGTGGCAACATTCGGCTGGCCGTTCGCCTGGTAAACCGGCAGCGGGTTGCCCGCCGCGTCCTGGCAAATGGACGGCTCCTCGGCGGCCGACAGGAAGGGATTGTTGCACGGAACCTGCAATACCCCGGTCGGCCCATGGGCTGCGAGCAACCCGCCCTGCCCCTGTTGGGCTACGGTGTCATCGGACATGTACATCACCGAGCCGTACACGTCCATCCATCGGTTGACCTCGTCATGACCGTACGCGCCCCCCAACACGCGCTTATCGGGCCGCTGCAGATAGTTCATATTGGAGGTATTGAAGTCCGCAGTCTTGCTGTCCTTCACGAAGGTCGCCGTGCCGTCCGGATTCAGCATCAGGTTTTTGCCGCTGTTCGTCTTGAAGTCCCCGAAAGCGCCGCTTGAGCTGCCGGCGCAGGTAAGTCCGTTCCCTGCGCTATTCAGGTGTGTCTCACAGCCCAGAAAATTCCGTGTCCCGTTCAGTACCGAGGCAGTCTCGCGGTAGTCCGCGTACATCGTGATGTGGCCGCGGCTACCGTTGAAATTGGACCCGAAGATTACCGTGGTGTCACTGGTGCTCCCGCCCAATTGATTCCCGGGAATGGTGGGCATAACCAGCTGATTCGACGAGCCTAGAATGCTGTTGACTGCAGCGCTCTGCGAATGTTGGTAGATGTCACCGGTCTCGGTGATCTCTAGACCATTGAAATGGTTTTTCAGATGGAAATTCACCACACCGGCGATCGCGTCCGAGCCGTATGTCGTGGACGCGCCCCCGGTCAGTACCTTGACACTGCTCACGAGCGCGGACGGAATGAAGTTGACGTCCGCAGCCGAGCCAAACTGACTTTGCGGATCGCCAGGGCCGAGACGCAGACCATCGATCAGCACCAGAGTTCGGGTCGGACCGAGACCGCGCAGATTGAGGTTGGCGACGCCCGTCCCGTTGTTCGACGTGGTGTCGGTCTGGGCGGTATACACCTGCGGGAGCGAATTCAGCACGTCTTCGATGTTGGTCGCGCCCTCGGCCTGGATCTCCGCGCTCGAGACCGTCTGTATCGGGCTGACGCTGACCAAGTTTGGCGCCTGAATCAGGCTGCCCGTGATCACGACCGCCTGCAACTGCGACGGCGGATCGGATTTGGTCCGCAGCTGGGCCGGCGGACCGGTAGCGGCATCCGCCGCCTCGACCGTGCGCAGATTCATCCCTACCAACACCACGGCACCCAACAATCCGACAAAGCACGATTTCACTAACGACATAATCCCTCCCCCTTGACCACGCGCTCGCCGCGACCCACCAGAATCAGCTGCCCCCGGACCCACGGGCGGCGCAAGCTTCACCGGCAGGCCTCACGACAATCGTCATCTGCCGGTCTCATGCCGTCAGTCCCCAGGCGCCCGCCCTTCGAAGGATCACCGCGTAGATCTGCAAGTTGTTGTCCGACATCACTTTTCAGCCGCCGAATTTGGCCTCGAGCGTGAGGAACAGCTCTCGCCCCATCATGTCATAGACCGTGTAAGTGTTCTGATTGGCGCCGCCGATCACGCCATAGATGACCGTGTCGTTCAGGAATGGCGGATCCTTGTCGAGCACGTTATTGACGCCCGCACGCACGGTGAGGTGTTTCATCATCTGCCAGGTCGCCGACAGATCCAGATAGTTATATGCCGGTATCACGTTATCGTACGCATCGTAGAAGCCATTGTTGAGTGGCGCCTGAGAGCTGTTCGTATCGAGATGCACGGCTGACAGATAACGCCAGCGGACCGACAAACCGAGGTGGTCCCATGGCGTGAGCCAGGTCAGACGGGCGTTATGGCGCCAGGTGAAGTTCGGACCGGTATCCGCGCCAGCGCTGCATATCGAGCCGTACAAGCCGGCGCAGTTGTAGCGGCTGCTGGCCGAGACGGTCTGCTCGAGCAGATAGCTGCCCGCCAGGTCAAAGAGCAGTGAGCCCATGTGATGCAAACCGAGCTTGTCGAGGTTCATGCGGTAGTTCATATTGACGTCGACACCGCGAGTTCGCAGGAAGCCGATGTTCGCGTTGGTTTCCATGGTGTAGCCGGTACTGCCGAAGAGGAGACCGCCGGGACCGCGATGGATGAGGCTGCAGAGGCTGGTGTTGTTATCCAGCAGACAGCCGTTGACGATCGACGCTCCCGGCACGGTGGTGATGTAGTTGTCGATCCGTATCGCCCAGTAGTCGACGGAGAGCTGTAAGTTGGGCACGAAGCCCGGCGTGAAGACGAAGCCGTAGGTCCAGGTGTTGGCCGTCTCCGGCCGCAGTTGGGGGTTGCCGCCGAGGAGGGCGCCGCAATTCAAGGTCGGACAGCCGGGGATCTTGCCGTACTGCGCCGGCGTGACGCCGGTGTTCTCGCAGGCCGCGAGGCTCGCCACCGGCGAGGTGCCAGAACAAGGATCGTCATAGCCGGTATCGGGCACTTCGGTCTGCGGAAAGAGCAGCTCATACACATTGGGAGCGCGTATCGCTCGGTTGTAGCTTGCGCGGAAGCGGATGTCGCTGGTGGGCGCGTAGTCCGCGGCAATCTTGAAGGTATTGGTCGCAAAGCTGCTCGCGGAGCCGACCGAATAGGCCGAATGGCGCCCCGCCACGTCCACATTCAGGGATTTGACGAACGGCTTGGCCTCGATGATGGGTACGCGGATCTCGGCGTATTCGTCCGCCACGCTCTCCGCGCCCGCCACCGGCGGGAAGAACTGGCCCTGGCCGATGAGATCGTTGACCTGCAGATTGGCGCTCGGCAGGAAGTTTAGCTGGTCACGACGGCTGCTGGCCCCGAACGCGACATACACGGGATGATGCGCCCACGGGCTCTGCCCCCCCAACGAGCCGAGGTCACCGGTGATGTTGGCATCGAGATTACTCTCGGTCACGGTTCCGGTCTTCTCTCCCGGCTGCGAGATGTAGTGGAACATCGCCGGGGTTACGCCGCCGTAATTGAAGATGTCGAGCGGCACGCAGCCGAGTGTCGCACTGCCCGGCGCGGTGCAGCCGTTCAAGGCGTTCTGCACATTCGTGAACGACACGTCGTTCAGAAAGTACTCCGAGAAGAGCGACTCCCAATACGTACCCGATACGTCGTAGGCCCAGTCGCTGCTGCCGATTGCGCCGCGCGCGCCCAGGACCGCGCGGTAGTCGGTGTGGCGCAGATTGTCGAGGCGCGGATACGCCGCCATCCGCAAGGCCGGCATGATAATGGTGGCCACATTGGGCTGGCCATTGGCTTGATAGACCGGCAACGGGTTGCCGCTCGCGTCCTGGCAGATGGACGGCTCCTCGGCGGCGGAGAGAAACTGGTTGTTGCAGGGAATCTGCAGGGTGCCGGTCGGGCCCTGCC
>Ga0307374_10009998_pt1 | contig 13858 bp, 16 predicted proteins | sample OX3MG_FD_202532 | JGI IMG/M metagenome (GOLD analysis project Ga0307374, IMG submission 202532) | Soil microbial communities from Risofladan, Vaasa, Finland - OX-3 | ecosystem: Environmental > Terrestrial > Soil > Coastal area > Acid sulfate soil | place: Finland: Risofladan, Vaasa | collected... | reverse complement strand
GCCCTCTACGAGCAAGAGCACGAGAACGCCAATCGCGCACCGGATCTTGGGTCGATGGCTGAGTGTACCAATGAATGACAATTCCAACAAGAAGTTTTTTTCTTTCGTCAACACTCCACAATTCCCACGTTTCTAGGCAAAGCGACACTCGACGACCATCTTCCCGTCGCCTTTCCAGTGACCGACGACGCCCTTTGGAGACAGCGAACCGCAACCGGATGAAGGGTCTTTCACCGCTCACGCGCTCGATACTGAACTTCCAGAGCGCCGCGTCCGCGCCGTGTCCGCCATGACGCCCATCGGAACGTGACCTTAGTCATTGGGGGCTGCGGACGATATGGGTCTCGGGTTGGGTCTCTAGTTTTTGGCAGCTTTCGACGCCAGGCCAAGTGCTCCAAATTCGATGAATGACTGCGAGACGCCGTGCGCTTCGAGTGTTGTCGCCACGTCTCAGGGAAACCGCCGGAGAAGAGTTGCCGCATGGGCGAGTGGCGCGAGGTCCGGAAGGAATGTCCTCTCGTTCACGAACAGCGCATACTGCGGCTTCCAGAAAAGCGGTTTGGCGTACCAGTTGCCGAGTTTCGTCATCGGTTCGGTGACGGGAGCCGCAACGGTTTCCCTCATACGGTCGAGCAGCTTCTTGGTTGCGAGAACGCTGTACACGACAGCCATGTTGCCGGGCTTTGCTCGCCACTTCGACCGGCGCCCCTCGTTGCCCACAGACAACATGGATGCGACGAACTGTCGACTCGAGGACAGTCAGTCAAGACCCATCAACGTCGGGTGCGACGAGAAGCGCTCGCAACCTCTCGGCCGCACGCGCTTCGTCACACTCCCCCGACGCGACGGAGAGCACTGCTGCTTTGTCGACAAAATCTGGATACAGTTCGTGCTCGCTGAAACCGGCTGACGGCGCATGAAGTGCGGAGTCGGCCAGATCCAGCTTGGTGGTGAGGAGAAGCGTGTGGTTATAGAGACCCGTTACTGCTACCGCGACGACCAGATAGTCGGTGTTGTCCGGATACTGAACGCTCATTTCGCAAGATGTTCGAGCAGTTCGCGATCCTCTTCGATGATCATCGTCAACCGAGCTTTGAACTCCGGATCACTCCTACGACGCTCAACGGCCTCGACGAGTGACTGCGTAACCGTCTCGTTCAGGCTGACCCCGTTCACGCGAGCGATTGCTTCAGCGTTGGCCGCCACGTCGTCAAGAGTTTGAATGGTGAGATTTTTCGTCATGGTGTCATGATGCCAGTTCACCGTGAAGGAGTACGCCCACCTCTATAGCGACAGCAAATTGGTCGCTCGAAGCGTCAAGACCGAGGCCAAGAACGGCGTCATGGGTCTTTGGGTTTATTCGCGGCTGGAAGCGCAAACATTGTTCCCAGGTGACTGGATTCAAAGGAAGACACCGTCGGAGCTTCCATCTTCCCTTGAGGAAGCTCACTTATCTCTCGAAGTCACCACTCAAGCAACATTCATAGAAAGGGCATATTGTCGGGAATCGTCAGCTGGCTCCATCAGCTAGGAGGACCGAACGTGAAGAACCAGATTGTCGTCGGTGTGAGAGGGCTCGAAGGGCAGATCCAATTGACGTGGGCCATCGACGAGTCCCTCAGGTGGGGATCATCGCTCTTGGTCGTTCACTGTTGTGCGGATAGGTATCAAACGGAGATACCTGATCCGAGTGCGGACGACGTTGATGCCGCTAGGTCTGTCATCGAACTTGCGGCAAGCACCGCCGAGCGTTTTGGTGTAGCCGTCGACACTTTGTTAGGCGACGGTTTCCCGGGCGAAGTCTTGGTCGAAGCTTCTGAGGGCGCTGATCACTTGGTCATCGGGTCCTCGCACCGAAGTCGGCTTTCGCACGCCAAACACTCGTCCGTATCAACGTATTGCGCGCGCCACGCCCACTGCCCCGTGACCATCGTCCCTCTCGCGTGGTGACCTTTCGATGGGTATCTCAAACTTCTCGATTGCGTTTTGACACGATCGCGATTGGCGCATGAGACCCGACCATAAACGTGCCGTTTGATTCGGGCTGCTGGCTTCTACCAGCAAACGAGGAACGCCGGTAGGGCCCGTACCACCGCTGCGACAGAAGGACCGGGCGCACGTGCACTTCTGAAGGCCATTGGGGGGCGAGGCGCTGCTCGCGTCATTTTAAAAGCATTCGAGTTGGCTTCGCCGCTGCGCTTAATGAGGTATCGGTTACACCGGTCTTTGGAACCGTTGACAGTGGCCGTCACCCTTCCTCTTCGCAACCGAAGTCATCTGACTGTCTCGGGTGCCACGGATGGGGCGATTGGTCCTCTATTCGAAGTCACTCTTTGCGATCGGTGGAACAGACAACCCCCGTGGCTTGACGGCCTGGAGAAGTGCGACCTGCGGGCGTGAGGTAGGACGTGACCATAGGTCCCCGGCGGAGCGAGCCATTGATCCGAAATCGATTGAACCCAATGATCACAAGGTGTCGCTCTTAGTGCTGAGCCCTGACTTAGACGACCAACACAGGACATGGGTGAAGGTGGATGAGCGTTTCGAGCGAGCGTCCGACGCCGCGGTGCATCACTTGATCCCGCCCGTGAGTGCCGACGACAATCAGGTCGAATCCGTGTTCGGTGGCGAACTGCGAAAGTGCCTCCGCTGGATTGTCACGTTGGATCACGTGTGACATCGGTGCTCTATCTCGAGCGTTGACGGGTTCTTCGGTCCTGAGTGTCTCAGCGAGCCGCGACTGTTCCTCGTCGAGCGTCGCGAGACCTGCCTCGGACGTCTCGGCGTGAGCGGGAAGCGAAAGCACGTAGAGAACGTGGACTTCCCCGCCGATGTCGGCCGCGAGCGAACGGGCTACTCGCAAGGCGTATCGCGCCTCGTTGGAACCGTCAAAACCCACGAGGAGGCGGCGAAACACACCACTTCGCTGCCCCGCGGTGTCTGGATTCTCCGTCATCACCCGACTCCTCTCATTTGATCGACGCGACAACCGCGAGTACGGCGAGCAGCGCCACGAGCATGTACGCGACGTACGCGTTGAGGCGGCCCGACTGCAGGCGCTTCGCGACGCTGGCAACGCTCAGCACGGCCCGCCGCAGCGGACGATAGACGTACGTTTCAACGGGCTCCACCACGACCGCGCTTGACTCAACCTGAGTTAGGTTGGGCGACGCCTCGCCAGACCAATCAACCTCGTAGGACGACACGGTCTTCGTCGTCCCGAGGACATTTGCGAGTACATGTCGAAGAGGATTGGCGAATCCAAAGGCGGTGTAGTTCGAGGGGCCATTGACTCCGGTCGTCGCGGAGTGCCACGCTGACACTCTTCGTATTCGAAGGAAACGTCCTCTCGAGAACAGCAAGGTCGCAAGGAAGACGGCGATAAGTGCAATCGGCAGGATGACCCAAAGCCATGACGGCGAAAGGATCGAGAAGCCAGCAAAGACCGGTTGAAGAACCCAAGGCGACTTCGTGGCGCCCAGCGTGATGACTCGAGGAACGATCGGAACCAGGCCGCTCGCGATATAGCGAACCTCCAGTGGGCTGAGCGCGGCACCGAGCGAACACGCCAGCGCGAGGACCACGAGACCGATTCTGTTGAACACGCCCTGCTCGCGACGCCGTTCATTCTTCTCGGTCCCCTTTCCAAGATACGTCAGCGCGAGAACGCGCAAGAACACCAGTGCCGCTAGCCCCGTCGTCAGTGCGACCAGCGCCGCCGCCACGGCGAGACCCAGCCTCAGCGCCAGCCCCAGGACGCGGAACTGCTGCATCAACGCCTCGAGAATGAACCATTCCGAGACGAAGCCAATGGTCGGAGGCAGGCCCGCCAGCGCCAGTGCACCCGCGCCAAACGTGGCACCGCTCCAACGCAGGCGCCGACCCACACCGCGGAGCTGATCGAGATCATCGGAGCCTTCGGCGGCTTCGACGTTGGCGAGCGAGACGAAAAGCGCAGACTTGGCCACGGCGTGGGTGCACGCCTGCAGCGTCGCTGCCAACAGACCAAGCGCAACGAGGGCTGGCGAGTGAATGTCGCCGCCGGTAAGCGCCAGGCCGTACGCCGTCAGAATGAGTCCAGCGTTCTCAATGCTCGAGTACGAGACCACCCGCGTGAGCCCCGATTGCACGCCAGCGAACGTGATTCCTAGCAAAGCAGTAACGCCACCGCAAAGAAGCACGGCAACGACGAGCCACTCGGGCGGACCCCTCAGAATCCCGAAGAGACGCCACAGTCCGTAGACGCCCACGTTGGCGGCAACTCCGGCCATCGCCGCGCGCGACGGACCGGGGGCCGCCGGATACCCCAGTGGAATCCACACCTGGAAAGGCACCACGCCAAGTTTCGCTCCGAAACCTACGATGACGAGAACCCACGCGACGTCGAGGAGCGCACCGGGGGCGACGGCGTGCCAACTCGCGAGCTCGAGACTGCCGGTACGACCCGCGAGGAGCAGGAAACCGAAGAGCAACGCCGCGCCGCCAACTTTTCCCATGCCGACCGTCGACCACGCCGCGCCCGATTGGCGTAAGGAAGAGCGCGTCACGGAGGTGAGCACGTAGAAGGAGAGGGTGAGCAGCTCCCACGCGAAGAGAAAGAGGAACACGTTCGACGCGCACAAGATGACTGCCACCGAACCGAGAAGAAGCAGGTAGCCGACGGCCGCTCCTCGGTGATACTCCCTCTCCGTGGGCGTGACCCATGACACGAAGCACATCGAAATTGCGATCGAGAGCCCGAAGAGCAGCGTAAGGAAGAGTCCACAGAGTGGATCGATTCGCAACGCGTGACTCCCCGATCCAGAAAGTATCGTGACGTCCACGCTGACGGGCCGTGAGACGGTGGCGTGAACGCCAAGAGCGAAGAGACAGGCGCTTCCGGCGATCCCGAGAAGGTACGGCAACGAGCGAAACGCCCTGTTCCCGACGCCAAAGACGGCGTCGATCAGTCCGCCCAGAAGAAAACACCCAAGGGCCACCGAGATGAGGACGCCGCTCACCTCACGCCCCCCGTCGCGTCTTGCCAACACCGGGCCGCTCGTCGCTTCCCACGCTCTTGTCGAACTTGGGCAGAAGATTGACCGCCAGCAGTATTCCGTGGAGGAGACCGAACGACGTCGCTGGAGAGCCCGGTACGTAGACGTCAACATCGAGAATCGAGCTAACGCCTCCGCGCGTCGCGTAGCCCACAGCCATGAGCCCACCACTGATCGCCTCTGCTCCGGTGGCGATCACGACCTTGGGTTCGGGCATGACTTCATACGTGTGCCGCAACGACGCGACCATTCCCACCGACCCGAGACCCGTGACGAGCAGCACGTCAGCGTGCCGGGGGCTCGCCGTAAAGTAGATGCCCAGTCGCTGCACGTCGTAGACGGGATTCGTCAGGGCGGCAATTTCCCATTCGTCGGCGCCATCCGAGCCAGAGTCAACGTGACGAACGTGGATCGACCGGTGAAGCCACTTGACGCGACGCGCGAGAGTCTCGCGAACCAGCTCTACGTTCGAATCGCTTTCTTCCAAAGTTGGAACAACGAGACCCGCTCGACGCAGCTCCGACATCTCGAAGCTCGGCGAGAACTGGAAGTTTTGGGGTGCAATGTCGACGCACCGTCCGCAGAGGATGCACTTTCCACGGTCCAGTCGAATGCCCCCATCGTCAACGCTGATCGCGCGCGTGGGGCAGGCGACCATGACGTCGTCGATCAATGGTGTCGGTCTTACGGAATTGACCTCGATGGTCCCTCTGGATTTCGCCTCGTATCCGTCGGGCTTGCGCGGGTAACCCGTTGTCACGATTCCGTTGCGCAGTCCACGCGGTATCCACGGCATCAGCCGGCCACCCCCGCTACCGACAGTCCAAAACTTGCTTCAATGAAGGCAAAGTCGGTGAGTATGTCCTTCGGAAAGGCCAGGGGGAACATCGCCAGGTTGTGAAACGACGCCGAACGAGGCTTCACCCTCGTCAGGACTCCATCGCTCATTTGGACCCACGTCAAGACCTCGCCCTGCGGAGCCTCCGCCCAACCAACCGCCTCGCCACTGACCCTTGGCGGTGCAACCGACCACAGTCCATCGTGAGGCTCACCACGCTCAGCCAGTTCCTCAGCTGCACGCCGAACCAGCCCGAACGCTCCTTCGATCTCTTGGACCCTCACTCTCTGGCGAGCCAGCGCATCACCGTCACCGGCGACGTCGAGGAGACGATGACCGAGTTGCCCGTACGCGGCGTAGGGCCGAGCGAATCGGACGTCCTCCAGCACGCCAGAGCCGCGGGCGAGCGGACCGAGTGCGCCGTACGCCACGATGGTTCCCGGGGACAAGACCCCCGTACCTCTGAGGCGGTCGAGAAATGACGGCGTATTCATCAGTAGCTTGGCGTCGGCCCTCACGTCCGCCTCGAGTCCGTCGAGGTCTCTCAGCAGTTGGGCTGCTGAAATCGCCGGTGGGCCGCTTACTCCTCCTGCCTCGACCACGCCGCGTCCAAATCGGCTACCGCAGAGTCGAGATCGCAGGCGCTGCACGTGCTCCTTGTGCAGAGAAAAACGCGCGAACGCAACGGCCTGTCCAGCGGCTTCCACGTGACGGATCACGGAGTCAAGATGGTTGGCGACACGTTCCAGTTCAGCGTGGAGAACGCGAACATATCCCGCCTGGACCGGAATGGTAAGGTCCGCGATTCGTTCGATCGCCCCGCAGAACGCGAGTGCGTGAGCGACGGTCGCGACGCCTTCATATCGCTCGGCCAATAGCACACCGTCATCAACGCTGAGGCCCTCGAACGCTTTTTCGACTCCGCGGTGCTTATAGGAAACCCGCAGGTTCATTGACGGTATCTCTTCGCCGGGAGTCTCGACGAGGTACTCGATCGACTCGAACACCCCTGAGCGAACGGGGCCGTAGGAGATGGTGAACGCCCCCTCTCCCCTCAACCTCGTCATCGGCGGCGTCTGATCGAGCGATGGCAGCGGCATCTGCTCGCCCGAGCCGGGTCTCGGGCGCCGAGCGGCGGACGCGAGGGGCAAAACGAGCGGTTCCAGCGCTGACCGCCCGACCGACGCGAGACCAAAGAGATCACTGATCTCTCGCTCGTACCAATGTGCGGAAGCGATCTCGGGGGCGAACGATGGATACTGTCGAGCGCTAGCTGGGAGAGTCGTCCTCTCGAACAGGAGCGTGCCGCGATGACTGAGCACCGCCATCAACTGAGTGTCGGACCCGCTGGCACTGGCCATGAGACCGGCAAAACGCGCACCGGACGCGACGTGCGCCCTCACCTTCGCCGAGAACGCGTAGAACGGCTCGGGGACAGTCTCTGAAGCGTTCGTCACGGCTTCCCCCGTAACTCAAACGCGGCGTGATCCAAGAGGTGGACTAACGGTGTTGGAGGATGGACACCCAATATCAAGAGGGCCACCAGACCGATCACCATCGCGGAGACGATCCAATTACTCACTTCACCCTTCGCGACCAAGACTGCCCCACCGCTGATCTGCGTACCGGAGGGATCCGGGCTCAGCATTGTCTCGGTCGTGAACCAGGAGAGCCCGAAGAATGCAAGTATCACCAGGACGACGAAGATCGCGACAATAACGTCGCGCGGTTCCAAGAGACCCCCATACACGATATCGAATTCGCTACGAAAAATTCCGAATGGCGGCATGGCCGAGAGTGCCAGCACCGCGAGAACCAACATCGGCCCGCTCCAGGGGAGAGCTCCGACGCCGCCACGGATCTTGGCCATGTCCTTCGTGCCGAATTTTCGGACCACCGAACCGACACCGAAGAACGCCGTGCCCTTGGCTGCGGCGTGAGCCAGCACCTGCAACAAGACGCCGACCACGGCAATGGGCGCTCCGAAACTCATTCCAACAGCCAAGATGCCCATGTGTTCAACGCTCGAATACGCGAGGAGGCGTTTCATGTCGCGCTGACTCAGTAAATACAGGGCAGCCAACAGCAGCGTTGCGACGCCAAAGACGAGTAATACGTCCCTCGGAAACGTAGGTCCAACTGAGAGCACCGCGATCTGAAAGAACCTCAGAATCGCGTAAAAGCTGACCGCGAGGAGAGCGCCCGACAGTAGCGCCGAGACGGGCGTGGGCGCCTCAGAGTGGGCATCGGGTAGCCAGGTATGAACAGGGAACAGTCCCATCTTCGTGCCGTATCCCAGGACGGCGAGCACGAAGGAGAAATGAATGACGCCGGGGTCGTAGCGCGCCGCCCCCGAGAGGAGCGTCGAATAGGAAAGACTGTACGACGCACCGTGCACCCCAGTTCCGGCGTAGTACATCATGATCGTGGCGAAGAGTGCGATGCCGAGACCCAAAGAGGCGAGCAGAACGTACTTCCACGCTGCTTCTGCCGCTCCCTCGGTGTCGTCGAGAGCGACGAGCAGCGCAGAGATCACTGTCGTGATCTCTAGGGCCACCCACAGCAGCGCAAGTCCGTTCACCAAGGGAACGGTGATCAATGTCCAACAGAAGAGGTTAAGGCCGGCGTAGAACCGCCGTCCGTAGCGACGCGCGCTCGCTCCATCTCCGAGCGCGAGATAACCCTTCACAAAGAGGGCGGTCGTCGCGTACAGGAATGACACAGCGAGAAGAAATACTTGCGACAACGCATCGACTCGAAAGACGCTGCCCGTGGTGACGACCGAATGTGAGACCCGAGGTAAGAGAACGAGAGTCAGTGCAAAAGTCACCATGGCGACCGCGATCGTCAAATACTGGGAAAACCGTACCGGCGTCATCCACGTTACCAGGGCGGTGGCGAATGGAAGGCACACCAGCACGAGTACGAGGCTTGACACGACTATCCCCTCAACCGATCGAAATCCGACGTCGACAAGGTCGCGTTGCGCGCGTGATGCACGCGCATGATGACGCCAAAGACGACGACGGCAACCAAGAGATCGAAGAGAAACGCGATGTCAACAATGAGTGGAAGTCTCGTGGCCACGACGAGACTCGCCACTGAGACGCCGTTTTCCAATGAAAAGAACCCAATTGCCTGGGACACGACGTCCGAACGAAGAATGATCAGCACGAAAGCGACAAGTACGATGGCGCACGAAATGGCCAACGACGACGTGGGCAGTGAGGAGGAGCTCACGTGCAGTGAGCCCACCGCGAAGAACCCGAAGGCCGCTACCACCAGCGCAATCAGAATTGAACTCGCGACGCCGAGTACGGAACTTCCGGCGAGATCGGTATCGGCGTCGCGAAGTAAGCGCACTATGAGCGACGGTACGATGACGACCTTCAGTACCAACGAGAGCGATGCGAGGGCGTACAGTTCGTCGATATGTTTTGAGGCAGCGACGTACGTGGCGAGGCCGGTTACCACGAAGGATTGAAAGGCGTATAGCCGTACTTGGGAGCGAAGAAGCGGCGCGCGAAGCATGGCGAACTCAGTGAGCAACACGAGAAGCGCCAGTACTGCCGCCACGCCGTCGTACGTTGACGGCGCCATCATCCTCCTCCGACATAAAACACCAGGACGGAAAGTACCGCAAGCAGGAACGCGCTCGCGATGAATTCGGTGATCTTGAAGAGACGAAGCTTCGAGAACAGGTTGTCGATAAAAGCGAAGACCATTCCAAGCAGCATGGCCTTACCGAGCAGCGCCGTGACCGCGAGAAGCACGGAGCTCCACTTTCCCGTGGACGCCAAGCCCCACGGTGCGAGGAATACGTTGATGAGGATCGTGTAGAGGATGAGCTGCTTCATTGTCGAGCCCCACTTCAAGAGTCCGAGCGCCGGCCCAGAGTGCTCAAGCGTGCGAGCTTCGTCAATCATTCCGAATTCCAGAGTTCCCGAATGCGTCTCAACGGGAATTCGCCCCGTGTCTACCAACACGACGAGAAAGAACGCCGCGGCGGCGAACACGTGGCTCGGACGAACCATCTGGGACGTTGAGGACCGAATCGTCGCGGACAACGCGTAGGGCAAGTCCGTATGGGTAATGAGGGCGACCGCGAAGATGACGAACAGGATGGTCGGTTCGATGAGCGCACCGAAGGTCATTGCACGACTGGAACCCAATTGTGCGTACGGGGCGCCTGATTCAGCTCCCGATAACGCCACCGAAAATCCGGCGAGCGCCAAAATGAATCCACCGCCAAGAATGTCCCCGCTGAATCCCAACGGTAAAGGAAAGGTTGTCAACACTGGAATGAGAAGCGGCACCGTGAGATAACAGGAGAAGGCGACTATGGGACCGACCAGAAAGACCCAACTCGAATCGTTCGAGACCAGCGTCTCCTTCGAGAAATACTTGGCAATGTCGTAGTAGGGCTGGAGTATCCGCGGCCCTCGACGGCCTTGGAGTCGACCCTCAACTTGAGCGATCACTCCACTGACGAGCGGGGCACCAAGGAGGACCGTAAGAACCTGGATTGCCTGAACCCCATATGGCGACACATTCAACGAATCCACACGACTGCCTCCACGCGATATGAATCTCGTAGAAGCCATCAGCCCCGGTTGGGGCGGTCGCGGCCACTGCCTGTCGGGGCCTCATCCGACATCTAGAACCATATCTGATTCACTACTCAGTTGATAGTTGTTGTTCCGATCCCGGTCCGCACCTGATAGACCGGGACTGCTGTCGCATTACGTCTCGTGTCGGGCTTCTAGATTTAGGCGGCTCTCAACCTCAGGCCGAGAGCTTCAAACTCGAGGGGGGAAGGCACGCGGGTGGAAGATCCTAAAGTTCCAACGTCGGTCCGGGTGTCTCGATCTCGCGATTCAACTGAGTCGCCAGGTCAAAGATGGTGGTGATCTCCCTTGCGTAATGGTCAACGTCGAGGTCCGGGTCACGGACAAGTCGGTACGGGACTGCATCGATAGCTGCTCGGATCGCCACCGCCATCACCCGTGGATCGAAGTTGCTCCGGAGCCCCCCTTCGGCCTGGAGGCGCGCAAGCAGCTCTTCGAGGAAATGAACCGCGACGTCGACATCACTACCGTCGAAGCGTCGCTGCCCGCCGGTCGTCAAGCCTCCGTTGCGTACGATGTCGACGATGGCCACCATGTAGTTCCGGTGCTCACGCATGAACGCGAGGTGCGACTCGATATACACCCGGAGCGTCGCGGGTCCCGCCGATTCGGCGAGGACGCGCGGGATTATGTAGGCCCTGGCTGCTTCGACGATCTCGATGGCAACCTGGCCAATGAGGTCATTTTTGCCGGCGAAGTGGTAGCTAATCACGCCCTTGCTGATGCCAATCCGCTCGGCGATGCGAGCGAGGGATGCCTGCGCGAAGCCCACGTCGGCGATCGTGTCGATCGCGGCGGCGACGATCTGTTCACGCCGCGCGTTCTCGATGAACGTCCGCTCCTTCGTTCCCGTCGACGCCTCGGTCATAACCATAATCTGCGTTGATTGACCATTGAGACAGATTTTAGCACGAACGGTCAGAACCATGCTAACTTCCAGTTTGTGCAATACGGCGGCGAACCCTGCGAGCGAGCCCAAGGGATGTCGCTGTCCTCGGGTCCGGCTCATGACTTCTGAACTCGACGACAGCCATCGCCAACCACGCAGCGACGCGGAACCTGATGCCGCGCTCGTCGTCGAGCATCTGACCAAGCGATTCGGCGAACGCGTCGCCTTCGAGGACGTCTCGTTCGAGGTTGGCTACGGCGAGGTCTTCGGCTTCCTTGGTCCCAACGGAGCCGGCAAGACGACGACGGTGCGGACGCTCGGGACCCTCATCACGCCGACGTCGGGTTCGGCAACGATCGCCGGCATACCGTTGAGCGCCGAGTCAGGTCCGTCGATACGGGGACGCATCTCGATCATGCCCGAGTCCCCCGGCCTCTTCATCCGGCTCAGCGTCGCGGAGAACCTCGAGTGCTTTGCTGGTCTGTATGAGCTCCGCGACGTGCGCGATCGCGTTGACCGGGCGCTGCGGGCAGTCAACCTCAGTGACCGAGCGAACGACATCTGCGGCTCGCTGTCGAAGGGCCTTCGCCAGCGCGTCGCACTCGCCCGGGCTCTTCTCAGCGACCCGAAGATTCTGTTTCTCGACGAGCCCACCTCCGGACTCGACCCCGTCGCGACGCGTGACGTTCACGATCTTCTCGTCACGATGCGCGAGCGAGGGGTGACCATCTTTCTCACGACGCATCGACTCGAGGAGGCTGAGAAGCTGTGCCATCGGGTCGCAATCTTGAACACCACGCTCCGGCTCATAGGGCGACCCGATGAGTTGCGCGAGCAGCTGTTCAGTCGCAGCCTCGTGGTGCGAACGGGGTCGCCGCTCGACGCGCCGGGTCGCGTGTTCAACGGCCTCTCGAACGTCGAAGGTTGGGATCTCTCCCCGTCCGGCTCCTACGTGCTCAACGTCACCGATCCCGACGCGGCCGCACCTGGAATCGCGCGAGCGCTCGTGAGTGCGAATGCCGACATCCTCTCGATCGCCGAGTCCCACCACTCCTTGGAGGACGTCTACCTCGAGCTCGTCGACGAAGGCGTCGAGGCGAAGAAGCGATGAGCTTCAGCTGGACCAGGGTTGGCGCGATCCTGCAGAAGGAGCTGCGGGACTATCGCCGCAACCGCTTCGTCATCTACACGATGTCGTTCCTGCCGCTTCTCTTCATCGCCGCCCCCATGGTCCAGATCTTCACGATTAACGTCGCAACCACGAGCGCGAAGTTCGATGCCCACATCGGGCTCAGCCTGCTGTACATGTTGATTCTCCCGGCCATCGTCCCGTCCGTCTTATCCGCCTACTCCGTCGTTGGCGAGCGCGAGCAGGGCACGCTCGAACCGATCCTCACGACGCCCATCCATTCCGACGAGTTCCTCGTCGCCAAGGCCTTGGCCGCGTTCCTGCCCACCCTCGCCGTCTCGTACGTGATCTTCGGTATCTTCCTCGGCGCCGTCGCGGCCTTCGCCCATCCCGGCGTCGCGGCTGTGATCTTCGAACGCAACCACCTCCTCGTCCAGCTGCTCTTCACCCCGCTCGTTGCCGGCTGGTCGATCTGGGCTGGTATCGCCATCTCCACCCGCATGAGCGACGTCCGTGCCGCCCAGCAGCTCACCGTCTTGGCGAGCCTGCCGCCCGTCGCCATCGTGGCCCTTATGAACTTCAACGTGATCACCCCCTCGCTGGGCCTCACCCTCGGACTCGCCGGGGCCCTCCTACTCATCGACGGGTTGGCGTGGCGCTTTGTGGCGGCCCTGTTCGACCGGGAACGACTCGTCACGGGCAGACGCTGACGGTCCGCTGCAGCCCAGCCCCTGCAACACCTCACCATGCGCTTACGGAACCATCTACAGAAACAGAGGAGAATGAGAATGACAGCAACACTGAAGTTGACGCGCAAGGCCATTGGCGCCGAGGTCCGTCGAGGACCGTATGAGGTCTTGATCGACGACAAACCCGTCGGGTCGATCGAAATGCATGACACCACCGAGTACCCGGTGGAAGCTGGACGTCACACCCTGCAGATCCGCAGTGGCCGCAATTCGAGTCGAACCGAGACTTTCGACGTGGCCGAGGACCGAGTCGTCGCCTTTCGATGCACTGGAAAGAGGCTCTTGCCCCTCTTTCTCCTGTCATTCGTCGTGCCAAGCCTGGCGCTCGTACTCATACGTGAGTAGCAGCGATGCCACGACGAAGCGTTCGAGGCAACAGCAGGGCGGCTACCCCCTTTTTCTTCGGTGCCCGTCGCGGTTTGCTCTCAGCGCATTCGACGTGCTCGTCGCTCGACCGATAGGTCTCCACTGAGGCCCCATATCTCCCCCACCCCACCGGACAAGGGCGACGGGGGACAGCACAATTCCATGGAATCAATCAACTCACGCGACCAGACCGACATCACGCAACGTCTTGATAGTTCCCTTT
>Ga0307374_10009997_pt1 | contig 13859 bp, 14 predicted proteins | sample OX3MG_FD_202532 | JGI IMG/M metagenome (GOLD analysis project Ga0307374, IMG submission 202532) | Soil microbial communities from Risofladan, Vaasa, Finland - OX-3 | ecosystem: Environmental > Terrestrial > Soil > Coastal area > Acid sulfate soil | place: Finland: Risofladan, Vaasa | collected... | reverse complement strand
GCCGTGGAGCCGGCTTCACGATCCGAAAGACGTCGACCTACCACCCTACCGATCGCTGGACCTGGAGCAACGGCCTTGGTGGCATGCGGCGAGCCTGAAAGGGAACCCTGATGCAGCCAGCGACTGGGCGCGTGGCCTGCGAGCGAATTTCACGCGTATTCATGGGCAGGGTGATGAGCAGCTCGCTGAGATGATCGCCAACTACTACGGCATGATTTCGTTGATCGACCACAACGTCGGCCGCGTACTGAATACCATTGATGACCTCGGTCTGCGCGAAAACACCGTCGTGATCTTCACTTCGGACCACGGCGATTGGCTGGGCGATCATGGCCTCCTGCTGAAGGGCCCGATGGCCTATGAGGGCCTCCTCACGGTTGGAGCGCTGCTTGGCGGGCCCGGCTTCGAACCAGGAGTCACGATTTCCTCTCCCGTGTCCCTTCTCGACCTGCCGGCCTCGATCCTGAGCGCCGCCGCTCTCGAGGTGCCGGTCTCGTGGCACAGCCGACCTCTCCAAGAGGTCGTGCGTGGGGAGGAGCGTGACTATGCATACTCCGAATGGAATATGGATGCGAGCCGGTGCGGCGTCCCCCTGCAACTCCGGATTGTCAGGACCCGCCGGCTCAAGCTGACCCTCGAGCTCACCTCTGGGGCTGGCGAGATGTACGACCTTGCCGAGGACCCATTTGAACTCCGTAATGTATTCGATGACACGGGCTACGCCGGGGCTCGCGCGGAGATGATCGGGCTGATCAATGACCGCCCGAAAGACCAGCAGTCGACCCTTAAGCCACTCATTGGCATCGGTTAGACAGCACTAGACAGGGCTAGACTGCTAGCATCTTGATGTGACCTTGAAGGTCCGGACGCCGCCCCAGACCAATCTGGCGCCCATCGGCACCTACGGCGAGGCCTTTCTGGCCGAGATCTTCAGGCGCATGTTTCTCATACGCACCTTTGAGTTAAAGGTGAACGACCTTTTCCTGCAAGGAGTGATGCCAGGGACCATCCACTTGTCGCATGGACAGGAGGCGACCACGGTCGGGACATGCCTGGCGTTGGCCGAAGACGATCTGGTCACACTTACCCATCGGGGTCATGGTCAAGCGCTCGCCAAGGGGGTCGCTCCGAGCTCGCTCATGGCCGAGCTCTTTGGACGTGAGACGGGGTGTTGCGGCGGCATGGGCGGAAGCCTTCACGTCGGCGACATCGCGGTCGGCGCGCTGCCGGCGATCGCAATCGTGGGGGCCTCCTCCGCGATCGCAACCGGAGTTGCCTTCGCTTTCAAGCGCAGAGGTGAGCGGCGAGTTGCGTGCAACTTTTTTGGTGAGGGTACGGCCAACAAGGGTGATTGGCATGAGGCGATGAATTTGGCCGCGATCTGGCAGTTGCCTGTCGTGTTCCTCTGCGAGAACAACCTGTACGCGGTTTCCACCCACATTTCGGAGTCGATGGCTATCGAGTACGTCGCCGAGCGCGCAGCCGCATATGGCATGCCCGGACTCACCGTCTATGGAAACGATCCAATAACGGTCTATGAGGCAGTCCATGAAGCGGCCGAGCATGCCCGTTCGGGTGGGGGGCCTGCACTTGTCGAATGCCTGACCTACCGGCGCGGAGGTCACAAACGAGACGATCCCTCCACATACCGGCCGAAAAGCGAGGTTGAAGCCTGGTTCAAACAAGACCCGCTGCCCGCGTTCCGCACCCGCCTGCTAAGTGACGGCCGGTTCGACGAGTCCCGCTTGGTGGCCATCGAAGGTTCAGTTCGGGACGAGATCGATGGGGCTGTCCAATTCGCCTTGGACAGTCCATTCCCACCGACGTCGAACGCGGGCACCAACATCTATGCCTGATTCTGAGGTGGCATCGGTCTCTCAGCAACCCCCCACCAATCGGCGGCTGACCATCGTGCAAGCGTTGCGCGAGGCCCTCAGCGAAGAGATGCGTGCGAACCCGGATGTGTTCGTCATGGGCGAGGACATCCGAATCGGTGGCTCTTTCTTGTTCACCCTTGGCCTGGCTGACAAGTTCGGTCCGGAAAGGGTTCTGGACACCCCAATCTCCGAAGCCGGATTCATCGGTCTCGCCATCGGTGCAGCGATCCAAGGTATGCGCCCGGTGGTCGACTTCCAATATGGGGACTTCATTTTCTGCGCCATGGATCAGATTGTTCAGCAGGCGGCAAAGCTGCGCTACATGTCGGGCGGCCAGGTCAAGATTCCACTGGTTCTTCAGCTGCCGAGCGGGGCGTCGGGACGCGGCGCGCAGCATGCCAACTCTATCGAGACTTTCTTTTTCGGAGTCCCCGGCCTAAAGATCGTGACGCCCGCCACACCGTACGACGCCAAGGGTCTCCTTCGAGCCGCGATCAATGACGACAACACCGTCCTGTTCTGCGTTCACAAGCATCTCTATGGAAGCAAGGGCAGACCACTTTCCGACAGCGCACTGAGCATCGGGCATGTGCCCGAAGAGCCATACACGATCGATCTGGGTGTGGCAGACATCAAGAAGGATGGATCCGATGTGACGGTGGTGGCCAACTCGCAAATGTTGCACCGCAGCCTGGCAGTTGCGACGCAGCTCGAGACGGAGGGCGTGAGCGTCGAGGTCATCGATCCGCGCACCCTTGTCCCGTTCGACGTTGATTGTGTGCTCAAATCGGTCGACAAGACCGGGCGCCTTTTGATCGTCGAAGAGGGGCAGCGGCGGGGAGGCTGGGGTGGATTCCTCGCGGCTGAAGTTGCGGACCACGGTTTTGGCTCCCTTGACGCGCCGATTCGAAGGCTCGCCGGACCGGACTCGCCCATCCCGTTCTCGCCACCGCTCGAAGCATCGGTGATCCCGTCAGAAGCACGGATCCGAGCTGAGGTACTGGCCCTCCTCCAATGAGCGACGAGGTATCCATTGTTGAGATCGTCGTTCCCCAAGTCGGCGAGGCTGTCTCTGAGGTGAGGATCGTTGAGTGGTTCAAGTCCGTTGGCGATCCGGTGGAGAAGGGCGAGCCTCTCTTCGAGCTCGACACTGACAAGGCAATACTCCAGGTTGAGGCGTTCGTGTCTGGGCGCCTCATCGAGGTGCGGGCGGGAGCAGGGTCTGAGGTTGTGCCAAAGCAGATCGTGGGTCTTCTTGCTGTCGATGCGCCTTTGCCGATGGCGACTGCTCAGGCTCTGGCGGCGGCTCCGCACAATGAGCCAGCCGAGGTCGGTCCACTCGACGCGGCACGAACAGTTGGCGCGCGCAGGGCGACGCCGAGAGCTCGACGCCGTGCGGAGGAGTTGGGCGTCGACATCGAATCGATCGGCGCGTCGGCGCCGGGGCGACAGCTCAACGCCCGCGAGATAGAGCAGGCAGCCGCGCGTCCTGATCTCCCGGATCGTGCCCAACGTCGTCGCGAGGCGATCGCCCAGCGGACGACGGCAAACAAGCAGACGATTCCGCATTTCTACAGCTACGTTGATATCGATATGTCAAGTGCAATCAAGTTCCGATCTGCCACCGATCCGCGGCCGACGTTCACTGACCTGATCGTCTATTCCTGTGCCCGCGTACTGGTTGACGAGCCGCGCCTCAACGTCCAGTACTCCGGCCAGCGGGTTACTGCCCGGCACAGTGTGGACATCGGGATTGTGGTGGCGCTCGACGAAGGAATGATTGTGCCAGTGCTGCGTTCGGCCGAAAGGCTGACACCGGAGCAAACGTCTGCGGCGGTCCAGGACCTCGTCCAGCGATCGCGCAACGGAAGACTCAGAGACTATGAGGTCGGTTCCCGTGCGATGAGCGTGTCAAACCTCGGGATGTACGGGGTGGACGGATTCTCTGCGATTGTCGATCAGTCCGAGAGCATGATCCTGGCAGTCGGTAGGGTCGCCGATGCGGCGGTGCCAATCGGGCTCAATGTCGAAGTTCGACCTAGATGCACTTTGACCCTATCGGCCGACCACAGGGTCCTGGACGGTGTGGATGCCGCTCGGTTCCTCGCGGCCTTGCGAAGGCGCCTGGAGGAGGTCGGTGGGTGATGAGTGAGGTTCTTTCCATCTCAACCAAGTCCAAGACCCAGGTGGTCAACGTGACCTCTGAGGTCCAAGACCGAATTGGGTCCTGGGCAGACTCGATCGCGTTGCTGCAGATTCCTCACACGACGGCCGCGTTAATAGTCAGCGAGGATGATGACGACCTTAGGGCCGACCTGGCGCGTTTCCTGAAGGTCTGGTTGGCGACCTCGCGTCCGTTTACGCATTCCCGCAACGCGAATCCGAACGCTGAGGCCCACATTTCGAGCTCGATGCTGGGGTCGTCAGTTTTGGTTCCGGTTCTCGGCGGTCGTCTCCAACTTGGGCGTTGGCAACAGCTTCTTCTCATCGAGATGGACGGACCCAAAGAACGGTCGATTGCGTGCTGGCCCATGGCCTTTGCGATGCCAATTCGGTGAATCGGAGGTTTTCATGAGGATTGCAATCGGTAGCGACCACAACGGTTTCGACCTAAAGGAGCATGTGAAGCGTCGGCTGGCCGAGCTCGGGCATGAAACGGTCGACTTCGGCACGGCCGCATCTGAGCCCGCGGTCGATTACCCGGATGTAGGAGTGGCCGTGGCGGAAGCCATCGCACGGAAGGAGTTTGAGCGCGGCATTCTAATCTGCGGGACGGGCATCGGCATGGCAATGGTCGCAAACAAGATTCCGGGAGTGCGCGCCGCGTGCTGTCATGATCCGTACTCGGCCGAGCGCGCCCGCAAGAGCAACAACGCCCAGATCATGGCCATGGGCGCCGAGGTCGTAGGCCCCAGCTTGGCAGACGTTCTGGTTGACCACTGGCTCAGTTCCGAGTTCGCCGGTGGGAGATCGGTGCCCAAGGTGGCCAAGATCGACGCTCTCGACGAGCGCTACCACCGATCCACGAGTACGACGCAGTCAGAGAGCCTCGAGAGACAAAGTTGACGCTGCGGGTCGCGCTGGTGGGAGCCGGACGCATCGCTCAGGAGGCTCATCTCCCTGCTTGGTCGGCACGTCCCGACGCCGTCATCCGTGCGATTATCGACTCCAACCGCGACGCCGCGAGAGCCTCCGCCACCAAGTACGGCATCGGTCTCTGGGAGGGCGATCTCAGCAGCGTGATCGGTGACGACCAAATCGACGCCGTCGACATTTGCAGTCCAGCGTCGACTCATGCCGCAATAGCGATCGCCTGCATGCGTGCGGGTAAGCACGTGCTGATCGAGAAGCCGGTCGCGCTCACCATGAAGGAGCTCGACGACGTGGTGCGGGCGGCAGCCGAAACCGGGCTGACGGCAATGGTCGCTGAGAACTGGATGTACTCATATGCGGTCCATACAACGATTCAAGCGGTTCAATCCGGACGGATCGGTACAGTGCGGGTGCTAGAGGCTGTTCACGAGAGTCCGTTTTGGATAGATCGATCCGGGCAACCCTCAGCCGACGCTGACAACCTGGGTTACATGACAGCCGCCGGCGCGCATACCCTGCATGTGGCTCGCAAGTTGGTCGGCGATCTGGAGGAACTCTGCGCATTTTCTACCGATCGCGCGCAGCTGACCCCCTTGAAGGGCGACCGCGAAATGGCACTGTCCGGCCGTAGCCAGGCCGGGGCACTTGTCTCGATCGTCTGCGCGGGACAATCCCTTCATCTGGGCGAGCGGCGTTTGTGGTTCCGGTTGATTGGCTCCCGCGGCGTTGCCGAGTTTGATGTCTGGGGTGGATGGAGCGAGATCACCAGTGCCGGCGAGCTTGTGCGCTATCGGCGCGAGCCCGCCGATCGCGGGTTCGAGGGCGAAATCGCTGAATTCGTTCGCGCGATTTCCGAACATTCACCTCCGGCGACCGATGTTCGAGACTATCGCTACACACTTGGCACGTTGCTCGCGGTGTACTCGTCCGCGATGTCGGGAGAATTGGTTCAAGTTCGGCGCCACATGCGCGGATGAGACGCGACACGCGCGTCTGGAGCCTCACGTATGGGGCTCAGGCGACCCCAAGCGTGCTACTCGGTGAGCCGGCGCCGCCGGGCACGTTGCTGCCACTGAGCTTTTGGGTCGTACGCGTCGGCTCGTCCGCGATTCTGGTCGACTGTGGAGCCAACCCGGAATGGGCGATGAAGAAATCCGTCATCGAGTACCAGCCGATGGAGACGATGTTGGCAAGGATCGGCGTGAGCGTTACGGACGTCGACATCCTGATCTTGACCCACCTGCACTGGGATCACGCAGGCAACGCAGAACGATTCCACGGGGCAAGGATCGTAGTGCAGCAGGCAGAACTAGACGGATGGTCATACATGCTTGCGGATCCTGCCACCTATTCCTGGGCATACGAGCAACGCATAGATCCGTCTCAAATCGCGTTGCTGCGTAATAGTCCAAACGTCGACGTCGTATCGGGAGTGGCCGAGATCGCACCTGGGGTCACTGTGCACCCGGGACCCGGCCACACCGCGGGACTCCAGTACGTGAAGGTCGAGCTTGGCGACCACCCGATCGTTCTGACCTCCGACGCGGTGTTCAGTCGGGAGAATCTGGTCAGAATGGTCCCCAACAGCAACACGCTCAACGTGGTTGAAACCCTTGCCACGTTCTCCGCCGTGAAGGCAGCAGCCCGCGAACGAGGGCTGATCGTACCCGGCCACGATCAGACCTTTCTTTCGGAGCTACCGTCGAGTTCGCCTGGCGTCAGGGACCTGACAAGCGTCCTCTCTTGACTCGCTCGCCTGTCCAGCCTAGGATACACCGGTATAGTCCACTAAGTCAGGTCGGGAGGGAGTCGATGAACCGGGTACCAGCCAAGCTATCCACGGGTGCGGTCACGATCGCGGTTGCATTGGTTCTCGCCGCCTGTGGGAGTTCTTCCAACAACTCGGGCGGCACGCTTACGCCGATGCTGTTCACTCTCCAGCCCAATCTCAACGCGGTCAACTTCTACATCGCCGCGGACAAGGGCTTCTTCAAGGGCAACGGGATCGATGCAACCATCACTCCCGTTGATATCGGCTTTCACGGTGTGCAGACTGTGGTCGCGAATCAATCCCAAGCAGGAGGGTGCTCCGTATACCCAATGCTCAACATTCTGTCGCAGGGGGGTAACCAGGTGGTGCCGGCCGTATACGCGGTCGTCAACATTCAGAAGATCATCGTCCGTAAGGGGATCAACTCGCCGGCCGACCTGGTAGGCAAGAAGGTTGCCATCACCACGGGGTCGATCTTTGAATTCTCGTTTGTGCAGTACCTGAAGAACCAAGGGGTCGACCCAAGTTCGGTCAAGATTATTTCGGTGGACGCGCCCGACCAGGCGGCTGCCATGAAGCGGGGGGACATCGATGCCGCGGTCAACGTCGACCCGACCGCATCCCAGATACTGAGCGCCATGGGCTCCGACGCTCATATCCTGTCGCCCGGGATCGATTTCAAGGACCGCGTGTACCTACAGATGAATCGTGACTGGGTGAAGACACATCGGAACGCAGTCATTGGCATGCTCAAAGCCCTGGTTCAGGCGAGCAACTACTTGAAGACCAATCAAGCCGACGCCGAGGCGATCGTTGCCAAGAACCTGAGTTTGACGCCGACGCAGGTACACAACCAGATGGTCGGCTGGACTTTTGACGTCACGCTCCAGCAGGATGCCGTGGACGAGGCTGTCACGACCGCTCAGTTCATGCTGGCCAACGGACTACTCAAGAGTGCGGTGGACGCTAAGAGCCTCTTTGACCCGTCGCTATTGAAAGCTGTCGACCCCAGCCTGGTATCGGTTTCCTAGCCTGTAGGGTGGGGCTGGCAGCGGAGCGAGCTTCTGAGGGTATCGGTGGCAGCAGCGATTCGCCATCGCCCGCCACGAGTGGGACTCCGCTAGTTCGGCTGCGGGACGTCAGTAAGCACTTTTCACGTACACGTGCGAGCGGGCAGTACTTGGCCGTACGGGAAATCAACCTTGAAGTCGAGGATGGTGAGTTCTTCTGCCTGCTTGGCCCCAGCGGCTGCGGCAAGACAACCCTTCTCAACATGCTTGCGGGCTTCGAGCGACCTACAGCGGGTCAGATCGAGGTGGCCGGAGCCGTCGTTACCCGGCCGGACGCCTCCAGGGGGGTGATCTTTCAAGGCGACGCCGCACTGTTCCCTTGGTTGACCGCCGAGGAGAACGTCCAGTTCGGACTCAAAGCCATCGGGATCGCCGCCGAGGACCGTTCGAAACGTGTCGAGCACTATCTGCGCTTGGTCGGTCTGTACGACCATCGGAGGAAGTATCCGCGTGAGCTGTCAGGGGGCATGCGGCAGCGAATACAGATAGCGCGGGTCCTCGCGATACAACCGCGGGTACTTCTGATGGATGAGCCGTTCGGGGCTCTGGACGCGCCGTCGCGCCGTAGGATGCAAACTGAACTAGAGCGAATCTGGCGCGAGGAGCGACGAACGGTCTTCTTCATAACGCATGACATCGAAGAGGCGGTAAAGCTCGGAGATCGAATCGGCATCATGAATCAGGGCCCAGGCGCCGTCCTCGTCGATGTCCTCGACAACAGACTCGAGCGTCCCAGAGATCACCTGTCCCCTGAGTTTGTGAGCTACCTACGTGACGTGCAGCGCCGATTTGCCCACGTCGCTGAGGCGGAGGACACATAATTGATCAAGTCGAGACGGCAGCGGCCCGAAATCGTCACCGGCTGGGCAACTGCGACTCCGGCTGTCGGCCCTAGGTTCGGATGGAGCCGCGTAGCGAATCGGTACACCGCGGTTGGTCTTGCGGCCGTCGGGGTCGCAGTCGCGGCGTGGAGTTGGGCGGCCACGCGCACACTGCCCTTGTTCCTACCCAGTCCCGCCGATGTGTGGACTGGAACGGTGCAGATAGCGCAGGAGGGCCTCCTCCAAGCTGACGTTCTTTCGTCTTACGAAAGGGTCTTGATCGGCTGGGCCCTCGGCGGACTGGTTGGAATCCCGCTCGGGCTCCTGGCAGGAAGGGCACGGCTCGTCAGCGCAGCTGTGGCCCCCTTCGTAAATTTCTTCCGATTCGTGCCTCCGATCGCCCTGATCAGTCTCGCAATCATCTGGTTCGGCATCGGCGAGTCTTCGAAAATCATGCTCATCTTCTACGCATCGATGTTCCTGGTGTTCTTGAACACTACCGCCGGCTCCACCTCGGTCAACGTCGAGAAGCTGCGTGCCGCGGAATCGATGGGCGCCTCTCGTGTTCGCACCTTCCTGTTTGTCATTCTGCCAGCCACACTTCCGTCTATAGCAGTCGGTCTCCGGGTTGCGATGAGCAACTCGTTTTCCGCGGTCGTGGCAGCCGAACTCGTCGCAGCGCAAACAGGCATCGGTTTCCTCATCTTCAGCTCGCGGCTTCTCGGGCGAACCGACCTGGTCTTCGTCGGAATCCTGTTCCTTGGGGCTATGGGATTTGTGGCGGACGTCGCGTTTCGGCGCATCGTCGGCTTGGTCGCATATCGCTATGAGATCCATCTGTGAAGCGAGCGATCCAAAGTCTGGCTTGACCCACCCCCTCGGGGCTGTTATGGCCGTACTGGTACGCCGTAAGTGATAGCGCCACCGGGCAACTCGCCTATACAGGTATGATATGGTATAGCCTTATCATGCCCTGTGAGGCTGAGGCGCAGTCGCTCGTGTCACCCCTGCCTGAGCTTGGGGCTCCTGTTGGTTGAACCGGAACAGGTCACGCTGGTCCCTGCCGGATCTTCCGGCCTCATTCAGCTGCGCGGTGTCAGCCACGAATTCCCTGGAAGGCAGGGGAACGTCAGCGCCATCGAGAGGGTGTCCTTAGAGATCGACACTGGGGAGTTTGTCTGCGTAGTGGGCCGGAGCGGGTGTGGCAAGACGACACTTGTCAACCTGCTGGCTGGCTTTTTCAGGCCCAGCCGGGGTGAGGTGTTGATAAACGGTTCGCAAGTAAAAGCGCCAGGCCTCGACCGCGGTGTCGTCTTCCAGCAGTCGGCTCTCTTCCCATGGCTGACTGCCCGCGATAACGTCGCCTTCGGTTCGCGGATGCGAGGAATGCGCAAGCGGGAGCGCACGCGTTTAGCCATGGATCTTCTGGCGCGCGTCGGACTTGAGGAAGCACATGACCGCTACCCACGACAGCTTTCGGGTGGAATGCAACAGAGGGTCGCGATCGCGCGGGCGTTGGCCACCGACCCCAGCGTCTTGCTGATGGATGAACCTTTCGGCTCCTTGGACGAATTGACGCGTACTGAGATGCAAGATCTCTTGCTCAGCCTCTGGATTAACACGCCTAAGACTGTCCTGTTTGTCACTCACAGCATTCTCGAAGCGGTCACCTTGGCTGACCGCGTCATCGTCATGTCTCAAAGACCCGGGCGAATTGCTGCCGAATTCCGAATCGACCTTCCACGCCCGCGAGATCGGTCGGCCGCTGAATTCATCAGCTACTACGGTCCAATCCATCGAGCCATCGAGTCGTAGAGCATTGAGGGAACCTTTCACCGAATCAACCTCCGATCCCAGGCAACTCGTTGCGGTCGACCGTCCCAGGAGCTCCGAACGGGTCTTGGTTTCGTTCGTCCGGAGGCATCAGGCGGCGGCTCTAGGGCCCGTCATCGTCGCCGCGATTGGCATCGGCTGGCAGTACGCCTCATCGACTGGGTTGATCAGCCCGTTTCTCTTTCCTGCGCCGACTGTGGTTGCACGCAGCATCGGCACTCTGTTCACCAGAGGATTCCCTCTCGGGGTTACCATCAATGAGCACCTTGTCGCAACGGTACTGAGAGTCGTTCGTGGTTACCTCGTTGGCAGTAGCGCGGCCATCGTTGTTGGTGTACTTATCGGCCGAAGCGGCGTCTTGAGTTTGGCCGTCGAGCCAATCGTGACGCTGGCACGCTCTGTGGCGGTGATCAGTCTTCTGCCACTGAGCGTCGCACTTCTTGGCGCAGGTGAGCTGTCTCGAACGGCGCTCATTGCGTACGCCGTCTTTTGGGTCGCCGTGACGAGCACGATCGCGGCTGTTCGCGAGATCGACCCTCTGATGATCCGGGCAGGTCGGGCACAAGGCGCGCGTGGAGTTGCTCTCTTTCGCCATGTCGCTTTGCCGGCGGCTCTGCCCAGGATCTTCCCGGGTTTGAAGACGGCGGTAGGCCTCAGCTTCACTGTGATCGTTGCCGTGGAACTGCTCGGCGCGCAAGTAGGGCTGGGCGCCTTGATCGCGGAAGCACAACGCCTGTTCCGCACCGACATGGTCGTCGCCGGAATGGTGTTCATTGGGCTGGTCGGCTTCGTCTTGGCTCGTGCACTTGATCTAATCGAGGCGCGACTAGTTCCGTGGGCCGACAACCTGAGGCAAGGTCAATGACTCGTACTCGGAAGACGACAGTGCAGGTGATTGCCGTCTTCGTCTTAGTTGGACTGTGGCAAGCGGAGGCGTGGTTTGGTCTTGTCGACCGTATGGTGCTGCCGTCGGCTCTTACGGTGTTCGAGCGAATCATCCAAGAGACGACACGAGGTGATCTGCTGCCTCAGATCTGGGCCAGCATGCAGCGGGCATATGCCGGTTTCGCCATTGGTGGCAGCGCGGGCCTCTTGCTCGGTATGGCTGCTGGCTGGAATCGCACCGTCGCGTCAGCAATTCGGACGCCGCTGGAACTGATTCGGCCCATTCCACCGCTCGCATGGATAACCCTGGCCATCATCTGGTTCGGTATTGACGACGGCTCGAAGGTCTTTGTCATCGCAATGGCGGCCTTCTTTCCGGTATTCACCAGTGCCGAGCGCGGAGTGCGCACCATCGATCCGGTGCTTATTCGAGCTGCGACCACGCTTGGCCGAACTCGATGGAGACTGGTCTATGAGGTTGTGTTGCCTGCAGCCGCTCCCGAACTCGCCACTGGCATCAAGGTGGCTTGGAGCTGGTCTTTCGCAGCCTTGGTCGCGTCAGAACTGCTGGCGGCACAGTCAGGTCTTGGGTTCCTGATCAATCAGGGGCGAATCAATGGTGACTTCTCGCTCATCGTCGCATCCGTCCTTGTGATCGCCATGCTCGCGCTCCTGAGCGACCAGCTATTTCGTGCAATCGCGCTCGGAAGGTACCTGCGATGGATCGCGCCATGAACACGCCGAAGCGAGTTAAGCAGCCGACCAATCGCCGATTCTACTTAAGTTAAGGAGGCTAAAGATGACACGAAGATTCGCCTGTCTGTTGTTCGCGGTAGCGGCCGTCGTGGTCGCCTCGAGTTGTGGCGGCACGACCGCAAATCAGGGCAACAATTCCGGTGCGCTCGAGCGAACGTCGATAACGATCGCGATTGGGCCCGACCCGGCGTTCGCAGTCCATGCAGTGGCTATTGCGAAGGGCTACTTCAAGGACAACGGCATCACCAATGTACAGACAAAGACATTTTCGTCTGGTGTTGAGGCTGGCCAGGCACTGATTGCTGGCAACATCGATCTGTGGAATCCAGGCAACCTGCCGCCGATTACGCTTGCGGCTTCTGGAAGTCCGATCAAGGTAATTGGTACCGATGCCATTGCGCATGTCGAATTCTTGATGGCGAAGAAGAATTCAGGCATCAACGACCCCAAAGATCTCTATGGAAAGAAGATTGCTGTTCTGCAGGGCAGCACGCAGGCTGCGTTCATGTGGAATCTGGCGACCCATTATCAACTTGACATGTCCAAGATGAAGATCGTCAACTTGACGCCTCCAGAGGCCCTCGTAGCCCTCCGCAACGGATCGGTTGATGCGGCAGTGTTCTTTCCGCCGCTGAACTTCCAAGCGGCCACCGACCTGGGCGCGGTCCTCCTCGCTGGCCGCACGAGTGGATTCGCATCAGATAAGGGCGCACAGGTCGACTTCAGCCACACCCGTAACCTCTTTGTCATTCCAAGTAAGCTCCAATCGGAGGCGCCCAACACGGTCAAAGCCATGATGCGTGCCCTGTTCCAGGCCCAGAAATATGTTGCGGACCCCGCTAACACGGATGAAGTGCAGCAGATCTATGCAAACTTCAGCAGCCAGCCCATCGCCGCCGTCAAGGATGCGTGGCCTCTCTACGTGTTCAGCCCCGCCCTCGATTCTGGATACATTGCAGATCAGAAGAACTACACAGATTTCCTCACGAGCATCGGAGCTTTCCAGGGCGCAGCTCCCAGCGTGAATTCCTATACAGACGACTCTTATGTCAAGCAGCTGGCCAGCTGAGGGCCAAATGACCAAAATGACGATCGCCGATCCGTACTACGAACTGACAGTTCTCGATGGGCCCGACGCGTCGCTAACGCTGACGAGTCTCGCGGTAGGCGATATCGATGGCGACGGTGACGCCGAAATTGTCACGGGCGGGGTAGGCGGTCTGTATTGGTATCGACCCGGCAGCTGGGAGACTGGAACAGCGGCAACGGGCCAATTTCGGGTGGGCTTAGCGCTCGAGGACGTTGATGGCGATGGGCGACTGGAGGCAGTTCTAGGTGACGCGAACCGTGACACTGGACAGAAGACCCTCGAGTGGCTAAAGCCCCAGGATGACCTAAACGACCCATGGCAGCGCCACGTGATCGATCCTTCATTTGAGGGGACAGCTCACGACATCCTGTTTGCCGATCTAGACGGAGATGGGCGAAGGGAGATGGTGGTCAATGCCTGCTATACGTCCAGCCCCGGACTCTTTGTGTACAAACCGTATAGCGACGTCCACACGCCATGGCGGAAGCACGCCATTCAGACCGCCCACCACGAGGAAGGTCTCGCAGCGGCCGACGTTGACGGCGATGGGCGATTGGAGTTGCTTTCGGGCCCCGCGTGGTACTCAATGCCTCTTGCGGGCCCTTACGACGGCTTCTGGCAACGCCACGCGGCCAATCCAGGAATGCGCGAACTATGCCGGCT
>Ga0307374_10009994_pt1 | contig 13863 bp, 13 predicted proteins | sample OX3MG_FD_202532 | JGI IMG/M metagenome (GOLD analysis project Ga0307374, IMG submission 202532) | Soil microbial communities from Risofladan, Vaasa, Finland - OX-3 | ecosystem: Environmental > Terrestrial > Soil > Coastal area > Acid sulfate soil | place: Finland: Risofladan, Vaasa | collected... | reverse complement strand
GCCCTACCAGGGGTCGGGACCGCAGCCAGGGCTGTCAGGCTCGCATCCTTACCAGGCCCAGGTGTCCGGCCCGCTCGCTGGCCCGGCCGGGCCCGGCGGCCTGGACGGCCCGGACCGGATGAACGGATCGGTCCGGGCGGTCGGCCCGTTCCGGCTCGACGACGGCACCGACGGTACCCGCAACCTGCCGCCGCTGGACTACGAGGAGCCGGACGGCTACTCGTCCCCGCTGCCCTGGGAACCCCAGCCAGGCGCCGTCGGCGCGTCGGCGCTTCCCTCGCTCAGCCCGCAGACCTCCGACCTGCTGCCGGCGCCGCACGCCGACTCGATGGTCAACCACACGCTGGTCGTGTCGGATGCCGGCCTGCTTGCCGCCTACGACGACCTGCCCGCCGTCCGGAACGACCGCTCGTTCGACGACGTCCGTTACAGCGGGCGCCGGTCGGCGGGCCAGCCTCGCGAGCCCTGGGTGCAGCGGTATCTGTTCAGCCACCGGCTGATCTACGTTTCCGCCGGCCTGGCCGTCGTCCTCGTGATCGCGCTGGCCGGGTGGTGGTTCAGCTCAGGCCGGTACCAGAAGGTCCCGGCGGTGAGCGGCATGACCTGGCAGGCAGCCGAGACCGTGCTGACGAACCAGGGCCTGCAGTTCAAGCTCGGCAAACACGCGCACAACGCGCTGCCGAAGGGTGACGTCATCAAGACGCTGCCCGCGCACGGCAGCAGGATGGCCGACGGGTCGTCGGTCACCCTGATCGTGTCGCTCGGGCCGGTCATGCGCATGGTTCCGAACGTGAGCGGCCAGCCCGAGGCGGCCGCGAAGGCCTACCTGGTGCAGCACCACCTCAAGCCGGGACAGGACAAGCCCGCCGTCTCGAGCTCGGTTCCGGCCGGGGACGTGATCGGGACCATCCCGCGCGCCTACACGCTCATCCCGCAGAACCAGCGGGTCAGGCTGGTCGTGAGCGAGGGACCAGGGCTGCCCAGCTTCCTCGGCATGCAGGTGTCGGATGCCCAGGCGACGGCCGCGGCGGGCGGCTACACGATCAATGCCGTCCCGAACGCCAAGGGCAGCGAGCCCGCCAACACGATCACCAGCCAGTCACCGTCGCCGAATACCCCGATCACTCCCGGCGAGGTGGTCACGGTCCACTTCTCACCTGGACCCCCGACGGTGCCGGTTCCCGACGTTCAGGGCATGTCGATACAGCAGGCCATCCTGACGCTGCACCGGGCCGGATTCCGGATCGCGGTCAGCCATTCCGGCCCCGGCGGGACGGTCGGCAGCTACTCGCCAACCGGCAACCAGCCAAAGGGCACCGTGATCACGCTGACCACCGGAATCTTCAGCGGCCTGTAAGCCGCATGTCAGCGATAACGCTGAGCCACAGCCGGCGGCCCGGGGTCACAGGACGGGGCCCTCACCCGGCAGTTCCTGGTAGGAGTACCGCTGCTCGCGCCAGGGGTCGGCGTTGTTGTGGTACCCGCGCTCTTCCCAGAATCCGCGCCGGTCGCCGATCATGTACTCGATCGCGCGCACCCACTTGACGTTCTTCCAGCCATACCGCGATGGCACGACGAGCCTGACCGGGTATCCCTGCTCCGGCGTCAGTTCGTTCCCGTCGCGGTGGGTCGCCAGGATCGTCTCGGGCTCCGCGAAGACGTCGAGCGGGAGGTTCGCGCCGTACCCGAAGTCCGCCCACACCATCACGTGCGTCGCCGTCGCGGCCGGCGCCACGGCGCGCAGGATCTCGCCGGCCGGCACACCTAGCCAGGTGAGCCCGAGAACAGTGAACTTCGTCACGCAGTGGAAGTCCGCGATGATCTCGGTTCTGGGCAGCGCCCTGAAGCCGTCCCAGGTCCACCGGCGTTCCCGGCCCGCCTCGGTCGCCCCGTACACGCGCAGGTCCCAGGTCTGCGGACGGCAGGCAGGCACCGGCCCGTAGTGCAGCACCGGCATGCCCGCCTGGACGTACTGACCGGGCGGGAGCCTGGGCTGACTCATTCCGGCCCCGCCGTCCGGCTGGCCGCTGCCCGGCTGCCCGCTGCCCGGCTCCTCACCGGAGTGCCTCGGCGCGGGAACGCCGGCCGGGCCCGTCGCGCTATCGGCGTCGTCATCCGGCCCCAGGCCGCGGATACCGACACCACCGCCGTCTGCGCGGAACCGGCGCGCATCGGCGCCCGGCTGCCTCATGACCGGCTGACCTGTCCCTTTCTGCTCGAGCGGTCGGCGCACACTTACCGGCTACGCCGGTTCCGACCAGCGGAGCCATCTTGTCACCCGATCCCGGAACCCCGATCAGCGACCGGGCAACGGACACTACCCGGAGTGCGCTAAGCTACCCAACGTGCATCGCGCGTATGACTTCTTTTACGGCTTCTCACCCGGCACCGGGGAGGAAGCCCGCTAGATGATGCGCTGACGCAGCACGCGGCATGAACTCCAAGCCCCCGGCCGGATGGCCGGGGGCTTTTTCGTCGTTATCGAGGGGCAAGGAGGACAAGATGGTGATCGTGATGGCTACCGAGGTCACTCAGGGAGATATTGACTCAGTCGTCGACCTGGTCAGGGCTGCGGGCGGCGAGGCCTTCGTCAGTCGCGGCGTCTCCAGGACGATCATCGGGCTGGTCGGAGACGTCGACCACTTCGGTGCGCTCAACCTGCACAGCAGGAGCGGCGTGAGCGATGTCATCCGGGTCTCGGTTCCCTACAAGCTGGTCAGCCGTGAGCATCACAGCGAGCGGTCAGTGATCTCGGTGGGAGGCGTTCCGATCGGGCCGTCGACCATGACGCTCATCGCCGGGCCGTGCAGCGTGGAAACGCCTGAGCAGACGCTGGCCGCCGCTTTGATGGCCAGGGAGGCAGGAGCGTCCCTGCTCCGCGGGGGTGCGTACAAGCCGCGTTCCTCGCCGTACGCCTTCCAGGGCCTCGGCGAGGCGGGCCTGAAGATCCTGGCCGAGGTCCGGGCCGAGGTAGGACTGCCCATCGTGACGGAGGTGGTGGACCCGGCGAGCGTCGACCTGGTCTGCGCGCACGCCGACATGCTCCAGGTCGGCACCCGCAACATGCAGAACTTCGCGCTGCTGCAGGCGGTCGGCTCGGCCGGCAAGCCGGTCATGCTCAAGCGCGGCATGAACGCCACGATCGAGGAGTGGCTGATGGCTGCGGAGTACATTGCCCAGCGCGGCAACCTCGATATCGTGCTCTGCGAGCGCGGCATCCGCACGTTCGAGACCGCGACCCGCAACACGCTCGACATCAGCGCGGTCCCCGTTGCCCAGCGGCTGTCGCATCTGCCGGTGATCGTCGATCCGTCGCACTCGGGCGGCCGGCGAGACCTCGTTCTGCCGCTGACCAGGGCTGCGATCGCCGTCGGCGCCGACGGCGTCATCATCGACGTGCACCCCGAGCCCGCCAAGGCGCTGTGCGACGGTGACCAGGCACTCGCCGACGATGACATCAGGCAGCTCGCCGAGGTGATGCAGTCGATGCCCGCCATGCTCGGCCGCACCCTCGCCCTCGCCCCCCTCGCCCCCGCCAGTCTCTGACGCGCTCCCCCGTCGCCGTTTCTCATGATCGTGGTGGGTTGACCGCGTTATAGAGGCTGTCGCGTGACTCTACGATGCCTCGGCCGTGCCGGCGGGGCTGGTTGTTCACGCTGGCCTGTTGCTGTGGCCGTTCGGGGTGCGGGGGGGCGGGCGGTCCCGGCGGTGGCTCAGGCGGCCGGGGCCGGGATCGCCTGGCCGGCGTTGCGGCGCTGGGCGCGGATGGCTTTGAGCAGGTTGTGGCTGGCGGCCCACAGGTGGAGTTCGAGATCGACTTTGGTGTCCCGGTAATGCAAGTGGCGGCCGAGGCGGGCGAACAGCTGGGCGAAGACGGGCTCGATGATCGCCGAGCGCCGTTTGTAGAGGGCTTTGCCGTCGGGGGTGTCCAGCCGGGCGGCCATTTGCTGCCACGATGGTTTCATCGTCTGGGGTTTCCTGCCATCGCGGGCGCGGCCGGTCTGGCGGGCTTCCCTGGCGACCGCGACATACAGCTCAGCCTCGGCGTGGGTGGTGAAGTTGTCCTCGCTGGCGTATCCGGCGTCGAACAGGGCCTTGCCGATCACCTCGCTGATGCCGGCGGCGTCGAGGTTGGCGCGGGCGGTGACCAGCATCGGGTGCAGCGCGCCGGTGTCGGCGGGGTTGTCGTGGGTGCCGATGGCGTAGATGACCTGATGCTTGCCGGCCAGTACCTGGGCGTTGTAGAGCTGGTCGAACCCGCCTTTCTTCAGCGGCATGACCCGGCTGGCCGGGTCGGTGGTGTTGGCCCTGGGCGGGCGGGCTGGCCCGGCGGCGCTGGCCGGGGCGCCCTTCGCCGCTGCCAGCGCCTGCTCGGCCGCGGCGAGCGCCTGGCGGGCGCGGCGGACAGTGGCGTGGCGATCAGGTGGTACCGGCACCCGCCCGTCGGGGTGCTTGCGGGACCCGGCAGCAGCCTTGGCCGCCGCCCGCTGCTGGTAATCCTCAACCCTGGCAGCTGCCTCGCCGCTCAGGCGTTCCGCCTGCTCCCGCCGAGCCGCGGCGCGGCGCTCCAGCCGGGTGATCTTCCCGGCGTGCTCCGTCTCGGCCTGCTGGCGGCGGGCTGCCTGCTCGGCGTCCAGCTTCGCCTTCGCCTGCTGGCGGCGGACGATCTTGCCGGTCAGCCGGGCCAGCGTGCCCGGGCCGCCGCCCGCATCAGGGCCACCATCATCCCCGCCGGCGAACAGGGCGTCCTCGGCCGCATCGGCGGCCCGGGCCTGCGCCAGCCAGCTAGCGACCTCGGCTTCCAGCAGCTTCTCCAGCTTGCCGATCTCGGCCTCCAGCTGCCCGGCGGTAGCGTTGGCCGCCATCGACGCGTTCGCCTTCACCTTCGTCCCGTCCCCGGCCACCAGATCGACGCTGACCAGGCCCTGCTTCGCGCACGCCGCCAGCGACGCGACCAGCAGCCCCTTCACCGCCTGCTCATGCCGGGACACGAACCGGGCCACGGTAGCGTGATCGGGGTGCAGGTTCTCCGCCAGCACCCGGGCGCCCACGTCGTCGTAGGTGGCCATCTCGATCGCCCGCGAGGACCGGATCCCCTTGCAGTAGCAGTACATGACCAGCGCCACCATCAGCCGCGGGTGATACGCCTTCTTGCCCTGCCCATCGGCCCGGTACCAGGCCAGGAACGGCGCCAGGTCCATGTCGGCCACCGCCGCCCGCAGCTCCCAGGCCAGATGCCGCCCCGGCAGCCACTCCCGCGGATCGGGCGGCAGCAGGTACACCTGATCACCGCCACCGCCACCATCGAAGTTGTACCCCATGACCACATTTTCCCAGGTCAAAGCCCATTTCGTCCGGTTAACACGCCGACCCCGGCCAAGACCTTGACAAACCAGGATCATGAGTCACGCGACAGCCTCTATAGCACGGCAACTCGCCGCGATTATGAGAAGTAAATTTCATCGTCCTTTATGCTGACGTCGTCGGAATGATTCGCCGCAGACCGGAGTCAGCCAATGGTCATCCGTCGCCGCGCCAGTCTCGTGCTAGGCGCCAGCATCTTCGCCGCCGCCATCGCGCTCAGCCCCGTTGTGCCCGCGCAGGCGGCCGCCAGCCCTGGATGGCGCGTCGTCTTCAGCCACACCTACGGCGGCCAGGGTTCCTTCTCGGAGTTCTTTGCCGTCACGGCCACCAGCGCCCGCGACGGCTGGGCTTTCGGCGGCACGAATGTCGGCGGGGGCGGGAGCGGCTCTCCTGTCGCGGAACGCTGGCACGGCGGCAGGTGGCAGGCCGGCCGGCTCCCGGCCGGCCTGTCGGGGGCGCTCAGCGCGGCCAGCGCACCCTCGGCCAGTAACGTCTGGGCGGTCAGCGACCAGGGCGGGTACATCGTGCATTTCAACGGCACGAGCTGGTCAACGGCGGCGAAGCGGTTCAGCGGCTTCGGTGAGCTCACTGGGGTCACCGCCTTCAGCTCCCGCGATGTCTGGGTGTTCGGCGCACCAGGTGCGAACCCGGGTTTCGGAACGTGGCACTACAACGGCCGGTCCTGGACTCAGAGCCCGACGGCCACGAAAGACGGGATCGCATTCGCGAGCGCCCTGTCACCGTCGAGCATGTGGACGATCGGCTCGGTGTCGGCCGGCGAGGACTCGGTCTTCCGCTACACGGGCAGCTGGCATCAGGCCACCGCCAGCGCCCTGGCCGGGCTGCAGTTCCACGCCATTCTCGCTAAGGCCACCGACAACGTCTGGGCCCTTGCGAATATCGCGACGAACGCCTTCCGGCCGTACCTTGTCCACCTGACCAGCAGCGGGTGGGCCAGGATCAAGATCCCCTATTCCGTCGATCCGGTCGACCTGTCCTCCGACGGGCATGGCGGGCTCTGGATGACTGCACTGGACTCAGCCAATGCGGGATGGGCTGTACGCAGGACGGCGTCGGGGCAGTGGAGCCGGGTATCGCTCGGGAAGTCGGCTCGCATGTTCGGCCTGACCCTGGTCCCCGGCACCGTTTCGCTGTGGGGCGCGGGCTCGGTCGGCCTGCAGGCTGGCTCGAACGCGACCATCTGGGCTCACGGACCGATCGGGTAGCCAGCCGGGACGGCAGGAATCAGCCGGGCCGGTACTCCTGGGCGGAGGCGGCGAGTTCCTCGGCGAGCTCGTCCACGTCGAGCCTGGCCTCGATCCTGTGCAGGTCGGCAACCTTGGCCCTGGTCTCGACCTGCCGGGGCAGCAGCAGCGAGCAGCAGTCCTGGTCCGGCAGCTGGGAGAGTTCCAGCGTGCGGATCCGCCGCGCTTCCGCCATGATCTCGGTCTTGTCCAGGCCGATCAGCGGCCGCAGGATCGGCAGCCGCACGGCCTCGTCCAGCGCCGTGATGTTCGCCAGCGTCTGGCTGGCGACCTGGCCGAGCGAGTCGCCGGTCACCAGGGCCGCCGCCCGGGTGCGGCGAGCCATCGCCTGTGCGGTCTTCAGCATCAGCCGCCGCTGCGCGACGATCTGGAGCCGGCCGGAGCCCGAGGTTGCCAGCCGCTGCTGTGCCCGGCCGAACGCGATCACGTAGAGCCGCGAGCCGCGCTGGAACCGGTCGAGCTGGCGGACCAGGCCGTACGCCTTGTAGACCGACTCGGGCCCGGTCAGCGGCATCCCGGAGAAGTGCAGGAAACTGCAGTAGAGCCCGCGGCGCATCATCCGGTAGGCAGCGACCGGCGAGTCGATGCCGCCGGACATCAGCACGAGGCCACGGCCGCTCATGCCGACCGGTAGCCCGCCCTGGCCCGCCAGGCCGTCGATGTAGACGAAGACCTCGGACTGGTCGACCTCTACGTGGATGGTGAAGTCCGGCCGGCGCAGGTCGACCGGGTTGCCGTACTGCCGCCGGATCCGGCTGCCGATCGCGATCGCCAGCTGAGCCGATGTCACCGGGAAGCGCTTGTCACGCCGCTTGGCGCGGACCGCGAAGGTGCCAGGCCGCCCGCCGGCCAGCTCGGCCGCCGTGTCGATCGCCGCCTGCGCCTGCTTGGCGACCCGCACCGCGCGGCACACGCGGACCACGCCCATGACGTCGAGCATGCGGTCGGCGATCAGGTCGGCGGCGGTCTGGGCGGCCTCGCCGTCGGCTGGAGAGTCAGCCGCCGGTGACGGGCTCAGCACGATGACCCCGTCGCGCTGCCACAGGCGCAGGCCGATGCCCAGGTCCGCCGCCGCGAGCCTGATGTTGTTCTGGAGCAGCTTCTCGAACTGCTGCCGGTTCTTGCCTTTCAGCACGATCTCGCCGAGTTTGAGCAGCACGCATGGCTCGTGCACGCGAGCCTGCGCGTGGCCGGAAAGCGAGATGGCGGGCAAGGCGGTCATGCCTAGAGTCTGACAGGTCGCGGCCGAAATAGGTCCCTGCGTCGGCACTCGCCGCGTATGGCAGTGTGGCAAGGTGACATCACCGCCAGCACAACGGACCGACGTACGCACGGCCGAGGCTGCCGACCTCGGCGCCATCACGGCCATCGCGATGGCCACCGGCCAGGACGAGGACTGGGACCAGGTCTACCCCGCCTACATCGGGCACCTGATGGCACACGGCACGGTGCTCGTCGCCGAGCGCGACGGCGCCGTGACCGGCTTCGGGGCGACGCTGCGGATCGGGTCGGGCGGGCAGGCCGTCTCCATGCTCACCGACCTGTTCGTCCACCCGGCCGCGCACGGGACCGGGACGGGCCGCGCGATCCTCGGCACGCTGTGGACCGGCGAGCCGCGGCGGATGACGTTCAGCAGCCTGCATGCACACGCCCTGCCGCTGTACACCAGCTTCGGAGTCGACGCCTGGTGGCCGCTGCTGCACCTGCGCGGCGACGTACGGCGGCTGCGCAGGCCGGCCGGCTGGTCGGTCTCCGCGGCGGAGGCCGACCAGGTCGGACTCCTCGAGCGCGACTGGACTGGCATCGATCGCACCGCCGAGCACCGGTTCTGGGCCGGATGGCCGAACGGGGCAGCCGTGATCGCGAACCTGGACGGTGAGCCGGCGGCCGCCGGGACCGTCGGCGGGGTCGGCCCCGAGTACGGCATCAGTCATCTCGCGGTGCAGGCCGGCTCCGGCGATGAGGCGGCCCGGGACGCGATCCTCGCCGTGCTGTCCGGCCTGGAGCCAGCCGACGGGCAGGCGCGCGTATGCCTGCCGGCTCCGCATCCCGCGACCAGGCCGCTGCTGAGCGCGGGCTGGCGGGTCGAGGAGTTCGACCTGCACATGGCGTCCGATCTCGGGCTGATCGACCCGCGCAAGTCGGCCCCCTCCCCCGCTCTGGCCTAGGACGGCCTAGCTGGGCCATGTGCGAGGCGGTCAGGGCCGTATCAGCTCAGCGATTCGGCAATCTGATCGGCACTGCAAACCAGGCAACGACTGAGGCAGTAGTTAGGCAGGTCGGCCGGTGGCTGGAGCCAGACAGTTTCCGGTAGCCACCTTGCGCCGGCCAGACAGTCAGGTGGCTGAGCCGAGTTCCTCGGACAGCGCCTCGGCCTCCTCGACGTCATGGCCGTGCTCAGGTCCGGCCAGTTTCGCTGCCTGGTTCTGCTCGGCGACCCGGAGCAGCCGTGACCGGTCGACAGGACGGCGATCGCCGCGACCACGCTGGCCGCGCCGACGTAGAAGGGCGCGTCGACGCCCCACCGCTCGGCCATCCGGCCGGCGAAGTACGGCGCGAGCCCGCCGCCGATGAAGCGGACGAAGCCGTAGGCGGATGACGCGACGCTGCGCTCCACCGGCGCGACGGCCATCACCGCCTGCGTCGTGATCGTGTTGTTGACCCCGATGAAGATGCCGGTGGCGATCACGGCGCCGATCAGCACCGTCTGGTTGTTCGCGAACAGGCCGATCACCAGGCCAAGCTGGTGGGTGTCCAGGTGCATCGGGAACGGGCCGACACCGGCGTCGCGATCAGCGCGATCGGCATCAGCGTCGTCACGCCGAAGAACGGGCCGCGCCAGATGATGCCGCCGAGCAGCGAGCCGACCAGCGGGCCGGTGGCAATGCCCACGCCGAGCGCGTCTCGTAGAGCACGATCGCGCCGGCGAAGCCGCGAGCCGACGATAACCGCAGCGTGCGCCTGGCGCCGATCCGGCTGCTGACCCAGCCGATGACAAGCATGGCGACGGCGGTCGCGCGCTCACGGGGCGACAGACTGCGACCGCGGGGCCGGACTAGCTGGTGGCGGTTCCGCTAACGGCCGGGCGTCGCCGGCGACCCGGGCCCGGATGCCGGGCAGCACAGCCGCCAGCGCGTCAGCTAGCGCGCGGACGTCGTCCTCGGGCAGGCCGGCCAGCAGCTCGGCGATCCGCTTCGCGTTGCGCTGGCGGCGGGCGGCGAGCGCCGCCCTGCCCTCGGCGGTAAGGCTGACCAGCGCCACCCGGCCATCGGACGGGTCGGACGTCCGCTCCACCAGGCCGCGCTGCTCCAGCCGCTGGATGAGCTGGGTCATCGACGGCTGGGACACTCCTTCCGCCGCGGCCAGCGTCGTGATCCGCTGTCCGCCGCGCCGGTCAAGCGATCCGAGCGCCGCCACCGCCGTCAGGCTGAGGTCGCGGTTGTCCGACACACCGCGGATGACGAGCGCGACTATCTCGAGCAGGTCAGTGGCCGGCTGGCTGAGATCCATGCCTACATTTATATAATATTCCTATGTATCTTGCAACTAGCCGGCGGCGCGCAGCGCAGGCCGCAGGACACGAGGCCTAGTATCCTGGTGCCGATGGAGTATCTGGCACTGCGGGACGGGATGTTGCAGCCTGTCAGGACGGCTGGCAACGTACTTGAGCTACGCGGGGAGCCGTTCCGTGAGCGCCCCGAGGCCAGCGGCCGTTCCGGCGCTCCGGCGGGCGTCGTCACTACTGAGTTCGTGCCGAGCGGCTGCAGGTGCTCGTGGGCCTACGTCCAGGGCAGGCTAACGCTCAAGTACTCCAGCACCGCGTGCCCGCTCTTGCGCGATCACCAGCCAGAAGCCGGGCGACGCACGTAGCCGGAGGAAAACCGTCCTGGGCTGGTGCCCGGCGCGGTCACGCACCAGCTTCACCTGGCACCGGCCGCGCGCCGGGCCCGATCGCCTTGGTCAGCTGGACCTCCTCCTCGCAGAAAGCCCGCCGCCGCGTAGAAAGCCGGGAGGCCAGCGCCATGACCTGGCCGCGATCCTCCGACAGATAGGGGCGGATGCGGATCATCTCGTCAGCTGCCATGCCGCGAGCCTGCCAGAAGTAATGGCCGGGGAAAGACGCCCGCAGCCATACTTTCCCGGCCGCCGGGATCCGCGAGCCGAGAGCACGGAACGGCCTGGTCGCGAAGGCGGGCCGCCTTGGTCAGGAGCGCGCGGCGGCCCGCCCAGGGACACCGGACGGGTCGGTCACATCCGCGAGCCAGCCTGCTCAGGAACCCAGGACGCCGCAGAGCAGCCGGTTGTCGCCGCGCTGCCAGATCGTCCCGACTTCGGCGAACCCGGCCGCCCGCAGGGCCTCGACGTGCACGGACAGCCACCCGGACGGCGAGCCATGGTGCTCGGAATCCGGCGACCGGCGCTGCCGCTCGGCGACCAGGTCGGCGAGTGCCGGGTCGGCCTGCACTGCGTCCCACCAGCCGGCCCACGTCTCGGCCCGGCCGTGCGGAGCGCGGCGGCGCTCCTCGCGCTCGTTCAGCGCCCGGCCCAGCCTGACCAGGGTTGGCGCTGTCGCCTCGTCCTCGGCCAGGTGGTCGCCGTTCAGCAGCAGTCCGCCTGGCCGCAGCACCGTCGCGACCTCCGCGTACATCGCGGCGAGGGCGTCGGGCGGCAGCCAGTGCAGCGCCGTGGTGCTGACCGCCGCGTCGGCCGGCCCGTCCAGCCCCAGCGCGCCCGACCAGCCGGGTACCCGCAGGTCCTGATCGGCGAACCGTAGCGACCCGGCGGGCCTGCCGTCTGCGCTGGTCCCGGGGAGGCCGTCCGCCCAGGCGGCCTGACCGAGCGCGAGCAGCAGCGGGTCGGCGTCGATCGCGACGACGGTGGCCGCCGGGATCTGCCTGAGCAGCCGGACCGCCAGCGACCCCGGGCCGCAGCCGAGGTCGAGCACGAGCGGGTCAGGTCGGCCGGCGCATTCCTGGACGGCGTCGATCAGCGCGGTGAAGCGTTCCTCCCGGTCGGGCAGGTAGACCTGCTGCTGAGCGTCCCACCGGTCGATCCAGGCCGTCGCTGCCGCCCGGGCCAGCCGCCCGCCGGCGGTCTCCGTAGCGCCCGTTCCCCTGACCGTCTCCGCCATGATGTGAGTCCTCCGCGTGCGTAACTGGCTACAATCACTTCGACAGTCATCAACCTAAGGTGCAAGGGCGTCACTGGTCAAGTGAATTTCAGCAGTCACATGGATGCGGTGGTCACGGTCGCCGTGCGGCTCGTCAACGCGCTGACCCCGGGTGAGGAACGCGGACGCCCGTACGCGCCGCCGGACGCCGATCAGCTGCTGCCCGCTGTTACCGCCGCGCTGCGGGCCGGCCGGCGGGACACCAGGGAGGTCACCCCGGACGAGGCGGCCGAATTCGGTATGGTCGCCGGCGCGCTGCGCGCGGTCTTCGACGCGGTCGCGGCCGACCATCTCGACGAGGCTGCCCGCCAGATCAACGCGCTGCTCGCGTTCACCGGGGCCAGGCCGCGGCTGGACCGGCACGACAGCGAACCCTGGCACCTGCATTTCCACGGCGCCGACGACTCGCTCGTCACGGGCTGGTCGGCCGGCTGCGCCACCGGCCTCGCCGTCGTTCTCGGCAGTGACCTGCACGGCCGGCTGGGTGTCTGCACCGCGGAACGCTGCGACCGGGTCTACGTCGACACGTCGAGGAACGGCACGAAGCGGTTCTGCTCGACCGCCTGCCAGAACCGGGTCAAGGCCGCCGCCTTCCGCGCCCGGCAGGCCTGACCGCCGGCAGCCGGCCGGGGGATTGCGTAACTCCTCAGACAACAGCCGCCGGTCCGGCACGACGGCGCCGTGGGCCAGGCTCAGCCGAAGAAGACCTCGGCCTCGGCATACCGCTCCGCCGGCACCGTCTTGAGCTCCCTGGTCCCTTCCCCGATCGGAACCCGGACGATGTCCGTGCCGTGCAGGGCGACCATCGTGCCGAACGCGCCGTCGGCGACCGCGCGGATCGCGTGGATGCCGAACCTGGTCGCCAGCACCCGGTCGAAGGCGGTCGGCGTGCCACCGCGCTGGATGTGGCCCAGCACCGCCGCACGGGCCTCCTTGCCGGTGCGCCGCTCGATCTCCTCGGCGAGCAGCTGGCCGACGCCGCCGAGCCTGGTGTGCCCGAACGCGTCAAGCTCCGTGTCGACGACCGACGTGCTGACCGTCTTCGGATGCGCTCCCTCGGCGACGACCACGATCGGGGCGTACCGCGTCTCGAAGCGCTTCTCGACGTACGCGCAGACGTCCTCGATGTCGAACGGCTGCTCGGGGATGAGGATCACGTTCGCGCCGCCGGCCAGGCCCGCGTGCAGCGCGATCCAGCCCGCGTGACGGCCCATTACCTCGACGATCAGCGCCCGGTGGTGGCTCTCCGCCGTCGTATGCAGCCGGTCGATGGCTTCCATGGCGATGTTCACGGCGGTGTCAAAGCCAAACGTGTAGTCCGTCGCGCTGAGGTCGTTGTCGATGGTCTTCGGGACGCCGACCACCTTCACCCCGGCGTCGTAGAGCTCGCCCGCCACGCCGAGCGTGTCCTCGCCGCCGATCGCGATGAGCGCGTCGACGCCGAGGCTGGCCAGGTTCGCGGTGATCCGCTCCAGGCCTGATTTCCCGCCCAGGCTCGCCGGCTCGGCCAGCGGATTGGTCCGCGACGAGCCCAGAATGGTGCCGCCGCGCGGCAGTATCCCGCGGACCGCCTGGACATCCAGCGGCTGCGTGTCCGCCTCGAGCGGGCCGCGCCAGCCGTCCCTGAAGCCTATGAATTCGCAATCATGGTCAAACGTGCCGGTGCGCACGATCGCGCGGATGACCGCGTTCAGGCCCGGGCAGTCGCCGCCTCCGGTCAGAACTCCGACGCGCATCTAGGCTCCCTCCGCCATTACTCACCCGTGATGGGGCTCGCCCGCCACACTAGTCCCCATGAGTGTCCTCGCGATCGACGCCGGCACCACCGGCGTCACGGCCCTTGTCGTCGCCCCCGATGGCAGCATCGCGGGCCGCGGTTATGCGGAGTTCAGCCAGTATTTCCCTCAGCCGGGGTGGGTCGAGCAGATGCCGGAGGAAATCTGGCAGGCGACGCTGACCGCGTGCGCGCAGGCACTCGAGGACGGCGGCAGGACGGACAGCGGCAGGACGGGCGGCGGCCCCGAGCCAGTCAGCTGCGTCGGGATCACCAACCAGCGCGAGACC